>Ga0075019_10001942_pt1 | contig 11779 bp, 12 predicted proteins | sample ColStrG_CSR_2013_FD_71473 | JGI IMG/M metagenome (GOLD analysis project Ga0075019, IMG submission 71473) | Freshwater sediment microbial communities in response to fracking from Pennsylvania, USA - Cold Stream Run_MetaG_CSR_2013 | ecosystem: Environmental > Aquatic > Freshwater > Creek >...
CTGGCAGAGCGGGTGGAAGTGGTCAAGCGGCGCGACGCGTTCGAGCGCGACCCCGGGGGTTTCACAGCCGCCTGGAAAAAGGAGGATGAGCGCGTGCGCAAAAACATTGTGGCCGCGCGCAAGCGGCTGGAACAGGTCGCCATTCCCGACGCCGCGCGCGATAACGCTGCCAAACTTTGTATGGCTTTGGGCACCGACGGCTTGCGCGGCGACTTGACGCTCATGCGCGCCGCGCGTGCCTACGCGGCGCTTCAGGGGGACAAGGCGGTAACGGAGCTACATATTCGCAAGGTGGCGGCCCCGGCACTGCGGCACCGTCTGCGGCGCAATCCGCTGGATGACTCCGGTTCCACCTCGCGCGTAGACCGTGCGGTGGCCGAGTTGTTTGCGGCGTAACCGCATCCGATGGACTCCGACGCAAGCACCGTAGCGGCCCTTTTGGCCGTGGACCCGGTTGGTCTGGGGGGGGCGGCATTGCGTTGCAGCGCGGGCAGCTTGCGTGATGAATGGCTGGCGCTGCTGCGCGAATTGTTGCCCGCCGGTACGCCGCTTCGGCGGGCACCGCTGAACATCACGGACACCGCACTACTGGGTGGCCTCGACTTGGGAGCCACGCTGCACGCAGGCAAACCGGTTGCCGCCCGCGGCCTGTTGTGCGACTCAGACGGGGGACTGGTGCTGCTACCCATGGCAGAGCGGATGACTTCAGCGGGTGCATCCCGATTTTGCGCCGCGCTCGACACGCAGCACGTCGTCATGCACCGTGACGGAATCAGCGCAGTTACTCAGGCCCGCATCGGGATAGTCGCCATGGATGAAGGCGTCAGCGACGATGAGCACACGCCGGCGGCTTTGCTGGAACGCCTGGCATTTCGGGTCGTTTTGGAACCTGCGCCCCGGAATGCGCAGGGTCAAGAGACACTACTATGGTCGGCAGCGGAAGTGGCGGCCGCCCGCAAAATGTTGCCCTCGGTCACCATCGACGAGGCATCGACCAACGCGCTATGTGCTGCAGCCATGGCGCTGGGCGTGGATTCGCTGCGTTCAAGTGTGTTCGCCGTGCGCGTGGCACGCACGGCCGCCGCACTGGCCGGTTCAACGCAGGTGCTTGAAGAACATGTTGCGCTGTCAGCACGTCTGGTTCTTGCGCCACGGGCGACCCGATTTCCAACGCCCGAGCCCGAGGCCGATCAAGAACAAACACAAGCACCGCAGGACCAAAACGACACTGCAAACGCCGAACCACCCGAACCACGTGACACACAAGAGGATGCTCCGGGAGAAGACTCGGACGATACGCCGGATGGACCCTCTATCGAGGGCGAACTGGCCGAGCGGGTACTCGAATCCGCGCAGGCTGCCATTCCTGCCGGATTGCTCGCAGCCTTGCGCCTGGGAGAGATGACGCGTGCGAAAACAGCCGCCGCCGGGCGTTCCGGCGCAGGGCAGAAAAGCCTGTTGCGCGGTCGTCCCCTAGGAGCACGGCGTGGTGAACCTCGCGCTGGCCAGCGCCTGAATGTGATCGAAACGCTGCGCGCAGCAGCGCCTTGGCAAAAACTGCGGCAAATGCAGCCGCCCGCTGCGCCGGCGCTTGCAGGCACTGCGTCGGCACCGGCCAGAAAAATTCACGTGCGCAAGGAAGACTTCCATGTATCGCGCTTTCGCCAGTTGGGACAGACCACCACCATCTTTGTCGTGGACGCATCGGGCTCTTCGGCGCTGAATCGGCTCGCCGAAGCGAAAGGAGCCGTCGAGCTGTTGTTGGCCGATTGCTACGTGCGCCGCGACAGCGTTGCAGTACTGGCTTTTCGGGGCAAGACCGCAGAGGTCCTGCTTCCTCCGACACGTTCACTCACACGAGCCAAACGCAGCCTCTCCGGCCTGCCAGGAGGCGGGGGTACGCCACTGGCCAGCGGCATCGATGCTGCCTTTGAGCTGGCGTCGCAAATTCGCCGTAAAGGCGAGACACCCATCATCGTGTTGCTGACCGACGGTCGCGGAAACATTGCGCGCTCCGGAACACCTGGACGCGCGCAAGCCGCAATTGATGCCACGCTGGCTGCTAGGCAGGTGCGCCTGTCCGCAATGACGGCGTTGCTTCTGGACACTTCGCCACAACCGCAAGCCGCTGCCCACGCGCTGGCAGTAGAAATGGGAGCGCAGTACCTGCCCCTACCCTACGCCGGTGCACATGCGGTGTCACAGGCAGTGCGCGCCGTTACCGGGCTTGGCGCCGGACCCCGCTAAGCCTGCCATGAGCGCACGTCTGCATTGGGAGACGGATGGTGCCGACTGGCCGCACCGCGCGGCCAGCCGGTTTGTGAGCAGTTCCGGGCTACTTTGGCATGTGCAACACTGGCGCCGCTCTGCGCCGGTGGTGGTGCTGATACATGGCACCGGCGCGTCATCCCATTCGTGGCGCGACATGGTGCCTCTGCTGGAGCCACACTGTGAACTTGTGCTGATGGACCTGCCCGGCCATGCCTTTACCAGCATGCCGGTGGGCGGGCCATCTTCATCCATGATGTCTATGTCGGGCATGGCGCAGGCCTTGGCTGCATTGTTTGACGTCTTGGCGATCAGACCTACCCTCGTTGTGGGCCACTCGGCGGGTGCGGCCGTTGCCGTGCGCATGTGTCTGGACCATCTCATACAGCCCCGTTCATTGCTGAGCATCAATGGGGCGCTCACGCCGCTGGAAGGGTTATCCGGACGCATTTTTTCTCCGTTGGCCAAAGTGTTGACGCTGGCTCCGTTGGTGCCAGAGCTATTTGCATGGCGCGCTGCGGGCCCGGCGGTGCTCGACCGTTTGATCCATGGCACCGGCTCCACGCTCAACCCTGAGGGCGTTTCGCTCTACCGGCAACTGGTTTCCAACCCCGGTCACGCCGCAGGTGCGCTGGGCATGATGGCGAATTGGGACCTGCCCAAGCTTTGGCGGGATTTGCCGCACCTCATGACCCCGCTGAATCTGGTGGTGGGTGCCAATGACCACATCGTTTCCCCCGACACCGGGCTGCGTGTCGCTTCTGCTTTGACAGCCCAGCCGCGCCCAGTGGTTCAAACCCTGCCAGGGTTGGGACACCTGGCGCATGAAGAAGCTCCTGAACTGATCGCGGCGCGCATTGTCAGCACACTGGGTCAATCGTAAACCACAGTTGACGTTCCAAATTTAAGTGTCTATATTGGTTGACAGTTGCAAATGACAAGTTGAATTGTCATTTGGTTTTGCCACTCACTCCACCGGAGACCAATATGAAAGCCATCACCCGAATCGAACAGTCTCTGGCCATGGCTGTAGCCACCGGCGAAGTACCGGGATGCCCGCCAAAACTGGCCGGCGCGATTCGCCACGCGGTGTTCCCAGGTGGTGCCCGCATACGTCCCCAGTTGTGCCTCGCGGTAGCCAACGCTTGCGGTCAAGACGACCCCACGCTCTCGGATGCGGCGGCGGTCGCCATTGAGTTGCTGCACTGCGCCTCACTGGTGCACGATGACCTGCCCTGCTTTGACGATGCGCAAACCCGTCGCGGTCGCGCGTCGGTGCATTGGGCCTATGGGGAGAGTCTGGCTGTTCTGGCCGGTGATGCACTCATCGTCATGGCCTTTGAGACCTTGGCCAACGCGGCAGGAAAATCGCCCTTGCGTTTGCCGGCCCTGCTCAAAATCATTGCATCGGGCGTCGGTATGCCGTTTGGCATCGTGGCCGGGCAAGCCTGGGAGTCGGAGTCCCGCGTTTCGCTGGTGACCTACCAGCGCGCCAAGACGGGCGCGTTGTTCGTTGCCTCGACCTGCGCGGGTGCATTAAGCGCCGGCGCAGATCCTGAAGCATGGCGTGGGCTGGGGGAATGCCTGGGTGAGGCGTATCAAGTGGCTGACGACGTTCGGGACGTGATGGGTCAGGCCGATATGCTTGGCAAACCCACCGGCCAGGATGCGGCGCACGCACGTCCCAACGCGATCGCCAAGCTCGGACTCGGCGGTGCTATTGACCACTTCGAATCGCTCATCCAGGCGGCGGTCGACTCCATTCCACAATGTCCGAGTTTGGATGCCATGCGCGAGCTGGTGTGGCAAGAATCCGAGCGGCTCGTCCCACGTGCCGCCTGCAACGAATATCGGAATTCCCGTATTTCCACCTCACTGCCGGCATCCCTTGCCGTGCCGGCAAGCGCAGCCTGAACGTGACACAGCTTTCATGCTGACATGAAGACTCTCGATCTGGCGCAAACCGCCGTTGCAGGCGACCACAAAACGCCCTTGCGTGACCGTATCAACGCTGCGATCGATCGCTGGATGACCAGTGAAGCGATGTACCGCTGGAGCACGACCAACGTCTTTACCCGCTGGGTGACCCGCAGGCGGGCGCGCCAAGTGTTCGATCTGATGGCAGGCTTTGTGTACTCACAAGTTCTTCTGGCCTGCGTGCGCCTGCGCGTGCTGGAGTGGGTGGCCGAGCGGCCCCGCACTCTGGAAGAGTTGGCGCAACTTTGCAACGTACCTGCGGCCGGCCTGCAACGCCTGCTGAAATCGGCCCTGGCCCTGCGCCTTATTGAAATGCGCGGTCAGGGGCGTTACGGACTTGGTGCACTGGGCGCTCCCGTAGCAGGACACGCCGGCATTCGCGCAATGATCGAGCACCACGCAGTCCTTTATCGCGATATGCAGAACCCGCTAGCCCTGCTGCGGGACCAGCTCGCGGCCGGGGAAATGGCGCAGTACTGGCCCTATGCACTCGAGGATGAACGCGGTAAACCGCAGCCCGCCTCACAGGATGAAAAATTTTCCCGCTATTCGGATTTGATGTCCTCGTCGCAGCCCTTCGTGGTGGATGAGATTTTTTCGAGCTATTCGTTCGCTGCACACCGCTGTGTACTTGACGTGGGCGGCGGCCAGGGTACCTTCACTGCGCGGCTCGCCAAACATGCACCGCATTTGAGTCTGAAAATGTTTGACCTGCCGCAGGTCGCGGCGCTGGCACGCGCCAATTTTGCGCGACTTGGACTGGCCGGACGGGCCAGCGCCTTCGAGGGCAGCTTCCTGACGGACCCCTTGCCGACTGGCGCAGACCTTATCACGCTCATCCGTATCGCCCATGATCATCCGGACGCCGACGTCAAGACGATCCTGCGCGCAATTTTCACTGCGCTCCCGACAGGTGGCACCCTGCTCTTGGTGGAACCCATGGCGCAGGAACCCGGGCGCAAGCCACAGGGAGATGCGTACTTTCATTTTTATCTGCTGGCAATGGGCAGTGGCAGGCTGCGCACTGCCAGCGAGCTTACAGGCTTCATGGCTGACGCCGGATTTACTGAAATTCGACTCCTTGCAAATTCAATGCCGCTGCAAACGCAAATTCTTTTAGCCCGTAAACCCTAGGGTATTCCCGAAAAATCACTGCCATATGTAAATTATCATTGACACTAATCAATGTCAATGCAAATATACACCCCATGCAAGCCCAAGCAATTGTTTTCCAAACTCCCAGATCTCTGGCAATCACACGGCTAGGGTTACCCGAGATGGGCGCAAGCGATGTAGAGATTGCCGTGGAATTCAGCGGCATCAGCACGGGCACAGAACGACTGCTGTGGGAAGGCACCATGCCCGCCTTTCCAGGCATGGGCTACCCGCTGGTGCCTGGCTATGAAACCGTAGGCCGCGTGGTTCGCGCGGGCCATGAAGCCACGCTCAAAGAGGGCACCCGGGTATTTGTACCCGGCTCACAGTGCTTTAGAGACGCCCGCAATTTGTTTGGTGGTGCGGCATCGCACCTCGTGGTTCCCTCAGCGCGGGCCCTGCCCATCGAAGACAGCCTGGGCGAGCGCGGCGTGCTGTTTGCACTAGCCGCGACCGCCTACCACGCCACATCAACCAAGGGCACCCAACAGCCCGACCTGATTATTGGCCACGGTGTGCTGGGTCGCATGATTGCGCGGCTTGCCGTGGTTGCCGGCCACGCGCCCGTGGTCTGGGAGACCGATCCTGATCGCCGTGCCGGCGCCCACGGCTACGAAGTCATGGATCCGGCCACCGATACACGGCGCAATTACCGCTGCATTTGCGATGTGAGCGGTGCCGGTTCATTGCTGGACGAATTAATAAGCCGTCTAGCGCCCGGTGGCGAGATCGTGCTGGCTGGCTTTTACGAAGCGCCCCTGTCGTTCATATTTCCACCGGCCTTTATGCGGGAGGCGCGCATTCGCGTAGCGGCCCAATGGGCACCTCAAGACTTGGCCGATGTGATTGCGCTGGCCGGATCGGGGCGCTTGTCGCTCGACGGCTTGATCACACACCACCACGAAATTACCCGGGCCGACGAGGCTTACCGGACCGCGTTTGGCGACGCAAGCTGTCTGAAGATGATTCTTGATTGGAGACAAACACAATGACCACCAAGTCGATTCCATCAGTAGCACCGATGAATTTCATGCGGGAAATTTTGCGCACTGAGGCGTCTGTGGAGCCTGCGCCGGTGGCCACCGGCGCGGTCACCAAAGATACCCAGATCATTGCCATCTACGGCAAAGGCGGCATCGGGAAAAGCTTCACACTGGCCAATCTGAGTTACATGATGGCGCAACAGGGCAAAAAGGTTTTGCTCATTGGTTGTGACCCGAAAAGTGACACGACCAGCCTGTTGTTCGGCGGCAGGGCCTGCCCTACGATTATTGAAACCTCGTCCAAGAAAAAGCTCGCCGGCGAAGCGGTAGCGATCGGCGACGTGTGTTTTAAGCGCGACGGCGTATATGCCATGGAACTCGGCGGACCGGAAGTGGGTCGTGGCTGCGGCGGTCGGGGCATCATCCACGGCTTCGAGTTACTCGAAAAGCTGGGTTTTCATGAGTGGGGATTTGACTACGTGCTGCTCGATTTTCTGGGCGACGTAGTGTGCGGCGGATTCGGCTTGCCCATTGCGCGCGACATGTGCCAGAAAGTGATCGTGGTCGCCAGCAACGACCTGCAGTCGCTGTATGTGGCTAACAACGTCTGCTCGGCGGTGGAGTATTTCCGCAAACTCGGCGGCAATGTGGGCGTCGCCGGCATGGTGATCAACCGTGACGATGGCACCGGCGAAGCCGCCAACTTTGCACAGCAGGTCGGCATACCAGTGCTCTCCACTATTCCGGCCAACGAAGATATTCGCCGCAAGAGCGCGAGCTACGAAATTATTGGACGCCCCGACTCCGTGTGGGGTCCCATGTTTGCCGAGCTCGCACAGAACGTCGGAACCTCCCTGCCGGTTCGTCCCAAGCCCATGACGCAAGACGGTCTGCTCGGACTTTTCTCCGCCGCATCGGTGGGTCGCGACGTGGTGCTCGAACCTGCTACGCAATTCGATATGTGTGGCAAGACGCAAGACACCCGTCCCACGCTGGAAGTGGTGTACGACGAAGTTTGATGACGCACAGCACCAACGCATCATGAGCAAAACCATTCCTATCACTCCCGTTGCAAATTCAGGCGCCAGCGCGATTGAAGGCGATGGCATGGGATGCCACGCTGGCGGTGAAAAATTGCTGGCAGCCGCGAAAGCTTCAGGCAAATCCGAGGTGCTGGCGCGATACGCCAAAGACTATCCAGTAGATGCAAAGGCCGGGCCCCACGACCAGCCGCAAAGCATGTGCCCTGCGTTTGGCGCATTGCGGGTGGGGCTGCGCATGCGCCGTACCGCCACCATCCTGTCGGGCTCGGCGTGCTGCGTCTACGGCTTGACCTTTACATCCCATTTTTACGGTGCCCGCCGCAGTGTGGGGTATGTGCCTTTCAACTCCGAATCGCTTGTCACGGGCAAACTCTTTGAAGACATCCGCGAAGCGGTCTACAACCAGGCTGACCCGGCGCTGTATGACGCCATAGTCATCATCAATCTCTGCGTGCCCACTGCCAGTGGCGTGCCGCTGCAGCTGCTGCCCAAAGACATCAATGGCGTGCGCATCCTAGGAATCGACGTGCCCGGATTCGGCGTGCCAACGCATGCAGAGGCCAAAGACGTACTGGCCGGCGCCATGCTGAAGTACGCCCGTGAAGAAGTCATTGCCGGGCCAGTGCAGGCCCCACGCACCGGACGCGCTGACAAGCCAACCATCAGCATGATTGGCGAAATGTTTCCGGCAGACCCGGTCATCATCGGGCGCATGCTCGAACCCATGGGCCTGGCCGCGGGTCCGGTAGTACCAACACGGGAATGGCGCGAACTGTATGCGGCCCTGGATTGCGCCGCGGTTGCTGCGATTCATCCGTTTTACACCGCCAGCGTGCGTGAATTTGAAGCCGCAGGCCGCACAGTGATCGGATCTGCACCGGTAGGCCACGACGGAACGGAAGCCTGGCTCCAGGCGATCGGCAACGCCGCCAACGTGCCACAGGCCAAGATCGACATGGTGAAAAACATCATGCTCGGCGCCATCAAGGGCGCGCTGGCAAAAATGCCCGTCAAGGGTCGCATTACATTGAGCGGATACGAGGGCTCGGAGCTGTTGGTAGCACGCCTGCTGGTGGAGAGCGGAGCTGACCTGCGTTATGTGGGCACCGCCTGCCCGCGCACGCAATGGAGCGCCGCGGATTGCGACTGGCTTCAGTCGCGTGGTGTACATGTCCAATACCGCGCATCGCTGGAGCAGGACCTGGCTGCCATGCATGAGTGGAAGCCGGATCTGGCCATTGGCACAACACCGGTGGTGCAAGCGGCCAAGGAGCAAAGCATCCCGGCGCTGTATTTCACGAATTTGATTTCGGCCAGGCCATTGATGGGGCCTGCTGGCGCGGGATCTCTCGCCACCGTCATCAACGCAGCGATTGGCAACAAGGCGCGGTTTGACGCCATGAAAGACTTTTTTGGTGAGACCGGAACGGGTCACTCTTCCGGTGTCTGGGAAAGCGCCAACGGCGTTCCCCAGGACCGCCCGGAGTTCAAAGCGGAAACCAAACGGCAACTGCAAAAACTGCTCAAAAAGCGCAAAGCAGAGGAGATGGTATGAGCAGCACAAGAGGCTTCCTATGCTAGTTCTTGACCACGATCGTGCTGGCGGCTACTGGGGTGCGGTGTATGTTTTCACCGCCATCAAGGGCCTGCAGGTAGTGATTGACGGTCCTGTCGGCTGCGAGAACCTGCCTGTGACTTCGGTGTTGCATTACACCGATGCATTGCCCCCCCATGAGTTGCCCATCGTGGTGACCGGGCTTGCTGAAGAACAACTCGGACGCGAGGGTACCGAAGGTGCCATGCGCCGCGCGCACGCCACGCTGGATCCTGACCTGCCTGCGGTGGTAGTGACGGGCTCGATTGCAGAAATGATCGGCGGTGGCGTCACACCGGAGGGCACCAACCTGCAACGGTTTTTGCCACGCACGATCGACGAAGACCAATGGCAGTGTGCCAATCGGGCCATGTATTGGCTTTGGCAGCAATACGGCTTGCGCCATGTACCGAAGCGCGAACGCAAAGACGGCGAGAAGCCGCGTGTCAACATCATCGGGCCTAGCTACGGTACCTTCAACTCCCCCAGCGACCTGGCTGAAATCCGTCGACTGGTGCAAGGCATTGGCGCCGAGATCAACATGGTGTTCCCGCTGGGAAGCCACCTTGCAGATGTGTCCCGTCTGGTAGAAGCGGATGTCAATATCTGCATGTACCGCGAGTTCGGACGCATGCTGTGTGAGGCGCTGGAGCGCCCCTACTTGCAAGCCCCCATCGGGCTGCACAGCACCACCAAGTTTTTGCGCACCTTGGGCGAGAGGCTGGGTCTGGATCCGGAGCCTTTCATCGAGCGCGAAAAGCACACCACCATCAAGCCCATCTGGGATCTGTGGCGCTCGGTCACGCAAGACTTTTTCGGCACTGCCAACTTCGGAGTGGTTGCCAATGAAACCTATACGCGTGGTATCCGGCACTTTCTCGAAGACGAGATGGGGCTGCCATGCAACTTTGCCGTTGCGCGTAAAGCCGGCGCCAAAACCGATAACGCTGAGGTGCGAAAACTGGTCGCCGAGAAAACTCCGCTGGTGCTTTACGGCAGCTACAACGAGCGCATTTATCTCGCCGAGTGCGGCGGAGGCGGGATGATGAAAACCACCTTCATTCCCGCGAGCTTTCCTCTGCCCATCATCCGCCGCCACACGGGCACGCCGTTCATGGGATATGCGGGTGCCACTTACATCGTTCAGGAATTTTGCAACGCGCTGTTTGACTCGCTCTTTCACATCCTGCCACTGGGCACGGATATGGACAAGATCGAAGCTACGCCGGGACGGGCCGCCACGACCGAAACACTGGCATGGGAACCAGAGGCACACCAGCGCATGGAAGAGCTGCTTGAAGCACAACCCGTGCTGGTGCGCATATCGGCCGCAAAGCAAATGCGCGACCGCGCCGAAAGGGATGCCAGAGAAACGGGACGCAGCAGCGTTGAGGCCTCCCGCTTCGCAGAGTTGTTCGGACATTCAAAGACTGGAGCTACCGCATGAACTGCGTGCTGCGTCTTTCGAGCGTCTGTGCAAATGCCCGGGCAACCGGGCAAAAGTACACCGGGATGCATGCCATGCCGGTATTTGGAGCCGCTACCGCAAGGTCGCGGCGTAACGCCGCAAGGCTTTTAGTGAAAGGTGCTAACGATGACTGAATCAGCAAATCCCTCGGGGCTGACAGACGAAGAAGCGCAAGAGTTCCACAAATACTACGTGCAGGGCTTCCTGCTGTTTTTTGCTGGAGCTGTCTTCGCCCACATCCTGGTGTGGATATGGCGTCCCTGGTATTGAGTAAACCAACTGTAGGCACAACCATGGACCACCACCCAAATCAACACATGACGTTCATTTCCGACACCCACCTCAAGGGCTACCGAATGATATTTGTTGTGCTTTTTTGTGTCTTCATGACACTGGCGGTTATGGGACAGCTCTTGGCGCTTAACTGGCGCACATGGCTCCCTGGTGCAGAGGGAACAAAGACCACTTTGGTCAGCGTGAAGTCTGCTGTGTACACAGTTATTTCTCAATTAACTTAAACCACGCGAAAGGAAATTCTTATGTGGCGCATTTGGAAATTGGTAGATCCACGCAAAGCGATCGTCTTTACCGGGCTTCTGATTGGCTTCACCGCAACGGTGATCCATCTGGTCCAGCTGAGTTCGGATCGTTACAACTTAAACACATGGCATCCAGACACGGTCAAGGCCGCGAAGGCTGCACAGAACGCGGCTCTGCCGCAGAAATAACAACCTCGGTCGTTATTAACGGCAGACGCACCGGCTTGACGTCAAGTTAGTGCCGATGTGTCTGTCATTTGAATCAGGGCCGTACTGCGGTCGGAGGATGCGATATGTCCATGTTGAGCTTTGAACGTAAGTACCGCGTGAGCGGTGGCACCTTGATTGGGGGCGACCTGTTCGATTTCTGGGTTGGGCCTTTCTACGTCGGGTTCTTCGGAATCACGACGCTCTTTTTTGCATTGTCTGGAACGGCAATGATTCTCTGGGGTGCGGCCATGGGCCCAACCTGGAACCTGTGGCAAATCAATATTGCGCCACCAGACATCTCCTATGGCTTGCGATTCGCGCCGTTGATGGAAGGTGGCTTGTGGCAAATCATCACGGTGTGCGCGATAGGATCATTTGTGTCCTGGGCGCTGCGTGAAGTGGAAATTTGTCGCAAGCTGGGAATGGGACTGCACGTGCCATTTGCCTTCAGCTTCGCGATTTTGGCTTACGTAACTCTGGAAGTCATACGGCCCGTACTCATGGGCGCATGGGGCCACGCCTTTCCTTACGGCATTTACAGC
>Ga0075019_10001943_pt1 | contig 11777 bp, 10 predicted proteins | sample ColStrG_CSR_2013_FD_71473 | JGI IMG/M metagenome (GOLD analysis project Ga0075019, IMG submission 71473) | Freshwater sediment microbial communities in response to fracking from Pennsylvania, USA - Cold Stream Run_MetaG_CSR_2013 | ecosystem: Environmental > Aquatic > Freshwater > Creek >...
GCGGGCACGACCTGGATCATCGACCCGCTCGACGGCACGACGAATTTCATCCATGGCTTCCCGCAGTATGCCGTCTCCATCGGCTGCCGCCAGCGCGGCCAGATCACCCAGGCGGTGATCTACGACCCGACGCGCAACGACCTCTTCACCTCGACGCGGGGTCGGGGCGCGTTCCTCAACGACCGCAGGCTGCGGGCCTCCAAGCGCACCTCGCTCGACGAGTGCCTCATCGCGACGGGGTTCCCGTTTCGCAACCTCGACATGCTCGACCAGTACCTGGACGTCTTTCGCAATGTCACGCGCTACACCGCCGGGCTGCGCCGCCCGGGCGCGGCTTCGCTCGACCTCGCCTATGTCGCCGCGGGGCGCTTTGACGGCTTCTTCGAGTTCGGCCTCTCGCCCTGGGACGTCGCGGCGGGGAGCCTGCTCGTCGTCGAGGCCGGTGGTCTCATCGCCGAGCCCAATGGCGGCACCGAGTTCATCGAAAGCGGCAACGTGATCTGCGGCGCGCCCAAGGTGTTCGGGCAGCTTGCGCGCGTCATCAATGGCCACGCCCCCGATCCCCACGCTGCGGCGAAGAAGGCGGCGGCCGAAGAGGAGCGCGAGGCGAGGGAGGCAAACCCCGCCGCCCCGGCGGCGCCTCGCGCCCGGATGCGCCTGCCGCGCAAGGCCGCCGCGACGTGATCGGGCGCATGCTCGAGAGCCGGCGCGCGCTTGCCGGAATCGCCGCGGCCCTCGCCCTGGCCCTCATCGGCGCCGCGCTCGTGCTCCAGTTCCGCCAGGGTCTGGAGCCCTGCCCCCTTTGCATCCTGCAGCGCTACGCCTACGTGCTGGTCGCGGTCCTCGCGCTTCTTGCCGCGCTCCTGCCGCGTGTTCTCTCGCGCGGCTTCGCTTGGCTGGGCATCCTGGCCGCGCTCGCGGGCGCCGGCACGGGCATGTGGCACGTCTGGCTGCAGCTCCATCCGCCCGTCATCTCGTCCTGCGGCGCGAGCCTCGAATTCATGGTCTCCAACCTGCCCCTGGGGCGCGTGCTGCCGCGCATCTTCAAGGGGTTTGGCGACTGCAGCGAGATCGACTGGAGCTTCCTCGGGATCACCATCCCGGGATGGTCGGCGATCTGGCTCCTCGTGCTCGCCTTCCTCCTCTACCGCTCGCAAGGGCGGCGCGGCTAGGCAGGAGCCGCGCCGGCCCCGCCAGGCCTGCGGGACCCAGCGTTCCCGGGTCACGCCCATGTGAGTCAGCGCCGGACTCGCGGAAGCAAGGTTGCGCTGGAGCACGTCCCGGAGCGACTCCGTCTTTGCGATGACCGGGCTTCCCATGTTCTCGCGGGCACTTCTCGGAAGCGGACACAATTTGCTGCCGCCTCAGGGTCGATTCTTTCAAAATGCGGTCGGTATCGGGCGCGAGTACCAGGGCAACGATGCCCCTGGTAACGGACATCCGAGCTATCGGATGACGGCATTGCGCCGGATTGCGGACCGTGGCAGATTCACGAAGCGGTCGGGGCGGAACGACCTTCCCGGCCAGGAAGAGACTTTGAACTGACAGGATTGAGCGCAAGAAAGCGGACCGATTTCTTACAAACACTCTTGTTCATTTCGGGGGTTCCACAAGTGGATTCAGGGTTTACCACCAAGCGCAACTAGACTCCGGGAGGGCGCATTTGCGCGGGCTGACTAGCTACCTCGCCATTTGGTGTATCGCCTGCATGGTTGCACTAAGCGCAACAGTCGCATCGGCTGACGCGCTCATACGCGAGCCTCTTCCAATCGATGTCGATCTATCCATTCGGGGTCATGACAGTCGCTCAACTTTCGCCTTCTCCCCTGATGGCATGTGGATTGCTCATTCAGTTAATACCGAGGATGTACTGCCCGCTGAATCCCGTTGGTACTCCCCCACTGGCACATCGCTCGCAGAGGGAAGATCTCGAAAGGAGGCGCACCTCACTAATGCACGCACTGGCGAGGAAGTTCGTCTAGGTAGCGCAACGAGTTCGAGCTGGGCCCCAAACTGGTCGCCCGATGGCACGCGGGTCGCGTTCTACTCGGATGAGGGTGGTTCGGCTGGCTTGTGGATTTGGGAAGCGGCGACCCGGCGCGCGACACGCTTTCCTGATCTGACCGTGCGACCGTTCTTTGGATTCGAGCCGCCACGCTGGTCCAGCGACGGCAACACTGTGCTTTGCAAAGTGCTGCCCGAGGGCATGACTGTGGCGCAGGCTAACGCTTTGGACCCACTGCCCCAGTCCAAACGTCACTTCCCCCTGCATGGTGCGGACGAGGCCGGCGTACTGGTCCTGCGCGCGACCGCTGACGAGGCGCACACCATTAGCAGCAGGATGAATCGCATTTTGAACCGCTCGCATGCGGATCTAGCTTTGCTCGATCTTCAATCCCATCACGTTCATCGGATCGCTCGCAATGCCAACCTTCTCTGGTACGGATTCTCTCCGGACCAGAAGTTCATTGCGTACACGCAAATCACAAGCGTTGATCCGAATAGCGAGGACGTCCGGTACAACATTGAGCTCGTTGACCGGCGTTCGGGGCGCACCCAATCATTGATGCGGGACGTACCCATGAATTATGGGATTGAACTGAATTGGTCACCCGACGCTAGCACGTTGGCCTTTATAGACCACGATCAACAAGGCAACGCATCCCTCGCACTGCTTCCGGTCGACGGATCTTCCGTTCGTCGACTTAAGAGCACCTCCACAGGCCCGTTAAATGAAGTGACTCCACATTGGAGTGCGGACGGACGCTTCCTTTTCGTCACCGCAGCGGGTGGGCATTTATGGCGTGTGAGCGCTAATTCAGGAGAGGCGATTGAGCTTGCCATGACGAGGGGAGTCGAAATTGCAGCTCTTGTTTCCGCATTCGACCGACCCACTGCCTGGACAACTGAACGCGGCGATAGTATGTGGGCGGTTGGATTTCGGAAGGATGGGCATCGCTTCAGCCTACTGCGTATCGACGCGAATTCGGGCCGCGTCCGATCGGAGACTGCCTTGCCCGGTGAAATTGAGACCGGTTCGAATATTGACGCAACGGACTCTAGTGATCAGATTGCTTTCGTATCTAGCGAACAGCGCCACCCAGCGGACCTTTGGGTCTACGACGCCGACGACCGCACAACCCGACAGGTGAGCCATCTAAACCCTGAACTCGACCGCTACGAACTGGGCGAGGCCAAGGTCATCGGCTTTCATGCGGCCGACGGAAAAGAACTCCGCGCTTCGCTGCTGTTGCCACCCGGCTATAGATTGGGACGGCCATTGCCCACGATTGTCTGGGTTTATGGAGGCGATCGGGGGTCTGACGCCGTCCACACCTTTGGGTTGCGCGGCAACTGGCCCGGGTTCGACATGCACGTACTGGCGACCAGGGGCTACGCGGTGTTGTTCCCGGATTCACCCCTGAACGTGGGTACGCCAGTCCGGGATTTACTTCAGACTGTGATGCCAGCGGTCGATGCCGCAATTGCGGAAGGCTACGCTGATCCAGACCGTTTAGCGGTCATGGGCCAAAGTTTTGGTGCCTATGCGGTACTTTCCCTCATTAGCCATACCGATCGATTTAAGGCTGCGGTGGTTTCCGCCTCGGTGATCAACCCCGACCTCGTCGCCAGTTATACGGAAATGGATGATGACGGCTCGCCTCGGTGGATCGGATATTTCGAGCAAGGGCAAGGCAGGATGGGTGGGACCCCATGGCAATATCGCTCGCGATACCTGGACAATTCCCCCATCTATGACTTCGACAAGATCAATACGCCGCTGCTGATGGCACAAGGGGCAGAAGACGGAAGCCTTCTGGGTTCAGATGCCGCGTTCGTCGCACTTCGGCGTTTGGGAAAAAATGTTGAATATCGCATCTATGAAGGCGAGGGCCACGCGCTTCAGCGAAAGGCAAATCTGCGCGACTTTTGGCTCCGGCGTCTAGACTTCTTGGACTCGCACATACCACGTCTTGCGAGTAAAGCCGCGGCAGGGTGAAAGAAATTGCGGCGCGTCCACTCGATCCGGCACACAGCTTCTTCAATCAGACGAAATGCTCCGAATGCGCACTATGCCGGGCGATCACCGGCGGCTGTATTTGTGATCCCTTGGACTAATTAGCAGCCGAGGCGTTTTGTGGCGAACGCGCAGGGAATGTTTTTGACGGGTAGATCAGGTGTGACATTTTCGCTGCCCCGAAGCGGTCATTCTTGGATGGCTCCTGTGGGTCGCGATGGTTGAAATGCGTCCGCCTTCGGCGTCGCGGCGCGATGTCCGCTTCACAAAGGGAAGGGGACAACTCCTATGCGTTCGCCTTGGCTGTCAGTTCAATTCCTAGGGCTTTCATGACCGCGAGCGTTGTCTTGAGCGTTGGGTTTCCGCGATCGCTGAACGAGCGGTAAAGCTGTTCGCGCGATAGCCCGGTCTGACCTGCAATCTGCGCCATGCCCTTGGCGCGTGCGACCACACCCAATGCGTGAGCGATATACCCCGCGTCGCCGGACTCGAACGCATCGGCCATGAACGCCGCGATAGCCTCGTCAGAATTCAACCCTTCTGCAGGATCAAAAGTTGCCAGCTTCTTCTTCATTGTCATTCACTCCATTCCTTTGCCAGGCGCTTGGCCGCCTTGATGTCCTTCGCCTGTGAACTCTTGCTGCCCCCGCATAGCAATACGATGACCGTGTTTCCTCGCTTCTGAAAATACACGCGGTAGCCGGGACCGAAATGGACGCGCAATTCGCTGATCCCCTCGCCGACGGGTTCCACGTCGCCGAGCAATCCATAGGCAAGGCGGTCCAACCTGGCTGCGATCACGCCTCTGGCGCGTTCGTCTTTGAGCCTGATCCACCAGGCCCTAAAAACGTCGGTCTGCTTCAGTTCGTTCATCCAGCGCAATTGTAGTTTACGAACTACAAGCGGTCAATCTAATCGTTTCGGCAATTCGGGTTGTGGTTGCCTTCTCGGACCTCCAGAAAGCGGACAGGATCAGATACCCGCTGTGGGTCGAGTCCGACGGAAGGTGTCGGGTTACGGGCTTTCGAGGTTGAGTCCGCAGTGCCCATGGAAGGGGACATCTGGACACGCCGCCCATGCCGCATGACGGGTATCCGCCGCATCGCGACCGCTGGCAAAATGGATTGCCGACATGCTGAATTTGTCGGGCACGGCCACAAGCGGGTCTCTGCGAACGACCGGTTTCGGGTCGCGAAATTTGCTTTGGTTGCACCTATTCGACGCAATGATTGCCGATGCTCATCGGCTGAATGCGATTTGAAATGAAGATACGTCGACTCCTCTGCCTTTCAATGGTTTCCCTGCTGGTCGCGTCGACGGCACAAGGAAGCGTCACCTTCCAGGCAGATGTCGAGACGCACATTCAACCGGGCAAGGGCGCGCAGGGTGCGCCGAGTGACGCATCAGCGTCCTTTCGGGTAACTCTTGGCGGTGACTATTTGCTCATTCAGTCTGTCGATGGAACGATGCGTTTTGATTTCACGAGATTCAAACGCGTCGAAATCTCCGCGGACGGCCGGTCGCGCGTTGACTACTCGCTTTACGACACCATCGGGTTCCGCGTGATGGAGCTTCGAAATCGAGAGATGCTGGGCAAGATGTTGGCGAGCGTGAAGGTCGGCGACAAACTGATGTCGACGGTCGAGAACGAACACGTACTCGCGGTTCAAGAAAAGGCATCGTCCCCCTTGAAGGAAAGGGCAGAAGGCGAAGAGGACACATACAGAAACGATGGAAAGATCTTGTTTCGGCGCTCCAACCAGACGACCGAGGTATCGCCAGCCGATGCGCGCATGTTTGCTCAATTCATCCGCTACCAATTTGGAGGACATCCGCAGATTCTTAATGATCTCGCAAATGCAAAGTCGATTCCGGCCCAAATTACATTGATTACGAACGACGGTCGTGAAATTACAAGACGGATCTCCGTCAAGTCATTGCTGCCATTCGAAGGCGTGCCCATGGATGTTGCCGTAATCCCCGGCCGATCTTCGCCTGCCTCAATTGATCCGGTCGATCAGGCATTGGATCGAGGCGCGGCGATTGTTTCGACCGACTATGACGCCGCGAAGCAACGCGTCAAAGACGATATTGCGTTGGCATTTCGCGAACATCGCGTCTTCGACGCATTTCTTGGCAGTCTCGAATGGAGCCTGATGACGGGGGAGGGATTGTCCGCGATTGGTCCGGATGAGATGAATCAGGCAAAGCAGAGCGAACCTGTGCAAAGGCTAGCGGCTGCACTCGGCGTGAAGTCAAAGGATGGCCTGGCGGACGCAGCGAAGACAATTGCCGATTTGAAGTCGACCACGCTTTCGAAGAAGCATGTCCTAACGATCTTCGAGGCCAATGATCGAGCGATGCTTGGTGACCCCTCAACGGCAAAGCAACTCTTCGTTAGTGCGTTGAGCATCAATCCCTATATTGCGGGTGCATATAAGGACTTCGGCGATGCTCTTCTCGCACAATTCGACGCGCCGCGCGCTTGGCGCAGCTGGGATATTGGGCGGAAATTGGCACCGACGTTCAGGAATTTTGGCGCAGTGAATCAACTCGAGCGTTCTCTCGCATCCGAACATCCCGAATATTTCCTAAAATGACCCGTAGTGCCATTTTCCTTCTGCAGTGATCAGATTCACGACCGCTTTCTTGCCGATAATCCTGCCTTGCCAATGACCGATGTGGGTCGATTTTTACAAAACGCGGCCGGTTACGGGATGACGCAGCCAGGTTCGCGAAGCACCCAGGAGCAGACTTCGTGGACCTTCGAAGACAGCATTGCGCCTGCTAGCGTCAATTGGCAAGATGGGGGAGCGATCGTCGAGGGACGTCCTTCTCGGCCAGAAGCGGGCCGCGCACGCGTTGATTTGCTTTCCCCAAAAGCGGTCCTTCAACGGCAAGATTTCATAGTCCAAGTCATGAATCGGCACTGCTGTGATTGGATGCAAGCCCAAATTGATAAACAGTGCGACGTTCACTCATCGCAAGCTGATTGCCCGGACGCGCTAATCGCTTACCACAAGAAAGACGATCAATACGGGATTCGAATTCATGATGGCGGCACTAGTTGGATCGGAATTTCATATTGCCCTTGGTGCGGGACGTCGCTGCAGGCGCGCGCACTCTCCGATGACTGAGCGCCGGCTTCGGTCAACTTCGGACCTACGGAACAGGAACGAAGGTTTTCATTCTGGCCACACGTTTCTCACCGACTTGAACGGATAGTCGATGCAGCGTCTTAGCAGTTACCCCAATGTTTTTAATACCTGTCTTGTCTTGGTTCGAAAAAAAGGTTTCGCTTTAACGTACGACAAGGCTGCAGATACGTGGAATGCGACGAAGGGAGAATTCTCTTTCTTAGCCGATAATCCAATTGAACTTCTTGGCCTCATTGCGGTTTTCGAAACCTTAAAACCAGAGAAGGCCGTCGAGTACTGGTGGCAAATTCAAGATCCGGACGTGCTATCGGAACTGAATCCGTAAAGCTGACTTGCTTGGATGGCGGCTCTGGGTCGCGAACGCTGAAATGCGTCCGCCTTCGGCGTCGTGGAGCAATGTCCGCTGCACATCGGGTACGGGACAGTTTCTATGCGTTTGCCTTGGCTGTCAGTTCGATTCCCAGGGCTTTCATGACCGCGAGCGTCGACTTGAGCGTTGGGTTTCCGCGCTCACTGAACGAGCGGTAAAGCTGTTCGCGTGATAGCCCGGTCTGACCGGCAATCTGCGCCATGCCCTTGGCGCGTGCAACCACACCCAACGCGTGCGCGATATACCCCGCGTCGCCGGACTCGAACGCATCGGCCATGAACGCCGCAATGGCCTTGTCAGAATTCAACCCTTCGGCAGGGTCAAAGGTTGTCAGCTTCTTTTTCATGGTCAATCACTCCATTCCTTTGCCAACCGCTTGGCCGCTTTAATGTCCTTCGCTTGGGAACTTTTGTTGCCCCCGCAGAGTAAAACGATGACCGCAGTACCTCGCTTCTGAAAATAGACGCGGTAACCGGGCCCGAAATGGATGCGCAATTCGCTGATCCCATCGCCGACAGGTTCCACATCGCCGAGCAGGCCATAGGCAAGACGGTCCAACCGGGCCGCGATCACGCCTCGAGCGCGTTCATCTTTGAGCTTGATCCACCAGGCCCGAAAAATGTCGGTCTGCTTCAACTCGTTCATTACGCGCAAGTGTAGTTTACGAACTACAAACGGTTAATCTGATCGCTTCGGCGAGTCGGATTGAGGTTGCCTACTCGGACTTCCAGAGAGCGGGCAGGAGACTGCATGATTCTGCGGAAAGCGGTCCCCCTTTTGTGCTGCATTCTCTTGCCGGTGCCCATAATTCTCGTCCGCGGTTCTGATACGTAGCCATTGCGTGCCGTGTCCACCAACCAAATTCTCGTCGTAGCGCTTGCGGTACTCACCGCGAGTCTTGCGGCACAAGCGATTGCCAATTCGCTGCCAGAAGATCGCAACTCGGAGCGATTCAAAGGGAGCGGCGAACTTCGGGCCCCAAGGTGGCAATCAATATTGGTCGCCATTGTGACGGGACTAGCGAATCTATTGGCTCTCGCCATATCGCGCAATCCATCAAACAGCGACTCTTGGGTCGTGTCCCTGGTCGCGGCTCTTGCGATGGCTTACGTCTGGAGCACAACATTCTCCCGAGTGCGCCTTGAAAGTAGCAGCGTAAGGTTTGGGCGATTCCTCCGGAAAGAGATTCCGTACTCTGACATTGAGTCCGTTGAAATTCAATCGACGGGCAGGGATCGCCTATTCTTCATCCACACTCGGAATTCGGGAAGAGGCTATCTGGGCGCCGATCTTCCGTGCGAGGAACTGCTCCTATCCGAACTTCAGAGGCGCTCAAATTGCGAAATTCGCAGGCCACAACTTCACGGTCCTCGATAACTTCGATGACTGTTCGGTGGCGAGCGTTCGGTCCGGTTTGCGGTGCCGCTGACCGCGGCTCAGGGTCGCGTTGGTTGAAATGCGTCCGCCCTCGGCGTCGCGGCGCAATGCCCGCTTCACAAAGGGGAGAGGACAACTCCTATTCGTTCGCCTTGGCTTACCGATCCTTGAATTCATCGGTGGACCTGTGCGAGTCTTCGGTTCGTTATTCTTTCGGATTCGCGCCCGAGCGCCCTTGAATCCTGCCAGGCGACGCCATGAAGGAACCCATGCCGGCCATCAATCTTTCCGAGAAACTCTCGCAGTTCTCGGAGTACTGGCAACCTCGAGTGGTCGGCCAGTTCAACGGGCACGACCTGATGGTGGTCAAGGTCCTGGGGGAGTTCGTCTGGCATCAGCATGACGAGACGGACGATTTCTTCCTGGTGCTCAAGGGGCGGCTTACGATCCGCATGCACGAAGGGGACGTCACCCTTGGCCCGGGGGAGGCCTTTGTCGTGCCCCGGGGGGTGCCGCATTGCCCGGTGGCCGAGGAGGAGACGCACATCCTCCTGATGGAGCCCACGGGCACGCCCAATACCGGCGACCGGGCAACCGCGGCCCCCCGGCGCGTGCTCTGAGGCCTCGCGGGTGGATCGAATGCCACGTCCCGCAACGCGCACGGACGAGCTCGTCCTGGCAGCCATATTTGGCGCCGCCATTCTCTACTGCCTCTACGGGGCATTCACCGGAGATCTCTGGTTTCCCGGCCGGCGTGGGCCGGGAGTCCACCTGCGCGGGGAGGCGGCCTGGCTCGCGACCGTGGCGCCGGTCTCGATCTATGCGGGCCTCCTGGTGCGCATCGGACGGATTCCCATCCGTGGCGATCGCCTGGCATTGGCCGCCGAGATCGCGCTGATTGCCCTGGGGGTCGGATTGCTCTACGGCGGGGCCCGCCTTGCAGGGAGTTCCTAGCGGGATGGTGCCGGCCCCGGGGGCTGTCCGTCAAAAATCCCGCCGACGGCGCGCTATGAAGCCCACGGCAACCAGCCCCGCAAGCATGAGCACCTGGGGTGTCGGTTCGGGCACGGCCGATGTCAGCGAGACTGTCTGCACCGCGACCCCCAATATGGAGTTCGTGGTCGAGGGACCCGCCTGCTGCGCCCCATCGAAGGTCGAGAACTCAAAGAAGTACTTCTTGTTGCCGGAATCGAGCGGTGTGTCGTCGGTGCCGGACCAGTAGATCCCCTGCTTGAAATTCTGGGGCGCGGTACCGAAGAAACTGTTGGGGTTGTATCCCCAGGAGGCATTCTGGACGCCATTGGCATCGTATCTCGCGATATCGCCAAGCTCCGTGTAGTACAGATGCCCGAGCTCGGACGAGGCGATGTTGTAGCCCAATGCGGTCGTGCCGTTGTATCCGTACGAAGTGCCGACGACGGAGGTCGGGAGGCGCCAGGTTCCATTGAGGCTGACGTTGCTGTACGCGGGGGCCAGGTTGTACGTAAGGACCCCCGCGCCATTGAGACTGCTTGCCCAGCTGGCGATCGCGGTCTCGGTACTCGCCGAGCGGGTGTAGTCGAGCCAGACCAGCGAGCTGCCCGGGTCGTATACCAGGTTGTAGGTTCCCAGGTTCTGGGTGCCGCTCTTGTACGTTGCCGTGCCGATGACCTCAAGGCTCGCCGCCCCTGCCGCTCCCGCCCCGGCAAGCGCCGTAGCGGCAGCCAGCGCGTGGAGGATCTTTCTCGCCTGGCAATGCCTGGAATGGAACATCTGGATCCTTCCTGACCTCGAATGGCAATTGACGTCGCATGCCGTAGGGCCTGGATCCTAGTTCGTTTGGTTTAAGGCAACTTGTGCCACCTCAACCGAAGGTCGAATGGGAGCACGGGGCCCGGAATGGGCGACGGCGAATGGGAAGGAAGGGGAATTGCGCCTTGTGCGCCCCCTTGCGCAGGCGCCATGGGCCCGTCCACCGCCGCCCCGGAGGCCGGGGCGGGGACGAACGTGATGCCGTATCGGGACTGCCGGAAAGGAGCCCCTCAGGCCCCGGCAGGAACGACCGCGGGTTCGCTCGTGGCGTGGCCCGAGTAGGCCGTCCAGCAGCGGCGCGTGAAGTCGTAGAGCTTGCAGCGGCTGGCGGTGTCGAAATACCAGCGCCAGGAGAAGCGCTGGATGACGATGCGGTCGGGCAGCATGTCTTCGAGCATCTTTTGCGCGTTCTTGAGCCGGTAGAGCGGGATGCTCATGTCGAGGTGGTGCGCCGTGTGCTCCATGATGTGGTGCAGGACGGCGCCGATGCGGAACGGGAAGGTGAGGTGCACCGTCGTCGAGATGTAGGGCTGGGCGCGCGTCCAGGCGGCGCGGTCCTCGTACCAGGAGACGCGCGGGTGCGTGTGGTGGACGTAGACGACGAAGCCGATCATCGAGCACCAGAAGAAGAACGGAACCGCGAGGCCGAAGACGAGCACCGGCACGAGGGGCTGGCCCGCGGCGCCGGCGGCCCAGACGAGCGCGGCGGTCCACACGACAGCAAACGCCGAGACCAGCACGTTGTCCCAGAGGAAGCTCGCGCGGCGCGTTCCCATGTAGGTCTTGCTCGGGAAGAACATGCGCAGCCACCAGATCTCGACCATGTAGTAGAGGCCTGGCGCCCAGCCGCTGCGGTAGATGCGGTCGAGGACCCGTCCAAAGGGCGAGAGCGCCTCGTATTCGTCGCGCGTGAGCGGCGCCCAGACGAAGTCAAAACCCTTGAGGTTGGTATAGCCGTGGTGCACGACGTTGTGGCCGACATCCCACAGGCTGTAGGGCGTGATGGATGGCAGGAAAGCGATGCGACCCAGGACCTTGTTCAGGCCCCGGTGCGGCGTGAGGC
>Ga0075019_10001944_pt1 | contig 11777 bp, 13 predicted proteins | sample ColStrG_CSR_2013_FD_71473 | JGI IMG/M metagenome (GOLD analysis project Ga0075019, IMG submission 71473) | Freshwater sediment microbial communities in response to fracking from Pennsylvania, USA - Cold Stream Run_MetaG_CSR_2013 | ecosystem: Environmental > Aquatic > Freshwater > Creek >...
GGCGGCCTGATCTCCACCATCGACAACCTGCTGCTGCTGCGGTGCGTGCAGGTGGTGCGGCGCCTGGCCAAGCAGGACCGCAAGGTGGGCATCTTCTGCAACATCTCCCTCACCAGCCTCGGGGACGAGTCCTTCTTCCCGCAGTTCCTGGAATTCATGTCCAAGAACCGGGATCTGGCTGGGTCTGTGATCTTCGAGCTGGGCCAGGACAGCTTCGACCGGCGCAGCGCGCTGGAGCAGCGCAACATGGGGCGGCTGGCGGACCTCGGCTTCCGCTTCTCCATCGACAAGGTCCAGGCCCTGGACTTCAACTTCGCTGACCTCGCACGGTCGGAGGTGAAGTTCATCAAGGTCTCCGCCGACCTCCTGCTGACCTCGCTGCTGGATGACCAGTCCCGCCAGTCCGTGCCGGCGCTGAAGGACCTGCACTATGCCGACTACGCGGCCCTCACCCGGCGCTACGGGGTCGAGCTGGTGGCGGAGAAGGTGGAGCACGAGCGCCAGGTGGTGGACGTGCTCGACCTGGACGTGGCCTTCGCCCAGGGGCACCTGTTCGGCGAGCCGAGGGCGATCCGCGAGTCGGTGCTGTCCGAGCCCGCGCCGCACCCGGCGCCGGTGTCCAACGCCCGCACGCAGGAAGAGGCCGCCGCCGAGATGGCCCGACCGTCCGCCTGGCGCCGCGCCGCGCTCTGAGGCGGATTGCGCGTTGACCTTGCCCCCGGCGACGTCTAGCCCAGCCCCATGAGCCAGACGCCCTCCCCCGCCGGCCCGACGCTTGTGTCCGGTCTGTCCCAGATCCTCGAGGGCTATGACGCCATCCTCTGCGACGTCTGGGGGGTGATCCACAATGGCCGTGAGAGCTATCCCGCCGCCTGCGAGGCGCTGAGCCGCGCCCAGTCCGAACGGGGGGTTCCCGTGGTGCTGGTGTCCAACTCCCCCCGGCCGGCGGAGGACGTGAAGCCGCAGCTGCACGCCCTGATGGTCCCCGACCACGCCTGGACGGGCTTTGTCACCTCCGGCGACGCCACCCGGGCGGAGCTGCGCCGCCGGTCCCCCGGCCCGGTCTGGACCATCGGGCCGGCCCGGGACGAGCCCCTGTATGAGGGCCTCGACCTGATCCGCGCCGGGGTCGAGACCGCCGTCTTCATCAGCGCCACCGGCCTGTTCGACGACGAGCGGGAAACCCCGGAGGATTATCGCGCCGCCCTGTCGGTGGCGGCGGCCCGGGGCCTGCCGCTGGTCTGCGCCAATCCCGACCGGATCGTCCAGCGGGGTGACCGGATGATCTACTGCGCCGGCGCCCTGGCCGACCTCTACGCCAGCCTCGGCGGCCAATCCGTCATGGCGGGCAAGCCCTATGCGCCGATCTATGAGCTGGCCCTCGAGGAGGTGGCGAGGCTGCTCGGGCGTCCCGCCGACCGCCGGCGGGTGCTGGCCATCGGCGACGGCCTGATCACCGACGTCACCGGCGCCCAGGGCCAGGGGATCGACTGCCTGTTCATCACCGACGGCATCCATGCGGCGGACGTGCGCGACGCCGACGGCGCGGTCAGCCTTGCGCGGATCGGCGCGCTGCTGCAGGCGCAGGGACTTGTCGCAGCCCACGCCGCGCCTCATCTGGTCTGGTGAGGCGAAGCGCTTGGCGCTAAGACGATCGCAATGCAGGTGCGGGAAGGTGTGGGGATGAGCAAGGGCTATCAGTTCGAAGACCTCACGGTCGGCCTCTCCGCCAGCCGCGAGCACACGATCCGGGATGCGGACATCCGCGCCTTCGCCGATGTGTCCGGCGACCACAACCCCGTGCATCTGGACGAGGCCTTTGCCCAGACCACCCCGTTCAAGGGCCGGATCGCCCACGGCATGCTGTCCGGCGCCTACATCTCCGCCCTGATCGCCTCCGAACTGCCGGGGCCCGGCGCGATCTACATCTCCCAGAGCCTGAGCTTCCGCCGCCCGGTTCGGATCGGCGACCGTCTGGTGACCACCATCACCGTGACCGGGCTGGACGAGGCCAAGGCCCGCGCGTCGCTGAAGACGGTCTGCACCGTGGAGGGCAAGACGGTCGTGGAGGGGGAGGCCCTGATCATGGCGCCCCGCCGCGCCCCCGCCGAATGAGCCGTCCTTCATGAGTCATGCAGCGCACCGCGGCCTGCGGATCGTCACAGACTGGCGCGACGTCGCCCCCGATGAGACCGGCGCCTCGGTGGCGCTCGGCAATTTCGACGGCGTGCATCTGGGGCACCGGCAGGTCATTGCCGAAGCCGCCCGCGCAGCCCGCGCGCTGGGGGTGGAGCTGGGCGTGGTGACCTTCGAGCCGCATCCCCGTCGCTGGTTCCAGCCCGACGCCCCGCCCTTCCGGCTGATGACCACCAACCAGCAGGCCTGCGCCCTGGAGGCGCTGGGCGTGGACGTGCTCTATCGCCTGCCCTTCGACTCCGCCCTGGCCGGCATGACCGACCAGCAGTTCGCGGAGATCGTCCTCGCCGGCGGCCTCAAGGCGCGCCACGTCAGCGCCGGCTTCGACATCGCCTTCGGCAAGGGCCGCGCGGGCAATCCGCAGCGCCTGAAGGAGCTGGGCGCGGCGCTGGGCTTCGGGGTCACCATCGCCCCGCCGGTGACCTGCGACTCAGGCGAGAAGTGCAGCTCCAGCGCCATCCGCGACGCCATCGAGCAGGGTCGCCCGGACGAGGCCGCGCGGCTGCTGGGCCGTCCCTTCACCATCGAGGGGGTGGTGGTGCACGGGGACAAGATCGGCCGCACCATCGGATTTCCCACCGCCAATATCCAGTTCGGGGACTTCATCCGCCCGGCGGAGGGGATCTATGCGGCGAGGACCCGCCTGCCGGACGGGCGGGAGATCCCGTCGGTGGCCTATATCGGCTATCGCCCCACCGTGGAGGGGACGGACAAGCGGCTGGAAGTGAACCTGTTCGACTTCGACGAGGACCTGTACGGCCAGACCCTGGACGTGGAGCTGACCGCCTTCCTCCGTGGCGACCAGAAGTTCGACGGCCTCCAGGCCCTGAAGGACCAGATCGCACGGGATTGCCAGGCGGCGCGGAAGATCCTGATCCCCGACTGGTAGGCGGGCGTCAGCCCCGCAGGCCGTCCAGAGCCGTCTGGTGGCGCCAGGCGGCGATGTCTCCCAGCACCGCGTTCAGGTCCGAATGGATGGGATCCAGCAGGGCCGCGCGGGTCGCGCCGGACGACGCAGCGTTCTGTTCCGCCAGACTGCAGGCGGCGGCCAGGGCGTCGGCGCCGATTCCCAGGGCGGCGCCCTTCAGGGTGTGGGCGGCGTCCCGCCAGCTGTCCGCCGGCGCCTCCGCCGTCAGCAGCCGCATCCAGAGGCTCGCCTGCTCCTCGAACAGGGCCAGCACCTCCTCCGTCAGGGCGGGGTCGCCGGCGGTATAGGCGTCGAGATGGGCGAAGTTGATCGCCCCTGTCAGATCCCGTTTGGCCAAGGGTCCCCCGCTGCAATGGGGCCGCCTGCGACGGCGCGGCGACCTCAGAAGAAGTCGCAGTCTCCGCGATCTTCCTGGATGGTGTCGATGGCCACCCCGGACAGCCTCTGCGCGAGGCTGGCCAGCAGCAGCCGGTCCGCGGCCTCCCGCGGGTCCACCGCCCAGTCCGGACTGACCGCCGGCGCCAGGGTGGCGAGGAACATTTCCAGAGCCTGCAGTCTTTGCACGACGGCGTCGAGGGCCTGACCCCGCTCCAGTGCGCTGGAGTCGGCCATGGCGAGGGGATCGGTCAGCAGCGAACCCACGAGGTCCTGCAGTCCGTCGGCGGCGGCGGCCAGGTCGCGGACTTCCGTCGCCACGGCCATCAGCACGGTGGACAGGGGCGATCCCCCATTCTCCACCGACGCCACTTCGACGCTCGGGACCGGCGATGCGCCGGATGTCTTTGCGGGCTGGGCCATGTCAGAACAACTCCACTGCGCCGTCGTGGACGGGAGCGACCGGGGTGGGGCGGCGACGTTCCGCCTCGAAAACGGTGTCGGCCTGCTTCTCGACGAACAGGTGGCGCACCCGGCCGGAGACCGGCCAGAACTGGATGCGCCGGGCTTGGTCGCCGCCGAGGCTCGAATTGACGACGGGAATCCCTTCCCGCTGAAGGAACCGCTCGGCGAACAGGGCGTTCTGACGGCCGACATCGGTGAGCCCCGACACCATCCGGGCGCCGCCGAACAGCTTCGCCTCCAGACGGTCGCGCCGGGCGCCGCGGGCCAGCAGTCCGTTCACCAGCAGCTCCATGGCGTGGACGCCGTGACGCATCTGGTCCGAGCGGTTGTCGTCGCCGGGGAGCAGGAAGTGGTTCAGCCCGCCGATGCCGGCCACCGGGTCGCGCATGCAGGCCGCGACACAGCTTCCCAGCAGGGTGACGAGCACCGCCGTGGGGTCGTCGGTCACGACGTACTCCCCCTGCACCACCAGAATGCGGTGCTCTTCCCCCAATGTGCCGACCGTGCTTTTCAAAAGTCTGGCGCCTCTCAGGTCAAGCTGCCGACGACGGCTTCGATCTTGTCTTTTAGCGTGCCGACGGTGAACGGCTTCACAAGATAGTTGTTCACGCCGAACTGCACTGCGCGCTGCACCAGCTCCTTGTCCGCGCGACCCGTCAGCATGATCACCGCGGTCTTGGAGATCGGCGGATGGGCGCGGATGGCGCGCAGCAGGCCGAGGCCGTCCAGCTTGGGCATGTTGAAGTCGGTGATCACCAGATTGGCCGGGCGGGCGATCAGTTGCCGCAGTCCCTGCTCGCCGTCGGCGGCTTCGTCGATGGTGTTCACGCCGATCTGCTGCAATCCGGACCGGACCAGCGAGCGGATCGTCATCTGGTCGTCGACGACCAGGACAGACAGGGACGAGGCGGCGGGCATCAGTGCGTCTCCACGGCGTCAATGTTGCAGGTGTTGAGGATGCCGGCGGCCATGCGGTCCAGGCTGTACTGCTTCTGGACCGCGGCGATCTCGACCGCGGCCTTGGGCATGCCATAGACCACGCTGGTGGCTTCATCCTGGGCGAAGGTGGCGGCGCCGGCCTCGCGCATGGCCAGCAGGCCCCGGGCGCCGTCCCGTCCCATGCCGGTCAGCAGGGCGCCCACGGCGCGCGCGCCGACCGCCTTGGCCACCGAATGGAACAGCACGTCCACCGACGGCCGGTGCCCGTTGACCGTGTCGCTCTCCACGAGCCGGCAGCGCCACTGGGTCTGGCCGACCACCTCGAGGTGGGTCGCGCCCCCCGGGGCCAGATAGATCTTGCCGGTCTCCAGCACGGCGCCGTCATAGGCCTCCTGCACCTGGGCGGCGGACGAGCGGTTCAGCCGGTCCGCAAAGCTCTTGGTGAAGGCCGCCGGCATGTGCTGGGTGATCACGGTGGGCGGGCAGTTGCCCGGGAACCGCGAGATCACCGTCAGCAGGGCTTCCACCCCGCCGGTGGAGGCGCCGATGGCCACCAGCCGGCCATTGGGCTTGAAGTTCGACTCGCTGGGGGCGTTGCCCGGCCGCGCCGGCGGCTGGCGGAACTGGGTGGTGCTGGACAGGGGGCGCAGCTTGGCCGAGGCCGCGGCCTTGACCCGCTCCGGCAGGCCGGCAAAGGCCTGGATGGCGTCGGCGACCCCGCCCATCGGCTTGCCGACGCAGTCCACGGCGCCGAACTCCAGCGCCGTCAGGGTGGCGTCGGCGCCCGCCTGGGTGAGGGTCGAGACCATGATCACCGGCGTCGGGCGCAGGCGCATGATCTTTTCCAGGAAGTCGAGGCCGTTCATGTTCGGCATCTCGATGTCCAGGGTGATGACGTCAGGGTTCAGCACCTTGATGGCCTCGCGGGCCTCGAGGGGATCGCCCGCCTGGCCCACGACCTCGATGTCCGGGTCCTTGCGCAGGGCCGCGGCGATCAGGCTGCGCATGGTGGCGCTGTCGTCGACGATGAGTGTGCGGACCCGGGCCATGCCTCAGACGCCTCCTGCCAGTCGATAGGTTGTCAGGCCGTCGCCCACCAGCTGGCTGGCGGCGGGGCCGGTGACGCGCTCGGAATGCCCGATATAGAGCCGGGCGTTCGGCGTCATCAGCGGCGTGAAGCGGGCCCAGATCCGGGACTGGGTCGCCTCCTCGAAATAGATGACCACGTTGCGGCAGAAGATCGCGTCGAACTTCCCCTTCATCGGCCAGTCGCCGATCAGGTTCAGCTCCCGGAACGCCACCATCGAGGCCATGGGCTCCGACACCCGGAAGGCCTTTTCGCCCCGGTCCGAGAGGGCCGGCTCCATCCACTTGCGCAGGTCGTCGGCGGAGACGCCGGCCACCAGATCCTGAGTGTAGACGCCGGCGCGGCCGAAGGCGACCACGTTGGGGTCGATGTCCGTGGCCAGGATCTTGATGTCGTAATCCGCCGCATTGGGCATCAGCTTCAGGATCGAGATGGCGATCGAATAGGGCTCCTGCCCGCTGGAGCACGCCGCCGACCAGATCCGCACCTTGCCGCCGCGCCTGGCGGACTCCAGCAGGGGCGGCAGCACCTTGGCCGACAGATGCTCGAAGTGGTGCGGCTCGCGGAAGAACCGCGTGACGTTGGTGGTCAGGGACGCCAGCATCTGCTGGCGCTCGTCCAGGCCGTCCTGTCCCTGCACCAGGGCGCAATAGTCCTTGAAGCTCTCGAGCCCCAGGGCGCGCAGGCGCTTGGCCAGGCGGGAATAGACCAGCGTCGCCTTGTTCTCCGTCAGGGAGATGCCCGCATCCGCATGGATCATCGCCGCGATGCGACGGAAATCGTCCGCGGTGAACAGGAACTCGCCCTCGACCAGACGGCCGGCGCTCTTGTTATGGTTCTTGGCGTCGATCATCGTGTCCCGATCAGGCCGCAAGGATGCTGGCGGTTTCGGCGCCGGTCGGTTCGAGGTCGAGGGTCGGCAGGACATTGTCCAGGGAGATCAGGCTGATCATCCGGCCCTCCATGGCCAGCAGCCCCTTCACGAAGGTCTTGACCACGTCGCAGGCCAGGTCCGGAGTCTGCTGGATGGTTCCGGTCTCCACCGTGATGATGTCGCATACGGCGTCCACCAGCAGGCCCACCTGCTGGTCGCAGATCCGGGTCACGATGATCACGTGACGCTCGGACGGCTCGGTGACCGCCATGCCCATCCGCGCGGCCAGGTCGACGATGGGCAGGACCGCGCCACGCAGGTTGATGACGCCCTTCACGAAGCTGGGCGCCTGGGGCAGCGAGGTGGCCGGGGTCCAGCCGCGGATCTCGCGCACCGCCATGATGTCGACGCAGAATTCCTGGTCGCCGATGCGGAACGAGATCAGTTCGATCCGATCGCCCGTCTTGCGCTGAACGATGTCTTCCATGGACCTACCCTACCTTGGCAAGGGACGTGGGGGCGCCGACGGTGTCGAGGCCGCCGTTCGCCGGAGCTGCGACGGGACCGCCGCCCTCGTGGGGTTTGGGCACCATCACCGCGTCGATATCGAGAATGAGCGCCACGCGACCGTCGCCCAGGATGGTCGCCGCGGCGATCCCGGGAACGGGGCGGTAATTGGCCTCGAGGCTCTTGATGACCACCTGGCGCTGGCCCTGGATGGCGTCCACCATCAGCGCCGCGCGGCTGCCGCCCTCGCCCTCCACCAGCAGCGCCACGCCCTCGGTGGGCGGTGGCGTCACCGTGCGGTAGCCCAGCGAGCGCCCGATGTCGATCAGCGGCACATGGGTGTCGCGGATGGCGATCACCTGGGCGTTGGGGCCAAGGTTGCGCACGTCGCAGGCCTTGGGCTGCAGGCTCTCGATGATGGCCGTCAGGGGCGCGACGAGGGTCTGGCCGGCGACGGTGACCACCATGCCGTCCAGCACCGCCAGGGTCAGGGGCAGGCTGAGGGTGAAGGTCGAGCCCTGTCCTGGCCGCGAACTGATGTTGATGCGCCCGCCCAGGGACTGGATCGAGCGGCGGACCACGTCCATGCCCACGCCCCGGCCGGAAATGTCCGACACGGTGGCGGCGGTGGAGAAGCCGGCCATGAAGATCAGGTTGTCGATCTCGTCGTCGGACAGGTTCGCCTCGGGGCTGATCAGCCCCTTGTCCACGGCGATCTGCTTCACCCTCGGACGGTTGATGCCGCGGCCGTCGTCCGAGATCTCGATCACGATCCGGCCCGAGCGATGCAGGGCCGCCAGCCGCACCACGCCCTCGCGGGGCTTGCCGGCGGCTTCGCGTTCGTCCGGCGTCTCCAGACCATGGTCGATGGCGTTGCGGATCATGTGGGTCAGGGGATCGGACAGGCGTTCGATCACCGTCTTGTCGACCTCGGTGCCCTCCCCGTCCATGATCAGCCGGACTTCCTTGCCGGTCATGGCGGCGATCTCGCGCACCAGGCGCGGGAAGCGCTGGAACACCGATTTCACCGGCTGGGCGCGGATGGCCATCACGCTGTCCTGGATTTCCCGGGTCAGCTGTTCGAGGTCGTCGAGGCCCATGGCCACCGAAGAGGCCCGCTGCAGGCCGCACTCGGCCACGCGCTGGGTCAGCATGGCCTGGTTGATCACCAGCTCGCCCACCAGGTCGATCAGTCGGTCGACGCGCTCCAGGTCCACGCGAATGGTCTGGGGCGAGGCCTCCCGCGCCGCCGCCTGGGCCTTGGCGTCCAGGGCCGCTTCCTTCGCCTTGGCGGGTTCGACGGGCGCCTTGGACTCGGCCGACGCCCGGACCGGCGCCGCGGGAGCGGCGGCGGCCGGCACCTCGGCGGCCTGGGCGGCGCGGATCAGCGCCATGACGTCGACCTCGCCCACCGCATCGACGCCCGAGGCCTGGGCCACGGGGGGCGGCGCGCCCTCGCGGACGATGTCCAGATAGCAGTCGCCCTCGACCCATTCGAAGACTTCGCGGATCGCGGCTTCCTCGATGCCCGGCCCGGTCAGGTCGGCGGACCAGCCGAGATAGGCGTCCTCGGGATTCATGTTCTGCAGCAGCGGCAGGCCCGACGCGTCCAGCCGCACCGCCACGTCGCCCAGCCGTCCGAGTTCGCGAAGCAGCAGCCCGGCCTCGTTGGCCTTCTGGTAGAGGCCGACCTGGGGATAGAAGCGGACATGCCAGGTCTGGCCGGGCGCGCCGTCGGCGGCGGGCGCTTCGGCTTCGCCGGCGTCCCCGCCGGTGATGCTCGCCAGCAGCGCCGCCACGGAGTCGTCCGCAGGCGCCGGCGCATCGGACATGTCGATGCTCACCGGGTTGAAGACGAAATCATCGAAGCCGTCGCCGGTGTCCGCCTCGCCGCCGCCGCCCATGCCCGAGGCCAGCGCCTCCAGGGCCTCGGCCATGGCGCTGGAGCGCCCCTCGTCGACGACGCCGCCGTCCCGGGCCGCGCGGACATGGTCCGCCAGCACGTCCGCAGAGCGCAGCAGCAGCTTCAGCGTTTCCTGGTCGGCCTGGATGTCGCCGCTGCGGATCAGGTCGAGGGCCGTCTCGAACACGTGGCTGAACCGGACCAGCGCCTCCAGGCTGAACGCGCCGGCGCCGCCCTTGATCGAGTGGACGGCGCGGAACACCGCATTGACGATCTCCGGATCATGATCGCCGCCCTCCATGGCCAGCAGTCCGCCCTCGAGTTCGGCAAGCTGCTCCTCGCACTCCTGGAAGAATGTGACCTTGATTGCGGCTAATGGATCCATGGCGGAGCCTGACGTCCTGTAGGGTGGCGAGCGTGGTTCAGGCGGCGACGCGGCGGATGGCGTCGATCAGCTTTTCCGGATTGAACGGCTTGACGATCCAGCCGGTCGCGCCGGCGTCCCGGGCGCGCTGCTTCTTGGTCGTGTCGCTTTCCGTGGTCAGCACCAGGATCGGCGTCGCCCGATGGCGGTCGTTCTTGCGCACGCCCTCGATGAAGCCGAACCCGTCGAGGCGGGGCATGTTGATGTCGGTGATGATCACGTCGGCCTGGGCGGCGTCCAGCGCCTCCAGCCCGTCCAGTCCGTCCACGGCCTGGACGACGCGGAAGCCCGCCTCGGTCAGCGCCAGGTGCAGCATGTCGCGCATGGTGCGACTGTCATCTACGGTGAGAATGGTCTTGGTCACGAACGAAGCTCCCTGGCGTCGACGGAATTGGGGTCGGTGGCGGTCTGGCCATCTGGCTCAGGCGCGACCGGCTCGAGATTCGGAGCGCCGAACAGGTCCAGCGCTCCGGTGAAATCCTCGGAAGGGTTGACGACCTCGAACGGCTGGGCGTCCGCCGCCCAGGTCGTCCGGGCGGCCAGCAGCACTTGAAGGCCCAGACCGCCCAGGCGCGACACCTGGGAGGCGTCCAGGGCCAGCGGCCGCCCGCGGACGGCCAGCAGGTCGGCATGCAGCCCGCCCACCGACTTCAGGTCCAGGACCGATGGCAGGACCAGAGTGGCGGCGTCATCGGCGTCCATCTTGTCGTTCCCCCTCATGCGCTCGTCCAGTGCGTCCCCGCCAGGCGTTCCCCGGTCACCCGGAGCCCCGCTTTCCGCGATCCGACGTGCAAAGCCGTCGAATCCGTCGCAACCGAACCCTCTTCAAGTGCGCTCACAATGCTGACTGCGCATGAAGAGTTGGTTACCAGAACTGAAATTGGCCCGCCGACGCCCCGCGTCGCGCTGCGCCGCGCAGGTCCGCCGCCGGAGGCCGCGCGCCCTTTTTCCTTGCCAACCTGTCCAAAGGCGGATAGATCGCCCGCTCCCGCCGGCGTGCTGCGCCGATCGGTGAGGGTGCATAGCTCAGTTGGTAGAGCAGCTGACTCTTAATCAGCGGGTCGTAGGTTCGAATCCTACTGCACCCACCATTGTTTTTCTTGAACAATTTGGTGGATTTCGAGCAGCTTGCCGGCAACTTGGGATCCAAATCCTACGCCAAAAGCGGCAACCAAATCACCCAACGCATTGATTTTAAATTGATAAATCCGCGACACGGCACGTGGATTCCTGCTTGTTTGTGAAAATTAGCCCTTTTAAATAGTATTTTTGCGAAATTAATCGTCCTTATAGATTGTATTTTTTCAGCTTAGCGCGCCGGGATTGTGGAGATAGGGCAAAATGCCCCGTCTCCGAAGGACGACTGATAAACCCCGATATTCCTCAAATCACCGTCGAAATGGCATCGTCGCTCGGTTCCGCCAAACGAGATTCGGCGTCAGCCGACAGCCTGGACCGTAGGACAAAATGCCCGATCTGCATTTCCAGCACGACAATGCTCAAACCCCTACGGTTATTGCCTTTGGGCCACCTCATGGCGTCGATTTAGGACGAACAGCGGGCCCAGGTTGCAGAACTTCCAAATAGGACATTCTGACCTATCAGTTACACCGGCGTCAAAAGTGACCTCGAAGCCCCATGTCTGCAGAAGTGGCCGGTCAACACGGCGCCTAATTCGAATAAATCGCGTCCTCTAGAAGATCGAAAAAGGGAAAATGCGGCACGAAAAAGATTGAAATTCGACCGGGCATTGTGCCCTTTTTACATATCGCCCGTCCGTGATAATGATATGCTTGTAGAAGCAGCTTTGGATTGCCGATGCGCGCGGACGAAATTTTGCGAGCTATCCTGCCCTCCCCCATTTTTAACGCGGGCTTCGAATTCAGAGAATTTCACCTCTACGACCGATTGGCGATTCTGATCGCCGACATGGATGCCGTTCGACCCGAATCCTTTCCGGACTGTCACAGATTTTCATCGGAATTTCAGATGCGACAGCTGGGGCACCAGCTGCGCTCGCTGCCGATGACGATGCAGTGCATGGAGGCAAAAAACATCGACACGTCAGTTCGGTTCTAC
>Ga0075019_10001945_pt1 | contig 11775 bp, 9 predicted proteins | sample ColStrG_CSR_2013_FD_71473 | JGI IMG/M metagenome (GOLD analysis project Ga0075019, IMG submission 71473) | Freshwater sediment microbial communities in response to fracking from Pennsylvania, USA - Cold Stream Run_MetaG_CSR_2013 | ecosystem: Environmental > Aquatic > Freshwater > Creek >...
GCCGGCAACTGCGTCGAATGGCTCCGGGACGACCTGGCCATCATCGAGGACGCCGCGGACTCCGAGACGGTGGCGTCCCGCTGCGCCGACACCGGCGACGTCTGGTTCGTCCCCGCCCTGCTGGGCCTGGGCACGCCCGTGTGGGACTTCGGGGCACGCGGCACGTTCACGGGCATCACCCGCGGGAGCGGACGGCCCGAGCTGGTACGGGCCGTCCTCGAGGGCGTGGCCCACCGGGGGGCCGACCTGTTGGAGTCCTCCGAAGCCGATTCGGGACTGCCCATCACCGCGCTGCGGGTGGACGGCGGCATGACGGCGAACGGCGTGTTCGTGCAGGCGCTGGCCGATGCGTGCGGCCGGCCCATCGAGATCTCCCCGGTCCTGGAGGCCACCACGCTCGGTGCGGCCTACCTGGCCGGCATGGCCGTGGGGACGTGGTCCGACGAGGACGACGTGGCGGCGGCGTGGGCCCCCCGGGCCGTGATCGAGCCGGCGTGCACCGACGGCGAGCGCGAGGCGGCACGTCTTCGCTGGCTGGCGGCACGGTCCCGGGCGGAGGGGACCGTGCCCGAGCTCTCCGGTATCGACTTCTAGTCGGGGTCCGGTCGCCGCACACCTGCGCTCGCCAACCGTCCGCCGCGGGCCCACGTGATTCCACCTGAACCGGTGGGTGGACGGTGCCACAGGGCACCGGGCGCGTTGTGGAGTCGCGAACACCCCCCCTACACTGGTCGGGGAGCCCCCGTCGTTCCGCTCCTCCACCTACCCGGGACCCGCCTCCGCGGACCCCACCGGCCCCGGCCGGGGAAGCAGGAGACCCCATGACCACCGGCATCGAGACATGGGGCGGGCCCGACCTGCCGGGTCCGGCGCCGGAGTCCGGCGTGGTCCCGATGGTCGTCCCCGAGGCTCCCCGGGCTCCGAGTGACGGGCTGGAGGACGCCGTGGCCCTCGCCGCCGAACTCCACGCCGCACTCTCGGGTGTCCTGCTCGGAACCCCCGAGGCCGTGTCGACGGCCGTCATCGCCGCGCTGTCCGGTGCCCACCTCCTGATCGAGGACGTGCCGGGGGTCGGCAAGACCGTCCTCGCCCGGGCGCTCGCCACCGCGCTCGGCGCCGAGCTGTCACGGGTCCAGGGACATCCCGACCTCCTGCCGTCGGACATCACCGGGGTCACCGTCTACTCGCCGGACACCGGCACGTGGGAGTTCCGGCGCGGACCCGTGTTCGCCAACGTGGTCCTGCTGGACGAGATGAACCGGACGCCACCCCGCACCCAGTCGGCGCTGCTCGAGTCCATGGAGGAGCAGCAGGTGTCGGTCGACGGCGAGTCGTGGCCGCTCCCCCGGCCCCACCTGGTCATCGGCACCCAGAACCCGGTGGGTCAGCTGGGGACCTATCCGCTGGCCGAGAGCCAGCTCGACCGGTTCGGGCTGTCCACGTCGATCGGGTACCCGGACGCCGAGGTGGAGACCCGCCTGGTCCTCCACGGCGGTGGCCGCTACGCCCTCGACTCGCTCGCCCCCGTGGCCGACACGTCCCGCTGGCAGCGGGCCATCGACGCGACCGCCGGCGTCCACGTCGTCCACGCCGTGGCCGAGTACGCCGTCGCCCTGGTGCGGGCCACCCGCACCACCGGGTCGGTGCGCCTGGGAGCGAGTCCCCGCGCTGCCATCTCGCTCCTGCGCAGTGCGCAGGCACACGCCGTGCTGTCCGGCCGGCGCTACGTCACCCCCGGGGACGTCCAGGCCGTCGCCGTCGCCTGCCTCTCGCACCGCCTCATCGCCGAGGGTCCCGGCGGTGACGGACCCCTCCTGGTCGGGCGTGTGATCGCCGACACCCCTGCTCCCACCACGTGAGGGACCCCGCGCCCACCGGCCCGGCGTCGACCGGGTGGCGGGGCATCCAGGCCGGGCTCGTCGGGATCGCCGCCGGACTGCTGGGCGTGACGGCCACCCGGGCACTGTTCGGCCCCGAGGCGGCTCCCGTGGGCGTCGTCTTCGGAGCGGCCGCCCTGGCCCTCGGCACCGTCGGGTCGTGGAGGCTGCACGGACGACGCCGACCGGCCGACTCTGCGGCCGTCCCCCGTTCGCTCCGGCTCCGACGCAGGGTCCACCCGGTGGCCTGGATCGGTCCGGTGGCCGGCAGCATCATCACCATGGCGGCATGGGCCGGCGTCGCCCACTCGAGCGGCTCGGGCTGGGTCCAGGCCGTCGGTGCGGTCCTCGGCGCCTTCCTGCTCGTCGGCCTGGTGGCACCGGTGTGGCCGGCCCATCGGGTGCGGGTCCGGTGCACGACCGCACCCCTCGACGCCCGAGCCGGCGAGCCGCTCCGGTTCACGGTGGAAGCCGACCGTCCCGTCCGGGTCCGCCCGGTGTTCCCGGCAGGTCGGGACATCCAGGCCGGAGGCGGCCAGCGAGGATCGCGGTCGGTCCCGGTCGAGGTGACGCCCCACCGACGCGGCGTGCTCGACGCCGTGGTCGTCGAAGTGGGGTCGAGTGCACCGTTCGGCCTCCTGTGGTGGGCCCGCCAGGTCGAGCTCCCCCTCCCCCACCTGGTCCACGTGGCGCCCCGGACGGGCGAACTGACCGGGTCGCTGGCGACGGCGGACCACGCGCTGGGCGAGGCCACACCCCGCGTCCCCACCGGCGTGGGCGAGCCCCGCGGCATCCGCCCCTACTCGGCGGGCGATCCCCGCCGGGCCGTGCACTGGCCGGCCACCTCGCACGCCGGGCTGCTCATGGTCCGAGAGTCCGAGCGACCGACCGACGACCCGGTCTTCGTCGAAGTGGTCCTCCCCCGGGACCCGGCCGCCGCCGAGGCCGAGGCCGAGCGGATCATGGCCGGAGTGTCCGACTGCCTGGCCCGCCATCAGGCCGTGGTCCTCGCCACCGGCGAACCGGACGGGAGGGTGGTGCGGCCGGTGGCCGGCACGGTCGACCTCGGCCGTCGACTCGCCCGGGCGGTGCCGTCGTGACCCTGTGGCAGCGGTTCGTCGAGGTCAACCGCCCCGGTCCGCCCGAGCACTCGGTGTCGTTCCGGGCCGCCTCGGTCGCCGCAGTCCTGGTCGGCATCGGCGCCTGCTGGTCGGAGGGCCTCCTCAGCCTCCCCGTCACCCTGTTCGCCGTGACGGCCACCGTCGTGGGGAACGTGCTCGCCTACCGCCGCCGGGCCGACCCCTGGCCGGGCGTCAAGCCGATCCTGGCCCTGTGCGCCGTCGGCGGGTTCGTCTGGTTCATCATCACGGTCACCCACACCGCCACCCCCGGGGACATCTCGACGGTCGAGGCTCCCCTGGCGGTGCTGTTCGCCTGGGTGCTGTCGACCCACGCCTTCGATGTGCCGTCCCGTCGCGACGTGACCTACTCGCTGGCCGGGTCGACCGCGCTCGTGGCCGTGGCCGCCGCCCAGTCGGTCGACCTGGGACTGGGGATCTGGGTGGTGGCCTGGGTGCTCTGCTGCATCTGGGGGCTGGTGGCCATGTGGCAGTCGCTCTCGGAGACGGCGGGCGTCCCGTGGCGTCCCCTCCTGGCCGCCGGCGTCCTGGTGTGCCTCGTCGCGGTCGTCCTGGTCGCCGTCCTGCCGGCGCCGAAGGTGTCGACCTCGCTCATCTTCACGTCGGCGCCCGGGGCATCGTCACCGGTCGACAACCCGACGAACCTGACCGACGGGCCCAGCTCGCTGCCCGCCCACGCCGCCGACCCGGCCGGGCGCACCGGGGTCGGCGGGTTCCTCGGATTCGCCAAGTCGCTGGACACCGCCGACCGGGTCGCCCTCAGCGACCAGGTGGTCATGCGCGTCCGGGCCACCCGGCCCAACTACTGGGTCGGCCAGACGTTCGACCTCTGGAACGGGCAGTCATGGGTCCAGTCCAGCGAACCGGTCAACGGCCCGAGGCTCCTGAAGCTGACGGGCGGCTCACCCTTCACCGTCCCCACCTACCCGGACCAGGTGGCGAGCCTGTCCTCGGGCCAGGAGGACATCCAGACCTTCTACGTGGCGTCCGGCGGCACGAATCTGGTGTTCCACGCCGACAACGCCCAGCGCGTCTACGTGCGGGCCCGCTCGGTGTCCGTCACGGCCGACGGCACCATCGCGTCGTCGGACTCGATGGGTCCCGGCGCCATCTACACCGTCGTCTCCAACGATGCCGCCGCCGGCGCCGACCTGCTCCGGTCGTCGACCGTCCCCCCGGTGTCCCCCGACCCGGCGATCGGGTCCATCCAGAGCGGCACCCCCGCGCCGCTCGGGGCCGACGAGCAGCAGCGCTACCTGCAGCTGCCCCACGACGACCCCCGGGTCGCGTCGCTGGCCGTCGCCGTCACCAGGGGCGTGACCACGACGGACGCCAGCGGCCCGCGCACCTACGACAAGGTGGCGGCCATCGAGCAGTGGATGTCCACCCACGTGCACTACACGACGGACATCCCGCCGCTTCCGGCCGGCGCCGATGCCGTCGACTCGTTCCTGTTCGGGTCGCGTCGCGGCTACTGCGAGCAGATCTCGACCGCTACGGTCGTCCTGCTCCGCAGCCTCGGGATCCCGGCCCGGGAGGCGGTCGGCTACGTACCGGGCTCCTTCAACCCGATCACCGACCTGTACGACGTGCAGGCCAAGGACGCCCACGCCTGGGTCCAGGTCTGGTTCCCCGGCTACGGCTGGCAGAACTTCGACCCGACGGCGGTCGTGCCGCTGGCCAATCCGACGCCGGGCGCGGTGCTGGCCCATTCGATCGGACACACCCTGGCCGGACTCCCCTGGGCGCCGATCGCCGTGGTCGCGGCGGTGGCCGGCACCGTGGTGTGGGTGCGCCGGCGCCGCAGCCGGCGCCCGGCGACCTGGGCGCACCAGATCGCCGACGACCTCGCGTGCGGCGGTGCCCGCCTCGGCTGTCCCCGTCGCCCCGACGAGACCCTGTCGGGCTATGCACGACGCCTCGCCCGGACGGCCCCCGACCACGCCGACGGGCTCCTGGCGGCGACGGACCTCGTCGAACGGGCCACCTACGGCGGCATCGAGCCGTCGGCCGTCGACCTCCAGCGGGCGCTCGACGTCAGCCGTCGCTTCCGCTCGGTCCCCAGGCGACGCAGCGGCCGTCGTGGCGGCACGGAACCGGGCGGGCCAGGAGCCCCCGACGGCGCCGGTGGCCCCGCTCAGGACCTGGCGTGGGCCAGGGCCTCGTCGAACGACGCCCCGGCCGCCAGCAGCGGTCGGTAGCCCATCAGCTTGGCCGGCTGGCTCAGGGTCAGCACGGCGCCCAGACGGTCCCCCGCCCGGTAGAGGGCGACGAGCTTGCCCTCGGTCCCCGACCCGCTGACCACCACGACCTCGTCGTCCGCCCCCGGGAGCCCGATCATCTGGATCTTCGTCGTGTACTGGTCGGACCAGAAGAACGGCACCGGGTCGTACGGCGTCGCCCCCGCCGAACCGGCGAGGAGGTTGCGCGCGCCGGCCGCCCCGCCCTCGGCGGCGTTGGTCCAGTGCTCCACCCGGGCCGGACGTCCCGTGGTCGGCCGTGTCCAGTTGGCCACGTCCCCGGCGGCCACCACCCCGTCGGCGGCGAAGAGCGACCCGTCGCAGCGCACACCGTTGTCGAGCGGCACGCCCGAACCGGCCAGCCAGCCGATCGACGGCGTCACGCCGATGCCGACCACGACCACGTCGGCCGCCAGCCGGGTCCCGTCGTCGAGCACCACCGTCACCGGGTCCGGCCCGCCCGGGTCGGACTCCAGGTGGTCGATGGTCACCGAGCACCGCAGGTCCATGCCGTTGGCCAGGTGCAGGTCGGCGCAGACCTGCCCCATCTCGTCACCGAGCACGCGGGCCAACGGGGTGTGGTGGGCCTCGAGGAGCGTCACCCGTGCGCCGAGCCCCTGACACGTCGCCGCCACCTCGGACCCGATGAACCCGGCGCCGACGACGACGAGGCGCGGCTCCTCGCCGGCGGCGGCCAGATCGGCCCGGATCCCCAGACAGTCGTCGAGCGTGCGCAGCATCCACACGTTCGCCATCCCCTCGGTGCCCGCCAGCGGGCGGGTGGCGGCACCCGTGGCGATCACCAGGCCGTCGAAGCCGAGTTCGGTGCCGTCGTCGAGCGCGACCACCCGCGACGCCACGTCGAGTCCGGTGGCCCGGCGGCCCAGCCGGAACTCGAGGTCGAGGGCGTCGTGCGCGTCCGGCGTGTGGTGGCGGATCCGCTCGGCGTCCCACTTGCCGGACAGCACCTGCTTGGACAGCGGTGGTCGGTCATAGGGGGCGTGGAGCTCCTCCCCCACGACGACGACCGGGCCGGCGTGTCCCTCGTGCCGGATCTCCTCGGCGGCACGCAGTCCGGCCAGCGACGCTCCGACGACGACCACCGTCCCCTCGGCGGGCACGGCTCCACTGGTGACGGCCGGATGGCTCATGGTCGGACCGCCGTCGATCTTGCGTGGGAGGCCGTGCCCCCGGGGTCGAGGCAGGTGGACGACGCCGCCTCCACGGAAGTGCGGGCGGCGAGCGACCGGTACCGGGCGGAGCGCGTGGACGCGACGGAACTCATCAGAGGAGTATTCCATCACTCGGCAGCCAGGATCCCCGGCCAGGCCCGTCGTCGTCACCTGGGCCCGGCCCCGTCCGGGCGGATCTCCCCGACCCGGGCGAGGGGCCTCGACGGAGGGGTACCGCCCGACGGGGGGGGTTCAGTCCCCGGGGGACCGCCTCGATGCCGACGTGTCGGCGCAGGCCAAGTCCTTGGCCAGCACCGTGACCCGCTGGCGGGTCACACCGAGGATCCCGGCGATCTGGCCGCGGGTGAGCCCGGACCGCAGGCAGGCGTCGATGAGGGCGAGGCGCACCCGCCGACGCGACTCCAGGTAGTCGTCGAGCTGTCGCTGGACGGCGTCCCGGACGGCCGCCGACGATCGTCCCGGCGTCGGGACCGTCTCCTCGAGCGGCACCCCCGCACGGAGCTGCCCGAGGATCCCCCGGGCGGCGACCTCGCCCTCGAGCAGCTCGGCCCGCAACGCCTCGGACGCCTCGATCGTCCGCTCCACCGCCGCCACCGCCGCGGCGTTGTCCGCCCGCTGCACCGTCCGTGGCTCCTGCAACACGCTGCTCATCCCGAACCCCCGTCGTCCTGGTCCGGACGCCCGGCGGACGTCCGTGCGGCGACCGCAACCAGTGGTTGCGGCTCACCGGTGTCAAGGTAGGACGACGGCCCGTGTGGTGGTAGGGGAATTCGGCCCAACCCGTGGCCCGGGCCGGCTCAGCTCCCGAACATGGTCATCCACTGCTCGGGGGACTTCAGACGGAACACGTAGTTGTGGGCCCTGGTGTGGCCCATCGATGCGGACGGCTCCGGCGAGTAGAAGTGCCCCGGGTAGAGCACGGTGTCGTCCGGCACCCGGGCCAGGCGGGTCATCAGCGACTCGTACATGGCGGCCGGATCGCTGCCGGGGAAGTCGGTGCGCCCGCACCCGTCGAGGAAGAGCGTGTCCCCGGCGATCAACTTGCCCCCGACCAGGAAGCACTGGCTGCCCGGTGTGTGGCCCGGGGTGTGGACGAGGGTCACCGGGACCTGTCCGACGCGGACGACGTCGCCGCCGGCGTGACGGACGAGCTCACCGGCCCCGACGCCCGTGGAGCGCTCCACCCAGGGCGCCTCGTCCTCCTGCACGTGGACCGGCACCTGGGCCACCTCGATCAGCCGGGTGATGCCCTCGATCCCCCATCCCATCAGGTCGCCTCCGACGTGGTCGGGGTGGAAGTGGGTGGCGAGCGCCCCGACGCACCGCATGTCGTCGGCGGCCAGGATGCCCAGCAGGTCGTCGATCCCGTAGGCCGGGTCGACGATCAGCGCCTCCCCCGTCTCCCGGTCCCCCACCAGGTAGACGAAGTTGACCATCTGACGGGCCACCTGGTCGTCGGCGGCGAAGTCCCTGCCGGCCAGCAGCTGGCGGAAGTAGAGCCGGTCGGAGCCGGCGGTGTCGGAGGGGGCGGTGGAGGCGTCGGTCACCCACCCACTGTAGGGTCCGGACCGGCAGTCGACCCGGCCGCAGTGGCGTCCCGGGCCGTTCGACGACGCGACCTGGGTACCGCCCGACCATGACCTCTCCCGACATGACGGACCGGAACGAGCTCCGCTCGGTGACGTCGATGCTTCGCCACTGGGCCGCGGTGCGGCCTGACGCACCCATGTTCACCCAGGGCCCCGACACGGTGTCGTGGGCCGGACTGTACGGCCGTGCCGTCCGGGTGGCCGCCGCCCTCGCCTCGTCCGGTGTCGGCCCCGGAGGCCGTGTCGCCTTCCTCGACCGCAACTGCGTCGAGTACTTCGAGGTCTTCTTCGGGTGCGCCCTGCTGGGTGCGGTGATCGTGCCCGTCAACTGGCGCCTGGCCCCGGTGGAGATGGCCGCCGTCGTGGACGACGCCGGCGCCACGGTGCTCGTCCACGGTCCCGAGTTCGACGGTGCCGCCACCGTGATCCGCGACTCGGTGCCGACCGTGGAGGCGTCCGTGTCCCTGGCGGAGTACGCGGGGTGGCGCGACGCCGTCCGGGTGGCCACGGCCGTCGACCCGGGCTTCGAGCCGGGGCCCGACGACGTGGTGGCGCAGATGTACACCTCGGGAACGACCGGGCTGCCCAAGGGCGTGATGATCTCGGGTCGGAACATCCGGGCGATCCTGGACGGTGCGGTCGAGAAGTACCGGGTCGGGCCGGACACGGTGTCGATGGTGGCCATGCCCCTCTTCCACATCGGCGGCACCGGGTGGGCGCTGGCCGGCATGTCGAGGGGCGGACACTCGGTGATCGTCCGTGATGTCGACCCCGACGCGGTCCTGTCGGTCGTCGAGGAGCACTCGGTCACCGGCGCGTTCGTGGTGCCGGCCGTCCTGATGATGCTGCTGGCCAGCCCACGGCTCGCCACGACCGACGTCAGCTCGCTGCGGACCATCTTCTACGGGGCCTCCCCCATCAGCGAGGACGTCCTGGTGCGGTCCATGAAGGCGCTCGGCTGCGACTTCGTCCAGGTCTACGGACTGACCGAGACGACCGGGGCCATCACCACGCTCGGTCCCGAGGACCACGACCCCCACGGCCCCCGGTCGCACCTGCTCCGCTCGGCCGGCCGTCCCCTGTCCTACGTGGAGTTGCGCATCGTGGATCCGGCGACCGGTCGGGCACTGCCGGCCGGTGCGGTAGGCGAGATCGCGGCCCGCTCCGACCAGGTCATGCTCGGCTACTGGGACAAGCCCGACGAGACGGCCGCCGTCCTCTCCGAGGACGGCTGGTTCCGCACCGGGGACGCCGGCTGGCTGAGTGACGACGGCTACCTGTTCCTGCACGACCGGATCAAGGACATGATCGTGTCGGGCGGCGAGAACGTCTACCCGGCCGAGGTCGAGAACGCCCTGCAGTCCCATCCGGGAGTGGCCGACGCCGCCGTCTTCGGGGTCCCCGACGACCGGTGGGGCGAGACCGTCAAGGCGGTCATCGTGCGCGCACCCGATGCCGTGGGCGACGACGATGCGCTGGCGGCGGACATCCTGGCCGCCACCCGTGAACGCCTGGCCCACTACAAGTGCCCCACGTCGATCGACTTCACCGAGGCGCTCCCCCGGAACACGTCGGGCAAGGTCCTCAAGCGCGAGCTGCGCGCCCCCTACTGGCAGGACAGGGAACGCAACATCGGCTGACGGCCGGTGCCGCACCGACGTCGGCGCCGGATCAGAAGAGGCTGTCGTCCGACCCGGGGTCCGCCGGGCCGGGGTCCCCGTCGTCCCCGTCGGACTCTGTGTCCTGTCCGGTGGCCTCCAGCCGCGGCACGAGCTCGTCGACCCGCATCCGGGTCCCCTGCAGGCGCCGGTCGAGCTCGTCGACGATGACGGTGGCCCGCTCGAGACGGGCCACCAGCCGGTCGACGTCGACGACGCCGGACTCGAACTCGGTGATGATGCCGTCGAGCTCGGCGGCGGCCTCGGCGTAGGTGAGGTCGGCCACCGGCACGGTGGTGTCGTCGGCGGTGGGGCGTGGCATCAGGGGGCTCCTGTCTGGGTGGGATCGGGGGTGTCGGAGGCCGGGTCGACGGCGGTGACCTCGGAGGTCAGTGCTCCGTCGGCCAGCTGGGTGGTGAGGACCGTGCCCGGTTGCAGCCCGGCCACCGACCGCAGGACCGAGCCGTCCGGCCCGCGGGTGACCGACCAACCCCGCTCGAGCTGACGGTGCACGTCGTAGGCGCCGAGGAGCCGACGGTGCTGTGCGGCCCGGAGCTCGGCGCCTTCGAGGACCTGGGTGGCTGCTGCGGCCACCCGGGCCGACCGCATCGACAGCCCGGTGGCGGCGGCGGCCACGACGGTGGTGGCCGACCGCCCGAGGGTGGACCGGACCGCGGCCAGACGGTCGTCCTGGCGGTCCAGTTGGGACCGGCAGCCGGCGGCCAGCGTGCGTCGGCGCGCCGCCAGCGACACCGACTCACGGTCGACTGCCGTGGCGGTCAGTCGGGCCAGACGCAGCCCCGCCACCTCGATCCGCTGCCAGGCGGACAGTGCCCGGTTGGCCAGCTCGCGACCGCACTCGGTCGGGGTGATGCACGCCCGCTGGGCGACCTCGTCGGCCACCGACACGTCGTTGGTGTGGCCGATCCCGGTCCATACGGGCACCACCGAGGTGGCGACGGCCCGGGCGACCCGCTCATGGTCGAACGCGGCCAGGTCGGCCTTGGCACCGCCGCCGCGCACCATGGCGATGACGTCGACGGGCGCATCCTGCAGCGTGGCGATGGCGGTGGCCAGCTGTCCGGGGGCGTCGCTTCCCTGGACGGCGCTCTGGACGTGGGTGACCACGAAGGAGAGCCCCGCGGCCTCGAGCTGGCCGAGGAAGTCGTGGTAGCCCTCGGTGCCCTGGCTGGCGACCAGGCCGATCCGCAGCGGCACGTCCGGTGTCCGCAGTCGGCGCTGCCGGTCGTAGAGGTCCTCGTCGACCAGGGCCTGGATGAGTCGGGCCCGCTCGGCGGCCACCCGGCCCATGAGGGCCTCGGTGTCGAGCTCACGGAGGATGAAGTCCACGCTGCCCCGGGCCTTGTAGAGCTCGACCTTGCCGCGGGCCCGGACCACCATGCCGACCTCGAGGGCGACGCCGAGGGCGTCGAGTGCGGACTTGACCCCCCGCCAGGTGCCGGCCCAGCACTTGACGTTGAGCTTGGGGGCGCCCGAGTCCTCGGCCTGGGACGGGTCGACCAGGTCGAGGAAGCAGTGGCCGCTGCGCAGCACGTTCATCGAGCGGACCTCACCGGTGATCCATACGTCGTCAGGGAAGGCGGAGCGCACGGCCCGGTCGACCCGGTCGTACAGGTCGGCGATGGTGAGCGCGTCGGGGGTGGCGCCGTCGCCACCGGGCGATCGACGGGCCAGGCGCTTCGCTCGCTCGTCCAGGGTCACGGCACCAGGGTAGATGGCGGACGCGACGTCGAGGCAGACCGGTGGAGCGGGGTGGTGCGGGCCTGTGGGACGATGGTGGTGACGGTGAGCCGGCCGGGTGGTCGCGGCCTGTATCGCCCGGGGATCACCCCGGACGGGGACAGGTCGAGGAAGGTCGGGACTCCACAGGGCAGGGTGCTGGCTAACGGCCAGTCGGGGCGACCTGCAGGACAGTGCCACAGAGAACAGACCGCCGATGGCGTCGCCTCACGGCGGCGCACAGGTAAGGGTGAAACGGTGCGGTAAGAGCGCACCAGCGGCCGGGGTGACCCGGTCGGCTCGGTAAACCCCACCCGGAGCAAGGTCGAACAGGGGGCG
>Ga0075019_10001946_pt1 | contig 11761 bp, 8 predicted proteins | sample ColStrG_CSR_2013_FD_71473 | JGI IMG/M metagenome (GOLD analysis project Ga0075019, IMG submission 71473) | Freshwater sediment microbial communities in response to fracking from Pennsylvania, USA - Cold Stream Run_MetaG_CSR_2013 | ecosystem: Environmental > Aquatic > Freshwater > Creek >...
ATTGGGCAAGGTTGCGGCAAACAGTCTGCTGGGACATGAGGCCACTTTGGCATCGTTGCGGGGGACGTTGCACGACTACCACGGTACACCGCTGGTTGTGACCTACCATCCAGCCTATCTACTGCGCAGCCCGTCCGAAAAAGCCAAGGCCTGGCAGGATTTGCGTTTCGCGGTGGATGTAATGAACGGGGTTCAACGATAGCGTTGATAAAACTATCCGCCAGAATCAGATCTTTCCGCTGTCCTGGTCGTGACCGTGTCTCTTGTACAGGGCAGCCATCGTGCCAGACAGCAGCAAGGCGAATACGGTAATGATGATGTAAATGCTGAGACTCATTTTTTCCATCACGGCGTACAGGGCGAGCATGGCGAATATGCTCAGATTCTCGTTGAAATTTTGCACTGCGATGGAACTGCCTGCGCCCATCAGCAAGTGGCCGCGATGTTGCAGCAAGGCATTCATGGGCACGACAAAATAACCTCCCATTGCGCCAATGGCAACCAATAGCACGATGGCCACGGTGCTGTTGGTGACGGGGATCATGATCAATACCAGCAAACCCATTGCGATGCCGATAGGCAATACTTTCACCGAGTGTTCCAGTTTGACGAATTTCGCCGCCAGTATCGCGCCGATGGCGATGCCGATGGCGACCCAGGCGGTGAGTTGGGCGGCGGAACTGAAATCATAATGCAATGCCACTGCCGCCCAACCCAGCACGATCAGCCGCAACGTCGCACCTGTTCCCCAGAACAAAGTGGTAACGGCCAGCGAAACTTGTCCCAACGGGTCACGCCACAGCAATTTGAAGTCGTGCCAGAATTCCTTCAGCAGGAACGCCGGATTGCGGCTCATGGGTTTGTGGTCGATGGCGACATTGGGAATGTACAGATTGAACAGGGCGGCACAGAAATATAGCCCGACGATGATGGTGATCGCCAGTTGGGGCGGCGTGTCGATGCCGGTGTCGATGAACGGGACATCCCACCATTGCAACATGGGTTCGGCGATTGCCGGGTTGATGAAAATCCCGCCGATGACTGCACCCAGGATGATGGCCGAGACGGTCAGGCCTTCCATCCAACTGTTCGCCAGAACCAGTTGGCCGGGTGGCAGGTACTCGGTGAGGATGCCGTATTTTGCCGGTGAATAAGCCGCCGCACCCAGTCCCACGAGGCCATATGCGAGCAGCGGGTTCATGCCCAGCAGCATCGCGATACAGCCCAGAATCTTGATATTGTTGCTGACGAACATCACCCGTCCTTTGGGCAGGGAGTCCGCGAACGCGCCGACGAAAGGGGCGAGCACGATATAAGAGAACACGAAAGCTTCTTGCAATACCGGTGTATGCCAGGAAGGAGCGTGTAAGTCTTTCAATAATGCGATAGCGGCGAATAACAAAGCATTGTCTGCGAGCGCAGATAGGAATTGCGCCGCAAGGATGATGTAGAAGCCGATTTTCATTCGGGGATGGCGTTTTTTTATGAGGGCGTTTTATAACACGAAAGCATTGCCCCTGCTATCATTGCGCAACGTTACTTTTCCAATTGACATGCCACGCCCTATCCAAGCCCACTTAGACCAGAATGCATTAGCCAATAATCTGCACATCGCTCGGCGTGCCACACGTTCTCGCATCATGGCGGCCATCAAAGGAGACGGGTATGGACACGGGTTGCTGCTGGTCGCGGAAGCCTTGGCTGACGCGGATGGTTTTGCCATGCTGGATATCCAGGACGCGGTGCGGTTGCGTGAAGCGGGATACAAACAGACGCTGTTGTTGCTGGAGGGTTGTTTCCAGGCGGAAGATCTGAAGTTAGCCGCCGAATATGACCTGACGTGTGTGATCCATAGCTCGAAGCAGATCGCCATGCTTGACGCTTATCCGCGTCGCGAGGCGCTGGATGTCTGGCTCAAGATCAATAGCGGGATGAATCGCCTAGGGTTCGTCCCCGAAGCGGCGGGCACGGCGATGGGACAATTGCACGCTCATTCTGCCGTGCGCGAGATCACGCTGATGACGCACTTTGCTTGCGCCGACGAACCACGCGGCGTGGCCGACCAGCTCGGCGTATTCAATACGCTGGCGAATCAGTATCGGGTACCGCGTTCACTGGCGAATTCCGCGGCATTGCTGCGTTACCCGGAAACGCATGGTGACTGGGTGCGCCCCGGCATCATGTTGTACGGCGCATCGCCCTTTCTGGACAGCAGTGCTCAACAGATGGGTTTGCGTCCGGCGATGACTCTGCACAGCGAGATCATCGCTATCCAGGAATTGCGCACTGGCGATGAGGTCGGCTATGGCGCGTTGTTTCGCGCGGAGCGAAGTATGCGCATCGGCATCGTGGCCTGCGGTTATGCGGATGGTTATCCCCGCCATGCGCCGAATGGCACGCCGATACTGGTGGATGGACAGCTCACGCAGATTGTGGGGCGTGTCTCGATGGATATGCTATCGGTAGACCTGAGCAACGTGCCACACGCCGGCGTGGGAAGTCGTGTGGTGATGTGGGGGACAGGGATGCCGGTCGAGACGGTGGCGCGTCATGCGGGAACGATCAGCTATGAATTATTGTGCGGCTTAACCAAACGTGTGCAGGTTCATTCCTAAGCTCACAGGAGAATCATAATGAGTAACGAGACGCAAACAGGCAAGCAAGAGATGATCGATGATTTTTTGCTGCTGTCCGCGAGCGTCGGTGACGCGCTCCAGTTGCAGGATACTTCGCCGGCAAAGAACCGCTATTACGCCAAGCTGGTCGGCTATTTGAACAAACACAGCATCACTGTCACGCATCCCTGTTTGAACGAAAAACTCATTGATATTTCCGTGGGTGAAGAATTTTTTGTGCGCGGATTTTCCGGCGCAAAGACCTACGAGTTCAATGCGACCGTGCTGGGTGTCTGCAGCACTCCCTATCCCTATTTGCACCTGTCGTTTCCAGAACGGGTGAGCACGCTGCAAATGCGCGGAGCGATGCGCATCAAAACCAGGCTGACATGCTCCATAGTCGCCGCAGTCGGCGGCTTGAAGATGCCGGCCACTATCAACGATCTGAGCACTTCAGGTGCAAGCATCCAGAGTCCGGTGCAATTGGGTCAGCGCGGCGAAGCGGTGCAGATCAATCTGAATTTGCCCATCGAAGGCGATGAACAGTCTTTCGTTGTATCCGCTATCATTCGCAATGTGGGAGAGGCGATGTATGGCGTGGAATTTGTCGGCACGACCAATCGGGCTCGCATCGCCTTGCAAACTTATGTCTATTCCATACTGATAGCCAAACAAGCCGATTAGTTTTCCGTGATAGTGGTTCGGCCGATTACAAGCGCCACACTTTCAATCCACGGGCTGTCAATTCGCCCAGGTCAAACAGGCTTTTTACGTCGATAAAACAACCGGATTTGATGACTTTCCCCATAAGCTCAGGCAACGGTTTGGTTGCGAATTCCTCATGAGCGACGGCCACAACGATTGCATCGGCTTGTGGCAATGCAGACCAATCCAGCAGTTTGAGTCGGTGTTGTCTGTGCACCTCCGTTGGGTCTGCCACCGGATCGTGGACACAGACCTCGACACCGAAAGATTCCAGCTCTTTGATGAGATCGAATACTCTCGAATTGCGTATATCGGGAACATTCTCCTTGAACGTGATTCCCAATACGTTCACCTGCGCTCCATTGATCTTGCTTCCCGCGCGTATCATCGTCTTTACGGTCTGGTCGGCAATGAACTTGCCCATCCCGTCGTTGATACGTCGCCCTGCAAGCACCACGTCGGGATGGTAACCGAGCATCTCTGCCTTGAATGTCAGGTAATACGGATCGACACCGATGCAGTGCCCGCCCACCAGCCCCGGGCGGAACGGCAGGAAATTCCATTTTGTTCCGGCGGCCTCCAATACTTCCAGGGTATCGATCCCCATCAATTCGAAGATGATGGCAAGTTCGTTCATGAGCGCGACATTCAGATCGCGTTGTGTGTTCTCGATCACTTTAGCCGCTTCCGCCACCTTGATCGAACTCGCCAGATGCAAACCGGCTTCGACTACCAGGCCGTATAACTCGGCCACATTTTTCAATGTGGTCTGATCATCGCCCGATACTATTTTCACCACATTGGCTAGCGTGTGTTCCCGGTCGCCGGGGTTGATCCGCTCAGGCGAGTAACCCACGTGAAAATCCTGTTTCCAGGACATACCGGATGCCTGCTCCAGGACAGGGATACAAACCTCTTCAGTGGCACCCGGGTATACCGTGGATTCGTATATGACTGTCGCTCCTTTTTTCATATGGCGACCGACAGTTTGACTGGCTTTGATCAGTGGAGTGAAGTCGGGTTGACGGGCAGCATCGACCGGTGTCGGGACCGCGATAATAATGAAATCTGCACTGGCAAGAGAGTTTGAGTCATGCGAGAGCTCCAGAAAACTTGCTTCGCGAAGATGGTCTGCCGCAATCTCCTTTCCCGGCACGATGTTGCGCCGGAAATTTTCCACCTTGGACTTGTTGCTGTCGTATCCGAGAGTCGGCATCAACTTGCCGAACGCTACCGCCAGCGGCAACCCGACGTATCCCAATCCAACCACGGCCACTTTGCGCATCATGTTTCCTTTCTTGAATGTTCCGAATCAACCCCCACGAACTGCTAGCGATACTCATCCGCACATCTTTTTGCTTGCAAGGTATACATGCATGAATACCTGCCTAATAGCCAATATATGCAGCACGCCCGGCAAGCTGGCGCACGAACAAGGGCACCTCGCCTTTTTGTCGGGGGCGTAAACCGAAGGTCCTGGCCCATTGGTCCAGCCAAGATAATCCTTCTGTGCCAGCATAAGTATTGGGTGAAAGATAAGCGCGGTCCTGCAATGCCGCCTCCAGCGTGATGAAGGTGTAACCCCGTCGCTTGATCATGGCCACCAGGTCCGCAAAATGTGCCGCGTTGAGCGCGTTGGCGTGCAGGAGCAGGACCTGTTTGATCTCGTAACCGAACAGGTCGAAAGACTGTAGCTCGGCACTCTTGAACACTTGTTCCATATAAGGGACATAAGCATCAGCCACACGCCGCATGACTGCTTCATCGCCTTGCAGAGCGGCTTTGTCATAGGCTGCAGCGAATACCCATTCCCCGGAATTGATGGTCACCGGTGCAACGGTGTAGCCACGATCGGAAAGGAATTCTTCGAATGCCGCTCTGGTATGTGTATCCTTGCCGACATGCAGAAACGGATGGCGGAAGTAACGCAACGGTCTTCCATGCTCTGCCATGAGCCGTTTGGTGACAGTCTCTCCGCGTATGACATCCTGGGTAAAATTCGCGAAAGGTAGCTGGTTCAGGGAAGCGTGAGAATACGTGTGATTGCCGAGCTCCAAACCCATAGCCAACCAGTCCTCCAGGATGGCAACACCTTGTGTGTCCAACTCACAGGAAACATAAAGCTTTGATTCGTTGACGAAACCGACTGCCGGTACGGCGTCAGTATTGATTTGTCGCAACAGCTGCGCTGAAAGCTCGCGCAATTCAGAATATTTTCTGTTCCCGGAAACAAAGGGTAGGTCGTCGAAGGTAATGGCTACCGCACGTTGAAGTGGCTGTGACGGATAATTCGCAGCCTGTACCGTCGGGATGCAAGCGCCAAACTGCAGTCCCAACAATAGTGCGAGAGCAGAGATCAGCCTTGTCATTATGCTTATTATTGCCCGCATTGGAACGATGCCCGCGCTATCCGTTTATTGTTCATGGCCTGGGTGCAATCTTTGTCCATGTTCAGAATCGTTTGGTTAAGATCAGGTTGAATATTCTTGAACGGTAACCCCCGGCACCTTCCCCTCCGTAGTTGGAGAGGGACGCGCGTGCATTCAATGCCCAGTCCCGGTAGAGTCCAATGATTCCCTCCACAACCAAGTCATCCCCCGTGCGATATCCGTTCATGGTGTTGTCTTTCCAGGGGCCGATGCTCGCGCTCACGCTCAGGCCCTCATCGTCGCTGATTTTCCAGTAGCCATAGGCATTGAAAGAATATCTGTCATAGGTGTTCGGCGCGTAGTAGCCGTTATTCGTGATCTGCTGGAAACCAAACCAACGCGCGCCGATTCCCAGATCCAGATTGAACCGTTGACTGCGCACGAAGGCGCGCCGCGGTGCGAGGTCCAATTCCCAGTGTCTGTTGCCATCCGAGAAAGTATCGTAAGAAAGTTGGCTGTCCACCGTATAACTGAGATTCGGCATCCAGCTCGCAGTCAGCATGTTGGCACGGCGCTGCACACCCAGGTCGGCAGCAAGCGGTGACACCGCATACAGATCCTGACGTCTGTTCACACGCATACTGAGTTCATCCATGGGTTGCAGATCGGCACCAATCTCGTAAATAAAGTTTTTTTTGCCATCGGCGTCACCTTCCCCCACCTGAGCGTCCAACGATAGCTTGGAAGAAGTGCGGTCGCGCACACCCGCCCACTCCCGCTGATAACCCAGATTCTGGCTGCCATCCAGTTTTACGAAGCCGGAGCCGGTGCTGGCATATAGCCATTGTTTGTCTACACCGCCAAAGATCCGGGTTTCCGGTGTGATCACATATTCGCCGTCTATCCCCATGTGCCTGATGGTGATGTTGTCGGAACTCACCTGATAGCCCGAAGACAGATTGATATCGGAACGCAACGTAGTCTTGATAACACGCTGGATATCAGCGGTTTCCTTGCTTACCGGCTCGAGTTTTACCAGTTCATCCAGACTCATGAGTGCGTCGCTCGGGCGGTGGGCAGCAGCCAAGGCAAGCGTGCGCGTGTAGCCCAGCTCATAATCATTCGGCATGGAAGGTTTTATTTCCGAAACGATGGACAACGAAGCTGACGGCCTGTCGGCAGATGCCAACAGGCGCGCCTTTTGTTTCAGGTAAGCCGTGTTTTCACCAAACTGCTCCCGGTATTGTGCCAGCAGTTTCATGGACAAGACGTAGTCGCCACGCTCGGTTTCGACCGAGATGTATTCCATCCAGGCCACCTGCACCTGCGGGAATTTATCGAGATAATTCCGGTAGCGCTTGGCTGCTTCGTCGCTATCGCCTTTCCAGGACAGCACGCGCGCGATTCCAAGCATGGCACCAGAATCATCCGCGGCGATCCGCAAAATCTTGTCGTAGCTGTCCAGCGCAGTCGCGTAATCTGCTCGCGAAGCAGCAAGGTCGGCGCGAGTTCGCAAATATTCCAGATTCTGGGGCTCCAGTTGAACCGCGCGTTCGATCGCAGCGGATGCTAGCTTGAAGTCTTTTACCGATGGATAGGCTTGCGAAAGACGGTAGAACAAACCGGAGTCGTTCGGTGCAAAGCGGGTCGCCTGTTCGATCGCCTCAGCCGAGGCGCGGTCATCGCCGGCAACGGCATAGTTGTCGGCCATGTTCAACCAGTAAACCATGTCCTCGCCAAACCGTTCACGGTAGATCGCGCTGTATTCCTTGAGGGCAGGGATGTTGGCACGCTCCGCTTCAAGTTCGATGTATTCCAGCATCGCTTGTTTATTTTGGGGATGACTGGCGAGATAAGCCCGGTAGGTTTCTGATGCCTTATCCCTTCTTTCCATATGCATCTCGGTGCGTGCCATTCCAAGCTTTGCCTCGCCGTCATCGGGTGCCAAAGCCAGGGCTCGTGTGTAGCTGTCAGCCGCGGCCGCGTAATCCTCGTTCCAGATTGCCAACTCACCACGTGCGAGCAGATATTTTATGTTGTTGGGTATGATTTTTACCGCCTGATTGATAGCGGCGAGTGCAGGCTTGGGTTCATTTGCCACTGCATGTACTTCTGACAGTTTTACATAGATCGCTGCATCTTCTGGAGCGTACCGAATCGCCTCGTTGAGTGACGTCGTTGCTGCACGAAGATCACCCAGCCGTACCTGAATATCGGACACACGCTGCCACAGATTCGGCTGTGCTGGGTGGTTGCCGAGTTCCTGTTTATAAATTTTGACAGCCTCCTCCCATTGCCCGTTGCTTTCAGCCCGGAGGCCAGCATCGGGAGCACGTTCGGCAGCTGCTGCCAACAATGGTAGTAACAGAAATAATATTTTTACGCCGACGGAATAATATTTGCTCATTTTCTCCACCGCCTATTTTTGAAGACCCACAAATCCGCGGCAAAACGGATCATAGTGACCAGGTCGAATAAAATCACGGAATAACGCATGGGTATCGCCAAAACACCTTTCAAAAAATACTCCAGCCTGTGCCCCTTGGCTATCATCATTAATACGCAGACTGAGAGGACCGATTCGATCGATACTGTGAGCAGCAATGCTGTCCACATATGCAAAATCATCATGATGGTTAGAGTCGTCGGAAAGGCGATTTTTTCCAGTGCTGACATGAACAGTACCCAGCCTATCGGGCGGCCATACTTGATTGTGTAATCGACACCGAAAGGTTGGCGGTACTGTTCTTTGATCTTGCGCTTTAGTTCAATATCCCTGCCGATTTTCCGGTCTTCGCGACGGTGATGGAAATAGCGCTTAAGTGCTTTAAAAGGACTGCGCATCAATTCGTCGAAATAGTAGCAACTTTGCAAAAAGGAAGACGACCACAGATAAATCTGATGCGGTATACGACTGGCTTCGGGTTCTTGAGAACGCGCGTAGACATCCATCAGCTGGATGTTGCGAAACCCGTTGTCCGTAAAGGCGAAGCCGATAAAGATATCCTCGGAGTTGGTCAGGTCGTCGCCAAATATCGGCTCGTATCGGTCAAATACCATGGCTTTGAGTGCTTCTCTGCGATAGGCCACGGCGCAACCGACAGGATTCAAAATGCTGCCAAAAAAAACCATTTGGCCGTGATAGACGAATTTTTGCAGGTACATGTATAACGCATCACGATACAAATCGCTGATACCGCGCTGCAAATGGCGTAGCCATCCGACTTTTGGATAAACCGACGCTTCTGGCCGAGCTGCAAGAAATTTTTGCATCGCATCGTTCTGCAGCAATGCACTTCTGTCCCGGTCTCGCATGGGAAGAATCGTTCCGCAGGCACTGGCGATCCCTACGCCTTTATATAATTCCTCAACTACTCTGGAGATGTAATTTTCCGACTCAAGTACCGTATCGCTATCCAAAATGAATTCAACATGGGAATCGGATTCTCGCGATTGACGCTTGAGCGTCGGTGTTTTGCCTATCGATACCTGGCGTTGAATAGTAACTATTTCCATACCATTCAACTCACAAAACACCTTTGCATAATCGACTGTATGATCGGCACTGCCATCGTCAATCAACGTGATGCGTTTAGGTTTCATGGTCTGTTTTGCCAGAGCAGCCAGACACAGCACGATATTGCTCTCCTCGTTCAGTGCGGGAATGACTACATCGACAGATGCATCGTGCCAATCTTTCGGCGCTGTTGGAATGGTTTCATCGGGACCATGAATCAAACCGATGATGCTCAGTATCGCATTGGGGCTCAGGATAAAATAAGGGAGCGTTGCCATATTTTCATGCCTCGATAATTTTGCAGCAAAAGTTTTGCTGTTCTTGTTCTCGCAAAATCAAATCGTCGATCGTGCGCACCAAATCCCATTTTGGTATAAAGCCGGTCAATTCAAAAAATTTAGTCAGTTCCGGTCTGCGATGTGTGACATCTTCGAACTCGATGCCATAGGCTTCCGCATAAGGAACATAGGTTATCGGTGCATCACTGTTGGCTCGTTGCAATACCAGCCGGGCCAGATCTTTAATAGTGATTTCCCTGTCATTGCCTACATTGACGATTTCCCCTTTAAGATCAGGCAATGAAGCTAGCAGGTCAAGTTCGACTACCATATCCCGTACATCGCAGAAAGATCGTGTCTGGTTTCCGGTACCGTATACTGTTAGAGGTGCACCGGTGATGGCTTGCTTGATAAAAGTGGGCACCACCATTCCGTACCTGCCGGTTTGGCGGGGTCCTATCGTGTTGAATAGCCTGGCGATCAAAATTCTCAGGCCATATTTGCGTGCATAAGCGAACGCAAGGAATTCGTCGGCTAGTTTGGTTGCGGCGTAGCACCAGCGTAGTTGCCCGCCGGATCGCAAGACGACGTCGTCTGTTTCAGAGAAACTGTCTTTGGTATTGAATCCATAAACTTCCGAGCTGGAAGCAATTACCACTTGCGGATTTCTCTGGCACGCATGAATGGCACGCAAAACGCGTTCTGTTCCGGCTATGTTGGTCGCCATGACCGCGACTGGATCGGCAAGAACTTTTTTCACGCCGACAATTGCCGCCAGGTGGTATACACGATTGGCTCGAGCGATGGAGTTCTTCAGACCGTCCCAAGTCAGAATATCCGCTTCGTTAAAAAGGAATGCCGGATTGGCAAGCAGAGGATGAATGTTGTCGAGTGAACCTGTGCTCAGATTGTCTATGACGCAGACACTGTCACCTAGCAAAAGGTGATATTCGGCAAGGTTTGAGCCTATAAAACCGGCTCCCCCGGTTATGAGCACATGCACAATAAATCCTTCGTCCGTCGCTGGTTGGTGGCTTTGCGGAACGTAGCATTAACTTTCTAAATAAACTAAAACCATACTATAAGTACGGTCTGCTTATACACCTAAATCGGACTGCCTGCCAACTTATATATGACGGTCAAGGATGAAATTGTGTAGCTCAACGAACGCTTCTTTAAGTAATTAAAGTACCACGGAGAAATGTTCAGAAAGTGCGAGTCAATCTTGTTCTTGGCGAATTTTACATCTTATGCGGATGAAATTAACTCTATAGATAGAAAGGAAAATCTCTCATAAAAGTGGTATTAATCATGCGATGGCAGTACAAAAGTCCTACGAATGTGCACCTCAAAATAGTAGGGAGCTCCTATGAAATTTTGTTGATGTCTATCATGTAAATATTTTAATGAGTTGGCAACATAAGTACTAGTATGCAGAAGGAGTATCCTTGATGTACACACCTACCAGGCTGCTGGTTACATTGATAGTCGCAGTGTTTTCCGCTGAGCTGTTGATCATGAGTGTGTTGACACTGCTACAGCTTCTCCCACAGTGGCTGGCGAACTTTCTGGATGCTTTCCTGCTTATTATTCTAGTCTTTCCCATACTCTACTTTCGGGTCTTCAGGCCTTTAATAAAACTTAACATCGAATTAGAGGCAAGAACCACAGAGGCTGAATCGGCGAATCGTGCCAAGACTGCTTTTATGGCGAATATCAGTCACGAAATACGTACCCCGTTGCATGTCTTGATCGGTCTTGGGCACCTGCTACGACGCGCGCCTGATCAGCCAGTTCCCCTGCAGAGGCTTGATCAACTTTGCGCAACTTCAGATCATCTTCTTGCATTGGTAAATGACATTCTTGATTTATCCAAGATCGAGGCGGACAAATTTGTTCTTGATGATAGTGTTTTTCGTATTGCCAGCGTAATTGACCAAGTACAGGATGTCATCGCACAGTTGGCGATCAGCAAGAACCTTACGCTTACAACCGCTATTTCCGAGGGAGCCCGCAATATTACCCTGCACGGTGATGCACTGCGCCTGTCCCAGATTCTCATTAACCTGGGAGGAAACGCCGTAAAGTTCAGTGACCAAGGGAGAATATGCATTGGTGTCTCAATTATCGAGGAAGACGATGCTAGTGTTCGTTTGGGTTTTAGCGTGCAGGACAACGGAATTGGGATTGCGGTTGCAGATCAGGTTCGCATCTTCGAGCCATTTGAACAGATCGACAGTTCAACCACGCGCAATTACGGCGGTACTGGCTTGGGGC
>Ga0075019_10001947_pt1 | contig 11760 bp, 10 predicted proteins | sample ColStrG_CSR_2013_FD_71473 | JGI IMG/M metagenome (GOLD analysis project Ga0075019, IMG submission 71473) | Freshwater sediment microbial communities in response to fracking from Pennsylvania, USA - Cold Stream Run_MetaG_CSR_2013 | ecosystem: Environmental > Aquatic > Freshwater > Creek >...
GGCTCACCGATTGCCGCCAGCAGGCGCTCGGCCGCAGACGCAAAAGCCAGTTTGTCGCGCTTGCAGATTTCCAGATATTCCTGCAAAGAGTATTCCTCTTCGCGGGTCCGCTCATAACGTGCTGCATAGTTATCGAAAATTTTCATGATTACTTCCTTAAAGACACAGACTTGTCGACTATAAGCTCAATTCATCTTGTGGCCAATACCGTTTTCGACATTCACTGACGAACAGTTTTTCCTTGAGGCAATTTAATAATATACGCTTTGTTAAGATTGTTATAGGTTAATTTAACCAGTTACGCGAATTTTAAATGAAGAAGGATACCTGCTTTTCTGGCTCAGTTTGAGATCTGAAATTTTCTCATTGAGCATCAGTGATCAAAACGTGTTTGCAGTGTGTTGCGCATGAGGCGCGCTGCGGATGACGTGACCAAACCTTGCAACTGAATGCTGCCTGAACTTTTTTTACTGGCGCGTCAATGATCCACTTCCCGGACGTCTTCATTTAGATCGACAGGTCGTCCCTGTTTTTGCATAATAAACGCACAAAAAATTTGTGATGGATTCGCAGCTTTTTGTTGTTTGGCATCAGTAAGCGTTTTAGTATCCGCATTACGCGAAAAATTATCAGGCCAAACGACGGTCTGTGATGTAAACAAAAAACCTGCATATGAAAAAACATCTATCTGAATACTTAAGACGGTTTGCATCGCCAGGCTATGTTCCTGAAAAACTGGCGATCGGACTCAGTTATCTGGCAATTCTGATTATTTTTCCATTGGATATCATCACAGGATCACAGATTTCCCTGCACGTTATTTACGTATTTCCCCTTGCACTGATCGCACTGCACTGCGGCAGAGACGATTACGTGAAGGGCGCCGTCGGACTGTCGATACTGGTACAGTTCCTGACCTTACTGACCTTTGATGACGATTCGATATCAATAAAGGCTTTTCTGTTCGGCATGGTTTTTTTGTCCGACATCACGCTCGTTCTGATTACCAGATACGCACGTTTCAACATCCTGGAAGCCGAGCGACTTTCCACCACGGATCCGTTGACCCAGCTCAGCAACCGTCGCGCCCTGGAAAACGCCCTCACCAGCGAATCGTTGCGCCAGCGCAGATATGGCGGCGGATTTTCTCTGGTGCTCATTGATCTGGACGGTTTTAAAACGATCAACGACACCCGCGGCCATCTTGAAGGGGATAAGGCGCTGATTCTGCTGGCAAATATTTTACGATCCAATACCCGCAATTCGGACATGGTGTTTCGGATCGGGGGCGACGAGTTTGTCGTTCTGATGCCCAATACCGGCGCCAATGACTGCAAAAAGCTGTGCGAAGGTTTTTGTCAGACTATTGCAGAAGAAATGACCAACGCGACCTTCCGCGTGACGGCCAGCATCGGTTTTACGACGGTAGAAAATGTTCCTCAATTCACTGTCGATATTCTGACCATCGCCGATAAAGCGATGTATATCGCCAAAACCACCGGGAAAAGTCGGGTGGTGCGGGGCTGAGCACAACATCCACAACGTCTCTTGATTTAAGTTACCATAATGCATTTATTTGGTCAGCAAGACTGCCCAGGTAAATTTCGATTCGCCTCTTCTCTCATGACGGGATTCCAATGAAAATAAATTCAATCCACCAGTGTCTGTTGTTCTCCGCGCTGTCCCTGGTTTCGGTCTTCAACCAGGCCTGGGCCGCGAAACCATTGCACTATTTCATCGATGTCGCCATGTCTCCGGACAAACAGCACATCATCACGGTTGAAGGAGACACATCGCCGTCCGGCGGTGCACCGACCATCCGCGACATGATCATCCGCAGCGCCGACGGCAAGATCAGCACCACCGTTAAACTGCCCTGTGGCAGGGTAATGCAGTGCTGGCCAGAATCACCGGCGTGGACTCCCGATTCGAAAAAAATTACCTTTGCGCTGCGTTCGCCAGGCAGCCATGCCCGTTCGCTCTACCAGGTCAGCGTCAATGGAAGCAATCTGAAAAAATTATTGTCGTTTAACGGCACGATCAGCGATTTGAAGTACAACCCAAAAGGTCAGCTGGCAATGCTGGCGACCGAAAATGCCACCAAGGAACTCGGAGCGGTTGAAGCAGCTGCGCCAGTCTCAGGAGATCTGGATCAACCGTCTCCCGAGCAACGCATCGCCATTCTGGATAAAAATGAACTGCGCTGGTCTTCTCCTGCCAATCTGTTTGTGTATGAATTTGACTGGATACCGGACGGCAGCGGATTTATCGGCACTGCTGCCGAGGGTGACGGCGACAACAACTGGTGGGTAGCAAAACTGTTCACCTTCAACAATGCGCAGGCCAGGGTGTTGTACACCCCGGCCACTCATCAGCTGCAACTGGCCAACCCGATTGTTTCACGCGATGGCAAGACCGTGGCCTTCATCGCCGGCATCATGAGTGACTTCGGCTCCACCGGTGGCGATATCTACACCATCCCGCTGGCAGGGGGTACTGCACTGAATATCACCCCTAAATATCCAGCCTCTGTGACTGATCTTGAATGGACCTGTGACGGCACGCTGCGCGCCCAGGTCATGGCAGCCGATCAGACCCAGTTCGTCAATTTTGGCAACGGCAGCAGCGTCAATGCCGGCAAACTGCTCTACACAGGCAATGAATCAATTCAGCTGGAGAACACGAAGGCAACCGACGCCTGCACTTCCGATGTCACGGCAATGATTCATCAGAGTTACACCACAGCGCCGGAAATCGCCATCGGACCAATCGGCAAATGGAACGACTTCACGCACGCTAACGGTCATCTGAAAAATTCCTATCAGGTGCAAAGTCTGAACTGGAAAAGCGATCAGTTTGCGGTGCAGGGCTGGTTGATCCTGCCAACTGCAGCAACGATCAAAAATGGTCAGAAAATCCCGTTGATTACCGAAGTGCATGGCGGCCCGGCTGCCGCCAATCAGCCGCGCTACATCGGCGTCGGAATCAACCGCCAGCTGCTTGACAAAGGTTATGCGCTGTTCCTGCCAAATCCACGCGGCAGTTACGGTCAGGGCGAAGAGTTTACCGCCAGTAATGTGCGTGATTTCGGGTACGGTGATCTGCGCGACATCCTGACCGGTATCGACGCTGCCATCGCTGCTGCGCCGGTTGATCCGGAGCGCCTGGGCATCATGGGGCACAGCTACGGCGGATTCATGACGATGTGGACTGTCACCCAGACCAATCGCTTCAAGGCTGCCGTGGCCGGTGCCGGCATCAGTAACTGGCTGTCGTACTACGGTGAAAACGGGATTGATGAATGGATGATTCCTTACTTTGGCGCCTCGGTTTATGACGATCCGGCGGTGTACGCGAGATCGTCGGCCATTAATTTTATCCGGCAGGTTAAAACCCCGACCTTAAGCATTGTTGGTGCTGCTGATCTGGAATGCCCTGCTCCGCAGACCCAGGAGTTCGGTCATGCCCTGAAGGCTTTGGGGATACCATCGTCGACCATCATTTATCCGGGCGAAGGCCACGCGTTCCGTGACCCGGCCAATCTGGCGGATATTGAAAAACGCACGCTGGCGTGGTTTGCCAAATATTTGTAAATAGTAATTTGTAGTCAATAAGCAGTGAGGTTGAAACTGATTTCAGCCTCACCGCTTACAATGCGAAAGCCAGACGGTTCAAGCGTGGCAAATAATAATTATCAGCATCCAGCAAATACAGAACGCGTGTCACCTGCCCAGTAATCAGTTCGCGCTTTACGAACCCGATGTAACGCGAATCAGCACTGAAATCCCGATTATCTCCAAGCATTAAAAACTGATTCTCAGGCACCGTTACGGGGCCAAATGATCGTATGGAATGACGTCCTGGCATCTGGATGATGTTGTGTGGCCTGCCGGGCAAATTTTCTTTCAACACAATCTGTTGCCCACCGTAGTCTGGCGTCAATGCCACGGGCGAGCTGACCGGCTGATAAGTGAGCGCAACATGATTAATGACCAGTTCCCCGTCACGCATTTCCACAACGTCACCGGGCACGGCAACCAGACGCTTGACCAGCCGCCTGCCATCGGCAGGTGAGGTAAAGGTCACAATATCACCTCGAGATGGATCGGCAAGGTGCAGCAGAATGAGATCAGTAAATGGCAACTTGACATCATAAGCCAGCCTGTCGGCATACACGTGATCACCGATGACCAGTGTCGGGTACATGGAACTCGAGGGGACCACGTACCAGTCGGCAATGGCGCTGCGAAAAAACAGCATGCCCAGCATCAGTGCGATAAACCCTTTGTTGCCCAGAATAATGCGCTTTATTGTGTTCATATTACCTCCCGGAATTTAGTTTGAATGCGGTTGGACTGATTTCTGACTGCATAGTTCAATCCGGATCCAGACGATGGATGAAAAAAAACGCCTCGGAAGGCGTTTTTTATTGATGAACAGGCAGCAAACCTTATTTGGCGCTCATCAATGCAACCGTGGTATCGAGCATGCGGTTCGAAAAACCCCACTCGTTGTCATACCAGGAAGAGACCTTGACCAGATTGCCGGCCACTTTGGTCAACGTGGAATCAAAAGTCGACGACGCAGGATTGTGGTTGAAGTCAACGGACACCAGCGGTGCAGTGTTGTAATTCAAAATACCCTTCATCGCACCTTCGGATGCGGCCTTCATGATCTGATTGATTTCTTCTACCGTCGTTGGACGTTTGGAAATAAAAGACAGATCAACAATGGACACATTAATGGTCGGAACACGAATCGCGTAGCCATCCAGCTTGCCGTTCAGCTCTGGCAGGACCAGACCGACTGCAGCGGCGGCACCGGTTTTTGCCGGAATCATGGACATGGTTGCAGAACGCGCGCGGCGCAGGTCTTCGTGCATGACGTCAGTCAGTACCTGATCATTGGTATACGCGTGAATGGTTGTCATCAGACCAGTCTCAATGCCGACTGTATCGTTGAGCGCCTTGGCCAGTGGCGCCAGGCAGTTGGTGGTGCAGGAAGCGTTCGAAATGACGGTATCGGCCGCTTTTAACACGCCGTGATTGACGCCATAAACGATGGTGGCATCCACATCCTTGCCACCAGGTGCAGAGATGATCACTTTTTTAGCGCCGCCAGCCAGATGCGCTGACGCCTTTTCTTTGGTCGTGAAGAAACCGGTACATTCCAGAACCACGTCAACACCGATTTCACCCCATGGCAGATTGGCCGGATTACGTTCGGCAAACACCCGGATCTTGTCGCCGTTGACAATCATGAAGTCGCCATCGGAAGTCACGGTACCTGGAAACTTGCCGTGCGCCGTATCGTATTGGGTCAGATGGGCATTCGAAGCCGGTGCGCCCAAATCGTTGATGGCAACGATCTGGATGTCATGTTTTTTACCGCCTTCATAATGAGCACGCAAAATATTACGGCCGATACGGCCATAGCCGTTAATTGCAACACGAATAGTCATACTTACACTCCACAGAAAAAGAAAAACGATGTGATCAGGCTAAAACGGCGTGCACTTTAGCCACGATATTGTCAACGGTAAAACCAAAATGCTTGAACAGTACGCCAGCCGGTGCGGATTCACCAAAGCTGTCGATACCCACCACTGCCCCTTCCAGACCAACATATTTGAACCAGAAATCGGTCACACCGGCTTCGATCGCCACCCGTGGCATCCCTTTTGGCAAAACGCTGGCCTTGTAAGCCGCGTCCTGACGGTCAAACACATCGGTACTGGGCATCGATACCACGCGCGCAGCAATGCCTTGCGTTGCCAGTTCTGCGGCAGCTTTCACGGCCAGATCCACTTCCGAACCGGTAGCGATCAATGCGATTGTTGCATCGGCCGGATCCTGCAATACATAGCCACCTCGGGCAATCTGTGCAACCTGCTGTTCAGTGCGATTCTGGAACGCCAGATTCTGACGCGAGAAGATCAGTGTTGACGGGCCATCGGCGCGTTCGACCGCAGATTTCCACGCCACAGCCGATTCCACGGTATCGCACGGACGCCAGTTATCCAGATTCGGAATCAGACGCAGGCTCGATACATGTTCTACAGACTGATGAGTAGGGCCGTCTTCGCCCAGACCAATCGAATCGTGGGTAAACACAAACAGTACGCGGATCTGCATCAGGGCAGCCATGCGGATGGCATTGCGGCTGTAATCAGAGAAGGTCAGGAAGGTCGCGCCAAATGGCAGGTAGCCACCATGCAGCGTAATACCGTTCATGATGGCACTCATGCCAAATTCACGCACGCCGTAATTGATATGATTGCCGGCCTGATTGTGACGCACGGGCACTGACTCTTTCCAGTTGGTCAGATTGGAGCCGGTCAGATCTGCCGATCCGCCGAGGAATTCGGGCAGTACCGGTGCAAATGCCTGTATGGCATTCTGGCTGGCCTTGCGGGTTGCGATCGTTTCCTGTTTTTCAGTGCACTGCGTGATGTAGGCATCAGCCACTTCGGCAAAATTACCCGGCAGCTCACCCTTCATGCGACGTGTCAATTCGGATGCCAGTTGCGGATGCGCTGCGCTGTAGGCGGCAAACAGGGTATTCCATTCTGTTTCGCGCTGCGCGCCGGCTGATTTGGCGTCCCAGGCGCTGTACACATCGGCCGGGATCTCGAACGGAGGATAAGACCAGTCGAGTGCTGCCCGCGCTGCGGCAATTTCCTTGTCACCCAGCGCGGCGCCATGCACGTCATGAGTACCGGCCTTGTTGGGTGAGCCCTTGCCGATGACTGTCTTGCAGCAGATCAGGGTAGGCTTGCTCGCCGCCTTTGCCGCAGCAATTGCATCCGAAACCGCGCTGGCATCATGACCATCAACGGCACGGATTACATTCCAGCCATAGGCCTCAAACCGTTTTGGGGTGTCATCGGCGAACCAGGCTTCCACATGACCGTCGATAGAAATACCGTTGTCGTCATAAAGCGCGATTAACTTATTCAGACCCAACGTGCCGGCTAAGGAACACGCCTCGTGAGAAATGCCTTCCATCAGACAGCCATCACCCACCAGCGCATACGTGTAATGATCCACCACGGTCATGCCCGGTTGATTAAATTCGGCGGCCAGCAATTTTTCAGCCAGCGCCATCCCCACTGCATTGGTAATCCCCTGACCTAGCGGACCGGTAGTCGTTTCAACACCAGGCGTGATGTGGACTTCAGGATGACCAGGCGTTTTGGAATGCATCTGGCGGAAGTTTTTGATTTCCGACATCGGCAGGTCATAGCCGGTCAGATGCAGCAAGGCGTAATGCAGCATCGAGCCATGGCCATTCGACACCACAAAGCGGTCCCGATTAATCCATTTCGGATTGGCTGGATTATGGCTGTAATGTTGCGACCACAGGGCAACAGCGATTTCGGCCATGCCCATCGGCATGCCGGGATGACCTGAATTGGCTTGTTGAACAGCATCCATGGCCAATACGCGGATCGCGTTAGCCATTTTGGTGGTGACTGGTAATGGAGGGAGCATAGGAATGTCGGTAAGGGTTAGGAAGCTTGAGCTGCAGTGCCAGATTCAGGCGAGCTGCGAAACCCGGTATTCTACCAGAGCAATTTATGAGTCTTACCTTACCTGACCTGATTTTGCGCAAATCAAACGCAATTCGCGCCTCTGAAGTGCCAAATAGATAACGGCAAAGGCGATCAGCCGCCTTTGCCTGCCGCTAAAGCCCACACTATTATGCGGCTTCGTTCAAGCGCCGCTGTTTGACGGCTTCGGCCAGCGTTGTCAGCGCCTGCACGCTGTCTTCCCAGTTGATACAGCCGTCAGTCACCGACTGGCCATAAACCAATTCCTTGCCGGGCACCAGATCCTGACGGCCAGCCACCAGATTGGATTCGATCATCACACCGACTATGCGTCGATCTCCGCCAGCTATCTGCGCAGCGATATTGGCGCATACCGGAATCTGATTCTGCGGATTTTTAGAGCTGTTGGCGTGCGAGGTATCTATCATCAAACGGGAAGCCAGCCCGCTGGCGGCGATTTCCCTGCAGGCCAGATCCACGCTGGCTGCGTCGTAGTTGGGCGTCTTGCCGCCGCGCAGAATAACGTGACAGTCTTCATTGCCGTTGGTGGAAACAATCGCCGAATGACCGCCTTTGGTTACCGACAGGAAGTGATGCGAATGCGAGGCTGCTTTCATGGCATCAATCGCGATTTTGATATTGCCGTCCGTGCCGTTCTTAAATCCGACCGGACAGGACAGGCCGGAAGCCAGTTCGCGATGCACCTGCGATTCCGTGGTACGAGCGCCAATTGCACCCCAGCTGATCAGATCGGCGATATATTGCGGGCTGATCACATCCAGATATTCAGTCCCGGCCGGCAGGCCCATTTCATTGATATTCAGCAGCAGCTCGCGGGCAATCCGCAGGCCGTCATTGATGCGGAAACTGTTATCCATAAAGGGATCGTTGATCAGGCCTTTCCAGCCCACGGTGGTGCGCGGCTTTTCAAAATATACGCGCATGATGATTTCCAGTTCGCCGGCAAATTTTTTGCGTTCCTGTGCAAGTCGCCCTGCATATTCCAGCGCAGCTTTGGTGTCATGGATGGAACAAGGTCCAATGACGACCATCAGGCGATCATCCTGGCCGTGCAAAATCCGATGCAGGGTGCTGCGCGAATTGCCAACGGTGTCCGAAGCGACTTCAGAGCAGGCAAATTCGCGGATCAGATGGGAAGGCGGAATCAGTTCTTTCATTTCTCTGATACGTAAATCATCGGTGCGTAACATAATTTCTCCAGGCTTTAAGTTTTAACATCGTTCAGTCAATTGAAATGGGAAATAAAAAAACCGCCAGAGCTGGCGGTTTTAGAATTTTGGTCTGGCTACTTCGCGCGCCTACCTTTGTTCCACCGCCTTTGGGCTGGAAAAGAAAAAGGTAAAGTAAAAGAAAGAATGGTTCATTTGTGCATCGCGAGCTGATTTGGGTTGGGCAATCATGCATCAATTCATTCAGCTTGGCAAGTTTTTTCCCTCACGTCCTGAAACAACTTCAAATACATTACGTTCAGTGTCAATGTCAAAGGCTGGACAGGATTCGCCTTATTCAAGCCTCGCCAAGGTAGTTGTCTAACAAATTTGCCCCATCCAGCAAGGCTTTGTCCGAAACGACCATACCCTTGCAGAAGGGCTCCCAGACGTCCAGGTAATTAAGATTGCCCGCTAGCGTCGTGTTGGTGAATCGGGGGCGGTAGAACTCGGCATGGCTGGCAGAAAACTGCTCAGACAATACCAGACCGGTGAAATCGGGATGATATAAATCGGTCCGATCCAGATTGATCACTTCCCCTTTTTCCAGCTTGCGAGCCATTAACTGATTCAGCGCGCTGCGCGGGACATTTCTGAACAAGGCGTTGATCACTGCGCGGGGACTGTCAGGATCTGACAGTGCAGCGTCGCCGGTGTCGAGGATAAGCCGGTTTTCCGCCGACTCGATGACTTCGCCTGACTGATTCAGTTCTGGAATGTCCAGCGCGGGTGAGTAATCAATGAATTGCCTCGTCAGGCTGCTCAGTTCCGTACCCAGGTCAGTTGTCATGTCAACTTCCACCTCGATCAGACTGGCATCGGATTTGGCACGCTCTGCTCCCATCAGCTGGCGCAGCTGACTTTGGTGGTATGTTTTATTGATGTACTCCGATACCTGTTGCGGACAGTCGGGATCTTCCAGCGCTGCGGCAAGCGCGTCGACGATTTCCTTGTTGTGTTCACAATCGAGCACCATTCCGCTGTCATTGAGAATCAGCTCCGCGAAGACCGGTGAGTAATCGACATATTTACCGACCAGCCTGGCCAAATCGGTCGGCATTCCGGTACCCGATTGCACTGCAGCTGAAACTGAAACTGAGCCTGAATATTTCTGAACTTTTCCTGCTACTGAATCCATACTTCACCTTAATTTTAAATAAACAAAAAGCGCAGCCACGACCGCGCTGCGCCAAGAAAAGGCGAGATACTAATCGAACAATAATGAAAGAAAATAGAGTGTTGCCCTGACATCAGATCCAGCGACCGATCCAGCCACCGACAACGCTGCGGGTAGACAATTGAGCAAACAGGCACTACAACTGATACAGGGCCTGTTCCAGGAAAGTCCGGACAAATATCAGAAATGTTGGGGGAGTGAATGTATGAAATACGTCATCGTTGCAGTTGGGCTGTTGGTATCCGGATGCTCCGTCATCACCGGCGTGGCCAATTCCTGTTCTGAAAACAAGGCTGACGGCACCCGCATGTGCACCACCATAGACAGCAGTCAGAACATCACCACCCGCAGTATCGAACGCAACCGCAAATTATTTGTGTCCACCTGCAGCAATGGCAACTGCACCGAATACAAGGAAGTGGGCAGCAATCCTGAATCTATGAAGCCATGAACATTTTGCGGAATTTCGCCACCTTGGTGGCCACCACAAAAGCACAGTAGCCCTGATCAGGGTGCTGGCGATAATAGTTTTGATGGTAATCTTCAGCGCGGTAAAACACCGGTAACGGACTTAACTCGGTCACGATTGGTGCATCCCAGACGCTGGCCATTTCCGCAATCACCTGTCTGGCCAGTTCATGCTGTTCAGGATTGTGATAATAGATCACCGACCGGTACTGGGTGCCGACATCGTTACCCTGACGGTTCAATGTGGTCGGATCATGGATGGTAAAAAATACCTCCAGAATTTTTCGGAAACTTACCACGGCAGGATCAAAAGTCAGTTGAACAACTTCAGCGTGTCCGGTCGTGCCAGAGCACACCTGTTCATAAGTCGGATTGACGACAGCACCGCCGGCATAACCAGACACAACCTGTGTAACCCCTTTGAGCTCCTGATACACTGCCTCAGTGCACCAGAAACATCCGCCGCCTATCGTCGCAATTTCCGTTCCCATAACTGCCTCAGTAAAGTTATCATCCCGACGATTATACGTTCCCTGCTACCCATTGTCCTGATTTACCACCACGTTTTTCCAGCACGTGAATATCACGCATCACCATACCCCGGTCAACTGCCTTGCACATGTCGTAAATGGTCAGCAGTCCGATCTGCACCGCAGTCAATGCTTCCATCTCGACTCCGGTAGGACCAACCGTTTCAACCTGTGCCACACACGTCACCCTATTTTCGCCCAGTTCAAAATCGACCGTTACCCGGGTAATGGCCAGCGGATGACACAGCGGAATCAGGTCGCTGGTGCGTTTGGCCGCCATGATCGCTGCGATTTTTGCCACACCCAGTACATCACCTTTTTTTGCCGTGCCACTTGCAATCAGGGCAAACGTGGCTGGCTGCATGGTGATGACACCGCTGGCGCGCGCTACCCGGTGCGTTGCGGTCTTACTGCCGACATCAACCATATGCACCTGGCCGCTGGCATCGAAATGGGTCAACTCACTGGCACTGCCTGCGGATGGAGTTTTTTTGTTGGTCATAAAAATAAGATTGAACAGAAATAAATAGGAACACAGCGGAAGAGGCTGGAAGGGTATCATAGCGCCATGAAAAAAACCTCAATTCAACGTCAGCTGCCCCGATTCACACTGGCAGCTGTTTTATTGACTGCCTGCATTGCGCTGACCGGGCTGCATGCGCAAAATCTGCCGACCCTGGGCGACACCGGCCGTGAAGATCTGTCGCCGATGATGGAACGTAAACTGGGCGAAGAAATCATGCGTGGGGTGCGCTCGGACAAAGATTACATCGACGACGAAGCCACCGTTGAATACATCAATGA
>Ga0075019_10001948_pt1 | contig 11759 bp, 8 predicted proteins | sample ColStrG_CSR_2013_FD_71473 | JGI IMG/M metagenome (GOLD analysis project Ga0075019, IMG submission 71473) | Freshwater sediment microbial communities in response to fracking from Pennsylvania, USA - Cold Stream Run_MetaG_CSR_2013 | ecosystem: Environmental > Aquatic > Freshwater > Creek >...
CCGCCGTGCCGTTCCATATGTGGACGCCCGATGTGTATGAAGGCGCGCCAACGCCGGTAACGATGGTTTTCGCCACAGCGCCGAAGGTGGCCGCCGTGGCGCTGCTCGTGCGTGTTTCGGTGGTGGCGCTTGGGCCCGCGACGCATCAATGGCAGCAGATCATCACTTTTGCCGCGCTGGCATCGATTGTGCTGGGTGCGGCAGGAGCGATTGGGCAGTCCAACATCAAGCGCCTGCTGGCCTACTCGTCGATCAACAACATTGGCTTTGCGCTGATTGGGCTGGCAGCGGGGACGCAAGCGGGCGTCGCTGCCATTATGAGCTATATGGCGATCTATGTGGCGATGACCTTGGGAAGCTTCGCCTGCGTCATGCAGATGCGTGATGCCGAGGGCAACCCGGTTGAAACCATCGCAAGCCTGTCGGGTCTCTCGCGTTCGCGGCCAGGTTTGGCGGCAGCGTTTGCGGTGTTCATGTTCTCGCTGGCGGGCATTCCACCGTTGCTCGGTTTTTATGCGAAGTTTCTCGTATTCGATGCCGCTGTGGCGGCGCATCTCGTCCCGCTGGCTGCGATCGGGATTGCCGCTTCGGTGATTGGTGCCTTTTACTATCTCAAAGTCATCAAGATCATTTATTTTGATGAGCCCGCCGCGCCATACGCCGCTTCAGCGAATATTCTCGTTAATGGCGTGATTGCGGTGACCGCGCTGCTGGTGTCGCCGCTCGGGTATCTTTTGCTCAAACCCTTGGCGCTGTACGCTGGGGCAGCCGCGCAGGCACTGTTCGGCTAAAATTGATCCGTCACGTCGCACGCACCGTTTCCACCAACGCGGATATGTTGGCGCGCGCGCGCGACGGAGCGGTCGAAGGCAGTTGGCTCTATGCCGATGAGCAGAGTGGGGGACGCGGACGGCAGGGACGGCGCTGGGTTTCACCATCGGGCAATCTCTATGCGAGCGGCCTCGTGCGTGTTCAGCGGGGCGATCCTCCTGCGCCCACGCTTGCGCTGGTTGCGGGAGTTGCGGTGTGGGATGTGGTGGCGGGCGTTCTCCAATACCTGACCGACGCCGGAAGTGGAGGTCGATCACGTGCGGCTGAAGTCGGCGCTACTGGGGGAAAGCGCTTATACCTCAAATGGCCGAACGACCTAGTGATCAACGATGCCAAACTGGCGGGTATTTTGCTCGAGCGAGAGGGTGATGCCGTTGTCATCGGCGTGGGACTTAATCTCGTGCATCATCCTGATCTGTCGGATCGCACGGCGACGAACCTTGCGGCGCTGGGCGTCAATCCGCCGAGCGCAGCCGAAGCGGTTGAAGCGCTTGCGCTAGCCGTTGCGCGCTGGCTCATCATTTGGCGGACGCTCGGCTTGTCCGAGATCATCTCAGCATGGATTGACCGCGCGCACCTGATCGGCACACCATTGGCCGTTGATTCCGGGCAGGGGGGGCGCCTAGCAGGGCAATTCGCTGGACTCGATGCGTCAGGAGCGCTCAAACTGTCCTTGGCGGACGGATCAATTTCTGTCATCCATGCTGGCGACGTCTTTCTAATGTGACAAAAGAGGGGAGGGGGCGCGGCGATGCTGCTCGCAATTGATGCTGGAAATACCAATGTTGTATTTGCACTCGTCGATGGCGCGTCGATTAAGGCGCGCTGGCGGATTGCCACCGATGCGCGACGCACAGCGGATGAATATGCTGTGTGGCTCACGCAACTCTTCACGATTGAAGGTTTCGCACGCGAGGATGTGAAGGCAGTCATTATCGGCACTGTGGTACCCCGTGCGATGCACAATCTTTCGGTGCTCGCGGCAAAATATTTCCACACCGAGGCGCTCATCGCAGGCCGTGCGCCGATGGAATGGGGGATTTCGCTTGATGTGGTCGAGCCCGCTAGTGTTGGTGCTGATCGCGCCATTAACGCAATTGCAGTTCACGCCGATCATCCGGGACATCACATTGTTGTCGATTTCGGCACTGCGACAACGTTTGATTGGGTTGATGACGGTGGTACCTATAAAGGGGGGCTGATCGCGCCGGGATTGAATCTGTCGCTCGATGCGCTGGTCGCGGCAGCGGCACGTCTCCCGCGCATCGCGATTGAAGCGCCATCGGATGTGTCAGTTATCGGTCGCACGACCGAAGCACAGATGCTGGGCGGCATTTATTGGGGCTATGTCGCGATGGTCGAAGGCCTGGTCGCACGCCTCAAGACGCAGATTGGCCAGCCGTCGCGCGTCGTTGCCACGGGCGGACTCGCCACGCTCATCGCGCAGCACAGCGATATCTTTGATGCGATTATCCCCGATCTGACGATCAGTGGGCTTGCGCTGATGTACGCGCGCATTAAGAACGGGGCAGCACCCGACGCATGAGGCGTCCGACTCCGACGGTGCGATGACGGCGGCACGTCGCCGGAAATTTGATAAGAATGGATTTTACGTTTGACTACACCAAAAAATGAGCTGCTTTTCCTCGCGCTTGGCGGGTCGGACGAGATCGGCATGAACGTCAATCTTTACGGCTGTCAGGGCAAATGGGTGATGGTCGATTTGGGACTCACTTTTGCCGGCAGCCAGTATCCTGGGGTTGATCTCGTGTTGCCCGATCTCGCGTTTATTGAAGCGCGGCGCAAGGATTTGCTCGGCGTCGTTTTGACGCATGGCCATGAGGATCATATCGGCGCGATCGGCTATCTGGCTGCAGATCTAGGTGTGCCGCTCTATGCAACGCCGTTCACCGCAGGGCTGATCAAAGGCAAGCTTGAGGAAGAGGGGGTAAACGGCGAGGTTGAACTCAACGTGGTCGAAAACGGTGGCAGTGTTGAGCTTGGGCCGTTCAAATTCACCTATGTGCCGCTGGCGCACTCGATTCTTGAGGGCAATGCGCTGGTGATCGATACGCCCTTCGGCCGCATATTCCATACGGGCGATTGGAAGCTCGATGAGGATCCTGTTTTGGGAATCCCCGCCAGTCAGGCGCAACTTACTGCGATTGGCGATGCGGGCGTGCTGGCGATGGTGTGTGATTCAACCAATGTGTTCAATGACTCGGCCTCGGGGAGCGAGGGCAGTGTCGAGGCCGATTTGCTCGAAACGGTAAAACAGGCGCGTGGCCGCGTTGTGATCACCACCTTTGCGTCGAACGCCGCGCGACTCAAGACCTTGGCAAAGGTTGCGGTGCTGTCGAAGCGTAAATTGTGCGTCGCTGGGCGGTCGCTTGATCGCATTCTGACCGTTGCTCAGGCGACCGGTTACCTCAACGATTTCCCGCGTCTGATCGACTTCAACGACGCTATGACGCTGCCGCGTGCTGAAGTGCTGGTTATTGCCACGGGTGGTCAGGGCGAGGAGCGCGCCGCGCTGGGACGAATCGCGAGTGACTCGCATCAGATCAAATTGGTTGAGGGCGACACCGTGATCTTTTCGTCGAAGCAAATTCCCGGCAATGAGATTGCAATCGGCGCGATACAAAATGCGCTCGCGCGCAAGGGCGTTATCATGGTGACGGAAAAGCAGAAACACGTCCATGTTTCAGGCCATCCGGGTCAGCCTGAACTCGCAGCGATGTATCAATGGATCCGCCCGCAACTGCTGCTGCCCGTTCACGGCGAACGGCGGCATATGGCAGAGCAGGCACGCTTTGGTCTCGCGCAGGGAATTCCCGATGCGTTGGTGCAATCAAATGGCGACGTCGTGCGACTGGCACCGGGGAAGCCCGAGATCATCGGGCACGAAGCGACCGGGCGATTGGTGCTTGATGGCGACGTCATATTGCCGGCTGGTGGGAGCACCATCAACGAGCGACGCAAGCTCGCACAGTTTGGCACGATGTCGGTGGCGGTTGCGCTTGATTCGGGTGGGCGCATGGTCGGAACGCCGCAGGTGACGCTCCTCGGCGTGCCGGTTGAAGAGGAACGCGAGGCGTTCATCGCCGACGTGATTGACGCCGTCAGTGACACCTTAGGCGGCAAAGAGCGCGATGAAGCCAAATTGCGTGATAGGATACGGCTCGCTGCGCGGCGCGTGGCGACCGACTGGACAGGCAAGAAGCCGATTGTCGAAGTGCTTATCATCAGGCCAAAGTCGCGATGAAGCCCTTGTCGTTTGTCGCAGTCTATGCGCTGTTCTGGGTCCTGAGTGCGTTTCTCGTGATGCCTTTCGGAGTTAGGACGGCTGACGAAACCGGTACGGAGAAAGTCGCAGGACAGGCGGATAGCGCCCCGGTCAACTTCAACCCTAAGCGTATCTTGTGGCGCACAACGCTCGTCGCTTCGGTCTTTTACGCGCTGTTCTATCTCAATTATCGCAACGGTTGGGTGACCATCGATACGCTAAACTTTTTTCCCGCTCCCAAAAATTAGCGCAGAGCGGAGACTAAATGCAGGCGGGTTTAGGTGCGCAGTCGCTCAATTGCATGGGCCAGCGCTACGTAAATCTTGCCCATGTCCGACGAGAGCAGCGCCACGCTGAGCGGCCCGCTCTCGCGCGAACCGAGCACGGTGCGCAGCATCGCCTCGAAATCGTGAATATAATGATTGACATGCTCGCGGAACTCGGTGTCCTCGTCATAATGCCGGATAATGTCGCGCGCTGACGCCGCGTCGATCAATCTCACCGCGCGGCGCGTAAAAATGCCACGATCACCCTTGAGGTAGGACGACCAAGCCGTGTCGGTCACATCGTTTGAGAGGATTTTGGTCACGTCGATCGAAATGGAATTGAGCGATTCGATGAGCAACGATACCCGCCGCGCGAGCGAAGTTTGCGTTCTCGCCTCGGCAGCCTGATCAGCTAAGTCGAGCTGCTGCGCAAAGGATTGGCTGGTTTCGGTGATGGTCAGCATTTGCTGCATCAACCTGGATGTCGCTTGATCGGCGGAGGCAACGGCCTGCTCCGCGACCGTGGACACGTGCGACACATGTTCGGCGACTCTGGTTTGCAGCGCATCGCGGAACGCGGCCTCACTCGCCGAACCAAATTCAGCAACAGCGTCAGGGATCACTTTAGACAGCGTTTCCTTCGCTCGCTCGCTCGCCAACTGTGCCGTTTCGCGCACGCGCAAAAGCGCTTCGATCAGCTTGACACTCGCACCTTCCGTGAGTGAAGCCGCAGCAGCTTCCGCCTGCGCGATTGTATCAACGAAACCCTGCGCCGAAGAACTGCTTTCGTTAATGTGCGCATGTGCCGCCGCCAGTTTCGCGTGATGGGATTCGATAATCTTGTCGGTTTCGGCGAGCGCCGTCTTATTGGCACCAATTTTGGCGCTGATCGCGTCGGCATGATCGGCGGCTTCGGCGATGCGGCCGTGCGTAACCGCCGTCACCCGCGCCACACGCTCGAGCGCGGCAGGCAGTGTTTCGTCAAGCTCACGCGCCGAGGCGTCGAGCGCAACCATCAGTGCTTCTGCGTCGGCAATCAACCCGCGCGTGCGTTCGCCACCTGCAGCCAAATCGGCGCGCAAATTCTGACTGTGCGCAGCGAGCGCTTTGATCGCGTCGGTGAGGCGTTCGGTTCGATCCGCGCCATGCGTATCAATCGCGGCGAGCCGCCCCTCGACATCGGCCAGACTATCACGCAGCCGATCAAAGAGTTTCTCACTAAGACCATCGTGCCGGGCGAGTTCGATGCCGACAACAGCGATGAGATCGTTAATCTTGGTCGTGCGGTGGTGCAACGCTTCAATATGTTCGCCCGATACCGCAGCGAGTTGCGAGTGACTGTCTGCAACCAATTGCTGTGTTGAGGTGCAATGCTCCGTCATCGTACCGATTTGAGCCGCGAGCGTGCTCGTCGCCGTAAGCGCGACTTCTTTGGCCTTAAGCCCCTGAAGTTCGACGGCCGTGAGCTGCGCGAGCAGCGATTGCGCGTGCTCCTGCGCTGAAGCGCCCGCGCTCGACAGCGCTTCGCTCATCTTCCGTGTTTCAATATGCGCTTTCGGCAGATTAGCGAGCAACACTGCCATGTCCGAGCGCGCGGCAGCGGCGGCATTTTTGAGACTGTTGGTTTGGACGCCGATCTGGCCAATCTCTTCGTCAATCATAGCGCGAAGCGTTGCGATTTTGTTGATCGTCGCGGCGCCAACCGCATCGAGCCGCTCGCCTTGGGCCGAAATCGCCTGCATCGAGGCCGACAGCCGGTGCTCCGCGTTCGCAAGCAACGCAGTCAGCGCCTCACGTTCGGCACCGAGGCGCATGATCGTCGCTTTCAGATTGTGTGAAGCCTCGCCGCTTTGCCGCCGCGCAATTAGCCAGAACAGACCGAGCACTACGAGCGGTGCAGCAATGATCGACGCCGCATGGACAATGGTATCGAGTGCGGCGGCTCGAGGAGTTCCAACCGTCAACCGTAACGCAGGAACCATAGCGAATGCTGCGGCAACGATCCACGCCAGAGCCAGTGCAGACAGCGCGACAGGCAGAAGTCTGGTCCAGCGCTTATTTGGCGCTTCATCAATCTCTTCCCAGACCTCAGCGTGCGAAGGTCTGGCACCGATCTCATTCGCGGTCGTGGCCGAATAGGACGCGGAGTCATCGGTTTGACCGACTCCCGCGTTTTGATCTCCCCAAAGATCAACAACTTTGCTCGCACCACTCATGACGTAATATTTACCACGAATTAACCATGTGGGAAAGCCCCCAGATTTGGTAGGCGAGCGCCGCAAAGCTTTGCATTGTTACCAGATTCAGTTTAACCATCCCCTCATGCGAAGGGGGATTCATTGACATTGGCCGCACTCATCTTTGCGCCTATCGTGGATGACGACGCGTTTGGTGCGGCGCGTGTAACGGTCGGTAGTCAGCCGCTCGTCGAGTTCCAAGCGCGCACCGCGCATCGCGCCGGCGCGCAGCTCATCCTGATTTTCGTTGAGCAGATTCCAACCGACATTCTGACCTGCGTCGATCGCCTCGCCGATGACGACATCAAGGCCGAACTTGTGCGCACCGCCGCTGAAGTCGCCGACCAAATCCATCCGGACGAACTGGTGCTGCTCATGGCTCCAAATATTGTTGCCGAGCCACAATTGTTGATCACCTGTGGTACAACAGAAACGCCTTTTCTGTTGGGATTGCGGGGAGGAGACGCAAGCGACGCGTTGGAGCGCATCGATGGGTTCACGCATTGGTCTGGGCTGGGAGTACTGAGAGGCGATATGGTGCGTTCCACCGCGCGGGGGGTCGGCGATTGGGATTTGTGCTCGACACTACTCCGCAGTGCCTTGCAAAGCAGTGTCCCAATTGAGTTTATTGATCTCCAGCATGAGGGCGCGCCTCTGCTCAACCGCGTGGCGACCGCCCAAGAAGCCGTTGCGTTCAATCGCGCGCTGCTGAGTCGCGACACGGTGGCGACGAATGGACTGATCGACCATTTTGTTTGGACTCCTATCGCCCAAATTTTGCTGCCGTTAATGGTCAGGTTCGATTTCGAGTTCGATTGGTTCGCAGCAGCGGTCGGTTTGTTCGCGCTGCTCGCGCTCGCCTCGGACTGGCTCGCTCCCATCATTGTCGCGCCTGCGCTGTATCTTTTTTCGGGGCTTGGCGCACGGATTGCGCAGCGGTTGCGCGGCATTTCGCTGCGGTCCGGCACCGGCCTTGATTTGATATTGCGCGGGCGTGTTCTGGTCGGTGGGATCAGTCTCATCATGCTGGCGCGTCGTTTGGTCGACTATGGTATTGGTTGGGGATATTATGTTCTTGCGCTGTGGGTGCTGGTTGAGTTTATCCGGCTATCGATTGGCGATCCTTGGTTTTTTGGGCAGCGCAATCTTCCGCGTTGGCGGGCATCACCTGATGCCGCTGCGGCCATCATTATAGTGGCGCATTGGTATAATCTCGACATATTGGGACTCGAGATGATTATCGCTTATGCGCTTGCGTCAGAAGCCGCGCTCATTCTCCGACGGAATTAGACGAAACTTAACCATATCCGGTATACAGCGCACTATGGTCGCGCGCCGTTCTTCCAGACTATGTCTGCTGTGATGAGCAGCGGACATCATCCGCCTGTCTCCGGGCGCGTCGACGCCGAGGGGCGGTTGATCTCCGCCGATCCGCGTCTGCTCGCATTGCACATTCAATCGGGCGGCGAAATTGATGGAACACTGATCATACCGTCCCTGGCGGCGGTCGTGCGCTTGGCGCAGAATCTTGGCATCGCTGTTTCGCGCAACGTCATTGCCGCTGACGGCGCGAATGATCTGGACCTCATTGTGCGCGCGGTACCCGATGGGCGCGACGTGGTGCTCGATGTTGACGGCTGGGTTGAGCAAAAGGCAGCAGCGGCCCGGTTCGGGACCTCGCGCCCGCAAAATACGCCTCAACTCATCTGGCACACCGATGAAACACTCGCGATCACCTCAGTAAGTGACGCGGCGATCGAGGCGCGCTTTCGCGGGCAAAAGCTTGGCGCGATGTTCAGTTTCCTGGTCGATGATGAAGGCGCGATGCCGATTATCGATGGGCTAGCGCAGCGTGTTCGCTTCGCGGGGCAGCGCGCCACGCTGCGGGAAGGGGACGAGGCGGTTTATGAATTGGATGCTTTACCGGTTTTTGATCGACCGAATACCTTCACTGGGTGGCGTGGCCGCGCAACGCTCGCTAACGCTAACGCTAACGCTAACGCGCACGCAGCGACGCTCGTTAGCGCACCTGAAATAGAATCGAGCCGTGATTCTCACCGCTACGGGCAGCAGATCACCCTGGCGTTGCGTTCGCCACTTGAGCGGATTGTCACTCAGGCCGACGGGATCAGCGGTGCGACTGATGGCCCGGTTGGCTCAGCGTATCGTGATTACGCCAACGACATTGCGGCGGCGGGGCGACACCTGCTCGGGTTGGTCAATGATTTGACCGAGACCGATGCGATTGAAGCAAGTGATTTTCGGATTGAACCCGATGATGTTGATCTGGCCGATGTCGCGCGGCGCGCCGCGAGTTTGCTTGGGATTCGCGCCGCGAGCCGAAATGTTCGCATAGAAGCGCTTGGTGCCGACGAGCATCTGCTCGCGCGCGGCGATTTCCGACGTATTTTGCAGATATTGGTCAATTTGATCGGCAATGCCGTGCGCTATTCGCCACCTGGATCGGTGGTTTGGGTGCGGATGGAGCACGAGGGTGATCTTGCCGCGCTAATCGTCGCGGATCAGGGCAAAGGCATTGCCGCTGACGCGCATGAGCGCATCTTTGAGAAATTTGCGCGCGTCGATCCCAATGAACCCGGCGGAACTGGGCTCGGTCTATATATCTCTCGGAAGCTGGCGCGCGCAATGGCGGGCGACATCACCGTTGACAGCGCGCCGGGGCAGGGCGCGCGCTTCGTTCTCACTTTGCCGATGCACGCGCCGACGAGCAGCGGCTAAAGTTAGCGCTTCAGCGCCGTGCTAGCGCTGATCAACCGGCACATAGTCGCGTTGGGCTGGCCCAGTATAGAGCTGACGCGGACGCCCAATCTTCTGCTCGGGATCAGAAATCATTTCGTTCCACTGCGCGACCCATCCGGTTGTGCGTGCGAGAGCGAACAATACGGTGAACATCGTCGTTGGGAAGCCAATTGCCGAGAGGATAACCCCCGAATAGAAATCCACATTGGGATAGAGTTTCTTTTCAACAAAATAGGGATCGTTGAGCGCGATGTGTTCGAGTTCGCGCGCAACATCAAAAATTGGATCGGTGACACCCAATTTGGTCAAGACTTCGTTCGCCGTCTTTTGCATCACCTTCGCACGCGGATCATAATTTTTATACACGCGGTGGCCGAAACCCATCAGGCGGAAAGGATCGTCCTTGTTTTTAGCTCGCGCTATAAATTCAGGGATGCGGTCAACTGAGCCGATTTCACGCAACATGTTGAGCGCAGCTTCATTGGCACCGCCATGCGCTGGCCCCCACAAGCAGGCAATCCCGGCTGCGATACAGGCGAACGGATTGGCACCCGACGATCCAGCAAGCCGCACCGTTGAGGTCGACGCGTTTTGCTCGTGATCGGCATGAAGGATGAATATCTTATCCATCGCCGCTTCAATAACAGGATCGACATGGTAAGGTTCGGCGGGAACCCCGAACGTCATCCGCAGGAAATTGCCGGTATAAGTCAACGAATTGTCGGGGTACATGAACGGCTGGCCCACCGAATATTTATACGCCGCCGCTGCAATCGTCGGCATTTTGGCGATCAACCGGTGTGACGCAATCATGCGTTGCTTGGCGTCGTGAATATTGGTTGAGTCGTGGTAAAAGGCGGACAGCGCGCCGACAACGCCGCACATAATCGCCATCGGGTGCGCATCACGCCGAAACCCGCGATAAAACATCAAAAGTTGCTCATGCAGCATCGTGTGGCGGCTAATCGTGGTGGTAAATTGATCAAGCGTTTTGCGATCAGGCAGTTCACCGTTGAGAAGCAGATAGGCCACTTCCATGAAACTCGATTGTTCGGCGAGTTGGTCAATCGGATAGCCTCTGTGAAGCAATATTCCTGCATCGCCGTCGATATAGGTGAGTCCCGAATCGCAACTCGCGGTCGATGTAAAGCCGGGGTCATATGTGAATGCTCCCGTTTGAGCATAGAGTTTGCGAATGTCGATCACATCAGGTCCGACGTTCCCCGATTTCACCGGATAGTCGTGCGAGACGTTGCCCAACGCGATAGTGGCGGTCTTGTCTGACATCTAATTTCCTTCCTCTGCGGCGTTTTCCGCCATGCTTAACCCATCGGCCAGTCGACCAAGCGCTTCGTCGCGCCCGAGCAACGTCAATACTTCAAAAATACCTGGCGACGTCGTGCGTCCTGTCAGCGCGGCCCGCATCGGCTGCGCCACTTTACCAAGGCCAATTCCAGCATCCTCTGCCACCTGTCGGACAGCATTTTCTATCGTTTCAGCGGCCCAATCTTTACAGCCCTTAAGCGCGTTCATGACAGTGTCAAGCAGCACGGCATTGTCTGATGACATCAACGCGCGTGCGGTATTTTCAAAGTGCAGGGGGCGCGCTTCGAAAAGAAAATAGGCGCTTTCGGCAAGCATCAGAACCGATTTCGCGCGAACTTTCAAATGCGGCATCGCAGCGGTTAATGTTGCCAACTCAGCCGGCGAGAGCGAACGATGGACATGCGACTCGATCTGCGGCTGAACCAGTGCCGCAAGCCGCACATCGTCGGCTTCGCGCAAATAGTGGCCGTTGATATTCTCAAGTTTCTTGATGTCGGTGCGCGACGGTGACCGCCCAACCCCAGACAAATCAAACCACTCCACGGCTTGAGCGCGGGCAATCAGCTCATCGTCGCCATGGCCCCAACCGAGCCGCAACAGATAATTGCACAACGCCTCGGGCAATATCCCGAACTCGTCACGAAATTGTTCCACTGCAGCCGCATCTCGCCGCTTCGACAGCTTTACGCCCTGGTCGTTCTGAATGAGTGGCAAATGCGCGTAAATCGGTTCGTCCCACGCCATAGCGCGAATGAGCGCGAGTTGGCGAAAGGCGTTGTTGAGATGATCATCGCCACGAATGATGTGCGTCACGCCCATATCATGGTCATCGACCACGACCGAAAGCATATAGGTGGGCGTGCCATCGGACCGCAGCATGATGAAGTCGTCAAGTTCGGCGCACTGCACGGTGACGGTGCCTTGAACTTGATCGTTGATCGAGATTTCGCCGGTTTGCGGCGCGCGTAGCCGGATGACCGAAGGCCGCGCGGTTTCTTCAACGGTCGGTACGCGATCCCGCCAGCGGCCATCATAGCGAATTGGCTGCTTGGC
>Ga0075019_10001951_pt1 | contig 11745 bp, 10 predicted proteins | sample ColStrG_CSR_2013_FD_71473 | JGI IMG/M metagenome (GOLD analysis project Ga0075019, IMG submission 71473) | Freshwater sediment microbial communities in response to fracking from Pennsylvania, USA - Cold Stream Run_MetaG_CSR_2013 | ecosystem: Environmental > Aquatic > Freshwater > Creek >...
CGGCAAAAAGCAATATGCATCGATATGAATTCACTGAAGCCAAACCCGGCGCTGGTGTTTCGTTGATTATCTTTAAACAGGCTAAATTAGCAAAAATTGTGACTGCTTTGATTTTCCGTTTGGCAACCATTCTTCCCTGACGCATGACCTTGTCCGAATTGGAACAAAGTTTATCCGATGCGCTCCCACCACCAGTAGATCCGCTGGTGCAAGCGCTGTGGCTGGATGCAAAAGGAAATTGGGCAGGAGCCCACGAATTGGTGCAAAGCCGCGAAGACGATTCGGCTGCGTGGATTCATGCCTATTTGCACCGGCGCGAGGGCGACGATGGCAACGCCCGGTACTGGTATCGGCAGGCAGGAAAGCCTTTTCCCAAAATCAGTTTGGCCGAAGAATGGCGGGCACTCGCGACGTGGTTTTTGACAACTTAATATTTCAGCAATTCCTGGATTTTGGCCTTCAAGTGAACCTTGGGCAGAAAATTATTTTCAAGCGTGGGGGCAAAAGGAACCGGCGTATCAAGCGAGGCCAGGCGCATGACCGGCGCGTCAAGCGAAGCAAAACAATTTTCGCTGATCCAGGCGGCCAGCTCGGCGCCTACACCACCCGTCAATGTATCTTCATGCAACACCAACACCCGATTGGTCTTTTCAACCGTCATCTTCACAGCAGCCTGATCCCAGGGAAGCAGCGTGCGCAAGTCCAGCACATCGGCTTGAACGTCTGGCATCGTCGCCAAAATCTCGCGTGCCCAATGCACGCCCATGCCGTAGGTGATGATGGACAGGTCGCTGCCTTCGCTCACCAATTTTGCTTTGCCGATTTCAACGGTGTAGTAATCATCCGGAATCATTTCCTTCACTGACCGGTACAGCGCCTTGTGCTCAAAGTACAGGTACGGATTCGGATCTTCGAGTGCGGCACAAAGCAAGCCCTTGGCGTCGTATGGGTTGGATGGATAGACGATTTTCAGTCCGGGTGTGTGAAAAAACCAGGCTTCGTTACTTTGCGAATGAAACGGGCCTGCGGCTGTACCGGCGCCGGTAGGCATGCGCACCACCACGTCGGCCGGCTGACCCCAGCGCCAGTGGGTCTTCGCCAGGTTGTTGACAATCTGATTAAAACCTTCGGTCACAAAATCGGCAAACTGCATTTCAACCATAGCCTTCATCCCTTTGATGGAAAGGCCCAGCGCCGCGCCTACAATTGCCGACTCGCACAACGGCGTGTTGCGCACACGCGGTTTTCCAAATTGGGCAACAAAGCCGTCCGTGATTTTAAATACGCCGCCGTATTCGGCGATGTCCTGGCCCATCAGCACCAGGTTGTCGTGGCGTTCCATGCTTTGGCGAAGCCCGTCGCTGATGGCGTCGATGAAGCGCTTTTCCGACTGGGTGGCGCCCACTGGTGCCGGGGCCAATGGTTCAAAGGGCGCATACACATCGTGTAACTCAAGGGCAGTGTCAGGCACCGGATGGTGCTCGGCAAAAGCATGCGTCAGACCCTCATCAATTTCCTTTTTTATTTTCTTGCGCAGGCCCGCCACCGCCTTATCATCGATTATTTTTTCTTTCAGCAGGAATGATTCGAAATTCTCAACCGGATCTTTTTGCGCCCATTGCTCCATCAACTCGCGGGGAACATATTTTGTGCCGCTGGCCTCTTCGTGGCCGCGCATGCGAAAGGTGAGGCACTCCAGCAACACCGGCCTCGGCTTGTCACGCAGGCTTTCACTCAATTTTTTTACCGTGTCATAAACCTCAAGCACGTTGTTGCCATCCACCTGCACGCCTTCGATGCCGTAGCCGATGGCCTTGTCGACAAAACTTTTGCATCTGAACTGTTCGTTGCTCGGGGTCGAAAGTCCGTAGCCGTTATTTTCGACGACAAAAATGACGGGCAGGTCCCATACCGCAGCCACATTGAGTCCTTCATGAAAATCGCCCTCGCTGGTGCCACCGTCGCCGTTGAACACCACGGTCACGCGGCGCTCGTCTTTCAGCAACGATGCCAGCGCAATGCCATCGGCGACTCCGTTCTGCGGACCAAGGTGCGAGATCATGCCCACGATGTGATGTTCGTTAGTGCCGAAATGAAAGGAGCGGTCGCGGCCTTTGGTGAATCCGCCCGGCGTACCTTGCCACTGAGCAAATAATTTTTCAAACGGCACCTGTCGGCCTGTGAAAACGCCCAGGTTGCGGTGCATGGGCAGAATGTAATCGTCGGGATCCAGCGCCGCGGCAATGCCCACCGAGATTGCTTCCTGGCCAATGCCACTGAACCATTTGCTGATTTTATTTTGCCGGAGCAAAATGAGCATTTTTTCCTCAATGAGGCGGGGCCGGAGAAGGGATTCGTACAAACCGACGAGCGCGTCGTCTGAATATTTTTTGCGGGAGAATTTCATGATCAATTTGCCAGGCACGCAAAGTTAACGGAGATTTTCATTCTTGCAGGACCTCGCCTCCTTGATCCCGGCGTGACTCACACGGCGCTTAACGGGGCGGTGCGCTCGCGCGCCATTTCCGCGTCGGGTTTGCTTTCGTCACTCAGGCTGACTTTGCCCCGCTCCTGCCGCACAGTGCGAGAATAGAGCGAGATGTGTTTGTCAAACAAAAACCGCAGAAAAAGTTTGGTCCACGACCGGTGATACAACAACGAGTCATAGTAATCTGGTGCACTCTTTTTCAACGCGGGCAGTCGGTTCCACGGCACCGAAGGAAAGTCGTGGTGTTCGTTGTGGAATCCCACATTGAAGGCAACGGTATTCAGTCCGCCGTAGTAGCTATACGTCTCTTGATTCTCATCCAGGGTCAGGTAATGCTCTTGCACCCATCGTGCCCCGAGTGGATGCAGGCCGACTGAGAAGAAGAAACTTGCCAACATAAACATCAGGGCCTGCGGTCCAAAAAAGATCCAAATCGCCGCATCAAAGGCAAGTTGCACAACCCAGTTGGCCACAATCCAGCCGTTCACCGGTTTGATTTCCTTCAGTCGAAAAGTGCGGATAACCTGAAAAATTGGAAACAACAGCAGCCAAAGCATTTTGCCCAAGACTGAATTGTTGATCAATTTGGCTTCCCACAAATCGGGCAGGTCGGCGTCCAGTTCATGAACTCCCTGAAACGAATGGTGCTTGATATGGTAGCGTTCAAAAGATAGTGCCGACGGAAAAACGTGTGGAAGGTTGGCCACGATGGCCGCCATGCGGTTAAGGCTCTTGCTTTTGAAGAGCAAATGGTGCGAACATTCATGAATCATTACAAACAGCGCATGATTAAAAAAAGCCCCCACCAAATAAGCCACCAACAGCACGACCCACCATGCCGCGTCGCGCACAAAAAATGATATCGCAATCATGCCGCCCACCAGGCCAAGGATGGCAAATATGGTAAATGGGTTTTTACCCATCAGCCGTTTTACTTCCGGATAGCGCTTGAGAATTTGCAACGTGCGAATCCGGTGGGGTTCGGGTTGATCGGAAAAATGAAATGAAGATAGCGGCATATTTGTGTAAATATAACTTCATCCGCTACACAACTACAAGCTTTTCACGACCAAAGCACGGATTGATACCAAAAAATCCTTTTCGGTTTGCGGGCAGAATAATTAGTGGTCTTTCTTACTTTTGAAACTTATGATTTCCTTCCAAGAATTTACGTTGGCCAACGGGCTGCGTGTCATTGTGCACGAAGATCCAACCGTACAAATTGCGGTGATGAACATTTTGTATAACGTTGGCTCGCGCGACGAGCAGCCGGATAAAACAGGATTCGCCCATTTGTTCGAACACCTGATGTTTGGAGGGTCCAAAAACATTCCCAATTATGACGAGCCGTTGCAAATGGTGGGAGGCGAAAACAATGCCTTCACCAACACCGACATTACCAACTACTACCTGACGGTGCCGGCCGCCAACTTGGAAACCGGGTTCTGGCTTGAGAGCGATCGTATGCTGAGCCTCTCATTCGACCCGCAGGTATTGGAAGTTCAACGGAAGGTCGTGATCGAAGAATTCAAACAACGCTACCTTAATCAACCTTACGGCGATGTATGGCTCAAGCTGCGCCCGCTCGCCTACCAAACACATCCGTACCAGTGGGCGACCATCGGAAAGGAAATCGGGCACATTGAGCGGGCCACGATGGACGACGTCCGCGCGTTCTTTTTTCAGCACTATCTGCCCAACAATGCCGTACTCGTGGTGGCAGGCCAGGTTACCCTCGATCAGGTAAAGCAGTTGGCCGAAAAATGGTTTGGTCCAATTCCGGCCGGGGCAAAAAAGGAGCGACTATTGCCAGCCGAACCACAACAACAAAAAAAACGAATATTGCATACCGAAGCTCGCGTGCCGGCCAATGCGTTTTATAAAACGTACCACATGCCGGGCCGCTTTCATCCTGACTACTACGCCGCCGATATGCTCAGCGACATCCTCAGTCGCGGGGAATCAAGCCGCCTGTACCAGGCGTTGGTCAAAGAAAAAGAAGTTTTCAATTCCATTTCATCTTTCGTGATGGGCTCCCTCGATCCCGGGCTGCTGGTGATCAATGGCCGGCTGAAGGACAACATGACGTTAGCCGAAGCTGAAGAACAGGTAGACGCCGTCATTCATAAACTGCTGACAAACGGGGTGCGCGAAGACGAATTGCGCAAAGTGAAAAACCAGTCGCTGGCAGCGCTGGAATTCGGCGAAGTCGAGGTACTGAACCGGGCCATGAATCTCGCCTTTGCCGCCTTGAGCGGCGACACCGGTCTGGTCAATGAAGAACCGCAGAAAATCGAGCACATCACCCCCGACGATATCCAGCGGGTGGCCCATGCCATTCTTGCGGACGAAAATTCAAGCGTAATGTTTTATCACCGCTTGGCACCTGCTGCCACGAGCTAACGATCCACAATTGATCATTATTCCATAACTTGACCATATTACCCGGTATATATCCCTTTCATGAAACTTCGCGTAGGCTTAGGTTTTGATGTGCATCCGCTGGCTTCGGGCCATGCCCTTTTCCTGGGCGGAATAAAATTGGCGGCTGAAAAAGGCGCCGTCGGGCACTCCGACGCCGACGTGCTTATCCACGCCATCTGCGACGCCTTGCTCGGCGCCGCCAACCTGCGCGACATCGGGTTTCATTTTGCCAACACGGACGATCGGTGGAAAGGAAAAGACAGCAAATATTTTTTGCAGACTGTGACCGAAATGCTCACGGAAAAAGGATGGACAATCGAGAATGTAGATTGCACCATCACCCTCGAAAAACCCAAAATCAATCCGCACATTCCTGAAATGAAAAAAGTACTCGCCCCGCTGATGAACATCAGCGTCGACGATGTTTCCATTAAAGCCACCACCAACGAGCGGCTGGGATACGTGGGCCGCGAAGAGGGGATCAATGCATATGCGGTGGCGCTGATTTCAAAAGCGTCATGAGCGACCTGCAGGTGATTGATACGGCCGACGGATCGTCGTCGTTGCTCCACACAGCCCTGAACGAGCCTTATCACTCGACCCACGGCGCCGTGCAAGAATCGGCGCATGTCTTTATCAAAAGCGGCCTGCAGTTTTTTCAATTAAGAACCCAGGCACAGTCTGTTTCCATTTTTGAAGTAGGATTTGGCAACGGCCTCAACGCACTGTTGGCGCTCATTTTCGCCGAACAAAATCAGGTACACGTCAACTACACAACCATTGAAGCGCGCCCGCTCGACTGGCCGTTGCTCGCGCAGCTGAATTATCCGCACTTGCTCGAAGACGGAAGTTGGGGGCCGTCGTTTCATCAATTGCACCACAGTCAGTGGGAAGAATCGGTGGCGATCACCCAACATTTTTCATTAAAGAAAATACAGGGGAGCTTGTTGGATTCGACCATCGGGTTGAGGGCCTATGACCTGATTTTCTTCGACGCCTTTGCGCCTGCCAAGCAACCTGAAATGTGGACCTATCCTGTATTGAAAAAAATTGCCACTGCCATGAAACCGGGCGGCATGCTCGTCACCTACTGTGCCAAAGGACAGGTGAAGCGCGACCTGAAGGCCCTCAACCTCACCGTCGAGTCGATCCCGGGGCCACCCGGAAAGCGCGAAATGGTGCGGGCCCGCAAAGCTCAGCCGGCCGTATAGCCAAGTGCCTCTTTTATTTTTTCCATGCCCTTGGTGCGGGCCTGCCGATAGGCGGTGGTGTGCAAAAAATCCAGTGGCTGCAGCAATTCATACGCCAGCCATTTGTCTGATTCAGCCATATTGGTAAAGAGCATACCCGCCAGGGCTTGCATGCGCGCATAGCAACGGGCGAGGGTCTTCTTTCCTTCGGCGGTCAACGCCAGGCGCTTTGACCGTCCATCTTCGCGGTCGGGATATTCTTTGACCAATCCCTGCCGCGTCAGCCGTTTGATGATTTCTGAGCCGGTCGAAAATTCTGAAATGTTTTCTTCTATCAACGCGCTCTTCTTTGGGTTATTCAACTGGCTCAACGTCTGGAGATAAGTGAAATCATCCAGGTTCTTCAGACCCAACTCGGCCAGTTCCCGTCGGGAATAAAACTGCGCAAACCGACTCAGCCGGCCAATGCTGCGCGCCAGACGACCGTCGAGCGGGATTTTTTCGTTCGCTTCGTCGGTGCGCTGCGCCACCGATTCCGACAGCACCTGACGGCAGAAGTCGACTATTTCTCCGTCCGGATTGTTCTTTTCAAAGCCATGCCACAGATTCACCAGGTCCACCGTTTTGTTTTTCATTATTACATTTTTGAATAAATTCTTATTAATTGTACCGTAAAGTATCAAATTTCTGAATTTTTTATTACAAATTTGTAATAAATGATTGCTCGGTTAGAAAAAGTAAGCAAAGAATACAAGGTAGGCGATCAGCGAATTGTCGCTCTTGAGCCCACCGACTTCGTACTCAACACCAACCAGTTGACGCTGATTATTGGTCCTTCGGGCTCCGGTAAGACTACCTTGCTGTCGCTGATCGGTTGCGTGATCTACCCCAGCGCCGGCAAACTGGAAGTCGACGGTCAACCAGTGAACGACATGAATGAAAATCAATTGGCTAATCTGCGCCTGCAGACCATCGGATTCGTCTTCCAGAATTTCAACCTGATTGCGCCGCTCACAGCAGAAGAAAATGTGATGATGCCGTTGTCACTGCAGGGTGTACCCAGGAAAGAAGCCCGCATCCGCACGGAAGAAGCGTTGAAAATTGTGTCCATGACCGACCGACGCAAAAATCTACCCAAGCAACTGTCGGGTGGTCAGCAGCAGCGCATCGCCATCGCGCGTGCACTTGTGTCCGATCCAAAAATTATTTTGTGCGACGAACCAACGGCGTCACTAGACAGTGAAAGCCTGGTGGTGGTGATGAAAGAATTGCGTTCGCTGGCCGACCAGGGAAAAGCCGTCGTGGTCGTAACACACGATCCACGCCTGAAGCCCTATGCCCATCGCATCGTCGAGGTCAACAACGGCCAAGTACAAGAATCAACTCAAGCTTCTATTTAATTCCGAAAAATCTCTTCCCATGCCCCGTTTATTTTTTCTTTTCATCCCGGCACTGCTGCTGTCATGTTCTCGTAGAGACAGTAAAGAAGCCATCCCACAGAAAATCAACAGTCAAAAACTGGACGTGAAAGAAGTGGTGGGGATCGCCAACATTGAACCACTTCAGCGCATTGTCCAACTTTCGCCCGAGGCAAGTGGCACGGTCGTCGCCATCCGGTTCAACCTAAACGATCATGTAAAAAAAGGTCAACTACTGCTGCAACTGGACGATCAGATTGAACGGGCACAGGTCAATCAGGCCCAAAGCAAGTTGCGCACGCAACAAGCTGTAATTCAAACCCAGCAAGACAACCTCGACGGCTTGCGCGTGTCGCTGGCAGATGCCAAAAATAAATTTGACCGCAATGAACGGCAATTTCAAGGGCAGGCGGTGACCCAACAGGTGCGCGACGACAGCCGCTTTGTCTATGAAAACCTCACCTACCAGGTGAAGGCCGCCGAAGCCAATCTCGCGCAACAACAAGCAAAACTAAACGAACTGCAGGCTGACCTGAATTACTTTATGACCGTGCTCGACAAAAAATCGCTCGAAGCACCGGTGGACGGTGTGATCTTGTCGGTGGATGTAAAAATCGGAGCGTACATCGACAACAAAACGTCCATCGCCGATTTTGCCCCGGCGGGGCCACTGATGGCCGTCACGGAGATCGACGAACTATTTGCCAACCGGATTGCGATCGGCCAGTCGGCTTACATCCGCCCGCAGGGTGATACGGTGCATTTGTCCACCGGCAAAGTCATCCTGGCCGCCGCCTACCTGAAAAAGAAATCGCTTTTTTCTGACAACGCCAACAACCTTGAAGACCGACGTGTGCGCGAAGTGCGCGTGCAGTTGGATCAGGACCAGGTGCTGATCGGAAGCCGCGTGGAGTGCGTGATCAAAATTCGTTGAACCATGCTGCGGACGGCTTTCAAGTTCATTATTTATGACAAGCCCAAGTCAATCGGAGCGCTGGCGGGCATCATCATTTCCATATTCCTCATCGGGCAGCAGGCAGGTATATTTATTTTTCTCACCAACGCCATGGCCAGCTTGGTCAACAACAATTCGCAGTATATCTGGGTAGTGGATGAAAAGACATCCAACGTCAACGCACTCAACAGCCTGGACATGCGCATTGCAAGACAAATCCAAAGCATACCGGGCGTCAAACAAGTCAACCCGATTGTCATTGCCGGCGCGGCGGCGAAATTTGAAAATGGGCAGGCCAGTGGCATCACGTTAATCGGCGCTGTGGCACCGGCATTTCGGGGCGGGCCGTGGAACATGTTCATCGGCGACAAGGCATCGATGGTGGAAGAAGGTGCCTTGATCACTGAATATTTTGATCGCAAGACCCTCGGCGGTGCCGTGCCTGGCGACTATTTTGAAATCAACGGCAAAAAAGCCTTCATCTGCGGCAATACCCGCGGGGTGCGCGGCTTTGGCGCGGGCGCCTACGCCTTCACGACCATTGAGCGTGCGCGTGCGTGGACAAACTTCGATCGCAACAAGGCCAGCGCCTTTCTGGTGGAGTGGGAAGAGGGCGCCGAGCCCGCCGAAATCATTCGTCGCATTAACGTGTCCATCAACGGTGTCCATGCCTGGAACAGCCACGACTTTGCCACCTCCACCATCATCACGGTATTGAAAACCAGCGGCATTGCCCTGTCATTCGGAACGCTCATTGTCTTTGCCTTGATCTCGGGATTTATCATCATCGGGCTTACGCTTTACTCAGCAGCGATCGACCGCATCCGGGATTATGGCACGCTCAAGGCGATTGGCGCAACAAACGGATACGTGCGCAACCTGATCCTGACCCAGGCTACTATGTTTTCGATCTTGGGCTTTATCGTCGGCTATGCGCTGGTAGAAGGCTTTCGCGCAGGCGTGGGCAGTGCGGGCACAATCTTCTCGTTTCCCCTGTGGGTGAAGTTCGGATTGTTCGGGATCACACTGGTTATTGCGCTGGGCGGAAGTTGGTTTGCCGTTTCGCGCATTTCAAAGTTGGAGCCGGCGGCTGTTTTTAGAGGTTAACATTTCGACACGATATGATTTACAACATCCATTCAAGATTCCAGGTTATCGCGCTGCTGTCATTGCTGTGTGCCTCCGCTGCGGCCCAAGACAGTACCGTCTTGAAGCTAAACCTGGTTCAGGCGGTAGAGACAGGGTTACAGAACAGGGTGGAAGTAAAAAACCAACAACTCACGGTGCAAATCGCCGAAAATGAAGTGGCCAAGGTCCGGGCCAAAAACCTTCCGCAAGTGACGGCCTCGTACGACAATCGGATCAACACCCAACTGCAACGGCAGTTTGCCACCTTCCCTACCGGTCCTGGCGAAATCAAATTCGGTACTTACTCTTTCAATGTATTGGCCTTCAACGCAACACAAAATATTTTTAATCCGGCCAACCATGAAGACAAAAAAATAAATGCGGTGTTGACCCAGCTCGAAAGGGAAAATCTCAATAAAATAAAAATTGACATCAAGCTGTCGATCTCTCAGGCCTACTACGACGCTTTGTTGAAAAAGGAAAAAGTACGCGCGTCGCAATTTAATTTTGCACAGGCCGACGCATATTTCAAGCGCGGTCACGAGCAACTGAAGGCCGGTGCCATTCTGGATGCCGACCTTGCCAAACTGGAACTCGACCAATTAAATGCGCAAAACGCTCTTGACACCGATACGCAAGGTTATCAACTTTCACTCGCCAACCTCGTCAACCAACTGGGATTGCCGCCTGGCACTCGCCTCGACTTGACGGAAGTCGCTGCCCCCGACGCGACGGAAAAATTGCCGGATTCATCGACGGACGTGAGCAGACGCATCGAACTCCAGTTGGAGCGCACCCGGCTACTGGCCAATGAATTGAATCTAAGAAAGCAGAAGGCGGGATACTTGCCCACAGTCTCCGTTTACGGAAATCTTACCAAACAGCAACTGAATAACGTCAACTACGATCCGTTTCGTTGGGCGCTGTGGAATCAATACAATTATTTCGGCTTCAAAGTTGACGTCCCCATCTTCGACGGGTTCTCGAAAGAGAGAAATCGGCAGGAGTACATTTTTCGGACACAACAAAACCGCAACAACCTGATCAAGTTGCAAAGCGACCTGGCCTACGAATTGCAATCGGCCTGGGTGGAATTGCGTACCGCAGCAACCAGCTTGGGCTATGCCGAGCGCAACTACACACTCGCCCGGAAAGTAATGGCCGTGGATCAGACGCGCTTCAACGAAGGTGGGATTACAGCCGCAGAATTAAAAAACACGCAATACTCAGTCGAAAATGCGCAAACCAATTACCTCAACGCCCTGTTCAACTACTTCGTGGCCAAACTAAAATGGCTGAAAGCAAAGGGCGAATGGTAACAATGAAGTAAAACTTCTTGTCATTATCTTTGCGCTGCCTTTTTCAGCGGGCGCGTTTGAATTAACCAAAACCAAAAAATCGGTGTCAAAGAAAGTAAAGGTGGGCGTTGTGCAAATGAGTTGCACCCGCGACAAAGAAGAAAATCTAACCAAGGCGATAGCTAATGTGCGGAAAGCGGCAGCGCAGGGCGCACAGATTGTTTGCCTGCAAGAGTTGTTCACCTCCCTGTACTTTTGCGACGTAGAAGATTACGACCACTTTAATTTGGCCGAGTCCGTCCCCGGCCCTTCCACCGACCGCCTCTCTGTGTTGGCCAAGGAACTGGGGGTCGTCATCATCGCTTCCCTATTTGAAAAACGTGCCCAGGGTGTTTATCACAATACCACCGCCATACTCGACGCCGACGGCAGCTATCTTGGTAAATACCGGAAGATGCACATCCCCGATGATCCCTCGTACTACGAGAAATTTTATTTCACGCCGGGCGACCTTGGCTACAAGGTATTCAAAACAAAATTTGCTACTGTCGGCGTGTTGATCTGCTGGGACCAGTGGTACCCGGAGGCCGCGCGCATCACCGCGCTGATGGGCGCCGAAATTTTGTTTTACCCGACGGCCATAGGATGGGCTACCGCGCAAGACGAAGCTACCAATACCGAGCAATACGGCGCGTGGCAAACCATCCAACGCAGCCACGCCGTCGCCAACGGTCTGCATGTAGTGAGCGTGAACCGCGTCGGATTTGAACAAAACGGCGCGATGAAATTCTGGGGCGGCTCTTTCGTATCCAATCCCCTGGGCACGTTGCTCTACCGCGCACCG
>Ga0075019_10001955_pt1 | contig 11732 bp, 10 predicted proteins | sample ColStrG_CSR_2013_FD_71473 | JGI IMG/M metagenome (GOLD analysis project Ga0075019, IMG submission 71473) | Freshwater sediment microbial communities in response to fracking from Pennsylvania, USA - Cold Stream Run_MetaG_CSR_2013 | ecosystem: Environmental > Aquatic > Freshwater > Creek >...
GCCGTACTCTGCGCCATCGGCGCTGGCAAACCGGCTTGCGCCGCCGCGTGCTGCGCCAGCCGCGCCATGCGTTGCACGCGCACCAGCTTGGTGGTTTCCAGCGCCAAATCGGCAAAGCTGGGGCCAAATGCCCGGGCAATGGTTTCGTGCGGCTTGCTCAGGTAAGCACTGGAGTACACCAGATAGCTTGCCGCCTGCATCGCGTCCGAGCCCCCTATGCCGCGCAGAATGGCGGCTACAGCGTCGGCGTGCAGCAGCGTGTTTTCGCCCGTGTCCAGCGTCTCGGCGCAAAGCAGCGGCTCGGCAAAGGCGCGCGCGCGCTCCAGCGCTGCGCTGGGCTCGTCGCTCGCTGCAGCAAGCGCAGCCAGCACCGGCGCTGGCGCCTCACGCGCGGGATTCTGCGCTTGCATGCAGGACTGGGCGCTGCGTCGCGCCTCAGGGGAACAGGAAGGAGCAGACGGCGTCCGTCTGCTCGGGAACGACCAGCGTGGGCGCGTGCCCCACGCCGTCGAACTCGCGCAGCTGCGCGCGCGGCCCGCGCTGCGTCATGGCCTGTGCCGTCGCCACCGAGAGCAGGTCCGAGTGGGCGCCGCGCAAGAGCAGCGTGGGACAGGTCAGCGCATCGTACAGCGCCCACAGTGCGGCTTCGCCCTGCACGGCGGCCTCGGGCGTTATTGCGCGAAAGGCCTGGGCAATGGCGGGGTCGTAATGCAGGCTCACACTGCCGTCGGGCTGCGTGCGCAACATGGGACGCGACAGCGCCAGCCACTGCTGCGGCGTATGCGGGCCAAAGCCCAGCGAAATGGCAGCCAGTGCGGCGACTGCCTGGGCCTCACTGTCAAAGCGCATTTGAACGCCGACATACGTGCCTATGCGCTGCAGCGATTGCCATTCCAGCACCGGCCCCACGTCGTTCAGCACCAGGCGGCGAATCGCACACGCTGCCGCGGAGGCGTGCTGCGACAGCGCCAGTCCGATCAAGCCGCCCATGCTGGTGCCTACCCAGTCCAGGGTCTTGGGCTGCAGGTGCCGCAGCAAGGTCAGGAGGTCGCTGGCGTATTGCGGAATCTGATAGCCCTGGGGGTCGGCCAGCCAGGCACTGCGCCCGCGTCCCGCCACATCCGGACAAATCACGCGCAGCGGACCGGGCGCGCGCGCCAACAGGGCCTGCGCCAGCGCGTCAAAATCGCGCCCCTGGCGTGTCAGGCCGTGCACACAGACGACGGTGTGGCTGGCCGTTGCGTCGCCCCAGGCCCAATAGGCCATGGCGTGCGTACCCGAAGCGTCCGGGCAATCGATGAAGTGCAGTTGCGGTGAATCCATGGTGCTTGCTGGCTGGTAATGCGTTGGCAGGACGTGCTGCCCACAGCTTAACTCGATTGTTTGAACGCCATGACGGCCTGGTTGCGCAGGGTACGCATCAGCGCGAGTTCTTTTTCATCCAGGTCGAGCATGCCGCGTGTCAGCTTGTCGGCGTAAATCAGACCCAGGGGAGCGCCCTTGATCTGCAGCGGCAAAAGCAAAAAGGCCGGAGCATTCAGCGATTTGAAGTACCAGTCGGGCAGGCGCTGCACGATGCGCGCCTGGCTGGCGTCGCTGATCATGGTGTCCACCCCCTTGAGGCAGACGACGCCAAACAGGTCTGGCGTCGCCGCCCGCAGGTTCACGCGAAAGGCCCGGGCGTAGGCTTCCACGTCCTGCCCCAGACCGAAACGCCCGGTCATCATCTCGGTACGCGCGTCGCGCATACAGAAAATGACGCGGTCCAGCTGCATGGCACGGTACATGGTTTCCAGCACCATGCGCAGCACGTCGCTCAGTTTGAAGTCTTCCACCATCGCGTTCGCAATATCCTGGACGCCGGCGGCCAGCGTTTCGGCAATGCGCGCGGAACGCTCGGGCCCCAAACCGGCGGGCATGCTTTGCGTCGCCTGCAATTCAAATTGGGCAAACTGCGCTTCGCCGCCCTCCTGCGGCGCCTGGGCAAGCGTTTCGACATGCAGCAGCTTGCCGCCCGGCGACTGCGCATGGACGCGGATTTCCATGGCATCGGCCATTTCCACCAGCTTCTGGCGCGCGCGGTCGGTGGCCGCCAGGATGTCCTTGCCACTGCTGGCCATGGCGTGCGAATACTTGCGCGCAATCTGCTCCACGCGCTGCGCGGCCTCCTTGGGCTCGAACTGGATCAGCGTGTCGGCAATTTCATTGGCTGCCAAGGCAATCCAGCGGATGCGCTCGGAAACATCGGCCGACGCGTGCGCGGGCGGCGGGCCCGAGGGCTTGCGCATGCAGCGTTGAATTCCCGCAGGCAGGCCCCAGACCTTGGCCACGCCGACGCCAAGCTCCTCGAAACTCAGTCCGAGAACGCGCACTGCAGCCACGTCCTCGGACACCGGCACGCGCGCCGCGTGCACCAGCTTGCGAATTTGCGCGGCCTCTTCGGCAAAGTAAAACTGCGCCAGCAGGCGGCCCAGGTTCTGAAACATGGAGCCGATGAAGGCTTCTTCCGACTCGCGCAGTCCGGGGCATAACTCGCCGCCCAGGGTTCCCGCCATCAGGGAACGCAGGAACTCGTCCTTGAGTTGCGCCGCGTGGTTGCGGTCGTGCATATGCTCCAGCAGAACCAGGCTGAGCGCCATATTGCGTATGCCGTTGAATCCGACCAGCGTCACCGCGCGCGATACCGTGCTGATGCTGCCGCCGCGCGCGTAATGCGCGCTATTGACCACACGCAGCAGCTTGTTCGTCAAGGCCACGTCCTTGAGGATTTCGTTGGTGACGCTGCTGACGCTCTCGGTTTCCGAGGTCGCCATGCTTTGGATGCGCATGACAGCGTCGGACAGCGCGGGAAAATCGCTCTTGTGGCGCATGCGGCGCAACAGGAAATCCAGCGTCCCGGCATTCGCAGCGGCGGCGCTGGCGTCGCCATTTTGCGCGTCGCCCGCAAGTGCCGCCCAGGCGACCAGTTCCTTGAAGAACGCGCGCGCTTCGCCGAAGCGCTGTTGCGGATCACGCGCCAGCGCCCGGTTCACCATGCTGCGCAAGCGGTCGTCGACTGCGGGCGCCATTTCGGGGGTCAGTTGCAAGGTCTCGTGCGCGACCTGGTACATGGCGCGGTGCGCGTCGCGCGTGTCCACCAGGGGACGCCCCGCCAGCATTTCCGCAAGCACCAGGCCACAGGCAAAAATATCCACCGAAGGCGCCGGCGGCGTACCCGCGAGCGCCTCGGGCGCCAAGTAGCCCACCGTGCCACCCGTTGCCGGTGCTCCCGCGGGCCCGGAGGATCGCACGCGCGCAGCAATGCCAAAGTCGAGCACGCGTGCGCGCCCGCTGGCGTCGAGCAAAATATTTCCGGGCTTGATGTCGCGGTGAATGACGCCCTCGACGTGCGCGACGGCAACCGCGTCCACCACGTCGGTCATCAAGGCGACGGCGCGCGCCGCCGGCATCGCGCCGTGCTGGCTCAGGTGCTGCGCCAGCGTTTCGCCCTCGACGTACTCAAACACCAGATAGGCCTGGCGCTCGGCAATATCGGCTTCAAACACCGGGACGATACTGGGATGCTTCACGCGCCCTACGCTGCGTGCCTCCTGCAGCCATTGGGTGACGGCCTGCTCGTCCGAATCGGGTGCGCGCAGTACCTTGATGGCGACCTCGCGCTCCATGCGCGGGTCGTACGCCAGCCAGACCGTGGACTGGGCGCCCTGCCCCAGCTTGCGTCGCAGCTCGAACCGACCCAGCACAGCTTGCGACTTGCGCGCTGGCTCGGGCTTGAGTGGGCGACTGTTGACAAACGCTTGTGGCTCAGGCATAGCCCGATGCTACTTCAGATGTCCCCACTGTTGACCCCGATTAATCAGATTTGTCAGGGTTGGCTGCGGAAAGTATCGACGCGAACTTCTTCGAGCTGCTTGCGCAGCAGCGCGCGTTGCTGTGCGCTGAGCCGAACCGAGGTGCTGGTAGCCGTGGTTTCTTGCGTGTGCGCCGGCAGGGATAGGTCGGCCTGCGCCTTGAGGCTGGCACGCAGGTCGGCGCGTTCACGGTGTTTGTCCTCGGGCCCGCCCCCTAGACCGTGCTGCTGCGGCAGGTCCGGCATCAACACCTGCGCTCCGGCGTGGAACGACACGCATGCCAGGGCAGTCAGTACGCAGCGTAGGATGTTTGGCATGGGGAACTACCAGCGCAATGTGTAGCGTCTAGCGGCAAATGGACAGCGGGTGAGGCGCGTGACAATGCATGCGTTCATTCTGCGGCACGCCACGATCAGTATTTGGGGATATTTGTAAGAATGTGTCAACGGGACTTTAAGTTTTGCCATTACCGGTGCTTGCCTTGCAAAATGCGACAAGTTATCCAACCGAGGCTGACATGACACCAACGCAAACGCGCCCCGACAAGCTGCTCATCGTGGACGACGACGCCCGTATCCGTGACCTGCTCAAGCGGTATTTGAGCCAGGAGGGTTTCGACATCCTGGTCGCCGAGGACGGCAAGTCCTTGAACCGGGTGCTGATGCGCGACACGCCCGACCTCATCGTTCTGGACCTGATGATGCCCGGTGAAGACGGGCTCTCCATTTGCCGCCGACTGCGCGCCGCCAACAACATCACCCCCGTCATCATGCTGACCGCCAAGGGCGAAGACATAGACCGTATCGTCGGACTCGAGGTCGGCGCGGACGACTACCTCAGCAAGCCCTTCAATCCGCGCGAACTGCTGGCGCGCGTGCACGCCGTGCTGCGCCGGCGCCCGGCGCAGCCGGTGCCCGGTGCGCCATCGGTAGACAACGAGGTCGCCAAGTTCGGGCCCTTTGTTTTCGATATGGGCGCGCGCACCTTGCACCGCAGCGGCGAGGAACTGGCGCTGACCACCGGCGAATTCGCCATGCTCAAGGCGCTGGTACGCCACCCGCGCATTCCGCTCTCGCGCGAGCGCCTGGCGCAGCTTTCACGGGGGCGCGAATTCGAGCCCTTCGACCGCAGCCTGGACGTGCAGGTGTCGCGTCTGCGCAAATTGATCGAAGTGGATCCTGCCACGCCCAAAATGATCCAGACGGTCTGGGGTGTAGGCTACGTCTTTGTTCCGGAAGACGCCGCTTGAGCCAAACCCTGATCACCGCTTTCGAATCCGAACCTGCGCAGGCGGAGGACGAAGGCGAAGCCGCCGAAGACGCGGGCGCCAGTGGCCTCAGCCTTTTTTGGCGCACCTTTTTCCTGCTCGCCCTGCTGCTCCTGGGGAGCATTCTTGCCTGGCTGCAAGCGCTGCATTCGTTTGAAATTGAACCGCGCGCAGTGCAAATGGCGCAACAACTCGCCTCGCTGGTTAACCTGAGCCGCGCGGCGGTCATACACGCCGACGCCATTGCGCGCGTGTCCCTGCTGAAAACCATGGCCGAGGAGGAAGGCTTGCGCATCGTCCCGCGGGAGCCCGGCGATACCTATGTCAGCGTCGACTCCGACGAGCTCATGCACGACATTGCGGTCGAGTTGCGCCGCCATCTGGGCGCAAAAACCGTGGTTGCGCGACAAGTCAACCAACGTCCCGGCCTGTGGATAGGCTTCGAAATCGACGGCGACGACTACTGGTTGCTCACCGGTCTGGAGCGTTTTTCGCCCGGTGGCGGCAAGACCTGGATCATGTGGCTGATGGTGGCCGCCGGGCTGTCGCTCGCCGGGGCCGCCGTCATCGCCCGGCGCATCAACCGGCCCTTGCGCGAGTTGTCGTTTGCCGCAAGCCGCGTGCGCGACGGCGATTTTGGCGCCAGCCCGTTGGACGAGTCGGTCAGCACCAGCGAAATTCGCGACGTCAACATCGGCTTCAACCGCATGGCGCAACGCCTGGCCAAGCTGGACCAGGACCGTGCGGTGATGCTCGCAGGCATCTCGCACGACCTGCGCACGCCGCTGGCGCGCCTGCGTCTGGAGACCGAACTGAGCGTCGCCGACCCGGTGGCGCGCGAGTACATGGCGTCCGACATCGCGCAGCTGGACGCGATCATCGACAAATTCCTGGAATACGCGCGCCCCAACACCGTCACCCTGGAGCCGCTGCTGCTGTCCGAGGTGCTGGAGCAATGCATTTTCTCGCTGCGCGACCAGCCCGACGTGCGTATCAAGGTGATGATGGATCCCGGATTGCGCGCGCTTGCCGACGCCGTCGAACTGGGGCGCGTCCTGAGCAACCTGTTGGAAAACGCCCGCAAATACGGCAAGACCGTATCCACCGGAATTGCCAATATCGACATCACCGCCATCGCGCGCGACCGGTCGATTTTCATCAAGGTGCGCGACCATGGAACCGGCGTTGCCGCCGATCAACTCGCCAACCTGACCAAACCTTTTTACCGGGGCGAAGCCGCACGCACGGCGGCAAATGGCGCGGGCCTGGGTCTGGCGGTGGTGGAAAAAACCATGCGCCGCATGGGCGGCGCCATGGCGCTGAACAACTCCAGCACCGGCGGCCTGTCGATCAACCTGCGGCTGCAGCGCGCGCCAGCTCCGGGCCCATGAGCAGAACGACGGCGCGGGCTTCGATCGCCGCACCCTCGCCTACCGGTCCCATTTTTTCGGCGGTCTTGGCTTTGACGTTGACCTGATCGGGCTGCAGCCCCAGGACCTGGGCAATGCGCGCGCGCATCGCCGGAATATGCGGCGCCAGGCGCGGCGCCTGGGCGATGACCGTGCTGTCCAGGTTGGCGATCGAATAGCCCAGCGCGCGCACGCGCAGCGCGGCACTCGCCAGCAGCTGCGCCGAATCGGCGCCGGCAAAGCGCGCGTCGGTATCGGGAAAATGGCTGCCGATGTCGCCCAGAGCCGCTGCGCCCAACAGCGCGTCGGTAATCGCGTGCAACAGCGCATCGGCGTCCGAGTGGCCCAGAAGTCCCTTGGCAAAGGGTATGGTGACGCCGCCCAGAATCAGGGGGCGGCCTTCGACCAAGGCGTGAATGTCCCAACCTTCACCGATGCGCAGCTTCATCCCGCTACTGTAACTGCGCCGACCTAAGGCAGTGGCTGGCCCTGGCGTGCCTGCGCCTGACGGCGCTGCTGCCAAGCCAGCAGTTCACCCACCATGCCGCGGCGAAACGCGCTCACGCAGAATACAAAAATGGCGCCGATGATGACCGTGACCCACGAGCCGACGCGGTCCGCCAGAAAATTCTGCAGACCGACGATGGTGAACGCGCCCACCACCGGCCCGGCAAAGGTACCCATGCCACCCAGCAAAGTCATCAGCACCACCTCGCCGGACTGCGACCAGTGCACGTCGGACAGCGAAGCAAAGCCCAGCACCACGGTCTTGAGCGAACCCGCGAGCCCGGCCAGCGCAGCCGACAGCACAAAGGCCAGCAGCTTGTAACGGTCCACGTCATAGCCGAGCGAGACGGCGCGCGGCTCGTTCTCGCGAATCGCCTTGAGCACCTGCCCATAGGGGGAATGCACCACGCGCACGACAAACAGAAATACCGCGACAAATATGGCCAGCACGACAAAATACATCACGCGGTCATTGCTTAGCGGCAGCAGCCCCAGCAACACGCCGCGCGGCACGCCCTGCAAGCCGTCCTCGCCCCCCGTGTAGGGCAGTTGCAGACACAGGAAATACACCATTTGGGCCATTGCCAGCGTCACCATGGCGAAGTAAATTCCCTGGCGCCGAATGGCGACGACGCCTATGAGCAGACCCAGCAAGGCGGCGCCCAGTGTGCCCGCCAGCATGCCGGCCTCGGGAGACCAGCCAGCGCTGCGCATCAGCCAACCGGTCACATAGGCCGACGAGCCCATGAACGCCGCGTGTCCGAAGGACAGCAATCCGGTATAGCCCAGGAGCAGGTTGAACGCGCAGGCGAAAATGGCCAGGCACATGGCGGTCATCAGAAACACCGGATACACGCCGGCGTAGGGCGCGAGAATAAGCAATACTAGGCCCAGGACCCAGAAGCGCTGGCCGACAGGCAGCCACGACGATGCAGGGGAAGCCACGTTATTTTTCCTTGCCAAACAAACCCGCCGGGCGAACCATCAGCACCAGCACCATGATCACGAACACCACCACGTTCGACGCTTCCGGATAAAAAACCTTGGTCAAGCCTTCGAGCAGGCCGAGTACGACGCCGGTCAATATGGATCCCAGAATCGACCCCATGCCACCGATCACGACCACGGCAAACACGACAATGATGAGGTTGGAGCCCATGAGCGGCGTGATCTGGATGACCGGAGCCGCCAGGACGCCGGCCAATGCCGCCAGTGCGGCGCCGCCCGCGTAGGTCAGCGTTACCAGCAGCGGCACGTTCACACCAAATGCCTGCACCAGGCTGGGGTTCTCGGTGCTAGCCCTGAGCGTCGCTCCCAGTCGCGTGCGCTCAATCAGGAACCAGGTTGCCAGGCAGATACCCAGGGATGCGAAAACCACCCAGGCGCGGTAATTCGGCAGCACCATAAAGCCCAGATTGGTTGCGCCCTGCAGCAAATCCGGTACCGCGTACTGCTGGCCGGAAACACCGAACTGGTCGCGAAAAATGCCTTCGGCAATCAGCGCCAGGCCAAAAGTGAGCAGCAGCCCGTAGAGCGGGTCCAGGCGATACAGACGTTTCAGAAACACGCGCTCCACGGCGGCGCCCACCGCGCCCATGACCAGCGGCGAGATCAGCAGCGCAAACCAGTAATTCAGGCCAAAGCGGTCCATGCAAAACCAGGCCACGTAAGCGCCCATCATGTAGAGCGCGCCGTGCGCGAAGTTGACGATTCCCAGCAAGCCGAAAATCACCGCCAGGCCCAGGCTGAGCATGGCGTAGAACGAACCGTTCACCAGCCCGAGCAGCAGCTGGCCTAACAGGGCCTGAATCGGAATGCCGAATAGTTCGTCCACGCCGTCCCCAGTCTTGCCGCTACGCCATTACTTCCAGAGCGCGCACTTGGACTCGGCCTTGGTCGTCCAGGCTTCCTCGCCCTTGAAGGTCTGTACCACGTTGTAGTAGTCCCAGGGCTCGGTCGACTGCGCCGGCGTCTTGACCTGCATGAGGTACATGTCGTGCACCATCAGGCCGTCGCCGCGGATGAAGCCACCCTTGGTGAACACGTCGTTGATCTTGGTTTTCTTCAGCTGCGCCAGAACCTTGTCCGGATCGCTGCTGCCCACGGCCTTGACGGCGCGCAGGTATTCCAACGCTGCAGAATAGTCGGCCGCTTGCAGGCTGGTCGGCATACGCTTCATCTTGTCGAAGTAGCTGCGGCTCCAGGCGCGCGTTTCGGCGTTCTGGTTCCAGTACCAGCTGTCGGTCAGGTACATGCCCTGCGTGGCGTTCAATCCCAGCGAGTGGATGTCGCTGATGAACATCAGCAAGCCGGCGAGCTTCATCGTCTTGGTCAGGCCAAACTCGTTCGCTGCCTTGATCGAATTGACGGTGTCGCCACCGGCGTTGGCCAAGCCCAGAATCTGCGCCTTGCTGGCCTGCGCTTGCAGCAGGAAGGACGAAAAGTCACTGGCCGACAGCGGATGGCGCACCGAGCCCAGAATGGTTCCGCCGGCAGCCTTGACGACGGCTGCGGTGTCGTTTTGCAGCTGCGTACCAAAGGCGTAGTCGGCGGTCAGGAAATACCAGCTCTTGCCGCCTGCCTTGACCACGGCGTTGCCCGTTCCCTTGGCGAGTGCCACAGTGTCGTAAGCCCAGTGCACCGTATACGGCGAGCACTGTTCATTCGTCAGCGCCGAGGTCGCTGCGCCTACCGACAGGAAAACCTTTTTCTTTTCCAGCGCAACCTTGGCCATGGACAGTCCGGTGCCCGAGCTGGTGCCGCCAATGAGCATGTCAACGCCCTGGGTGTCGAACCATTCGCGCGCCTTGGCCGCAGCCACATCGGGCTTGTTCTGGTGGTCAGCGGCGAGCACCTCGATCTTGCGTCCGCCAATGCTGCCGCCCATTTCGGCGATCGCCATCTTGATCGCTTCGACGCCGCCGGCGCCGTCCAGATCCGAGTAGACGCCCGACATGTCGGTGATGATGCCAATGCGCAGCGGCTCGCTGCTTTGCGCCTGCGCGGCACTGCCAAACAAGGTGGCCAGGGCCAGTGCACTGGCGGCTGCGATTCGGGTGAGTTTCATGGAGGTCTCCTTCGGGGGCTAAAAAATGCTAGACGCCGAGCAAGGCGCGCAATTGCTTGCGCTTTTGCGGCAGCTCGGCCTGCGTAAAACTGTGCTCTATGCTGCCGTGCTCCATGACCAGGAAACGGTCGGCGAGCGGCGCGGCAAAGCGAAAATTCTGTTCGACCATGAGCACCGTGTAGCCGCGCGCGCGCAGCAGTTTCACGGTCTCGGCAAGCTTTTGCACGATGACGGGCGCGAGTCCCTCGGATATTTCATCCAGCAGCAGCAAGCGCGCACCGCTGCGAAGAATGCGCGCCAGCGCCAGCATTTGTTGTTCGCCTCCCGACAGCCGCGTACCCTGGCTTTGCGCGCGTTCCTGCAGGTTAGGAAAGAGTGCGTAAATATCGTCTAGCGACATTCCGCCGCTTTGCAGAACCGGCGGCAGCAGCAGGTTTTCTTCGGTCGAAAGGCTGGAAAAAATGCCGCGCTCTTCCGGACAATAACCCAGACCCAGGCGCGCAATGCCGTGCGTCGCCAGGGCAATCGTCTGCGCCCCACGAACCACGATCGAACCGGTTCTGCGGCCTATCAAACCCATGATGGCGCGCAAGGTGCTGGTACGCCCGGCGCCGTTGCGCCCCAGCAGCGTCAGCACCTCGCCTTCGTGCACGTCGAAGTTGACACCGTGCAACACGTGCGACTCGCCGTACCAGGCGTGCAGGTCACGCACCTCCAGAAACGCTTGCCCCATGCTCAGTGCGCCCCCGCCAATTCGGTTTGTTCGCTTCCCATATAGGCTTCGATCACCGCCGGGTTACGCGAAACGCTGGCGTAGTCTCCCTCGGCCAGAATGGCGCCGCGCTGGAGTACGGTGATGGTGTCGGCAATGCTGGAGACCACGCCCATGTTGTGCTCGACCATCAGCACGGTGCGTCCCTGCGCTACTTTGCGAATGAGCTGGCGTATGCGGTCCACGTCCTCCAGGCCCATTCCCTGGGTCGGCTCGTCGAGCAGCATCAGTTCGGGCTCCATCGCCAGCGTGGTCGCGATCTCCAGCGCGCGCTTGCGGCCGTAGCTCAACTCCACGGTGGGGCTGGCGGCGTAGGACTCCAGATCTACCGCGGCCAGCAACTCGAGCGCACGCGCGTTCAGGCGGTTGAGCGAACGCTCGGGACGCCAGAAGTGAAACGAGGTACCGAGCTTGCGCTGCAAGGCGACTCGCACGTTCTCCAGCACGCTCAGGTGCGGAAAAACCGCCGATATCTGAAACGAGCGGATGATGCCGCGGCGCGCAATCTGCGCCGGCGCGGCGCGCGTGATGTCCTGCCCGTTAAAGGCAATACGTCCCGACGAGGGCGCCAGAAACTTGGTCAGCAAATTGAAGCAAGTCGTCTTGCCCGCGCCGTTCGGACCGATGAGCGCGTGAATCGTTCCGCGGCGAACTTGCAAATTGACGCGATCCACGGCAACAAAGCCGCGAAATTCGCGCGTCAGGTCATGGGTTTGCAGTATGCAGTCACTCGGCATGCGGCGACTATCGCTGCTGTCGCGCCAATTGCCATCTAGGGCAAACCCCCGAGCAGCCCGCAGCGTCAGAAAACCGTCAGCCGACGCGCGCAGCCCGGTCGCGCGCCAGCAGCAGCGCCTCG
>Ga0075019_10001956_pt1 | contig 11730 bp, 11 predicted proteins | sample ColStrG_CSR_2013_FD_71473 | JGI IMG/M metagenome (GOLD analysis project Ga0075019, IMG submission 71473) | Freshwater sediment microbial communities in response to fracking from Pennsylvania, USA - Cold Stream Run_MetaG_CSR_2013 | ecosystem: Environmental > Aquatic > Freshwater > Creek >...
GCGGTGGTCAGGATCAGGAACTCGGCGGCGAATACGCCGAAGGGGGGCAAGCCGAGTATGGCGAGGCTTCCGATCATCAGTCCCCAGCCGACGGTCGGGCTCAGCGTCATCAGACCGCGGATGTTGTCCATGAGCTGCGAGCCGGCCTTCTGGGCCGCATGGCCGACGGTGAAGAAGATCGCCGATTTGGTGAGCGAGTGCACGGTCATGTGCAGCAGGGCGGCGAAATTCGCCACCGGGCCGCCCATGCCGAAGGCGAAAGTGATGATGCCCATGTGTTCGACCGAGGAATAGGCAAACAGCCGCTTGATATCGCGCTGGCGCCACAGGAAGAACGCGGCCAGCGCCACGGAGATCAGTCCAAAGCCCATCAGCATGTTGGAAGGCAGCTGCGAATGCAGCGAGCCCTCGACGAGCACCTTGCAGCGCACGACGGCGTAGATGGCGACGTTGAGCAGCAGTCCGGAGAGGACCGCGGAGATCGGCGTCGGGCCCTCGGCGTGGGCGTCGGGCAGCCAGTTGTGCAGCGGCGCGAGTCCCACCTTCGTGCCATACCCGACCAGCAGGAACACGAAGGCGAGGCTCATCACGCGCGGCTCGAGTGCGCCCTTGACCGCATTCAGGTGCGTCCACAGCAGTGCGGTGACGCCTTCCCCGCCGATGACCTTTTCCGCCGCGAAATACACCAGGATCGTGCCGAACAGCGCCTGGGCAATGCCGACGCCGCAGAGAATGAAGTACTTCCAGCCCGCTTCCAGGCTGGCGGGCGTGCGGTACAGGGTCACGAGCAGCACCGTGGACAGCGTGGCGCCTTCCATCGCCACCCACATCAGGCCGATGTTGTTGGTGGTCAGCGCCAGCAGCATCGTGAACATGAACAGCTGGTACATGCTGTGATAGAGCCGCAGGCGCCCGGGACTCAGCCTTCCGTGCGTCGCTTCGATGCGCATGTAGGGGCGCGAGAAGATCGACGTGGTCAGGCCGACGAAGGCCGTGAGCGAAACCAGGAACACGTTGAAGGGGTCGATGAAGAACTGCTCGTGGGCCACCAGCAGGTGGCCGTGCGCCACGACCCGCACCGTGAGCGCACAGGCGGCGGCAAAGGTCACCAGGCTGAACAGCGCGTTGCATTCCGGCGCCCAGCGGCGTGCGCCGAACAGCGCCAGCACCAGGGCGCCGGCCAGGGGAGTTCCGAGCAGGGCCGCGAACTCCATGCTACAGGTCCTCCTTCAGCGACTCGAGGTGATGCAGGTCCAGGCTGTCGAACTGTTCGCGGATCTGGAAGAAGAACACGCCGAGCACCAGCATCGCCACGAGCACGTCCAGGGCCACGCCCAGTTCGACCACCATCGGCATGCCATAGGTGGCGCTCATGGCGCCGAAGAACAGGCCGTTCTCCATCGACAGGAACCCCACCACCTGCGACATGGCCTTGCGGCGCGTGATCATGGTCATGAACGCCAGCAGGATCACCGCGATGGCGATGCCGATGGTGCTGCGGGCGGCGGTGCTGGACAGCGCCGCGATCGGCTGCGCCAGCCCGAAGGCAAACACCACGATCAGCAGTCCCAGCAGCATGGTTCCGGAGGTATTGATGAGCCGCTCGGAATCCCAGTAGACATCGAGGCGCCGGATCAGCCGGTGCAGCAGCCAGGGCAGGAACAGCACCTTCAGGCCCAGGGTCAGAGCGGCGGAAATGTACAGGTGATGCTGGTGCGTGCGCCACGCCAGCAGCAGCGTGGCGACGAACAGCAGCACCCCCTGCGTGGCGAGCAGATTGACGAGCGTGACCACGCGGCGCTGCGAGAGCATCGCGAAGGACAGCAGCAGCAGTCCGGCGGCGCAGGCGTTGAGCAGTTGCAGCGACAGCGGGGTGTTGGCCATGACTCAGGCCCCCAGCAGCAGGTGGACCAGGAGACCGAGCACCGCGAACAGGAAGGCGGTCGCCAGCAGTTCGGGAGCGCGAAACACGCGCAGCTTGGCCGACACCGTCTCGATGAGCGCGAGTCCCGCCCCTGCCGTCATGAGCTTGACGGCCAGGATCGGCACGGAGACCAGCAGGCCCGCCGGTCCCTGCCCCTCGGTGGCCACGCCCCAGGGCAGGAACAGCGCGAAGCCGATGCAGGCGTAGTTGAAGAGCTTCAACGCCGCGGCCCATTCCATCAGGGCGAGGTGGCGGGCGGAATACTCCAGCAGCATCGCCTCGTGGATCATGGTCAGTTCGAGGTGGGTCGCCGGGTTGTCGATCGGGATGCGCGCGTTCTCCGCCAGCAGCACCAGCGTGAAGGCGACGCCCGTGAAGGCCAGGCTCGGGTACAGCCCCAGCGCCGTGCCGCTCAGATGTTCGGTGATCGTGGCGAGCGAGGTGGTCTGCGAGATCAGCGCGGCGACGAAGATCACCATGAGCAGCGCCGGTTCGGCCAGGAATCCGATCATCATCTCGCGGCGTGCGCCCAGCGACCCGAAGGCCGTGCCGACGTCCATGGCGGCGAGCGACAGGAACATGCGCGCGGTGGCCAGCAGGCCTACGAGCGCAATGCTGTCCGCGGCGATGGCGAGCGGCAGGCGCGTGCCCATCGAGGGGATGATCGCCGCGGCCAGGACCATGGCGCCGAAGACCGCGTAGGGGGCAAAGCGGAACAGCGGCGAGGCCTGTTCGGCCAGCACGGCGTCCTTGTGAAACAGCTTGCGGATGCTGCGGTAGGGCTGCAGCACGCTCGGCGCCCGGCGGTTCTGCAGCCAGGCGTGGCATTGATTCACCCAGCCGAGGAACAGCGGCGCAACCGCGATCGCGGCGACGATCTCCATGGTCTGGGTGGCTGCGGCGAGCGGAGTCATAGCACCAGCGCCAGCAGGACGATCAGCGTCGCGAAGCTGTAGAGCAGGTAGGTGGCGATGCGGCCCTGCTGCAGGACCGCCGCCCAGTCGGCCATGCGGCGCACGATCCGGCCGAGCGGTTCGTAACCGTAGCGCCAGATCCGGTCGGCGACGCTCACCCGGTACCGCGGCGCGGCGTCGTCGGGTGCCGGCAGTTCGCGCGACATCAGGAAGAAGGACTGGAACATGTGCCGGATGGGCTGCCCGAACCCTTCGGCCGAATCCTGCATGCGCGCATCGAGGCGTGCGAAACCGCAGTCCCAGGGTGGCGCGCGCCGTACCCGGCGGTGATAGCAGAGCCGGACCGTCAGCATGGCGCAGGCGGTAATGAGCGCCGCGACGCCCAGGATCACGAACGGACCATAGGAAGCGCCGCGCGCCGCGGCCGGCGCGAGCAGCCACCAGTGCATGGCGGGCAGCGGCAGTACGATGCCCAGCAGGTTCCGGCTCACGACACCCAGTACGGTGATCACGGCGACCGGCAGCAATCCGAGCGCGACGCACCCGGCGGCGAGCCACACCAGGCCGGCCCGCTCGAGCGGGCTGGCGTCCTGCGCCTCGACGAGTGCGGCTTCGCGCGGCTGGCCGAGGAAAATGACGCCGAAGAACTTGACCATGACGTAGCCGGCCAGCGCCGTGCACAGGGCGATGATCGCGGCGCCCATGGGCAGCAGCATGTTCACGAACGCCTGCGGCACGGTGTCGGCGAACAGGAACGCCTGCAGCAGCAGCCACTCGGACACGAAGCCGTTCAAGGGCGGCAGGCCGGCGATCGCCAGCGCACCGATCAGCGTCAGCCAGGCCACCCAGGGCATGCGCCGGATCAGGCCGCCGAGCTTGCCGAGATTGCGCTGTCCCGTGGCGTGCAGCACCGCACCGGTGCCCAGGAACAGCACACTCTTCATGAAGGCATGGTTCAGGCAGTGGTAGAGCGTGGCGACCAGCGACAGCACGGCGAGCGCGTCCATGCCAAACCCGCGGAAGGTCGCCGTGAGCCCGAGGCCGGCGTAGATGACGCCGATGTTCTCGATCGACGACCAGGCCAGCAGCCGCTTCATGTCGGTCTGCACGGCGGCGAACAGCACGCCGTAGAAGGCCGTGAACAGCCCGAGGCCGAGCATGACGATGCCCCACCACCACTGCGGGCCGCCCAGCAGGTCGAAGGTCACGCGCAGCATGCCGTAGATGGCGGTCTTGAGCATCACGCCGCTCATCAGTGCCGAGACCGGCGAGGGGGCGGCCGGATGCGCTTCGGGCAGCCAGACATGCAGCGGCACGAGCCCGGCCTTGGCGCCGAAGCCGAGCAGCGCCAGCAGGAACGCCAGGCTCGCCCACTGCGGGGCCAGGTGCGCGGTGCGCATGGAGTCGAAGGTGAATTGCCAGCTGCCGCCCTGCAGGACGCCGAAACACAGCAGGATGGCGAGCGCACCGAGGTGGGCCATCAGCAGGTAGAGGAAGCCCGCGCGGCGGATCTCCGCCAGGCGATGCTGGGTGGTGACCAGGAAGTAGGAGGACAGCGCCATGGTTTCCCAGGCGACCATGAAGGCGTAGGCGTCGTCGGCGAGCAGCACCAGGGCCATGCTGGCCAGGAACAGGTGGTACTGCAGGCACAGCAGGCCCGGCGGCGTGCCTTCGCCCTTGCGGAAATAGCCGGCGCTGAACAGCGAGATGCCCGCCGAGGCCGAGCCGAGCAGGGCGAGGAACAGGCTCGAGAGCGCATCGCGGCGCAGGTGAAACGGCAGGTCCGGCAGACCGATCAGCATGACCGCCTCTTCCGGCGGCCGCGCGATGGCCAGCACCGCGACGACGGCCAGCGCCAGGCCGCACAGGGCGCTCAGGGGAAACAGCAGGCGCCCGGACAGTGCCACGCTGTGCGGCCGCAGCAGGCCGGCCAGCCCGATGGCAGCCCATGCGGTCACCACGGCGAGGCAGGCGTTCAGCGGTGAGGCCAGCAAAGTCAGCACGCGTGGTATTCCGGATTCGGGACGGCGGGAAGCCCTGGAAGCTTGCGGTCAGGCACTAATCCAATTAGTCTTTCATTATCATACGATGCACCGGACAAGTAAACGGATGAAGGCTCGCGGCGCCACACACGTCGAGGATCGGACGGCCCGGTTGACGATCCTGATCGATCCGCGCAAGAAGGCCGTATTCGAGAGCTTGTGCGCTGCGGAGGACGTGACGCCATCCCAGGTGGTGCGGCGGCTGATCCGCGGCTACATCGAGGCACGGCTCGGCCGACCCTGGACGCCGCTGGAGAAAAACGATCCGCAGCGCGCGGCAGCGCCCGCCAGGACAGCCCCGAAGCGCCGGATGCGCAACAAGTCCTGATCCGGAGCCGGAACTCTAATCGGCATGTCGTTCCGTCGCGCCACGTGGGGACTACATAGGGCAGGGGCGGCGACGCCGGTCCGGCGTGACCGGCGAGCGGGCTGATGCCGGATTACTCCGCGCTGCGGCTGCTGCACATCGGCTGCGCGATCCTCTCGGGTGGACTGTTTGCCGTGCGCGGCGTGGGGGCACTGCAGGGCGCCCGCTGGGTGATGGCCCGCGGCGTGCGGGTCGGTTCCTACGCCATCGACACACTGCTGCTGGGCGCGGGCATTGCGCTGGCCGTTCGCTCGCACCAGTACCCCGTGGCCGCGCCGTGGCTGACCACGAAGCTGGTGCTCGTGATCGCCTACGTCGTGCTCGGCTCACTGGCCCTCAAGCGCGCCCGGACCGTGCGGCGGCGCGCCTTCAGCCTGGCCGCGGCACTCGCGGTATTGCTGTTCATCGTCAGCGTGGCGATGACACGCCGGCCGCTGGGGTTATTCAGCCTGATCAGCCTGCGCTAGCGACGCGCGGCCGGGAGGCGGCCACGCGCGCCGTGCGGGGCGTGTCCGTGACGCCGGCTGCACCGGCGGGGGCGCCCTGCAGCGTATATCGGGCCATCAGTTCGTCGAGGCGCCCGGCCTGATCGAGCAGGGACTCCGCTGCGGCGGCGGCCTGTTCCACCAGCGCCGCGTTCTGCTGCGTCACCTCGTCCAGGGCGGTCACGGCCTTGTTGACCTGCTCGATGCCGGAGGACTGCTCGCGGCTGGCGGTCGACATTTCCGCGACCACGCTGGTGACTTTCTTGACCGCGCCGACGATCTCGCCCAGCGCCTGGCCCGATCGGTTGACGAGTGCGGAACCTTCGGCCACCCGCGTGGCGCTGTCCTGGATGAGCGTCTTGATCTGCTTGGCCGCGCCGGCGCTGCGTGAGGCGAGGGCGCGCACTTCGGCGGCGACGACGGCGAAACTGCGTCCCTGTTCGCCCGCCCGGGCCGCCTCGACGGCGGCATTGAGCGCCAGCAGGTTGGTCTGGAAGGCGATCATCTCGATGACGCCGATGATGTCGGAAATCTGCCGGCTGGAGGCACTGATCCCCTCCATGGCCGTGATCGTATCGGCCACGACGGCGCCTCCGGCCTCGGCCCGCGTGCGCGCGGCGCTCGCCAGCTGATCCGCCTGGGCCGCGTTGTCGGCGCTCAATTTGGCCGAGGCCGACATCTGCTCCATGGACGAGGCCGTCTGCTCCAGCGCCGAGGCCTGCTGTTCGGTGCGCTGGCTCAGGTCCATGTTGCCCCGTGAGATTTCGTCGGCGCCGCCGCGCACTTCGGTGGCGGCCGCCTTGACGCGTGAGACCAGCTCCGCCATGTTCTCCACCAGGGCATTGAGGCCCGCCGCGACCGTGGCGAAGAATCCGGTCATGCCGTCGGCCTCGATCCTGCGGCTCAGGTCACCCTGCGTGGCCGCCCTGACCAGGGTTTCGATCTGACCCTCGGTGGCCAGTTCCTGCGTGCGATCCGCCCATTCGACCACGGTCCCGATGCGACGGCCGCCATCGTCGAGGATGGGCGTGATGGCCAGATCGATCTTTCGGGCCCCGAGCCTCAGCCTCGTTCCATGGGTGGAGGTGAGCCGTGCAAGCAGGGTGCGCTGATGCGCGGGCTGCCTGTGAAACTGATCGATATTGATGCCAACGACCTGGGCCGCGCTGAAGGCGGGCAGGCTCTGCCGGATATCGGCCTCCGCCGCGGCCAGCATTTTCATCAGCGAGCGGTTGGCATAGACGACGTCATAGCTGGCGTCCGCCACCATGACGTTGGCTGCCGCCACATCCAGCGCCTGGCGGATGCGCGTGCTCTCGACGAGGTGATGGCGGCTGTCGGCGAGTTCGAAGCCGACCTTGGTGCGCAGCGACTGCAGCGCCCGCTGCAGCCCGGCGACTTCATCCGCGCCGCTCGCCTCGAATACGCGTTCGAAGTTCCCCTGTGCCAGTTCCTCGACCTGGGTGGCCGAGGCGCGCAGCGTCGCCGCCACGCCACGGACCAGTCGCCACAATCCGATCAGGCCCGCGACGCCGAGGAGCAGCGCAGCCAGTCCCAGGCCATGACGATGCGCGTTCACGGCCTCGGGCGCCGCCAGCAGGCCCAGGCCGAGGGCAAGCTGGGCGCCGAGCAGCAGGCCGATGATCAGGCCCTTCTGGCCCAGCGTGCTGCGGGCGGTGAAATCCAAGCGCTGCATGAGCGAGCGTTCGACGACCTTGCCCTCACGGATGATGCGACTCCCGGCCTGGTGGTCGCGGAACAGGCGATACAGTCCCGTCGCTGCCTCCACCTGTGCGCGGCTCGGCTTGGAGCGGACCGACATGTAGCCGGTGACCTGGCCGGCTTCCCGTATCGGGGTGGCGTTCGCGAGCACCCAGTAGTAGTCGCCGTTCTTCCTGCGGTTCTTGACGAGGCCGGTCCAGGGCCGTCCCGCCTCCAGTGTTTCCCACAGATCGACGAAGGCTTCGACCGGCATGTCCGGATGGCGCACGATGTTGTGCGGCTTGCCCTGGAGTTCGGTCAGGCTGAAGCCGCTGGCCTCGATGAACTCCTCGTTGGCGAAGGTGATGCGGCCCTTCAGGTCCGTCTTGGACACCAGCATGGCACCATCACGGAGGACGTGTTCCTGCTGAGTGATGGGGAGATTCTCGCGCATGATCGGTGGCGCTCCGGCGGTTCATGGTCCACGGTTTGCACAGGTCCGAGCGGGCTGTATTGAACCGCCACTGCGCATGAGTGGCCGACCGAACGCTCCGGTTCGACGTGACGATCGCAGCGCCCCATCAGTGCGGGCGATCGTACGTTCATTGAGTCTGGGATGGCTCCCTGTGCGGGTCATCGGCCGGCACCGCAACAACTTGAAGCCAGCGTGTGCCGCTACAGGAACTCGTACTCCAGCTGCGCCAGCCAGGTTTGGTGCGGCGCCGCGGCATTGATGCCCAGGACAACACCCACACGGTACTCGATATCCGCGGTGGATCCCGGCAGGTTGATCTCGCCGGCCACGATGGGGCCTGCCTGATAGGCACGATCCGCGGGGCGTCCGTAGGCCTCGAGCCCGGGGCGGAACGCCTGCGACACGGCGTAGGTGCCGGAATAGCTGTACCGGAATTCGTAGTCGCGGGTGGCGCCGGCGCCGATCTGTTTCTCCCACACCAGGTTCACGGTGTGCGCATAGCGTCCGAAGGTCTTTTCAATCAGGGGGCCAAACTCCAGGGCATCGCGCGCGCCGGCGGCGGTGTTGCGTTCATAGGAGGCCAGGAATCCGAGGTCGGCCCAGTACTCGCCCGGCGGCGTAAGCTGAAAAGTGTTCTCGAACTCATAGCCCTGGAAGCCGCTGGGCGTACCCGGCGCCTGCAGGTATTCCGCCAGGTACACCTCGGCCTTCCACCAGCTGGTGAAGCCGTGCGCGACCGACAGCTCGGCGGCGCTGCTGCCGCCGAGGTCGGCACGGCCGTCGGTGACGCGGTAACCGCGCAGTTCGAACTCACTCTGCGAGGCGGTGACGTAAGGCGCGTAGACGATGAAATCGTCGGCCCGCGCGCGGCGGGCGGGAAAGACCAGCGCGAGGACGGCCATCGCCACGACGGCCGCGTGGACGCCGGCACCGGGCCGTCGCGCGAGGGCAGTCGGTTCAGCGATGGCGGTGTGCATGGGCGGCGTGCCGGCGTCGATGGTGCCAGTTGATCCCGATCAGCAGCAGCAGCAGGGTCGCCATGTAGAAGGCGATCTGGATTCCTGAGGGCGTGGCTTTGTAGCCGACCAGGATGCCCAGCGTCCTGCCGAGCACGGAATCGTCCGACAGCAGCCCCGAGCTGTTCCAGACGGGACTGCCCCAGGATGGGAGCAGGTCGCTCTGGACCAGGAACCCCGCGGCCGTGGCGGCCAGTCCCGAGGCCAGCAGGACCAGCAGGCCATTGGTGACCCGGAAGAAATGCTGAAACGGGATGCGCAGCAGTCCGAAATAGAGCGCAAAGCCCAGCAGCGCGCCGCCCCCGACGCCCAGGCCGATGCCGGTGGCGAGCCCGGTCGCCCCCAGTCCGTCGATCGACATGCCGTATAGAAAGAGCACGATCTCCGAGCCCTCGCGCAGCACCGCCAGGGCGATGACCACCAGCAGCACGGTCAGTGAACTGGACCCGCTCCTCACGGTGCCGCCCAGCGCATTCATCTGTTTCGCCAGCTCGCGGCCGTGCGTGGACATCCACACGACGTGCCAACCGATCATTCCTACAGCGGCCAGCAGCACGCTGGCATTGAAGATGTCCTGGCCCGCGCCGCCGGCCAGGCCGGCAATGAAATTGGCACCGAGCGCCACGAGCAGGGCGCCGGCCACACCCAGCCCGATACCGCCCGTGACATACCAGCCGCGATGCGGCACGCTGCGGGTGGCGGCACAGACGATGGAGATGATCAGTGCCGCTTCGAGCACCTCCCTGAAGACCAGAAGAGCAACACCCGGCATCGCCTTACTCGGCGATCAGACGGCCCTGGGCCGTATCGCGGTGGAAATCGCCAAAGAACCCGTAGGTCCCGGCGCGCAGCGGGCCGACGTAGACCACGATGCTGTGATGCGGCAACACGACGGTCTCGCGATTGAAGTCCGTGCTTTCAAACTCCTCCGGCGTGGGATCCTCGTTGGTGACTCGAATCCTGAATTTCGTGCCTGCCGGCACCTTGAGAACCGCCGGCTCATAGGTGTGGTTGCGGATCGAGAGTGCGAATTCCGGCAGCTCTGCGCCCAGCGCCGCTCCGGCCGGCGCCAGCATCGACAAGCTCAGAATCAGGGGCCATCGCCTCATGCCAGGGACTCCATCAGCTTAATGCAAATGATAATCGTTCTTATTGGTAAGGTCAATGGCGCTCCCAACGGTGGAGATCGCGCTCTTCCTGGGGAGCCGTTGCTGCAATGCCATATCAATCTCCGATCTTATTCAATGCAGAGTCCGGGTTGGAATGGGATCCGCAGGCGGTACCGGGGCGGTCCGCGCCCCCGCCTTCAGCGGCCAGGACCCGGCCAGATCGCGCCCGCCGACAATCCCAGGATGTACAGCCAGCCAAACAGGCGGTTGTGTACCAGGCAGGCGCGGTGGTACCAGAGCGGCCAGCCGGTGTAGCCGGCCGGCGGCGTCGCCGGCGCCGGTCGGGCCAGCACACCAAGGGCGTGGGCGGCTCGGGGCAAGGCCAGCACGACGACAGCGGTAAACGGCGTGAGGCGGCGCAGTACGATCAACGCTGCGATCAAGCCATACATCAGCACGATCGTGAGCCGGGTCAGCCTGCGCGCGGCGGCTTCTCCCATCCGCACCGGAAGCGTCCCGATGTGCTGGCCGGCATCGAACGCACGCTGATCGATGTGCTTGCCGTTGAGGATGCTCATGACGCCCAGGCCGTAGGGGACGGAGGCGTACAGCGCGTCATGGGACACGTGGCCGGCGATCATGGCGTAGCCCCCGCCGATCATCAGCGGTCCCCAGACCAGCAGCACGGCGAACTCGCCCAGGCCAAGGCTCTTGATCGACACGGGCGCCACGTCGTACAGCAGCAGCAGGGAGATTCCGCAGGCCGCGAACGCCGCGGCCAGTCCGCCGCGCTCGACCAGGAAGTACAGCAGAACGGCGCTGCCGAGGCTCGCGAGAACGCCGCAGCCCATCCACAGGGCGCGGCGGCTCAGGATGCCGCTGGCGAGCGGGTGAATGGTGTAGCGCATCCGTGGCGAATCCGGCTTGTCGTGCCCGCGCACGAATCCGAAATAGTCGTTGCTGAGGTTGCTGATCATGTGCGCCACGACGAATCCGGCCAGGACCGCCATGAATTCCGTCCAGTGAAACGCACGGTCCGCGGCGGCCAGCAGGCCCGCGATCAGCGCTGCCTGCGCCGAGATGACCAGGATGACGCTGCGGGCGGCATAGAGAAACCGCGAAATCACGTCCAGACGGCGCAGTTCAGCGATGTCCGGTCGATAGAAGCCGCTGAAGGCCCCAAGCCACACGGCTACCCTGTTCTGCATGAACACCCCCTGCCTGCGCCCGAGCCGGCCACGCCCGACCCGGGCAGCGGCTGACCGCATGACCGGTTGGCGGTGCGCACGCGAGGCCCGTTCCGGTGGAACACGCGCTAAACTATTACGCTGCCGCCGCAGATCCTCATCGGATCGCGGTGGATCCGAAGCCCCCGTAGCTCAGTGGATAGAGCGACCGCCTCCTAAGCGGTAGGTCGTCGGTTCAACTCCGGCCGGGGGCGCCATTCAGGGATCCAGGGACGTCCGGAGAGATCCGGAGACAGCCATAAAACCACTATAAATCAAGGCTATACCGACATTCTGCGTCCAGGCGGGTCTGTTGACAGCCAATCGCACCTGGGGGTACAAGTGGGGGTACCTGGACTTCTCCAAACCGAGATACCCCCAAATCATGCCGCTCACCGATACGGCCGTGAGAGCCGCAAAACCGAGCGAAGCTCCGTTCAAACTGTACGACGAACGGGGGTTGTTTCTGCT
>Ga0075019_10001959_pt1 | contig 11713 bp, 7 predicted proteins | sample ColStrG_CSR_2013_FD_71473 | JGI IMG/M metagenome (GOLD analysis project Ga0075019, IMG submission 71473) | Freshwater sediment microbial communities in response to fracking from Pennsylvania, USA - Cold Stream Run_MetaG_CSR_2013 | ecosystem: Environmental > Aquatic > Freshwater > Creek >...
GGACCACAACCAGCTTTACCGGAACCTGGGGTACGTGGCGGTGATGAAGCCGGAGAAGGGGTGAGGCCAACAGCGGTTGCCGGCCATCCGGCTGGCGTTGCAAGGCTGTTCGTTGCCACCGAGCGAAACTGCTAAAATTAAGGCCGTCACGCATGGATCAGGATCCGCTAGTCAGTATCGTGACTCCAAGCTTCAACTCCGCCCGCTATATCGAGCGGGCCATCGAAAGCGTGCTCTCTCAGGATTACCCGCGGATCGAGTACATCGTGATGGACGGAGCTTCGACCGACGGGACTGTTGCCATCCTGGAGCGCTACGCCACCCGGCTACAGTACGTGTCGGCCCCGGATGCCGGAGCGCCGGATGCCATCAACCAGGGCTTCGCCCGATCGCGAGGGCTGATCCTGGCCTGGTTGAGCGCCGATGACGAGTACCTCCCAAACGCCATCGGCAATGCCGTACGGCGGCTGGCGGAACATCCGGACGCCGCGGTAGTCTATGGCGAAGGCGCCTGGGTAGACGAAGAGGGAACGGAGATCGGCCCCTACCCCACGATGTCGCCCTACCGGCCGGGCATGTTGGAGCAGGAGTGCGGTATCTGCCAACCAGCCGCGTTTCTCCGCCGCGAAGCCGTGGAATCCGTGGGGCGGCTCGATCCGGCGCTCCAGTTCTCCTTCGACTACGACCTCTGGATCCGGCTGTCCCAGAGATATCCGTTTGTCGCGGTTCCCGAACGGATGGCACTGTCGCGCATGCGCCGCGACAATAAGACTCTGGGAGGGCGGCGGCGGATCTTTCAGGAGAACATAGCGGTCCTGCGCCGGCACTACGGCTATGTGCCAGTCAACTGGGTGTACGGGTATCTGAGTTTCCTGCGAGACGGCCGGGACCAATTCTTCGAACCGCTCCGCAATTCGGCAGCGGTTTATTCAGGAAGCCTGGTCGTGGGGAGCTTTTACAATTACCGGCATCTGTGGCGGTACTGGAGGGAATGGGGTTCCCGATTGAGGCTTGAGAACCTGGTGACTACCCCTTGATCGGGTCTCGGGCGGAGCCTCGCTACACCACGCCCATGCCGCCCCACCCGTTGAAGATCGCCATAGTCGCTCTCACTGCGCTCTGCCTTCTGGGGCTGTTTGCCACCGAAATCGCGGACACGGATTTCTGGTGGCACCTGAAGACCGGTCAATATCTGGTCGAGCGGCGCTCCCTGCCGGTTCCCGATCCCTTTGCCTTCACCACAGCGGCCAGCGCACCCGCCTACGCGGGAGAGGAGCAAGTCCGGCGCTTCAACCTGACGCACGAGTGGCTGGCGCAGGTGGGGATCTACACGGTCTATGCCCTCGGCGGCTTTCCGGCTGTGGTTTTGGTCCGGGCTCTGTTGCTTGCGTGCGTTTGTGGGCTCGCGGGGTTTCTCAGCGGCCGTCTCTCCGGCAACTTCTACGCGGGAATCGCAGCGGCGTTTGCGACGGCATCGGTTGCCGTTGAGTTTGGCGCGGACCGGCCAGCCCTGGCGACCTTTCTCTTGGTTGCGGTCTTTGTGTGCCTGCTCGAACTCCACCGTGCGGTGTGGGCGCTGCCGCCGCTGGCCTTGCTTTGGGCGAATTGCCATAGTGGGTTCTTTTTGGGGTGGCTGGTGCTGGCGGCTTACTGCATCGGAACGCGCCGTTTGTGGCTGGCAGCCGCCGGCGCGATCGCCGTCTCCGGCCTCAACCCGAACGGCTTCGGCGTGCTTTCGACGCTGCTCGCCTACCGCAAGAGCCAGATGACGGCGGACCTGCTGGAATGGCGTCCACCCTTGTTGTGGGGGCCACCGTACGGGTTCGATCTCCTGTTCTATGCGGCAGTGGTCGTGCTGGCGCTCTCCTGGAGGAAGGTGCGCGTGGCTCACTGGATTCTGTTCGTGGGCTTCACCGCGGCTTCCTGGATGGCATTCCGCAACATCCTCCTGATGGGCTTCCTGGCGCCGGTCTTAATTGGCGCCTATTTTCCTTTCGAGATGCGGATGCCGCGGCTGGCGCCTTTGGCGGTCCTGGCGGCGTTGACGGCCGGAGTAGTCGCAGGCGTGACGCAGGGGAGGTTCTTCCAGCTTCGCGCGGCTGAGTGGACCACGCCTGCCGGCGCCGCGGACTATCTGCTGGCGAACCATGTCAGCGGCCCGATGTTCAACACCTACGAACAAGGCGGATATCTGATCTGGAGGCTGTGGCCGCAGCAACGGGTCTTCATCGATGGCCGCGCGCTGAGCGAGTCCGTGTACAGGGACTATCGCCAGATCCTGTTCAATGACGGGTCTGCGGCCGATCAGGTCATGGGTCCGCGGGCCAGCCTGTTGGACCGCTACGGCGTACAGGTGGTGGCGATCAACACGCTCGACTATGCGTCGGGTGCTCTGTATCCGCTGGCGTTGGCGCTGGCCAACCCAGTGAGCGACGAATGGCAACTGGTCTACGACGATGCCCAGGCCGTGGTCTTCGTGCGCCATCCGCCAGCGGGAACGCTGGTCCTGGCGAACAAACTCGGCCGCATTCTGAGGCACCTGAATACCGAATGCGAGGCGTACATCGAGCACTCGCCGGACAACGCCTTGTGTGCGCGCACCCTGGCCGACTATTGGCTTCGCAACCAGGCTGCGGGTCCGGCGCGGCGCATGCTTCGGCTGTATCTGCAGCACGCCCGCAAGCCCGACCCGCAAGCCCAGAGAGCGCTTCAGGACCTGGGGGCTGGTACCGCCCCAGCGAAATAGCCGGCAGAGGCGGGGCTGCACCCATCCCACTGCACTGCACCCATCCCACTTGTATCCGGACGAGAAGAGTGTTATACCGATACTGTCGAAATCGGCACGGGAATCTGGCTTCGACGGTGCGGTCTGGAGATTTGGGATGCGGGTTTCACGCAAGTGGGTGCCGTCAGTGCGCGCGGATCGCTGTAACGGTTGCGGATGTTGTGGAGAGGTTTGCCCGAGTGGCTGCCTTGACGTTCTCGATGGAATCGGAGCTCTGGTTCGTCCGGAAGCCTGCACCAGCGAGGCGCACTGCGTCGCCGCTTGTCCCAAGAACGCTATCTACCTGACATGGGCGCGGCTGGATGCGGATCGTTCCATCGGGCGCTGGTTGCCCAGGAATTCGTCGCCCCGCCGCTTGCGGAATGGCGGAGTTATCGCACGCTCGCGCCGCTAACGTACTGCGGAGCACAGAACTGTTTCCTTATTGGCGCATCAAGAGTAACAGGTCCGGAAATATGGTATATCTAAATTCATGGTTGAAACCCAAACCAACACCCTCGCCGAAGGCACTGTCCGGCTGTACGGCTGGGATTCGGGGACCGGCAACTGGAGTGGACCCACCGAGTTAGGCTCCACGGTGCGCGGCTCCAAACGCCTGATGGAAGGACTGCGGACCATGTCCGGCCGGTCCTGGTACGGACCTTTGAACTGCAGTTCGTCCGTTGAGCCGCCAGCCAGGTTTTTCACGGTTGTACACGAACTCTGCGATTGCAGTCTGGCGATGGTCTACTGCAACGATTCCAAGGCCGGGCCGGCCGCACTGGTAGTGGTCGTCCCGCCCGAACTTCATCCCACCCTTAGACCCGATTTCGCATTCGAATTCCTGGCATTCGCTCGCTTCCTGGGTGCGATCACCGAGTCCGCCGCGATGACTGTGCACGAGCGGATGTCTGCCGCAATCGAGGAATCGTCCGATTCCGACTCCTTCGTCTTCGCCATCGGCACTGGCCTGTGGGCGAGCGACCGGGATCACATGCTTTCCCAATGTATCGAAACCATTGCCGTGAGTCTTCTGCAATGGAACGCGGAACGGCGGGAACAACCACCAACTCCCCCGCGCCCCGCGGCAGCCAGCGTTAAGGCGAGCATTGCCAGAGCGGGTAAAAGCGGCTAAATAAGATCCTGTGAAATATTCGCGCCGCGCAGGCGAAACCGCCTGCGTTTCTCCACATCGGCCCGCGACCCCTAACTCGCCGCGCTCAAACCGGCCGAAAGCCCGCTCGATCTTTTCGGCAACCTCATCTTTTCCTTAGTGGAACCGCAACTGCCCGAAGCGCAGCCGGTCCAGACCGCGCTCGATCACCTGTTCCGGATTCTCGTAGGCGCCGGTCTCAATTGCCCACACGATAGCCCCGATATATTGTTGGTATCCACAACAAACCTTGAAAACTGCACGCCAACGGACCATACTGGAGTTCAAGATGCTCTCATACGGGAAGTGCCTCCCGGCCGCCGCCCTGTTGATCGCGGCCGCTCTCCTTTCGCTCGGCGTCGCCCAGCAGCCACCCCTCTATCAGAACCCCGCGGCTCGCATGGACAAGCGCGTCGACGACCTGGTTTCGCGCATGACTCTTGACGAAAAGGTTTCCCAACTCATGAACGATTCGCTGGCCATCGACCGCCTCGGCGTGCCCGCCTACAACTGGTGGAATGAGTGCCTCCACGGGGTGGCCCGCGCCGGCCGCGCTACCGTTTACCCCGAAGCTATCGGCCTCGCGGCCACCTGGGACACCAAGCTCCTCTTCCGCGTTGCCACCGCTATCTCGGACGAGGCCCGCGCCAAGTATCACGAATTCGTCCGCCGCGGCAAGCGCAATATCTACCAGGGCCTCACCTTCTGGACCCCCAACATCAACCTGTTTCGCGATCCCCGCTGGGGCCGCGGCATGGAAACCTATGGGGAGGACCCGTACCTTACCGGCCAAATGGCCATTCAGTTCATTCGCGGCTTGCAGGGCGACGATCCCAAATACCTGAAAACCGTCGCCACCGCAAAGCACTACGCCGTGCACAGCGGTCCTGAGTCGCTGCGCCATACCTTTGACGCCGTCATCGATGAGCGCGACCTGTTCGACACCTACCTGCCGCAGTTCGAAGACGCCATCAAGGACGGCGGCGCGGCTTCGGTGATGTGCGCCTACAACCGCGTCGATGGTGAGGCCGCCTGCGCCAGTCCCAAACTGCTGGAGAATATCCTGCGCAAGAAATGGGGCTTCACCGGCTACGTAGTCTCCGACTGCGGCGCAATCGGCGACATTTACCTGAACCACAAGGTGGCGCCCACGGCCGCAGCCGGCGTCGCCCAGGCCGTCAAGACCGGAACCGATCTGGACTGCGGCGTCGAGTACGTCAACCTGCTGCCGGCAGTCCGCGCCGGCCTCATTGCCGAGACCGAGATCGACCGGTCGCTGCGCCGTCTCTTCGCCGCCCGATTCAAGCTCGGCATGTTCGATCCGCCTTCGATGGTCAAGTACGCCCGCATCCCGTACAGCGAGAACGACAGCCCCGCGCACCGCCAACTGGCCTTGGATACGGCGCGCAAATCGATCGTGCTGTTGAAGAACGAAAATCGCATCCTGCCTCTCAGTAAGTCGCTCCAGACCATTGCCGTCATCGGCCCCAACGCCGCCGATCCCGAAGTCCTCGTGGGCAATTACAACGGCGAACCCTCCGCTCCGGTAACCGCGCTTGAAGGCATCCGCCGCAAGCTGGCCGGCCGCACCAAGGTGACCTATGCCCGCGGCGCCGACCTTGCCGTCAACATGCCGTACTTCGAAGTTACGCCTTCTTCGGCTTTGTTCACTTCGGACGGCCCCGGCCGCAAGACCGGCCTTAACGCCGAGTACTTCGCCTCGGCTAACTTCGATGGCACGGCGCACAGACCCAGCGAACTCACCTATCCCAACTCCGGCAAGATGGTGGGCCAGGTTCCGGCCGCTGGGAAGCCGCTCTTCACCCGCATCGATCCGGAAATCAACTTCCACTGGTGGGACGGCGCGCCCCGTGCGGACATGAACGACGACGATTTCGGCGTCCGCTGGACCGGCTATCTCATGGCGCCTGCCAGCGGAAAGTATCAACTCGGCGCCAACGGTATGAACGCCTTTGAACTCTATCTCGAAGGCAAACCACTGGTCCAGTTCAACGGCATCCACGAGCGCGCCTACCGCTCCGCCGCGGTCGATCTCGAGGCCGGCAAACTCTACCAGGTCCGCCTGGATTACCACGAATTCGCGGGTGATGCCGACATCCAGTTGGTCTGGTCGCGTCCGCCCGCCGACATCGCCCAGGAAGCCGTCGCCGCAGCCCGCCAGGCCGACGCCGTGATCATGGTCCTTGGCCTTCATCCGCGGCTCGAAGGCGAGGAGATGAGCGTGCCAGTGGAGGGCTTCCAGGGCGGCGACCGCGTCCAGATCGGCCTCCCCCGCGTTCAAGAAGAACTGCTGCAAGAGGTCGCCGCCGCCGGCAAGCCCGTAGTGCTGGTGCTGATGAACGGCAGCGCGCTTTCCGTGAATTGGGCGCGCGACCACGTGCCCGCCATCGTCGAAGCATGGTACCCGGGCCAGGCGGGTGGTGAAGCGTTGGCCGACGTTCTCTTCGGCGACTACAACCCCAGCGGCCGATTGCCGGTCACATTCTATCGGTCAGTGGACCAACTGCCGGCTTTCACGGACTATTCCATGAAGGGCCGGACCTACCGGTATTTCGAGGGCGAGCCGCTCTATCCGTTCGGCTTTGGACTGAGTTACACTACCTTTGCGTACCGAAACCTGAGCCTTCCCGGGCAAGTCAAAGCGGGCGACCAGGTTCAGGTCGCAGTCGAAGTGGAAAATACCGGTTCCATGCCGGGGGAAGAGGTGGTGCAGCTCTACATGAAAGCCGGCGGGGCCACGGGACCGCGGCCCAGGCACTCACTCGCCGGATTTGAGCGCGTGGCGCTGCGAGCGAGCGAGAAGAAGACGGTCCATTTCGCGCTGTCCCCACGCCAGTTTTCGGCCACCCAGGCCGATGGCCGCCGGGTCGTGGAGCCTGGCACATTCGAAGTATCGATCGGCGGCAGCCAGACAGGCGCTGTGACCGGGCACATCCAAGTCGGGGGACCAGCCAAGGAGTTGAATTGACCCGAGACGCAGGTGGCCGGCCCGATGCGGTGATGGAACCTAAGCGGACCCAGGGAGCTTCCAGCGAAGTCGTCCGCGACATCAACCGGCGCATCGTCCTGAACCTTATTCGCACACGCCAGCCCATCTCGCGGGCCGATCTGGCGCGCGTCTCCGGTTTGCAGCGCAGCACCATTTCGCTGATTGTCGAACAACTGATTGGGGAGAATTGGGTGCTGGAAGGGCCCACCGGCAGGCTGCCGCGAGGCCGCCGCCCCACCTTCCTCCGCTTAAACGACGAGCGCGTCATCATCGGTGTGGACATTCGCCCCGTGCACACCACCGTGGCCCTCGCCGACGCCAACGGCAAGTTCATTTCCCAGGAGGCCATGGTCACCTCGCCCGATGCGAAGATCGCCTTGGAAGGCCTGATCGACTGCATCCTGCGCATGAAAAGATCCTGCCGCGGCAAAATGATCGAAGGCATCGGCATCAGCCTGCCCGGCCGCTTCGACCACACTTCGGACCGCCTGGTCTTCGCTCCGAACCTGTCGTGGCACGACGTGGACTTGCGCAATCCTATCGTGAAAGAGACGGGCCTGGAGGTGGAACTGGAGAACGCGGCCAATGCCTGTGTGCTGGCTGCCGTCTGGTTTGACCGCATGGAGGAAGGCCGCAACCTGGTGGTGGTCACCGTGTCCGAGGGCATCGGCACCGGGATTCTGGCCAACGGCCAACTGGTGCGCGGACTGAATGGCATGGCCGGCGAGTTCGGTCACGTGCCGCTCGATTCCAAAGGACCGGTTTGCGGCTGCGGCAGCCGCGGCTGCTGGGAAGTTTTCGCCTCCAACCGCGCCGCCCTGCGCTATTACCTGGAAGAGGGCTCGGAACCCGGCGGGTTAAGTTTTCCCGACCTGCTCAGCCGCGCCGAACACGGCGACACGCGCGCCGCCAAGGCGCTAGAAACCATGGCCCACTACCTCGGCCGCGGCATGCGCATGATCGTTGCGGGCCTGGCCCCTGAGCGCATCGTGGTCGTTGGCGACCTCACGCACTCCTGGCACCGCTTCGGCAGTATCATCGAAGCCGAGGTCCAAGCTCAAGTCTTGCCTGGCGGCATCGCCCCCCGCCTGGTCCCCGCCTACGAAGACGGCATGGCCCGCCTCCGCGGCACCGTGGCGCTGGTCTTGCAGAAGCACTTCAGCGCGTGACATTCCAACTCGACATCAACATCAGTATCGCCCTTCTGCATGGAGATGGCGCTGTTTTCCAATCTGGCGGCGGCTGTTGCGCCAGCCGAGATCTCAGTCGCGTCCAGACTCGCCGGATTGTCGGTGAATGGAAATTCCTGCGCCGGCGCATCCAATGCGTTGGGCCGGAAAGAAAACGCGAAGACCGCCGGTTAGGCTTTTGACCTCGGCTTCAATCTGCCGAACAGCGCCATCAGCGCGATGCCGAAGCACATCCCACAAGCGATCAGTTGCAGCACGTCCACCGTGTGGATTGTTTCGAACCGCGGATTGCGGACCACATTTAACAGCGCGATCACACCCGCAAGCAATGTAATCGCGAACGGCTTTCGGTTTGGCATTAATCCCTCCCGGCAGAGATAAGCGTATCAGTCTATCATGAACAGCGCTCCATCCACTCTGCCCCCCTTGACGAGAGCTTCACGCCGTCCGGGCCAATTTCACAAGAGCCCGCACGAGATCCCGTTTCGTGTTCCAATCCGCGTGCTGGAGACCGTCTTTGATACGATTACTGAAGCCTCCAGGCGTGTGATAAGCGCGAGCAGTTCACGTCATGGCGTGGTCAACTCGACTTGGGATCGCAATTGCTCATCGAGGCCCGTGCCTGCTCAGGAATCGGCTCGAATCGGGCGGCGCCACCGCCCTCTTGCGAACTCAAGTCGCTATATCAGTACGGGGCACATGCCGGCACACTAACGTTGCCCGTTCGGGCGGCATGGCGCTTGCCACAGCGGCAGCACTCCATGCTCTGGACCCGCTCGTACTCGGCGACGACGCCTTGAACTTGAAGCAGTAGGTCGTCATCAGGGGCTCTGCCCGATCGCCTTATTTATGGCTCGTACGGCTCCATGGGCCGGAACTCGTTGCGGCTGCCCGGCGTCCGTCACGTTGACGCCAACCTCGTCAAGAACTTCCCGAACTCTTCAACTGGCTCTGAGGTTCAGCTTCTAAATTTAATTCCGGCCCGGAACCCATTGCCTAATCTTTCTTGCCCCCTAACAATCCCTTCAGTAACCCGCCGGCGGCCTTGGCGGCGCTGCCCTCGATGCTCTTCACCTTTTCGTTGACTACCGCCTTGATGTCGGGCCGAAAGACCGGATTAGCCGCCGTGCCCTCGATTGTGAACGGGATCGGGGTGTTGCTGATCACCGCCGCCAGCGCGGCGGTGTGCAGCGTCGCCCGCATCTTGAAATCCAGCGCATTGGCCGGGCTGATCGTGCCCCCGCCATCCAGGTCGCCAATCACCGGGACCACCAGTTGCACGGCGTCGGCGCTCATCCCGTCGGGCGCGATCTTCAGGTTGGCGCTCAGGGTCTGGATGTCCGTGTCCGGTCCCCCATGGATGCCGGCCAGCCGCTCGATCGTCTCCATCTTAGACGGGAGATTGAAGCCCGCCAGCTTGGTGTTGTTGAACGCCAGCGATCCGGTGGTGACCAGGTGATCCACCGGCCCTTCCATCGCAAACTTGAGGCTGGCCGCGCCCCCTTGTAACGTCGAACCCGCCGGCAGCTCGATTCCGATCACCGGCAGCATGGCGGCCAATTCCGGTATCGGCATGTTCTGCCCTGCCAGGCTCATCTTGATCAGCATCGCGTCGCCTTGTTGGGCGTAGCTGCCGGTGAGGCTGGCCACCGCCGCGCCAATGTGGATATCGCCCTGGGATACCCTGCCCGCCCGGCTCTTCATATTGTGTTCCACGCCGAAATCGAGTTCCAGAACGCGGGAAGATTGCGCGCCGTGCGCCGCCAGTTTCACCTTCTCGGCTTTGATCCGCCCCTTCACGTGGGTGGTTTTCCCGTCCGTTCCGCCGCTGCCGTCAATCGAGATCACCCCAGCCATGGCGGGCGCCATCTGGCTCAAACCGGTGCCCACCAGGTCGAGCGCGGCCACCTTTAGGTTCGCGCTGGCCGCGGTCGCTGCGACGTCGTCCTGGTTGATCGGCCCGGCTTTGCCGTCCAGTTTGATATCGCCGCCGCCAGCCACCTTCATCGAGAGCGAGAAGGGAAACTCGCTGGTGCTGGAGAAGTCCCGCAGTTCGACATTCACCTGTTCCAGCACCAGCGGCTTGGCGTGGCCGACAGTGCGGCTCAGCGTGAACCGCCCGCCGGTGATTCTCACCAGCTTCACCGAAAGATCGAGCGGCTTGCCCGCCGGCTGCTGTGGGGCCGCCGCCGCCTTCTTCTTGGCCGCCGTCGTGCCGCCCAGCTTCGAGAAATTCCACTCCCCGTTCGAGCCCTCGATCAGCACAATCTGCGGCTGGTCGATCTCCAGACCGGTGACGTTGAGTTTGCGCGAGCTAATCAGCGGCCAGAGTTCCACCGCCACTTTCAGCGATTGGGCCTGCACGAACGGACTGCGGCTGTAAGCCGGGTCGTCGGTCACGGACAGATCGCTTGCCGTGACGGCGCCTTTCAGAATCGAGAGCTGAAGGTCTCCCAACTTCACTTGGCGGCCCAGCGCATCTGAAAGGCTCGATTCCAGCATGGGCCGAAAATCGTTCGGGTTGATCAGGAACGGCACGGCGGCCACTGCTGCCAACAAGACGAATACGACGATTCCCACGATGATGACGATGCGTTTCATGACTTTTCCTTACGTCCGCCCTTCGAGTGTACTACCTTCGAAAGAAGAGAAGAAATTACAAATGAGCCCTAAGAACCTGCCTGCGATCGGCTTGACCGTCATGCTGCTGGCCTGCCTGGTTGCGTTCTACTTGACCCGCGATTCGGCCGGACGCCGGGCGCCATCCAAACCAACCTCTGCCGCCAGCCAACCGGTGAACATCGACCAGTCGCTTTTGCAGGCAGCCCACCGGCTAGCGCCGCTGGCCGAGACCCGCGAGGAGCAGAATCTGGCCGGCCAGGCCGAGCGGCTGGCCGATCACGAGCTCGATCAGTTCTTCGAGAGCGCGCTTCGCGAAGCTGCGGCGGCCAAACCCCCAGCAAGCGGCCCCATCCAGCAACTGACCGTGCGGATCACCCAGGTGAAGGCGCACATCGCCGCCGATCAGAACCGCATCGCCAAACTCACCAAAGACGCCGCCTCCAAGGACAGCGCGGCCGCTCAACTCGAACTGGCCAAGGCGCAGTTGGCGCTCGACCAGGACGATCTGGAAGACGCCCAACAAGACTTGGCTCGCCAGGGCGGCGACGAACATGCCCGGCTGCAGCGCGCCCAGCAGGAGCACGAAGCCGCTGAAAACGCGCCGCAACCGCCAGTCAAGCCCGTTTCCACACCGGAGAGCGGGGCCTTTCTGGCCGGTCAATTGAGAGCCTGGATGTCGCTCGGCAACAAGAATCTCCAACTGCAGTCTGCCGGGCAGCAGGCTGCAGCCAAAACCGCCAAGCTGGAACGCGAGCACCAAAGCCTGGAGAGCCTGGTCAACAAGAATGCTCCGCCGCCTGTGGCCGCGCCCGACTCCAATGCCAACACCTCCGTCGACGACGACGCCGATACAGACGCCGAAGACCCCGCTGCCATGACGGCCCGGCTGAAGGGTCTCTCCGACCAGCGAAAAACCCTGACCGAGCTTGACCGGCGCATTCAGGATTGCCAACAACTAGCCGAAGCCTACAAGA
>Ga0075019_10001960_pt1 | contig 11711 bp, 10 predicted proteins | sample ColStrG_CSR_2013_FD_71473 | JGI IMG/M metagenome (GOLD analysis project Ga0075019, IMG submission 71473) | Freshwater sediment microbial communities in response to fracking from Pennsylvania, USA - Cold Stream Run_MetaG_CSR_2013 | ecosystem: Environmental > Aquatic > Freshwater > Creek >...
TGATAGCTCGGTCGTAAAGCTTCTTCGTCGAGTCCAAATTCGTGGCAGCTCACTCAGACCTACTTGAGATCGTCGTCGATGCGGGCCCCTCGACCGGCCATCGACCTTTGTCCCCAGATGTCCTCAGATGTCACTACCGTCTCCCGGCAGGCCAACTTGTTCTGAGCAAAGGTGTTCGCGGTGCCTTGCACCACGAGTACTCGCTGCAAAGGGTGGTGGAATGAAGCTCGAATAGAACTACTGCGGACCACATCGGTTGCACCCCCTTGTGGTTGGCTACTGACTCTTGATCGTGATCCAGCCGTCGGAGCCCTTCGTAAACGCGCAACCATTGGGAGTAAACCGATAGTCGCCGTCGGGCACATTCGGCACGACGAAATTGAGCTGGTAGAGCCCCGGACTGATAATGCCCGCCCAGATCGGGTAGATGTACGCGTAGTCGGTATCCAGGTAAGCCTTGTTGGCCAGCGCGGCCGGCGCGGCAACCAGCCCTCCCGCCGGAACCGGAGGATTGGTTGGTCCGAAGCCGGTCCCGTAGGTTGCCAGTATCTCACCGGGACGGGCGGGCCTAGTGGTCAGCCCGGGCACTAGGCCGAGCCGGCCGATCATCGTGCCATCGGGAGTATTCGCCACGACCCACTTGCCGTCCTCCGCGGGTAGCCGGAAGAGCCCCGGAAAGCAGCCCGTCCTCTCCACCAGCACGGGATCGCTTCTCCCCTGCGGCGTCAGGACTTCGACCGGTACGGAGCCGCGCAGGAAATCAGGATCTGCGTCCCAGCCGCGGACTACCAGCGCATTGATCTGGGTCGGGCTGATGTAGCTGACGATCGTCGCCCAGCCTTCAACGTAGGCTCGAACTCCATCCAGTTGCCCCGGCAAGCTGCCCTGGATGAAGTCAGCCGCGCTCCACGACCGGGTTGTCGGCGACAAGTTGGTCCCCTGGATCGTGATCCACGTGGAAGGCGCGACCCCCTGGTGATAATCGGCGGCGTTGACCACCGAAGTCACCTTCGGTTTGGCCGTCCCGGTGTATGTTTCCGCAACCACCTTGTAAATCAGGTTCTCCCACCCGCCTGCAATGTAAAGGTTTCCGGTGGCGTCAAATGCAATGTCCTCGGCATCGACGGTAGCGCTGGTTGCCAACAACCCGCAACAACCCCAAGAGCCGTCGTAATGTTGGTATTGATACTTACCGACCACCGAGTCGATGATTCCATCCGCCGTCACTTTCCGAACGTTCCCAGGTCCTGTGGCGACGTAAACGCTCCCCGACTTATCGACGAGTACCCCTTTTGGATTGTTCACGTGCGCCGCTGTGGCTGGTCCGCCATCCCCCAAAATACTGGAATCCCCTGAGCTGTTCCCGGCGAAGGTGTTGATCACGCCTGCTGGCGTCACCTTGCGGACACGATCGTACTCGCAAGTGATGTAAAGGTTACCGGCAGAGTCGACAGCCACTCTCCTCGGCGCCAATTGCGCGGCGGTAGCCGGCCCACCGTCACCGACGGAACCAAAAGTTCCATTTCCGGCTACTGTACTAATAATGCCGGCTGGTGTGACTTTGCGGACGCGGTGATCTGCGCTATCGGCGATATAGAGGTTTCCAGCCGCATCCACTGCCACGCCCACGGCCCCATTCAGCCATGCGCTTGTCGCTGGACCTCCATCGCCAGGGTGGTCCATCCCGCCGCCGGCCACCGTACTGATCAAGCCGGAAGGGGTCACTTTTCGGATGCTGCCGTCGGCGATATATAAGTTGCCGGCGGCGTCTATCGCCAGCCCCTGGGGAGAGGCGAGTGAGGCGCTGGTAGCCGGTCCGCCATCGCCGCTGAGACCAAAGGTCCCATTGCCTGCCACCGTGACGATCTTCCCGTCCGGCGTCACTTTGCGAACCCAGTGCGCTAACGGTTCCGCAATATAAATCGCGCCTACAGCATCTATCGCGATGCCCACCGGGTAATCCAGTTGAGCATTGATAGCTGGGCCCCTGTCGCCGGCTGTCCCCATTTTGCCGGTTCCGGCCACAATGGTGATGACGCCTCCTGGTACACCTGAAATTGCTTGGGAATAGGACACGCTCGCAGCAACCAGTAGCAGAATGATTTGCACGCCTGCCCGCACATACAACTCACGCATAACCCACCTCCCCGCGGAGAAGCGGTCCCTTCCGATGGCACGGAAGCCGGTCCTCCTCACGCCCCGGTTCGACGCACGGAACTTCCAGATCGTCATCAACGGCGCTGGAAGGGCAACGTTGTATGTCAACTGCCATTCATATACTAAGGTGTGTTAATCTTAAATTCAATCTCAAACGTGCTTCCTGCATCAATAAACTGGAAATACAAAGGCAGGTCATTGATATCATTGCGGCAGGATCCTGCTGTTCTTCTGGTCGAAATTTTTCAGTGGCCGTGTTTTCCGCCAACGTGCAGGCATTCAGGAAACTGGAATTGCCTCCACTTGTCAGTGGTTGCCCTGGTTTGGTTCCGCCACTGGAGGCCTGCAATTGAAAATTCGAATTCAGCACCCCAGGCGGCCGTCTTGGCGTTCTTGAAGCTCTCCACCGGCTCGACGCCTGCCAGGCTGTATGTCCTCCGGACGAAAGGCCCCTCCCGGAGCCTCGTCCAGAGCCTTGAGGATGAAGTATTCCACGAGCAAACCCGGTGTCCTGGAATCTTCCAAGCAGCAGCCCATTCTCTTTTCAGTGCAACTCTGTGCCCTGCCACGATGCAAGACGCCACCGGTCCCATTCCGCACCCACACTTCCGTGTATCGGAGATGAATACTCCCGTTGACTAGAGCTCGACCGGTGATCACGCCTACATCACCGTAGCTCTCACCTGGCGGTCCTCCACCACCCACGATTCAAGCAGCAGTCCGCCTTTTTTGTTGAACTCCAATGCCTGCGATTTGTTCACAAAAGAGCCGTCCGCATTGATACTCAGGTAATCGTCTGCCAGCAGTCGATCAATCGCGGCAAGGTCGTGAAGCCGGAAAGCTTCGAACATCTGCGCATCTGCTCGGTTCAAAGCGTCGGCCCGAGGGTCCGCCTCCGCAGCAGGTCAGGCAATTGACGTTCAGCCCCTCAAGGAGGAGTATCCACGGAGTGTCCGCAACGTGTTGACTACCCAAATAACCAAACGGCAGCGGCTCCTTCAGGACATGCGCGCATTGTTGGAGCAGTCGGCACCGCAGTTTCTGGAATACACGTACAGTCAGGCCTACATAGGAGACACCTACCCGGACGGAGTTGGAAAACTGAATGCACTGCTAAGCGCCTACAAGGCACCGGAAGATGCACTGGGCACTGCGCTCGCGGCTCTGCAAGCGAAGTACGGCCTAAGCGCCAACGAACTCTGAGGAAGGCCTTCGCGAAAAGCTGCAGTGGGACTGCTCCTGCAGGAAGCGAGCGCGCCGCGACGATCCCGACGGCACTCGCGCCCGTGCGACCTACGAATACGGCGAGGCCGGCGAAGGCGCGCGCTCGGCAAGAAGGCGAGCCGCGCGTCTCGTGGTCCGGCCCGAGAGCGACGACGGCGGCGCGGGGGCCGATCGCGGAATCGGACGCGCCTGCGCGCGGCTCCTCGATCCCGCCGGCACGCGCGCCACGACGGCGCCGGGCGGGCGAGCAAAACACGGGAGGCAACGCGCTCCGCGAGTCCCAATCGTCCCCGGGCGGTGAACGGCCCGCATTTACGCAATCGAGCTCGATGGCCCGATGAGACTTTGCGGCCAAATGACGCATTCACGGGCGTGATGTCACAGAACGCCGTATCTGGTGAGCTTCGTCCTCGGCAACAGCCGTTTTGACGTTCCAGAGATAGGTCGGGTCCTAGCCGCCGTTTTCCTCGGCGTTGTGCCAGGCCAGGAGGAGATTCACGATGCGCCGGGACTGGCCGAGGTCGCCTCTGGAGATCGCGCACAGGCGCCCAGGGCTTCGAGCGGAGAGGATTCGGTACTGCATATCGTATTAGAGTCGCGAGGTCTGCAAGGTCTCTGCGACCTGGCGCGATTCTTAGCGGAGCGTTAACATATTAGGCGGTAACCTACGAATCTGATCGCTCGTGGGACGCCTGCCGCATGGTCTTCTTCGGCAGAAGGAGGTAAACCATGAACGGGTCGCGTTGGCACTTGAGCGTCAGCCTTTTGGCTCTCTTGCTTTTCCTCTCCATGCCGCGTAGTCTGCCGGCGCAGAACGCAGCTACCGCCGAACTGCGTGGCTCGGTTCACGATCTCAAGAGCGCTGCCGTCCCCAACGCCAGCATCACGATCCAGGATGATGTCCGGGGCTACTCGCGCACCGTCTCGAGCGATCTCCAAGGCTCTTACGAAATTCCGCTGCTGCCTCCCGGCCGCTACACGGTGACGGTGACCGCTTCGGGCTTCGCCCAGTTGATCGACTCCAATGTCGTGTTGAATGTTGGTCAGAAGGCCGTACTGCCTCTGGCGCTCACGGTCGCTCCCAGCTTTCAGCAGGTCACGGTCAATGCCAATGCGGAGCTCGTCGAGACGGCCCGCAGTTCCGAATCGACCACCGTCGACCAGCGCCGCATCGACAGTCTGCCCATCAATGGCCGCAACTACATCAACTTTACCCTCACCAATTCTCAAATTGCCCGCGACGCGGCGCCGTCGGTCGGCGCTATTCCCACCTCCGGCCTCAATTTCGGCGGCGCCCGCGCCCGCGCCAACGCCGTCAATGTCGATGGCGCCGATGCCGGCGATTACATAGGCAATGGAGTGCGTGCGACGGTCTCCCAGGATGCGGTGCAGGAATTCCAGATTCTCACCAACGGCTTTGCGGCCGAGTACGGCCGCGCCTCCGGAGGTGTCGTCAACATCGTCACGCGTTCCGGTACGAATGATATGCACGGGGCAGCCTACGGCTATGTGCGCAACCGCGATTTTCAGGCTCGCAATGCCTTTAGCAATGTCTCGAATCCCGCGTATACCCGGGTCCAGTCGGGTTTCACCCTCGGTGGGCCCATCCGCAAGGACCACACGTTCTACTTCTTCTCGACGGAAATCACGCGCCGCCAGGAGACCGGCTTTTCCGACATCGGAGCCAACGACTTTTCGCTCCTCAACATCGATGCCTCCAGGTTTTACGGCTATCCCGGGGGATCGATCAACATCCAGGGGACACCCGAGCAAAAAGCCTTCCTGAACAGCCTCCCGGCGGCCGCCGCAGCCAATCCCGGCATCCAGCAATACGTGGCACTCATCGCCAGTTCCTCGGGGATTGCGCTTACAGGAAACAATCCCGCGTTTCTTCAGCCGCAGCTCGGCGCGGCCCGCTTCATCACCTCGGGCGCAGCGTTGCCGCAATCGTTCATTCCTCTCAATTCTCTGATTGGCAACTTCCCGATTTCCGAAAAGACCGAGGTGTACTCACTACGGCTCGACCACAAGATCAATGGCGCCCAGCAGCTCATGCTGCGTGCCAACGTCAGCCCCAGCCACCTCACCGGCATCCAGGAGAACGCCCAAAACCAGAATTTTGGAGAAAACGCGTTCTCCCGCACTGCGATCCAGACCTACCATGATGTCAGCACGGTGGCTCAGCACGTCTGGGTCCTCAGTAGCAACAAGGTCAATGAGTTCCGGATTCAGTTCTCGCGTCATCCGATCAAGTTCTCCAACTCCGATGCGCCCGGCGGCAGCAACGTGGCTGTCGACATGCCCGGGTATGCATATTTCGGGAAGACACCGTTTTCGGTTGTCGACCGTGTAGAGAAGCAAGTCCAGCTACAAAACAACTTCACTGTCACCCGCGGAGGACACACTTTCAAGGCGGGCGTCGACGTGCGCTATGTCCCCCTCGATTTCCGGCAGGGGCAACTCTTCAACGCCGGAGAATATACGTTCGGTAGCCTGGAAGCCACGAACCTTAGTCCGGCGCTTGTGGGTCTGCCGGGCTTTTCGCCCGTTCAGGCTTATGGTCTTGGCATTCCGCAGGCCTTCGTTCAGGGCATTGGGCAACCGAGGTTGAAGTACAACGAAAAAGTCCTGGGCGCGTTCATCCAGGATTCATTCCGCCTCCACTCCCGGCTGACTCTGAACTACGGCCTACGCTACGACATCGAGTCCGTGCCCACACAAAATGCCCTCAATGCGAATACCACCGCAGCGGAACGCGCGTTTGGCGTCCAAGAGGGCATTCCTTTGCGCACCGGAAACCTCGCTCCGCGCCTGGGTATCGCGTTTGACCCGAGGGGAAACGGCAAGTCCGCGATCCGCGCGAGTTTTGGCATTTTCTACGACCGGCCTCCGGGCGATCTGGAGCCGCAGTCCCTGGTATTCAATGCCAACACCGTGCCGCTGGTCATCATCGCCGGCGGCTCTCCCTGCGATGCCTCGAGCAACGTCAGCCCTCTCAATCTGAACGCTACCAACGTGTTTCAGGGCACCCTGTCGAATGCCAACTGTCTGCCGATTCCGAGCTTCAACTACCAACCGAACCAACAGAACTTCAAGCCCGATAACTCCAACTCACTCTTCAACAACCAGAACTATCTCGCCGCCGGGTTTCCGCTCCCGATTCTGCCTTCCGGTCTGCCGGCGGATGCGCACTCCCACACCCCCTATGCCGAGCAAGCCTCCCTGGCTATTGAGCAGGACCTCGGCCGCGATTTGTCGCTCAACGTAGCCTACAGCTTTACGGCCGCCCATCACCTCAACCGTCCGGTGAACGTGAACCCGGTGAATCCGGCTTTGCTGGTTCAGAACTGGCGCGCTGCCGTCGCCGCGGTTCAGGCCGGGACTGCCGGCACGTCTGGCGGCACCCCCCTATCGGCTGTGGCCTCGCCAACGTCGAATCCGTTGCTGGTGGCAACGGCCTCCGGTACGGCTCCCTGCGGCGCGGGTCCGGCAGGTCCGTATGTCACACCGGCTCTGCTCAACTTCTTCCGTAAGTCGGGTGTCAACATCTCGCTTGCCCAGTTCCTGCAGGCCCAGGGTGCCGGTCAATGCGTGGCCCTCGCCGATCAAATCGCCGCCGCCAATGGTCTCGGCGTTGGCCTCCCGGTGCCATTCGGGGATATGACGCCCAACCTCACCAACGGCAACTCCAACTACAATGCTCTGTCGGTGAATCTGAGGAAGCGCTTTTCGGCCAATTATGAGTTCCTCGTCAGCTATACGTGGTCGCACGCGATCGATGACTCCACCGACGTGGTGAGTACCAGCCAGGCCCCACAGAACAATTTTAACGCCAGCGCCGAACGCGCCTCGTCTGCCTTCGACCAGCGCCACCGCATTGTGCTGAGCGGCGTCTACCACAGCGGCAACCTGCATGCCGGTGTGGTCTCAGCCCTCTTGCGGAACTTCACTGTCGCTCCGATCGTAGAGATCGCGTCCGGCAGACCTTTTAATATCGTCACGGGCCAGGACTCCAATTTCGATTTCGATCCGCTGACCGACCGCCCCAACGCCGTCTCCCCCACCAGCGGCGCGACAGGCTGTGGGAGCACAGCTGTCATATCCAGGTTTTCTCCGCTGGGTGCGTTCAACCTGCCCTGCTATATCGACGCGCCTGCCAACGCAACAGCCGGCAGCAGCTACTTCAATGGCAATCTCGGACGTAACACAGGCGTCAAGCCATATGTCGTTTTTGTCGATCTTCGCATCGCGCGCGATTTCTCCCTCGGCGAACGCCTCAAGCTCCAGGTCATCGCCGATGGCTTCAACCTGCTCAATCACTTCAACGTTCTGGATGTCAATCCACTCTACAGTGACGCAGGCCGTCCCACTGCCGCGTTCGACCCGCGCCAGTTTCAGTTCGCACTCCGCCTGTCTTTCTAAGGGCCGTCCTGGTTCATGCCCGTGCACGGCATGAGCCTTACCGCAGCCTACGAAGTTCCGGCCTGGCTTGCCCCAGTTCCTTTGCCATGATTGGCGCTACCCGGGATTGTACATTCAGAACTCCTCATCGCCCCTATTTCCTGTTTGCCAGTCATCCGGGCCGAATCGCTCTTTCGACGTTCGTGGTCACTACCAGTGCCGTGGTACGCTTCGCTCCGACCCTCCGATAACAATGCGGCGCCGTGGAATCGAAGTAGACCGCATCGCCCTCAGACAACTCATGCTTCGCATCCTGAGTGTGTAGTTCCAGCTTGCCGGAGATAACGTACAGAAGTTCGATGCCCGGGTGCTGGTGGAACCGGTTGTCCTTCACAAGCTTTGACGTGGAAATCGATTCAGCGCCGCTGGTATCCGGGCGCGGCGGATGCCCGCGCATGAAGGCGGGACGGGTTCGGGGGAAAGTGATTTCTGGAAAGAGCGAGGGATAAAAGATGATGCTTCGTCTACCTGTTCTGCTGGCCGGAGTCGCAGCTCTGGTCATGGTTTCCAAGGCTTCGGCGGCGGACCTTGTCGACACCGCAGTCGCCGGTCACTTCAACACCCTGGTGGCGGCAGTGAAAGCTGCCGACCTCGTGGATGCGCTGAAGGGGCCTGGGCCGCTCACAGTCTTCGCGCCTACCGACGAGGCGTTCGCCAATCTGCCGCCGGGCACGCTGGAAAACCTACTCAAGCCGGAGAACAAAAACCAGCTTCGGAAGATTCTCACTTACCACGTGGTGGCGGGGCAGGTTACGGCTAAAGACGCGGCCAAGCTCGACTCCGCCAAGAACGCTCGAGGGTGGAAGCCTAACCATCCAACGCGGAAGGTGGCGGAGTGATGGTCAGCAACGCGCACGTGACCAAGACCGACATTGCCGCGAGCAACGGCGTAATTCACGTCATCGACACAGTGCTTCTTCCCGAATAGCGGTGAGCGTATGATTTTGCTGACCGGGGCAACAGGGTATATAGGCGGCCGCCTGCTAAGGGCACTGGAACGGCAATCCATCGCCGTCCGGTGCTTGTGCAGGAACCCTGAGGTGCTTCGCGGCCGCGTGGCCGCTGGCACGCAAGTCGTACCGGGGGATCTGCTCCAGCCGGCATCTCTGGGCCCGGCATTTGCAGGCGTAGAGACGGCTTTCTATCTGGTTCACGCGATGCAGTCGGGGCGGGAGTTCGAAAGACTGGAAAGCGAAACGGCTCGGAATTTTGCGCGGGCGGCGCACGAAGCCGGCGTGCACCGCATCGTCTTTCTCGGTGGGCTGGCCCACGGAAATGAACTCTCACCTCACATGCGGAGCCGCCTTGAGACGGGCAACATTCTGCGCGCGAGTGGGGTTCCGGTGGTCGAGTTGCGGGCGTCCATCGTGATCGGTTCGGGCAGTGCTTCGTTTGAGCTGATTCGCGCCCTGGTGGAGCGGCTCCCGGTCATGGTGACGCCTCGTTGGGTCCACACTGCCGCGCAGCCGATCGGCACCGAGGACGTCATCGCGTACTTGGTCGAGGCGATCGGCGTGGAGGTGCAGGACGGCTTGATCGTCGAAATCGGCGGAGCCGACGTTACTTCTTACCTTGGGATCATGCGGGAATATGCGCGGCAGCGCAAACTGCGCCGCTGGTTTCTCGCGGTTCCATTTCTCAGTCCGGGGTTATCGAGCCGCTGGCTGACGCTCGTCACGCCCGTTTACGCCTCGATCGGCCGCTCCCTCATCGAGAGCGTCCGCACTCCGAGCGTGGTGCGCCGTCCGGAGGCGAGCCGCATTTTCAAGGTCGGGCCCGCCGGACTTGCGCGGGCGGTAGAGCGGGCGTTGACCAACGAAGACCTGTGCTCGGCCGAAACCCGCTGGTCTGACGCCGGGTGTCCCGGTTTGTGGGCCAAAGCGGCCGAGCCCGGGCCGGCTGTTCTGAGCAACGTACAAGACGTCAGCGTGCCGCTTTCGCCGAGCGAGGCGTTCGCCCCAGTGCGCCGGATCGGCGGGCGAACCGGCTGGTATTTCGGCAACTAGTTATGGAGAATCCGGGGATTGCTCGATTTGATGACAGGCGGTGTGGGAATGCGGCGCGGGCGGCCCGACCCTGAGACTCCGCTACCAGGGAGCACGCTGGATTTCTGGCGTGTGCAGATTTACGAGCCTGGGCGCCGGCTGCGGCTGCTAGCGCAGATGCGAGTCCCGGGGCGGGCATGGCTGGAGTTCCGTGCAGAGGCGAAAGGGCGATCCACCATCCTCCGGCAGATCGCCTGGTTCGAGCCGCACGGTTTGGGAGGCTTGCTGTATTGGTATCTGCTCTGGCCCATTCATGAGGTAATGTTTCGTGGGATGCTGCGGCGAATAGCCGCTGCGGCGCTAGGTGCGTCCACGCCCGGCGCAGCAACGGCGCCGCCCGTCGTGGTCCGGCCCAAGAGCGACGACGGCGCCGCGCGGGGCGCGCCGGCCGCGGCGAGGCGGGCGAAGCCGCGCGGGCGCCCGCCTCCTCGATCCCGCCGGCACGCGCGCCGCGTGCTCCCGCGACGAAACGGCCCACAGCTCCCCGCCGAGATCTGGCTCGAACGTGCGCGTGGGCGCGGCGGCCCGCGGCGTGGCCGGCGAAGCCAACCGCTCGGCGAGAGGCGAGCCGCGCCCCGTGGGCGCGCAAAACAACAGATCCGGAGGCACGCGCGCCTCCTCGCTTCTGACGCCACGCGCGCCCACGCGACTTCGCGACGAGGGTTCTCGAATTGCGTGCGGTGGACGCGACGGCGCGGCGAGGCTGACGAAGCCGCGTGCTCGCCGAGAAGCTGGCGGACCGCGCGTCGTGGTCCGGCCCGAGAGCGATGGCGCCACGCGGGCGCCGGCACGCGGGATCCGGTCGCGCCCTGCGCGTGGCGCCTCGATCCCGATGGCACGCGCGCCCACGCGACCCCAGCGGCGAGCGGCTCGACTCGCGCGAGTGGGCGAGAAGCCCACGGCGAGGCCGGCGAAGCCGCGCGCTCAGCGAGACGCACCGCCGCGGGCACGCAGGACGCGACTCGCCGCGGTTCCTCGATCCCGACGGCGCGCGCCCACGCGGCGAACGGCGTCAATTGCGCGCGTGGGCGCGAATGTGGTTCTTGGGCGCCCCCTACGTGACGATAACTGCGGCAGGGGCGGTTACATGGGGTGGCGACTGTTCAGACGGAGGCAGTTCACAGACAGTCACCGTCACGCTTACCCGTGACAAAAATTGCACGGCTACGTTCAGCCCATTATCCGCCTCGCTTACCAGCGTGAGCTGTTCATTAGGAGTACCATGGATTGTGACTATTACAGGGTCAGGAGCAGGACCTGTTGGAGCCCAATCTGGAGTGAGTATTCCCGGAAGTCCAGAGTCAATACCGAGCGCGACGATTCACTGGTTTTATGGTGATGTGCCTGGTCACGATTGGTTTTTGGGGAATGGGCTGCAGTCCGTTTCATGTGGTGGATGGTCAAGGTATGGCTATGATCAGTGCTCTCGAACCTCTTCTGATGAACCGGCTTCGACAACGTGGAGAATTGTTCTCGCGTTGTATGCTTTCAATATAGCTAATCCTACTGGTGTTACGGTGAAGGCTGCCGCCTATGCTTCTACCCGCGCCCCCGCCGATCAACGCCAGGTCCGTGGCCGCACTCGGCGGCGCGGTTAGGCCATAGGAGATGCCCATGCCGCCCAGCGCAGCGGTGCCGCTCTTGATGGCCGGCGAGGTACCCACAGCGGAGATCGCGCCCCAGATGTTGCTGTCCGTGGCATTCTGATAGCTCGGTCGTAAAGCTTCTTCGTCGAGTCCAAATTCGTGGCAGCTCACTCAGACCTACTTGAGATCGTCGTCGATGCGGGCCCCTCGACCGGCCATCGACCTTTGTCCCCAGATG
>Ga0075019_10001962_pt1 | contig 11709 bp, 8 predicted proteins | sample ColStrG_CSR_2013_FD_71473 | JGI IMG/M metagenome (GOLD analysis project Ga0075019, IMG submission 71473) | Freshwater sediment microbial communities in response to fracking from Pennsylvania, USA - Cold Stream Run_MetaG_CSR_2013 | ecosystem: Environmental > Aquatic > Freshwater > Creek >...
GAGCATATTGAGCGCACTGGTCAGCAGCAGCATGCCGCCGCCCACCTGAAAGCTCGCCAGCGAGATGCCGAAAAATTCCAGAATCTGCAGCCCCAGCAGAGCGCTTACGGTGATGACGACAAATACGCTGCACGATGAAACCCAAACCGTCTGGCGCCTTTGGTCGCGCGAAAACCCTTGGGTGTAATGGATGAAGAAAGGAACGATCGCCATCGGGTTAACGATGGCCATAAGGGTAATGAGCGGTTTGAGTTCCATGGGCTTGTCAGTGTGCAGTGCAGTCGTCAGGGGTCGCCCATGGTAGCTTCTGTATCTGCGTAGCGCGGCTCGCACCGCACTTGCGACTTCACTGAATTGGCGATGAAGCATTCTTCATGGGCCTGGTGGTGCAGTTGTCCGATTTGCGCATGCGTGGGCTGATTCGGACCGGAAAAAACCACCAACGGTCGCAAAGTCACCAGGGTGATTGACCACTTGCCATCGCTGTCTTCTGACATCACTCCCACTGCGGAGTCGTCGTAGCGGTCCACGCAAAACTTGTGTTGGGCTGCAATGGAGAGAAACCACAGCATGTGGCAACTTGATAAGGACGCCACGAACGCTTCTTCAGGGTCGACCGCACGGGCATCTGACATGGGCAGCGGTACGACATGGGGTGATGATGACCCGGAGATTTCTGCGCCGCCATCAAATCGCCATACATGCCGGCGGCTGTAGCGGTTGCTCAGGAAATCTTGCTCGCCGCGCTCCCAGAGAATTTCTACCGTGTGGTGTGCCATGTTCAGCGACCTCCCGCCACATCGATCAGTGCGCCGGTGGTGTAGCTGGCAGCGTCACTCATCAGCCAGAGAATGGCCTGAGCCACTTCGTCGGCGCGGCCTGCGCGCCGCATTGGAATTGCGCCGGCGAGTTGGCTTGCACGGTCCGGTTGACCGCCGGAGGCGTGTATTTCGGTGTCAATCACGCCGGGACGCACCGCATTCACCCGGATACCCTCCTGCGCCACCTCACGCGCCAGACCCACTGTGAAGGTGTCGATCGCCCCCTTGCTGGCAGCGTAGTCCACATACTGCCCGGGGCTTCCCAGCGTGGCGGCAACGCTCGAAAGGTTGATGATCACACCACCGTCGCCACCGTGCGCCGTGCTCATGCGCAGTACCGCTTCGCGGGCGCACACCATGCTGCCGATCACATTGGTATCGAACATACGCCTGAGTCGCGCCACGGACATGCCATCGACCCGGCTTGCCACGTCCACCACGCCGGCACTGTTGACCAGCGCCGTGATGCGTCCGAGTTTGGCGTCCACCTTGGCGAACATACCCAGCACCTGGTCTTCCTGGGCCACGTCGGCCTGCACCGTGATGGCGTTGCCACCCCCGGCGCGGATCTGCCGCACTACCTCGTCAGCGGCCAGCGAATTGGCGTGGTAATTCACTGCGATGGCGTAACCTGCTTGGGCCGCCAACAAAGCCGTTGCAGCGCCAATGCCGCGCGAGCCGCCCGTCACCAATGCAATGGGTTTCACGGTGGTGTCCGATCAGAATTTGAAAGTTGCAAATCACAATTTTGCGCCATAAATGCGCTATCTTCGATGCCGTTGTTGAAGGAGTTGCTTATGACGAAATCGGGCATTGCACGCACTGCGCGCAGCGCGGTAATGGCGGGATTTTTGAGTGCTGTTTTGAGTATTTTGCTGGGCGATGCCAACAGTTATGCGCAGGATACCCCGGTGCGCATTCTGGTTGGTTTCCCGGCAGGGGGAGGCACCGATGCAATCGCCCGCATACTGGCTGACAAACTCAAAGACCAGCTTGGCGCCGGCGTGGTGGTGGAAAACCGCGCGGGTGCCGGGGGCCAGCTTGCAGCCCAAGCCCTGAAGGCCGCAGCACCCGATGGAGCCACGTTTTTCCTGACCCACGACCACACCATTTCGATCCTGCCGCAGTTGGTCAAAAGCCCGGGTTTTGATCCGGCCAAAGACTTTGTTCCGGTGGCAGGGTTTGCAAGTTTTGTGAATGCAATTGCGGTGTCCGGCGCAACGCCTGCACGGTCGCTGCCCGCCTACATTGCCTGGGTGAAGGCGCAGGGTGCCGGCAAGGCTGCGGTGGGGATTCCGGCGCCGGCTTCCACGCCCGAGTTTCTGGTGAAACTCATCGGTCAGAAGTACGGCGCCGATCTGCAGGCGGTTCCCTACCGAGGCAGTGCACCCATGATGCTCGATATGCTGGGTAACCAAATTGGCGCCGGCGTCGCGTCGGTGCCTGACTTGATCGACAACCACAAGGCCGGCAAACTGCACATCGTGGCGGTCCTGGGTGGCACACGGCAGACTACTTTGCCGGACGTACCTACCTTGGCCGAGTTGGGAATGGCCGGGTTTGAAGAGATGCCGTATTACGGATTTTTTGCACCTGCCGGAACACCGCGTGCCGCGCTGGACCGGTTTTCAGACGCCTTGGCCAAAGTGTTGCAGCAAGCCGATGTCAAGGACCGGCTGACGGCGATGGGCCTGATCGTGGGGTTCATGAATCAGCAACAGTTTTCGGCACGTGAGGTGGCGTACACCAAAGTCTGGGCCGGCATTATCAAAACCAGCGGATTCGTGGCGCAATGAGCGCACGCGCTGTCGATGTAAAAGCCTTTGCGCGGCTGGCGGGCGTTGAAGCCGCCATTCGCGGCACCACTTTGTCTGTTTTTCCGCTGGTGATGTACCGGACGTGGGGCAGTGCCGCAGTGGTGTCGCAGATCTACTTCGTGATCGGCCTGGTGTCGCTGATGACGGCATTGACAGTGCCGGCACTGAGCCGCCGTATGCCCCGGCAACGTATCTTCTCAATGGCGATCTGGTTGTACATCGTGTCCTGCATTTTTGGCATTGTGGGAGGCAAGTGGTCAACGCTGGCTGTGCTGTGTGCGGTGGTGGCAGCGGCTACATCGTTTGTCTGCTTCAATGCCTATGTGCTCGATTACATCGACAAGACCGAGTTCAGCAAGCTCGAATCGCTGCGCCTTTTTTACAGCGCGTGGGGCTGGGTTCTGGGGCCGGTGCTGGGCGTCTGGTTGTTGTCGGTTTGGCCCGGTGCGCCGTTTGTAGTGGTCGGCTGCATTGCTGTTTTGATGCTGCGGATGAAGGGGCAAATGCGACTGGGCAATGGCAAAACGGTGGTTACACAGCAGCCCCGTGCGGCGCATCCGGTTGCCAATGTGCGGCGGTTTTTTGCACAACCCCGGTTGGTTACCGGGTGGCTGATTCCCGCCATTCGCTCATGCGGATGGTGGTTTTATTTCGTATACGTTGGCATTTTCGCGGTGGAAAACGGGCTGGGCGACAAGGTGGGCGGCGTTGCCAGTTCAGTGGCCAATATGTTTTTGTTGCTGGCCCCGCTCATGTTGCAATGGTTGCGTCGCCATTCTGTGCGTACCGCAGTGCGCACGGGCTGTCTGTTTAGCGGGCTTTGTTTTGTGATTGCCAGTGTCGTTTCGCCGCTTCCCTGGGCAACAGTGCTGGTGCTGGCAGCAGGCACCTGTGGCTTGGTGTTGCTTGATGTGTGTGCCGGTTTGCCATTCATGATGTCGGTGAAGCCTTCGGAGCGGACAGAAATGTCATCGGTGTACTCCAGCTTTCGCGATGCGTCGGGCATTATTTCGCCTGCTCTGGCGTGGTTGGTGCTGCAATTTTTTCCGATGGCGGCGGTCTTTGCGGCGGCTGGGCTGGGTTTGCTGGCAGCCTGGATGATCGCAGCGCGTCTGCATCCCGAACTCGGTGTACCGGGGCATTTGCGGGTGAGAGACGCCAAATAGCGGCTATCCGCTATCTCTTCGGGCTGGATGACCCTGTGCACCAGATAGTTATTGAGTAGGTCGTGTGCGGTGCTGAGCCCACAATGGACTAACCTGTGACTCCAAAAGAGGATTTGGGTGATGGAAAATTCAACGGACCCTGGGGCAGAACGCGATGATTCAGCGCAGCCATTGCACGAGGCCCCTCTTTTTGCAGAATTTCTCGACGAAATTGTGGCCCGCTTTGACCCACAATTTCGACACACTTATGTCAATAAAGCGGCCGAGCGGGCGACTGGCTTGCCGGCACACAGTTTTCTGGGCAAGACTAACGGTGACCTTGGCATGCCCAGCGAGCTGGTCAAGCAATGGGACGGTCAGTTGAGTGATGTTTTCAATTCCGGCGTGCCCAGCGAGAAACATTTTGTATTTCCAAGCCCCGGCGGACCGCGGCATTTCATTGCGCGGTGCACGCCCGAGTTTGGCAACCATGGCCACGTCGCATCCGTGGTGTCGGTAGCGCAGGATGTCACCGAGATCACTTCGCTGCGCGAGCGGGTTCAAAGTTTGGAGGCGTCGTTGGCTCGCGGGTCAGTGAGCCGCACCCAAACCGGCACTACCCCCGCCGAATTGGCCGCGGCCTTGCCGGAAGGCATGATAGGAGACTACTACAAGGCAATTGTGGAGTCCTCGGACGACGCGATCATCAGCAAAACACTGGACGGTATCGTCACGAGCTGGAATCCGGCGGCACAGAATATGTTCGGATATTCGCGCGAGGAGATGTTGGGCCGGCCATTGCTGGTTCTCTTTCCGCCGGAAAAAAGCAATGAGGAGCAATTTATCCTGGAGCGGATTCAGGAGGGTGAAACAGTCGACCACTTTGAGACGATACGCATCCATAAAGATGGCCGCAGGGTCAATGTGTCGGTCACCATTTCGCCTATTTGTGACCGCAGTGGCAAGGTGATCGGAGCTTCCAAGATCGCCCGAGACATCACGGCACAAAAGCGGGCTGAGCGGCAACTTAAATTGACTGCCAGTGTTTTCACCAGTACGAGCGAAGGCATTCTGATTGCCAATCGCCAGGGCTTGATCGTGGACATCAACGCGTCATTTACCAAAATTACTGGCTACCACAAAGGTGATGTCACTGGTCAGGATGTGCGCATGTTTCGCTCGTCGTCCCAGGGGCCCGAGGTGTTCCGAGAGATGCGATCGGCGTTGCGGCAAAGCGGGCAATGGAAAGGGGAAATGTGGAGCCGGCGCAAGGACGGCTTGTCTTACTCGGTGATTTTGACCGTCAGCGTGGTGCGGGGTTCCTATGGTGAAGTGGAAAATTATGTGGCGTTGTTTTCGGACATTACGCCGCTCAAATTGCAGCAGGAAAAACTCGAACATGGCGCCTATTACGACCCATTGACCGACTTGCCGAACCGGTTGCTTTTGTCCGACCGATTGCATCAGGCGATGGCGATGAGCGTGCGCCACCACCAAAGCCTTGCCGTTCTCTATCTGGATCTGGATGGTTTCAAGTACATCAATGACCACTATGGCCACGACATCGGCGACGCGTTGTTGATTGACGTTTCCCAGCGCATGCGCAAAATGCTTCGGGAAGTGGACACGCTGGCGCGCATTGGTGGCGATGAATTCGTGGCTGTGTTGTCCGACATTGGTACGACCCAAGACTGCATGCAACTGGTCTCTAGGGTGTTGACCGCCTGTGCAGAGCCCGTAACCATTCAGGGCCATTTCCTGAAAATCTCAGCCAGTATCGGTGTGACGATTTTTCCCCAGGACGACGCCGAAGCCGAGCAACTCATGCGCCATGCCGACCAGGCCATGTTCGAGGCCAAGCAGAACGGCAAGAACAGAATCTATCTCTTTGATTCTGCGCTGGATATTGAGGTCAAAACGCGCGGCCAGCAACAGGAAAGAATCGCGCTGGCCATCACCCGGCAAGAGTTCGTCCTGTACTACCAGCCCAAGGTCAACATGCGTACTGGCGAGGTGGTCGGGGTGGAGGCGCTGATCCGGTGGGTCCATCCGGACAAAGGCCTGCTTTCTCCTGGCGCATTTTTGCCTGTCATTGAAAAACATGCCTTGAATGAAATACTGGGATCGTGGGTGATAGAAACAGCGCTCAAGCAGATGACCGATTGGCAGGAACAGGGGCTGATGCTGCCGGTGAGTGTCAATATTTCAGCCAGGCAATTTCAGCAGGGAAATTTTGCCAGCCAGTTGGCTGAGACTTTGGCCCACTATCCCAATATCGACGCCCACTTACTCGAACTTGAAGTTCTTGAAACCAGCGCATTTGAAGACGTAGGCGCGGTGACCAAGGTCATGCAGGATTGCCACCGCCTGGGCGTGTTATTCGCACTCGATGATTTCGGAACCGGGTATTCGTCCCTGACCTATCTGCGCCGATTGCCGGTCACGACCCTCAAGATTGACCAAAGTTTTGTGCGCGACATGCTTGATGATGCTGACGATATGGCCATCGTGCGGGGTGTCATTGGACTTGCCAAGACGTTTCACAAGCAGGTCATTGCGGAAGGGGTTGAAAGTGGTGCGAGTGGCAAGCAACTGATTGCTTTGGGTTGCGATCTGGCCCAGGGCTATGCCATTGCCAGACCCATGCCAGGAAGCGATATTCCCGGCTGGGCTGCGACATGGCAGGCTGACGTGTTTGTCTAAACCGCAGCGACCAGTTCCGGCACTGCGACAAACAGGTCTGCCTCCAGGCCGTAATCGGCCACGCTGAAGATCGGTGCTTCGCCATCCTTGTTGATGGCCACGATCACCTTGGAGTCCTTCATGCCCGCCAGATGCTGGATGGCTCCGCTGATGCCGCAGGCCACATAGAGTTGGGGTGCTACGATCTTGCCGGTCTGGCCCACTTGCCAGTCGTTGGGCGCATAGCCCGCGTCCACCGCAGCGCGGCTTGCGCCCATGGCAGCACCGAGCTTGTCGGCCAGCGGGGTCATGACTTCCATGAACTTTTCGCTGCTGCCCAAGGCGCGCCCGCCGGAGACGATGATCTTGGCAGCCGTCAGCTCAGGGCGGTCCATGCGGGCAATCTCCGAGCCCAGGAATGTGACGCTGGCGCTGGCTGCCTGTGCGGCCGTGCTTTGCACCACCGCGCTGCCACCGCTGGCAGCTGCAGGGTCAAACCCGGTGGTGCGTACCGTGAGCACCTTGGTGGCATCGAGTGCCTGCACGGTGGCAATGGCGTTGCCTGCGTAGATCGGGCGCTCAAAGGTGTCGGCGCTGATGACTTTGGTGATGTCGGAGATTTGGCCCACATCGAGTTTGGCAGCTACGCGCGGTGCCACGTTTTTGCCAGAAGCGGTGGCAGGGAACACGATGTGGCTGTAGTCCTTGGCAAGGGCCAGCACTTGGGCGGCTACGTTCTCTGCCAGGCCATGTTCCAGACCTGCGTCGTCTGCGTGCAGCACTTTGGACACACCTGCAATCTGGGCCGCCTGGGCCGCCGCCGCTTGTGCGTTGTGGCCCGCCACCAGCACGTGTACGTCGCCTGCGCCTGCCTTGGCAATCTCTGCCGCCGCCGTGACGGTGTTGAGCGTGGCACCCTTGAGGGTGGCGTTGTCGTGTTCAGCAATAACGAGTACGGACATTCAGATCACCTTCGCTTCGTTCTTGAGTTTCTCAACCAGTGTGGCCACATCGGGCACCTTGATGCCCGCGCTGCGCTGGGGTGGCTCGACGACCTTGACGGTCTTGATGCGCGGGGCCACGTCGACACCGAGCTCCTCGGGCTTGAAGATGTCGAGCTGCTTTTTCTTGGCCTTCATGATGTTGGGCAGCGTGACGTAGCGCGGCTCGTTCAGGCGCAAATCGGTGGTGATGATGGCAGGCATCGTCAGCGCCAGCGTTTCAGAGCCCCCATCGACTTCGCGTGTGACTTGCAGCTTGCCATCCTGCACCACTACCTTGCTGGCAAAGGTGGCTTGCGGCCAGTCGCCCAGGGCAGCGAGCATCTGGCCGGTCTGGTTGCAGTCGTCATCAATGGCCTGTTTGCCCACAATGACCAGCCCGGGTTGTTCTTTGTCGACCAGGGCTTTGAGCAGCTTGGCCACCGCCAGCGGTTGCAGCTCGGCCGTTGTCTCCACCAGGATGCCGCGGTCCGCGCCAATGGCCATGGCCGTGCGCAAGGTCTCCTGGCACTGCAGTACGCCGCATGACACCGCAATGATCTCGCTGACCACGCCCTTTTCCTTGAGCCGCACCGCTTCTTCAACGGCAATTTCGTCAAACGGGTTCATGCTCATTTTGACGTTGGCAGTGTCGACCCCGCTGCCATCAGATTTCACCCGGACTTTGACGTTGTAGTCCACCACGCGTTTGACCGCGACCAATGCTTTCATTTAAATCTCCATAAGGTGTGTTGACATGAAGCCTGCTCCACCCAGCATGCAGGCTTTTTCAGTGGCCGGGTTGACCGTCAGGAGCGCGGCTTGCTGTTCTCAGGATCGTACAAAGCCCCATAACCGACGGCTTCCACTTTGACCGGATAGACATCGGCAAAATACTGGATCTGAAGTTCGCGCCCCACTTGGCAAAACTCGTAAGGCAAATAAGCCAGCGCAATGTTTTTGCCAATGCTGGGACCAAAGGCGATGCTGGTGGTGTACGAGCGGCGGCCTGCTGCGTCGATCAGCGTTTGACCTGTTGCAGGATCCATCACCGGCAGATTGCCCAGCGGGTAGCGTGCCACGCCTGTGCTGTCGATGTTGTTGGTCATGGTGAGCGTGCAAAGGTACGCGCTCTGATGCGCACGTTCGCGGAACTTCATGTGCGCTTCTTTGCCGTGGAAGTCGGCGGCTTTTACCTTGGGACGCGCCAAGTCGGATTCAAAGAGGTTGTACTCGGTCAGCAAATCGGCATTTTGCAAGCGAAGGCTTTTTTCCATGCGGCGGCTGTTGGCGTAGGTTTCCACGCCCACGGGTGTCACTCCCAAAGCATGCAGGGCATCCCACAGGGCCAAGCCGTCTTCGTATTTAAAGTGCAGCTCCCAGCCTTGTTCGCCCACATACGAAATGCGGAAGGCCAGCACTGGCACGCCTTTGATCTTTAGCTCACGCAAAGCTGCAAACGGAAAGTTTTCATGCGTCCAGTCTTCAGGCGTATCGGCAATTTTTTGGATGGTGGTGCGCGCGTTGGGACCCCACACACCCAAGCAGCCGTAAGCGGTGGTGGTGTCGGTAATCGTGACCTTGGCACCGCGGTCTTGGGCCATGCGACGCACCCAAGTCAGGTCGCGGTGGCCTGCGTCGGCACCGTCGATGACGCGGTAGTGGTCCTGGGCCAGACGCAAAACCGTCAGGTCGGCACGCACACCGCCTTTGGCGTCCAGAAAGTGGGTGTAAATGCCTTTACCCACCGGCGTGTCACCACCCACTTTGGCCACGCAGATGTATTCCAGCAAGTCAGCGGCATCGGGGCCTTGCACGTCAAACTCGGCAAAGTGCGAGACGTTAATCATGCCCACGTCTTCGGACATTTTTAAATGCTCGGCGTTGGACACGCGCCAGAAATGGCGGTTGTCCCACTCGTTGGCACGCATGGGCACTTTGTCGCCATAGACCTTGAGCAGGTGCTCATTGCTGGCGTAGCCGTGCGCACGCTCCCAGCCGGAGAGTTCCATGAAATAAGCACCTAGCGCTTTTTCGCGCTCGTAAAACGGGCTCTTGTAAATGCCACGGCCGGCGCTATACGGTTCGCGGTTATGGACCGGCGGGTTATAGATCTTGAAAGCGCCCTCGTAACAACGGTCATGGATGTATTTTTCATCCTGTTGGAACGGGTAGGTGCGCGCTACGTCAATGCGGCTGTGATCGAGGTGCGTGAAGCCATCGGTCATCCAATCGGCCACCAGCTTGCCCACGCCGGGCGCGTCTTTGACCCAAACGGCTTCGGCGTACCACAGGCCGCGCACTTTCGACGATTCACCAATCGAAGGGTTGCCGTCGGTGGTCACCTGCAGTAATCCGTTGAAGGAGTACTTCTCGTCATAGCCCAGCTCGGCCAAGATGGGGGTGAGCTCCATGGCACGCTCTAATGGCGCCATGATTTGCTCCAGCTCCAGATCGCGTTGCGAAGGCGACAGGCGCGCTTGCTCTTTTTCAAGCAGATCGCGCGGGTGGCACATGCGCGGATTTTTTTCTTCGTAATAGCCCCATTCGATTTGTCCGCCCTCGGGCGTTTTGGGGTCCCCAGTGTCGCGCAGATAAGCCGAGTTGCCTTGGTCACGCAAGAGCGGGTAGCCAATGTCTTTACCCGTGTTGGCAAACTCCAAATAGGGTTTGAAAAATGTGAGCGGGTGATCCACCGGCATGATGGGCAAGTCTTCACCCGCCATGCCCGCAATCAGGCGGCCCCACAAACCGGCGCACACCACCACGTATTCGGCGGCGATAAAACCTTTGGTGGTTTCCACGCCCACAATGCGACCGTTCTCTATGCGCAGTCCGGTGCAGGCAGTATTGGCAAACGAGGCCAGTTTGCCCGAAGCGATGGCTTCATCCACCAGTTCGCCCGCCACCATTTGGGAACGCGGTTTCACCAGTCCCGCATCGGGATCCCACAAGGCACCTTGGATCATGCTTTCTTCAAGCAGCGGGAATTTGGCCTTCGCTTGTGCGGGGGTGATCATCTCCACGCGGTTGCCAAAGGCTTTGCCCGAGGCAACGCGGCGCTTGAGTTCTTGCATGCGCTCGTCATCACCTACGCGTGCGACTTCAAGCCCGCCTATGCGTTCGTAGCGCCCCCTTTTGTCATAAAAGTCGATGCTGTACTTGGTGGTGAAAATCGTCATCTGATCGTGCATCGTGTTGAAGCAAAAATCAGAAGCGTGCGCGGTGGAGCCAATGTCGGTGGGGATGGCGGACTTGTCGATGCCGACAATATCGCTCCAGCCACGTTCGATCAGGTGGTGCACCACAGAAGCACCGACGATGCCGCCTTGACCGATGATGACAACTTTGGCGCGTTCAGGAAATTTGGCCATTTTTGCGCTTTGCTCCTAGGGGACTTGGAAAGTGTGAAGAGATTGTGCCTCGTGGCAAACCGACAAAGTGTATTCAGGGCATAGGCGCGTGACGGTTCAATTGCGACTATCGTTTGCAAATGGGCGTCGGTGCTGGGAGCGTCCATTTCCCCACTAAGAATGGCTTGCCGCAAACGCCCGCATATGAAATTGTGAATGCGCTTTTGTGTAGTGAAAATCCTCACCCACCGGGCAGGCCAGGCGTGCCTTGCAGCCCGATTCCATGCAGTCTTTGCCCTCTGGGCGGTGCAGGTGGCTGGCGCAGGCGTTGACTAAAAATCCGGTACCGGTGTAGGCGTCCACCGGACAGGCGCTCAGGCAAGGCTGGCCGTCGCATTGATGGCAGAGGTCTGTGTGCATTGGCTGTCGCTTTATATCCGTTTGCTCCAAATCGCCGGCGCGCAGAAACGGTAAAGCCAGCGCAAAACGGTAGGCGTGCCACAGCCCGTATTCGGGGTGGATGCGCAGCATCATCGGGCTGCTTTGCGTGGGCTCGCTGCGGTCGGCCCACTGCTGAAACGGGTGGTAAGGCGGGCCATCGGATGGGTACAGCGCCAGACCGCTCCAGCGCTGTGCCATCGCATCGCCAATATGTGCAGACCATCGGTCCATGGGATGGGGCAGCCCGTCGGTAAAAAATTTGGATGCCGAAAACGCCGGCCAGGCTTCGGACCCTGCCATGCCCACCATCCAAACCACCGCTGCGGACTTGCCGTTTGGCAACTGCGGCAGGGAGTCACCCGGGGCCGGCGTCCAGCCACCGCGCAAGCGCAGGCCGTGGGCTGCCAGCGCCTGTGCAATTTGAGTACGTGAAGGTGTTGTTATGGCTGACACGGCAGACTTAGTAGTTT
>Ga0075019_10001963_pt1 | contig 11706 bp, 10 predicted proteins | sample ColStrG_CSR_2013_FD_71473 | JGI IMG/M metagenome (GOLD analysis project Ga0075019, IMG submission 71473) | Freshwater sediment microbial communities in response to fracking from Pennsylvania, USA - Cold Stream Run_MetaG_CSR_2013 | ecosystem: Environmental > Aquatic > Freshwater > Creek >...
ACTCTAGCCGCCGCAAATTTTCTTCAGGCGCAATCGCCCGCTCCGGTTATCGCGCCCCCGGCCGATCTCGACGCGTATGTCTCGGCTTCCATGAAGACGTTCGACGTTCCGGGCATGGCCGTGGCTATCGTCAAAGACGGCAAGATTGTCGTTGCCAAAGGCTATGGCGTGCGCAAACTGGGCGAACCCACTCCGGTCGATGAATTCACCATGTTCGCCATCGGATCGAACACGAAAGCGTTCACCACAGCCGCGCTGGCCACGCTGGTCGATGCCGGCAAGCTCTCGTGGGACGATCCCGTTTACCAGCGGCTGCCTGGCTTTGTTATGTACGATCCTTACGTTTCGCACGAAATGACCATCCGCGATCTGCTGACGCACCGCAGCGGCATGGGACTGGGCGAGGGCGATCTTCTGTTCTGGCCGCATTCCACCTACACGCGCGACGAGATCATCTACAAGCTGCGCTTCATGAAGCCGGCGTCGAGTTTCCGCAGCCATTATGCGTACGACAACCTTCTTTATATGACGGCGGGGCAGATTATTCCGGCGGTGACCGGGACTTCGTGGGACGACTACATCACGCAGAAGATTTTCATGCCGCTGGGCATGACTCACTCGGTTAGCAGCAATTCAAAGTTCAAGCCGGGCGATGATTACGCCTCGCCGCATTCGCGCGTCGATGGCAAGCTGCAGGTCATTCCTCTCGAAGATCTCGACAACGCGGGGCCTGCGGGCTCGATCAACTCCTGCGCCGCCGACATGGCGAAGTGGGTACAGCTTCAACTCAATCGCGGCAAGTTCGTCGATCGCGATGCGCGGCTCTTCAGCGAACAGCGGTCGCGCGAGATGTGGACGCCGCAGACGATCCTGCCCCTGGGCACTCCGCCTCCGCCTCTGGCTGGACTGAAGGCCAACTTCGCCGATTACGCTCTGGGCTGGGGATTGCGCGACTATCACGGCCGCAAGCTGGTTGGACATACCGGGGGCGTGGGCGGATTCGTTTCGCGCGTCATGCTGGTGCCCGATGAGAATCTGGGAGTGGTCGTGTTGACCAATGCGGAACAGGGCGGAGCGTTCGATTCCATTCTCTACCACGTGCTGGATCACTACTTCCAACTGCCAAATACCGATTGGATCGCCGCATTCAAAACCATGAAAGACATGCAGGAAAAGGATGCAGCGGAGACCATGAAAAAAGCAGAGGGCTCACGCGCCGCCGACTCCAAGCCGTCACTTCCTCTCGAGAAATACGCGGGAGTCTACAACGATGCGTGGTACGGCCCGATCAGCGTGCGCCTGGACAATGGCGCTCTGCTTATGAGCTTCGATCACACGCCCGGCATGGTCGGCGACCTGCAGCACTGGCAGTACGACACCTTCAAAGCGCACTGGCGCACGCGGACCATCGAAGACGCATTCGTGACCTTCGCGCTGAATCCAGATGGAAGCATCGACAGTGCAAGGATGGCGGCAGTTTCTCCGCTGGCCGACTTCAGCTTTGACTATCAGGATCTGCTGCTCAAGCCCGCGGTGAGCGAAAAGAAATGAATCTGGGTGCCCCACCCTTGTCGCGCTTCCTGCGACAGGGTGGGGATTTTGAATTTTGGCTCTCGGAACTTCAGATCACACCGAGCTAAGCCTTGACCGCACTCATGCCACCACCGCCAGCCGAAACCGCCCTCCGGCGCGAACTGAACCTCGTCGACCTGATCTTCGCCCAAATCCTGCTGGTCATCGTCCCAGACTTTTTCGGCACCGCGGTCAAAGCCGGACCCGCGCACGTCGTCCTGTGGCTCGCCGCCATCTTGCTCTTCTTCATTCCACTCGCGCTAATCGTCGCCCATCTCAACCGGCTGATGCCGCTCGAAGGTGGCCTCTACGAATGGGCGCGCCTGGCCTTCAACGATCAGATCGGATTCCTGGTCGCATGGAATCTCTGGCTCTTCATCATGCTGTACGTCGCCGTGATCGGACTGGTCACGACGACTTCGGTCGCCTACGCCATTCCTTCGCTGGGCTGGATTGCAGCGAGCAAGTGGGCCGTGCTTGCCGCCTCCGTAGCGCTGATCGCTCTGCAAATGCTGCTCGCTGCTATCGGCTTCGCGGTCGGCAAATGGATCAACAACGCCGGGAGCATCGCGGTCCTGATCACTGTCGCCCTGCTCGTGGGGCTTCCGCTGGTTAATTTATGGCGCGGAACCCCGACCACATTTCATCCCCTCCGCCTCGTCGCGCCGCCGTTGACCGTGTTTACGATCAGCGTGTTCAGCAAGATGACCTTCGGCGCGCTCAGCGGATTCGAATACGTCGCCATCTTCGCCGGAGAATCCCGCAACCCCGCGCGCAACATCGCCCGCTCGATCCTCATCACGGCCCCGGTGATCGCACTCATCTACACCTTCACCACCAGCGCCATCCTCGCGTATGTATCTCCTGATTCGATTGACGTGATCGGCCCCATTCCGCAAGCGCTGCGCGTGGGATTCGGAAACCTCGGCGCCATCATCGTGCCGGTGGCCATCTTTCTTCTGCTGGCAAACTATCTCACGACGTTCAGCCTCTACTTCTCAGGCAGCGCGCGCCTGCCCATGGCCGCCGGCTGGGACCACCTGCTGCCTGCCTGGTTCTCGCGCCTGCACGCGCGTTACAAAACGCCGGTGAACTCGATTTTGTTTCTGGGAGGCGCAACCCTCGCCGCCAGCGCTGCCGCGCTGATCGGAGTTGGACCGCAGGAAGCCTACGAGTTGCTCCTGACCTGGGGATTCACCTTTTATGGGATCGCTTATCTCGCGTTATTCGCCATCCCGCTGTTCGCCCGGAAGAGTCGGGGCATCCGGCCCGGTATGCTTCTGCGCATCGCGGCGGCTTCGGGTCTGCTGGTCACGGCGCTCTTCGTAGCGCTCTCGGTCTTTCCCATCATTCACGTCGAGAGCGAGTCGAATTATTCCTGGAAGATCGCAGCGGTGGTCGTCGGCGCGAACATTTTAGGTTGGATGATTTATCGCGCCGGGCAGCGGAGGCCTCAGGAAGTTCTGAAATGAATAAACAGATAGGTAATCAGCGCCACAAAACCACAACACAAAACGGCAACGGTAACGGTGGGGATCCAGAACAAAACTATTCTCAGGGGTCTGCTTCCGAGTCGACTCGCGGCGACAAATGCCACGAAGAGCAGAATCGCCAGAATCCAGAATAGCGGCGAAAAGAAGCTCTCAAGCAATCCACCAGCGACGGCAAACATTCCGATGGCCTTAGAGTTGCCGAGGAGCCTGAGCGACCACGGCCCCGGGACGAGCTCCGCGACAGTAATCGCTGCTAGCCCGCTGAGAATAGCCTTGGCGTAATTCATAACTTCCAGGCCCACGGCGGATTATACATTCGGCAGTTAGGTTAGTTCTAACTTTCACCGCAAAAACACGTGCCCCGCATCCTCGACGCGCACGCTGGACTTGCGGCGCGCGCCTGTCGCGACGTTGTAAGCGACGAGCAAATGATCTTCCACGAGCAGGATTTCTTTCTCATCGAGCCAGCCGACGAGCGAGGCACGCGGCACAAATGCAATGCGCTTCGGTGCATCGCCCAGGCTCTTCACTTCAACAGCGGGCAAGTCGGCTAGCGCTGAGCGAATGTGTTTCGACTCCTCCGGATTGGCCTGGCCCTGTTCTGACAACTGAATGGGCTGGTTCGCCTTGGCGGTGGAAACGATCGTCATCGCCACAGAACTGTTATCCGGGGAGAGCTTCGCATTCGACGTGGAGAAACTCACATCGTAGTCAGCATTCTTGTAGGTTGCGAGCTCATCGAATACGGTCTGCGTCTTGCCATCGGCCAGCACCAGCGTTTGATCGTCGCTTTGATTCGACCATCCGCAGCAGGCGGAGTCGGGGATTGCCTCCACCACAACGTTGCCTCCTGCTGCCGCATCCAGCACCTGCTGCAACGGCTCCGCGAGCAGGGCGCCGGTCCACTTCCCACCTTCTTCCTGATAGCGCGTGCTCGCTTTATACGTGGCGCCGGTTTGCCCGGCGATGAACTGGGTCAGCAGGAAGAACTTGTCCACACCGCTCTGCGGCGTCCATACCACGCCGTACGGACAACTCTCCTCGCACGATCCGGTGCTGCATTTGCATTCTGGGATCTTCATTGTGGCCAAGTCTTCACGGCCTTCACCACTCAAATCCGTGACCCACGCCTGCCATGTGGTGGTGGTCGAGAGATCCACATTCTCGCGAGCCAGCCGCCGCGCCTGGTTCGCGAACCAGAACAGGTGGGCCCCACCTTCGGCAAGGAGCACCGTGGGCGCGGACTCGGTCACGACCTGATTCGATCCTGCCTTCCCCAGTTCTCGCTTCACTCCGAGGTCGATCGTTGTGGCAGCGTGCCGGTTCCAGAGCCACGCTTTGTGCTCAGCGGCGGCATCCTCGTCTGACAGCGGCAGCGACACCGCGGGCGCAAACAAGATCTGGCCAAGATGATTGACCGAGATCCGCTGCGGGGCCTGCGCGGCTTCGGGCGGCATTTTTGTGGTCTGCCTCACTGCGAACGTGGCTGGATCGTACTCGACCATCTCCCCCGACGCTCGCAGCACCCATAGCCGCTGACTCTGGCCCAGCGCAGAGGCGGTCAGCACGGCCAGCACCCCCAACATTTGCAACGCTTTTTGCATGAGCTTATTTATACCGTAGAGACATGGCCTGCAAAGTCTCAGCGCAGCATGATTCCGCGTACAATATTTCCACCACCAAAGAGACTCTCATGACCACTACGCATCCTCCTCGCCCGCAAGCCGCAACCGAAATTCCGGCCGTCCCGCTCACTACCGAAGGATACAGCGTCCTTCATCAGATGCTGCGTTTTCGCCGAGCGGCGTGGCGTGCCTTGCCGGACGCCGAGAAATCCGCGATCGCAAAGGAAGCTTCCGATGCCCTCGCCGCGATGGAGAAGAACTCCGCCGGGCAATCCGCGCTTTTTTCGCTGATCGGCCACAAGGGCGACCTGATGCTGATTCACTTCCGCAACTCGTTTGCGGATCTGAACCAGGCCGAACTGGCGCTGGCCAATCTGCGCTTGAGCGATTATCTCGAGCCAACGACTTCGTACTTGTCGATCATCGAACTCGGGCTGTACGAGTCCACCGTGAAGATTTATAAGGAGCTCACCGATCAGGGCATTGAGCCGCATTCGGACCAGTGGAAGGCCGAAATCGAGTGCAAGCTCAACCGGCATAAAGAGGCGATGCATCCGCGGCTGTTCCCGGAGATTCCGCCGAATAGGTACGCGTGTTTCTATCCCATGGACCGCCGCCGGGGCGAAGACAAGAACTGGTACATGCTGCCCATCGAAGAACGCGCGCGGCAGATGAACGAGCACGGCATGGTCGGACGCCGCTACGCTGGCGAAGTCAAGCAAATCATCACCGGCTCGATCGGATTCGACGACTGGGAGTGGGGCGTCGATCTCTTCGCCGACGATCCGCTGGTCTTCAAGAAACTTATTTATGAGATGCGCTTTGATCAGGTAAGCGCCGTCTACGCGCTGTTCGGGCAGTTCTATGTAGGCGTGCGCGTGCCGGCGGCGAATCTCGCCCAGCTGCTTCGCGGTGAACTGCCCAAGTAAATCGAGCCAAAATCTTTCACCACAGAGGGCACAGAGGAACACAGAGAAGATCTCTGCCGCCGTGCTGATTTCGGTTTCATCGAGTAAGGAGAACTTATGTCGACTCTCGGCCTCATCGACTACAAAGACGCCAGCCCGGAAGTTCGCGTCATCTATGACGACATCATGGCGACCCGCAAGACGGACTGGATCAATAATTTCTGGAAGGCGATCGCGCACGATCCCGCAACGCTGAAGCGCACATGGGAAGACATCAAGCAGATCATGGCGCCCGGCGCGCTCGATCCGCTCACCAAAGAAATGATCTACGTTGCGGTCAGCGTCACCAACCAGTGCAACTATTGCATCGCCTCGCACACCGTATCGGCGCAGAAAAAAGGCATGACCGACGCGATGTTCAAGGAGCTGATGGCAGTCGTCGGTATGGCCAACGAGACCAACAAAATGGTGACCGGGTACCAGGTCGAGATCGACGAACAGTTCAAGAAGGGATAGCGAAGGCCAGTCAATCACGGTGTTCGAAGAGGTAACCGGAGCCCTCAACTCCCACTCGCGGGACGCTGCTCACGGCGTATCATAGGAGAGTCCGGAGGTGCTCTATGATGAGTACCACGCCATCTGTACGGTACCGGCTTCTCCTCTCTGGTGTCGCCTTTTTCGTGGTCCTGATCGTTGGCTACGGATCCGACCTTGTCCTGGCCAGGCATCCTGACTGGATGATCGCCGACGACCTGATCCTCGGAATCGCGGCAGCCCTGGTTGTCTTCCACTACGAGAAGGAACGCACCCGCTTTTTCGCTGACAAGTTGCGCGTCATCCGGGACATGAATGCATTTGTCCGCAATGAACTGCAGATCTTGTACGCCGCGCTAGAACGGCCCGAAAAGATGAAGGTGACAGCAATTGAGCGGAGTGTTGAGCGCATCGACTGGGCGCTCCGCGAGTTGCTGCCCGGCAGACATACCCCAGAAGTCTCTTCGGTAAATCGAAGCGGCGAACTTTCGGAGGACCGGATCGAGCGCTCCGCCTGAGTGATTGCTCCAGGCCCACTTCTCGCAAGGGACGCGAGAAGTGGGGCACCCAGAGTTTCAGTCAGCGTTCCGTTCTACTTCGAACTTCGTTTCGCGGCGTGCTTGGAAGGCGGCATCACACCCTTTTCCGGATGCTCCTTCTCGATCACGTCGGAGAGTTTGTGCAGGGGTTTGTCGGCGGCCGAGGAGAATTGCGGGCCAATCTCTGGCACGGTTAGCCCCTGCGCGGTGTACATCGCCTGGTTGAATGTTGATCCCGACTTCGCCGCGGCCACCGCGAACACGCCGTGCGGGACTCCGTTGTTGAAAACCGTCGCGAAATAGTCTCCAACCATCAGCCCGTTCTGCGAGTTGGGCAGCCACTTGAGTTGCATCGGGCCAGCCAACGTCACCGCAGCATTCCAGGTTGTTCCGCCGTTGTGCGAAGAAACATAACCGACAAAGAGCTGGCAGGTCGACGCCGTGCAGCTGGCCTTTGGATAGTAATAGTAATGAATGGCCACATGCGCGGTCGCGCCAGAAGTAGCCGGGTCGATGCCGATGCCCGGCAGGAAGTGATCCACAGTCGTGGTAGTAGCGTCGATGGGGACCCGTGTCACCTTCGACCACTTCACGCCGTCGCTCGAGGTGCTGTAGACCAGATCGTTGGTCGAGCACTTGGTGCGGAAGCGACAATCTTCCCAGACCACCCAGACCGCCCCCGCGCCATCGACAGCGGCGCTGGGCAGCGGACCGCTGCGAATGCCTCCAGCATCCGTGTGACTCTGCACAGTGGAAATCGAGACGGTCTTCGACCAAGTCTTGCCGCCGTCGGTCGAGGTGAATGCCGACATGCCACTCGTCTCGATGGGCACGACCACGGTTCCGCTGGGCTGCACCAGCGGCTGGCCGCCGATGCCGAAGGCCTTGTTCGCGGTGCCCGCGGCCGCGCTCCAGGTGAGACCGCCATCGCTGGAGGTGCTCATGAGGATCCCATCTCCGTTGGCGGGATTGTCCCACTCCACGTAGCAATTGCCGTAGAACGGGCTCGTGGAAGTGCTATCGCACACGATCCAGTTCTTGTCGGAACTGCTCACGTTGCCGCCGACATTGACCGGATTGTCCCAGGTAAATCCGCCATCGGTGGAGCGGCTTACCACCACGGCGGGAGTCTGCTTCGTGTTCGAAATCGGAAGGGATGCGATGATCCACACGCCGTGCTTGGCGTCAAACGCGACTGCAGGATCGCTGGCTGCGTCATAAGGGCCGCCGCCATTGCCGGTGGTCAATCCCGGCAGGAATCCGTTCGACCAGGTAGTGCCGCCATCGGTGGAAGTGGCCCAACCGATCGCGGTCGCGCCGCCGGGTACGATGCGCCCGGTTTGGAAGGCGGCCACCAGGGTGGTGCCGTTGGCCAGCATGTGGGGCTCGACTTCGGTGGCGTGCTGCCCCGGGCCGATCGTGAACGGGTCGGAACTGATCTGCGTGAGCGTGGCCGCAGGAGCCTGCGCGCGCGCGAGCGGAGCATGCAAGCATACCGTGCCGAGGGCAGTCGCCAGCAAGGCAGACAGGGTCTTTCCAAAACGACAACCAGAGAGAATGCGATTCATGGGCTTCCTTAATTACATGTAAGTGATTTGCACGCCGAGTCGCCACGAAGATAGGCAGGGCATCCGCGGGCCGGGACCTTTGCGCGATCTTTAGTCGCGCCGCTGAACATATCCCGGGTTCGGAGCCTGTGTCAATGTGAAGAGCTTTGCAACCTTTGCGCGAGTGAAGATCGACGAGCAGATCAAGAGGTGATGCGTCGCGTTCCTGGCGAGAGGGTGGGGATTTTGAATTCGTCACCGCATGTACTTATTTCTTGCGCCGCTCCGCCTTCCACTCGTGCGCCTTCATATCCACCTTCCGCCCGCGGAAGCGCACCCCCTCTGCCTCGAGTCGAAAGCGCTGCTCCAAGGCCGAATCACCGGTCAACTTGATCTGTCCGCCCGCGCCCAGCACGCGCTGCCAGGGCAATCCAAATCCGCGATGCAGCACTTGCGCGACCATCCGGGCCGCTCCGGGGAAGCCTGCGGCCTTCGCGACCGCACCGTAGGTGGAAACCTTTCCCTGAGGAATGGCGCGAATGGCTTGCTCAATGCGGAGCCGCGTCTCGCTGGTTTTTTCTGATGCTCTCTTGGATTTTTTCATCCTGAGCGACGACAGGCCGGCTCGCGATCGAGCCGGCCTGCAAAGTTTTGAACGCGAAAGCGCGGCTATGGTTCCGGGGACCAATTCCGGGCCAACACGCTATGCCACCTGGCGGAAAGACTCCAGCGCGTCATACTCGGAGTTACGTACGTCAAACACCGTCAGCAGCTTGGTGACCTGCATCAGGTCGCCTACGCGCTTGGTCAGGTTCGCCAGTTTGATGACGCCGCCGGCATTGTGCGCCGTGGTATGCAGCGCCACCAGCGTGCCCAGTCCTCCGGAATCGATGTAGTTGATGTCGCTCAGATTGAGGACGATGCGCTTCTGGCCTTCCGCTACGGCCTTTTTCACTTCATCCCGCAGCAGCGAGGATTCTTCGCCAAACACAATCCGCCCGCTGCACTCGATGGCCAGAATCCCGTCCACCGTTCGCTTCGTCAGTTTCAGTTGCATAAAGACCTTCCTTCGCGGCCGCTTGAAAAGAGGCGCTGCCGCGCCCGCACGAAATCCCGGTGCGACTAGCCTATCTCGCTCGACCCTGGTTAGCAAGCCCGAGCGCGTAGCTCCCAGGTCTCGCAAAAGAGGCGAGACGTAAGGCACCCCTCCCTTCACAACTTCAGCGTACGATCCTCGACAGCGGCACCTCGGGCCGATCATCCCGTATAATCGTCTCTTCGCCCTCATGAGTTACACCGTCCTGGCGCGCAAATACCGTCCGCAGAAATTCTCCGAGGTCATCGGACAAGAGCACGTCACCCGTACGCTGCAAAACGCTATCGAGCAGGGACGCAGCGCCCACGGCTATATCTTCAGCGGCCATCGCGGCATCGGCAAGACCACCGTGGCGCGCATATTGGCGATGGCGCTGAATTGCCGCTCCAAAGATCATCCCGTGCCTGAGCCCTGCGGAGTATGCGAATCGTGCACCGAGATTCGGGCTGGCAATGCGGTCGACGTGATTGAGATCGATGCTGCCACCAACCGGGGCATCGACGAAATTCGCGAACTGCGCGAAGCTGCGCGCTATCGTCCGGCCCGTGACCGCTTCAAGATTTACATTCTGGACGAAGCGCACCAGATCACGGATGCCGCCTTCAACGCTCTGCTAAAGACATTGGAAGAGCCGCCCGACCACATCGTCTTCATGCTGGCGACCACGCAGCCCGAAGATATCCCGCAGACCATTCGCTCGCGCTGCCAGCACTTCAGCTTTCGCGCGGTAAAGTTCGACGACATTGTCGGCCAACTGCGCGATCTGGTCGGCCGCGAAAAGATCGAGGCCGACGACGATGCTCTCGCGCTGCTGGCCGAAGCGGGTGACGGCTCCATGCGCGATGCACTTTCGATTCTCGATCAGGCAATCGCGTCATCGAGCGGAAAGCTCACCGCAGATTCGGTTCGCAATCTGGTGGGCGCTGCGCCGGCGCACATCCTCGAGCAAGTGATACAGGCCGTGTCGGAATCGAAGAGTGAAGAGATTTTGCGCCAGGTTGACCATCTCATCAGCGAAGGGCATAGCCCGACACATTTCGCCCGGCAGATGGTGCGTTTTCTGCGAAATGCCACTGTGGCGAAGATCGCGGGCAAAGATTCGGCTTTGCTGCAGATTTCCAGTGAGGAACGCGAGCGCGTGGCGCGGGTCGCCGATCTCTTCGGCGAAGAGGATCTCACCCGCCACCTGCAAATCATGCTGCGCACCCACGGCGAGCTGGGATACAAACAGGAGCAACGCTTTCATCTTGAACTTGGGCTGCTCAAAATGGCGCACGCGCAGAAGTTGCTGCCGATCGAGCAGTTGTTGAGCGAGGCTGGCATGCAGGCAGCGCCGAGACCTGCCGCTAGACCTGCCATTGTGGGCGGTTCGTCGAATGCGGAGGGCCGGCGATCAGAGCCGTTCACTGCGCCACGACCGACTCAAGTTTCGCCTTTTGCCGCGGATTCGGCGCGCAAGGGCACTCCTCGCCAGGAGGCGTCGTTCGATTCCGCGCCGACGACTGGGCCGCGCATGGTCGCTTCCGCCAGCGCGGCGGAGCCGATCATTCTTGGAGCAGCCGCGCCCGCGACGCAGCGAGAACCCGCGCCGGTGCCAAATCCTGAGCACAACGACGTGCCCCAAATCCCGGCCCGAGCCATGCCGGCGGAGGTCCCCGAGCCAACCCCGATCGCGGATACGCAACCTTCGATTTCCGCTACAGCGGAGCCCCAGATCGACCGCTTGCGGGAGGCCGTGCTGCAAGCGCTCGCGAACGGTAATCAGAACTTCCTGGTCTCCATGCTTTCGACTGGCGAGTGGAGCGTGCGCGGGAACGAATTGGTCATCCAACTGTCGGAGTCGCAGACGGTAGTGGATATGTCGGTGAGCAACGATGCCAGGCGTCTGGCGATCGCGTCCGCAAGTGGGGTTCTCGGACGCGCGGTGAAATTCAGAGTTGTTGGCGGCGCCAATGTCGCCCCGCAAGAGAACAAGCACAACGGCGGAACGTCGCAGCTTCCGGGAGTAGGCGGGCGGGCGCGGGCGGAACAGGATCCGGTTGTCCGCCGTATGCAGGATAAATTCGGCGCGGAGATTCGAACGGTGATCGATTACCGAGACAAGAGGTAGCACGGTCTTATGGGTGGATTTAACCTGCAAGAACTGATGTCGAAAGCGAAGTCGCAGTATGACGCTCTGCAGAAGAGAATGCAGGAGACGGTGGTCGAAGCCACGTCTGGCGGCGGGACGGTTACCGTCAAAATGGATGGCCGCAAACAGTTGCTCAGCCTGCGCATTGATCCGGAGGCGGTGAAATCGGGCGATGTCGAGATGCTTCAGGACCTGGTGCTGGCGGCCATCAACGAAGCGGCGCGCAAAGTTGATGCGCAAATGCAATCCACAGTCGGTGGC
>Ga0075019_10001964_pt1 | contig 11705 bp, 8 predicted proteins | sample ColStrG_CSR_2013_FD_71473 | JGI IMG/M metagenome (GOLD analysis project Ga0075019, IMG submission 71473) | Freshwater sediment microbial communities in response to fracking from Pennsylvania, USA - Cold Stream Run_MetaG_CSR_2013 | ecosystem: Environmental > Aquatic > Freshwater > Creek >...
CCGCTCCTCTGGGGGCTGCAACTGGACAAACCCTCCTTGCATGGTGACCTCGAGTTTTCTTTGTCGTCTTTCGTTGAAGACCCCCTCAACCCCAATTCGAATTTACTCGAAATCCACGCCAACCAGAGTCCGCAAATGAGTGCCCTGGCAGAGCAAAGCTACGACGTCGGCTTGGCTTTGGATGAGGGCATGATCAACCGGATGCTGCAGCTGTCTTTTGAACGCAAGCTCTTTGCAAATTTGCAGGTCGGAAGTGGCGGTCATTCGGACGGCAATCCCAAATGTGGCGAGGCCCCCAGTGATGGCCCCCCCACCTTTTTACAGATTCTGGAGCCCCCGCAAATTCAAGGTCTGAGCGGCGGCGGCAGTACTGGCACCCAAGGCGAAACCTTGGTGAGCGTCCATGCCAAACTGCGCGTGCCCAAGGGAACCGTCACGGGTCTTGGCACTTGGCTGATCAATGACAATTTTATACTGTCTGGAAATCTGATCCTCAAATTGAAAAAGAGCGCAAACGGTCGGCAAATTTCGATGCACTTGTGGGATGTGGATCAGTCCTCCCTCGTGGTCGATCCCAGTGGATTCACGGGACTTGGCAGTATTCTCTTCAAGGGCGCCGTCATGAGCAAAATATCTGACACCTTCAAAGGGCTCGTCCAAACCTGGCGCTGTGAAGATGTCCAGATTCCGGGTGCCATACCGACCCCCGAAATCTATGGTATCGGATTGCAACTCAGTCATCTGATGATGGAATCCTCTGGCCATTTGGTTCTTTATATGGAATACGTCCGCAACAGCGGGAGTCCAAGATGAAAATGAAGGCCATTTTTGCGAATCTTCAAAGTCATTTTTTGGAACTTCTCTTGCTGTTGGGGCTTTGCGCATCCCTGATCAGCCGAGCCGATGACAACCCCTTTGTGATACCCGTCAATTATCCAGCGACTCAGATCGCAAGTTTAGAGACTTACCGCGGGCATTATCTGACGGCGATCTACGCCAATGGGAGCGTCTCGGGGCTGGCCAACTCCAGTGATCAAATCCACCTGCGCCAAATTCAGTTCATGGACGAAAATATTTTGATTTCGGGAGATACCGTTCATCTGCCGCTTGAAAAAGTCCGTTGGACTGGAATCTGGAAGCCGAATCTCCTGATTTTGGTTGTTCATGAGCAGCCGCATTTCACATGGAAAAATGTAGATGGGGACCAACCCACTTTTCCCGCGAACGCGCACACCACAACAAACACCAAAGCGATTGCAGTTTCGACGGTTTCTGTCCATGCCCTTGAGGCCCTTGTGGATCGACAGGGAGTCGCTCAGTATCAATTCAATCTGTCTCTGCCAATCAACAATCTGCAGATCTTAGGATCTCCCTAACCAGAAGCTGGTGTGCTGCGGCTGCGCACTTGGGTGGCTTCGCGAGCTGCGCGAATGCCCGACTGCACGGCCCCATTGAGAGTCCCCATTCCATCATAGAGGGTGGCGTCGCCAGCAAAGACGAAACGCCCTTTGCGTTCTGCGGTTCCCAGAACTTCCGACCAGCGATGCACCTGTCCTGGCCGCAAATAGGGCTGCGAGCCCAAGGAATCAGGCGAACTTTGCCAATTCATGACCTGATAGGCTTCTGCGCTCAGTTCCTGCCCCTTGTTGCTCAAGGCCGCGATTTTACTCAAACAGCCAACGATCGACTCAGGGCCAGCCTCAGCACCAGCCTGACCGTTCATTTGCCAAGTCAAAACTCCCCGAGACACTGGTGCCAAAGGTTGCACTTGGGGAGTCGCATCCCAAATTTGGACTGTTGAATCGGTGATCCACTCGCCGCCTTTCCCATTCCAAAATCGATTGGTGAACGAGGCCGATGCCTTGGCACTGGTTGAAAAATTCAGGTCCGAAATCGCTTCTGTCTTCAAGGCCCCAAATGACAGGCTGTCAACGCCTTTGACTTTGCGAAGGACAGACCAGGGCAATGTGCAAATCACCACTTCGGCTTTGATCTCGAAATCGCCCTTTGGCGTTTCAAAAGACAAAAACAATTTTCCAAGCTTTTCTCGAACCTCTGTCAACCGGTGCTCACGAACGACAAGTTGATCGGGTATGACTCCTGCAATTTTATCAAAAAGCGCTCGGGGTAAAACGGCGGCTCCGCCTGGCAAGTGCCACCTTCGCGCCTTCCATGTTTCCAAACCAAAGGGATGCTCACCCATTCTGTCCAGAAGCTGCAGCGCAGAGAGCTCCTGGGGGTCCACGCCCCATTCTCTTTGGACGATTGCTTGCCACAGCCACTCACTCTCAGCCGACAGACCTCTGCCATGAGTTTGCCAAAGATCCTGACCCGAAAACCGATCAATTTTTTCAGCGGAAAGCTGACTCTTCCAATCCAAAACTCGTCTGTTGAAGGTTTGGAACTCCGCCGCTTGCAAACGCAACTCCTGACGTTTGCTCTCGAGCAATCGCTGCGGCAGTCGCAAGGACCACGGCACCGCTTCCAATGGAATTTTAAGCTCTTTGCAAAGTCCAAGAACGAAATCGTCATCATCACGAATCCATTCACCGCCCAAATCAGCTGTTTGGTCAGCAGCGTTGAAGCTGTTGACACTCAAAATTCGACCACCAATCCTGCGCTGCGACTCATAAATCCGGAATGGGGTGCCCAGCCGTCGCAACTCCCGCGCGGCCACAAGACCACTCAGTCCAGCTCCCAAAATAACGACTTTGGCGGATTCATCATCGCCATCTCCCACGATCAGGCGATCCAAATTGGCACAGCCCGCGGTCGTGACGACCGGCCCCAGCGCCGCAAGCCCAGCCCAAGACAGCGATCCGACAAGAAAGTCTCGACGTGCAGATTCTTTGCGACTTCTTCTGTGTGTTCTTGTTTGCTTCGACACAGGGGCCAGTGTAGAAATTTGGGATGCTGAAGTCCACTGATAAAACCGTGGCAGGCCGTCTTCTCAAAGACGTTTTTTTGTCACAATTGCATATTCGCCTGCTCATGCTCGGCATTGGACTTCTGGCTGCTGCCTTTGGCCTTTTGGGGCCTTTTTTTCAAAAGGAATTCATCGACCACCTGAGCGGCGAAACTCTCGTTTTGGACAACCTTTACCCGGGCCTGCAGAGTCACTTGCCAGACTCTGCGATCGCCTTTCTGGGACTGGCTTTCGTCTGTATCCTCCTGAGTATGGGCTGCAGTCAGCTTGTCATCTATTTGGGCGCACGCGAAGCGGTCCGCCTGCAACGCAAATGGTCTCAAGAACTCTATGAAAAAATTCTCAGCCTGAGATCAGAAATTCTCAGTCAAAGACCCGTTGGGGAAATCGTCGCAATCTACACCACGGATCTTCAAGGCGCCACGATCCTTCTTGAACAAAGCCTTCCCCAAGCCCTGAGTATCATTTGTCCATTGGTTCTTGCGCCTTTTTTGATCGTCGGACTGTTTCGAATTCCAATCTCGTCAGCAGCCGGAGTCATGGTTGCTGTTGTGCTTCTGAATCTGAGTTTGGCGATTCGTCAGAGTCGCTTTTTTTATCGATTCAAGCAGCTGGCTGCAGATCGCGTCGGCTTGGTCAATGAATGGGTGCAAAACATACGCACCCTGCGAATTCTGCGGTGGACCGCCGACTTCGAGAAAAAAATCATCCAAGTTCGTGCTGTCGAAACACAGAATCGTGTGGCAATGCTAAATAATGGGCAGTTTATGAATGCCTTGGCGTCTTCGATTACGTTTGTCCTCAATGTCGTTTTGATCGAAACGATGGTGCACAGCGAAGGAGCCAAAATTACACCTGGCAGTCTGCTTGCCCTTCTCTGGATTGTCGCTGTCTTTCTCACCCGACCCTTCCGGCAGATGCCCTGGTTTTTTACATTTGTTTTTGATGGCCTTTCGAGCCTCAATCGAACAGCCTCGCTGTTGGGCAAAACTGATTCGCAGGGACGTGATCGACCCACCGAATTTCAAAAAGTCAAAGATGATCGACCAGGACTACCTGCACTCGAGGTGCAAAATCTTTCGTTGCAGCTGGGTGGTCAAGCTGTCCTCAACGGGCTGTCATTCCGAATTCAAAGCGGCGAGTTTGTCGCCGTCGTCGGAGAAGTAGGCGCGGGCAAAAGTCAGCTCCTGCTTTCGCTCCTGGGCGAAACAAGTGCGCACTTCCAGGCTTACAACTTGGGCAGCAACAATGCGCAAAACTTTCCGCTGGCCCAATTGCGGCAGTACTTCACTTACATTCCGCAAGACGGTTTTATCATGAGCTCGAGTCTCCGAGACAATGTCGCTTTCAATTATGACGTCGATCAAAAAGAAGATCGACAGATTTTGCGGTCTTTGGCTCATGCCCAATTTGCCGTTGTCCAGGAGAGGCTTCCAGAAGGTCTTGAAACCCAAGTTGGCGAAAGGGGCGTGAATTTGTCGGGAGGACAAAAGCAACGCGTCAGCTTGGCCCGAGTTGATTATTTTCAGGCACCAATTTTACTTCTCGACGACTGCCTGAGTGCTCTTGATGTCGACACCGAACAAAAGGTGATGAACACTCTGGTCTTCGGAGAATGGAAAAACTCAACGCGGATTCTTGCGACACATCGACTGAGCGTTTTGGAAAAAGCCGATCGAATCCTCTTTTTGCAAAATGGTGAACTCGTTGGCAACGGGCACTATCAGAAGCTGCTTTCCGAAAATGCCGACTTTCGCTCTTTCACTGCAAGTGTACAAAAGCAGTCTCAACAACCAGGGGCTGGCAACATGGGCCCCCAAGGAGTGCTGAGATGAGCACTGCCAAAACTGGTGAAGTGAAATTTGCTGGGCGCTATTCACAAAATGTTTTTTTAACGCTCAAATGGGCCTACCAATCGTCACGCTGGGGACTTCTTGTCTTGCTGGGTTTTGGTTTTCTGGGACGACTGGCGCTTTTGTCGAACGCGAATATTATCGGCCTTTGGGTGGATCGGTTCTGTCGCCCTACGCCGCAGATTCAATGCCATCCAGCACCAACATGGTTGGCCACTCTGACTGATACTGATTTTGTCTGGATCCTGGGATCCGTCACCGCACTTGGCTTTGGCCTCAGCATTGTCTTTCGCATCGGTTTTTCGGTTCTCTCGGCTCGCGCGGTCAGTCAAATTTATGACGAAACGACCTTGCGCACGTCGCGATTTCCGATGGCTTTTTTTGATACCAACCCAACCGGCCGAATCGTGACACGTTTTTCCAGCGACTACGGAAACGTCTTTCGTCTCTTTGGTGGCCCCCTGGCCGAATTTCTTTCCATCATCTTTGACCTCACGGCTATGATCCTCCTGATTGGCTTGGCCAGCTCTTACTATTTGCCAGCTGTTTTGGTGGTTGCGATCTGCAACTTTGCTGTTTACAAATGGAACCAAACAAAACTGCGCACAACGCGAAGAGAACTTTCAGCCAGTCGTTCTCCCTCCGTCGCTCACTTTGCGGAAACAGTTCAGGGCGCGAGCTCGATTCGAACCTACAACCGGGAACGGGCTTTTGCTGATCGTTTTGCGCGCCTGGATCAACACTTTCTGCAACAGAAAATTAAAGTTGTGCGAAATATTACTCAGTTTAGTTTTCAAATGAATGCATTGACTGCCCTGCTTCTCTTGTTAACAGGACTTTCCGCATCGCTGCTGATCCAAAGAGGCCTTCTCAGCGTGGGTTCGTTGGGAGTCGCTTTTGGTTTCATTGCGCTGTCTGGGAACACTGTCCAAATGTTTTTTGAATGGCTGGCACAATTCGAAGAAGCCATGATTGGTGTTGAAAGGCTGGACCATTATCTCCGCTTGCCGATTGAACCCGGGGCTCGTCTGCCGAATCAGGCTCAGTTTCCAACTCCGCATTGGACAGCCAGTGAACCCGCTGTCCCCGAGATCGCAAACTTTGGAAAAAACTTGTCGGCACCGGTTGAGTTTCGAGATGTTCATTTTCGTTATTCGCCACAGCTGCCTTGGGTGTTGAAAGGTGTCAGTTTTGCGATTCCGGCTGGTCAGAAGTGGGGAGTTATCGGACGAACCGGCAGTGGAAAATCCAGCTTGATCCAGGCATTGATGGGCCTGTACCCCATTGCGGAAGGCCAGATTCAGATTGACGGACGCTCTGCCTTTGTCAGCGCTGACCAAATCGGAAGCCCCGTCGACCTTGAAACTTACCGAAGCGCAGTGGGCTTTATTGCTCAAGAACCCATACTGTTCAAAGCGTCCCTGAGAGAAAATCTGATCGGCGGCAAACTTTTATCAGATGACCTTCTCGTGGCAGCACTCAAAAAAGTGGGCTTGGAGGAGTGGGCCAATCCAGCGGGGTTGCGCACCCCGATTGAAGAAAAGGGTAAAAATCTGAGCCAAGGCGAAAAGCAGCTCATCTGCCTGGCTCGCTGCCTTTTGCAAAAATGCCCCGTCGTCATTCTGGACGAAGCCACAAGTTCAGTCGACCCTCGCTCTGAAGAGACGATGGTTCGAGCGACCGAAGATTTTTTTGTCGGCCGAACTCAAATTATCATCGCCCACCGGCTGACAACTTTGCAAAGGTGCGACCAAATTCTTTGGCTCCATGATGGGCAAGTGCGAATGATTGGGTCACCTGAAAAAGTCCTGCATGAATTTCGACAATCCCATGAAAATTTGGAGGTCTTGTGAAAACAGGTCAAAATCAATTGGCTCAACTTTTAGTTCTTTTCAGCCTGCTCACCATCTCGACAACTGGAATAGCCAGCCTCTTGATCGAGCCCGAAATCGGTTACTCGACAAGCCAACAGCTCCGCTACACCAATGCAGGGACAAATTACTCATTCAACGAATCTTCTACATTCGCCGGATTGCGGGTGGGATATGTGGCCACCACGGGCCTGTGGTTGGCTTTGCGCGGCGATGCCGCGACCAGCGGAACACTGACTGCCACGAATGGCACAACGAATAGCGACACGTTCAACCGGAATACTGTTGCGGTTGAAGTGGGTTGGCAGTGGCAAGCGTTGCGACTCCTGGCGGGGTACCAGCTCCTCAACACAATGACAATCAACCCCAATGTCAGCAATACGAAAAGCCCCACAAACTTCTCAGGCACGGGCGAGTACGCTGGCGTGGGAATCCAATTCGGCAATCGTTTCAATCTGCATGCTTTGTACGAAACTTATTCCTATTCCAGCGTCACTGGACAGAACTCAACGAGCCAATCTCTGACAAGCTCAGCCTACTCGAATGTCTCGGATGGAAATGTGAGTCTGTCGATGTCAGTGGCGTTCAGCGCCACTGGCAAATCGACAGGCCGTTAGGATTTGAATTAGGATTTGGACAGAAACGAAGTCCAGCGGCGGATTTCCTGTTGCACGCCATCAGCCAAAGGACCGAATTGCACGCCGTAGGCTTTGCTGTTTTCGCTCCACACAATGCGACCGGCAACTTCGATGCCCTCTTGTCCCTCAGGTCCTGCGATCATCATCACAACGTCGCCACCTTTTTCAAGACCCGCATCAGCACTGAAAGAGAGTCCACCGAGGCCGATTGTTGCCAAACGACCCTCGAACTGCCGGCCTTCAACCAAGAATTGAACTGCAGTCTCCAGGCGGAATCGCTCAAAGCGACGTCGTGAAACCTTCTTCGCTGCTTGCGCATCAACCGCAAACCAGACCGCCAGAGGCAAGAGCATCAAAACCAGCAAAGTCGCGCCAGTCGGGCCCATGCCCGAGCCACCAAGGCCGAGGGACGATGCGGCTGACGCCGCAATTGTTCCACATCCGGCTCCACCTGCAGAAGAACTTCCCGTTGAAACGCCAGCCGGTGGAACCGCCGAATAAGAAGGCTGCGAAGCCGGCGTTCGGGTGTTGGCCTGGGCCATTTGCACCGCGCCCAAAGCATCGACGCGCGAGCCATACACGGTCAAACTGTGCAGAGCCGAGACGGCTGTAGCTCCGCCTGTGACCATTTGCTTCACCTGGTAGCCTGTGAGCTGTGAAGCTTGAGTTGAAGCCAAAGCAGCAAGTCCGGCCACAAATGGCGCCGCCATACTTGTACCCGAAAGGTAGGCAAAACTGTTGCCGGGCCAGGTGCTGTAGATCGTCAAGCCTGGCGAACCGACGTGGACGGTTGAGGGACCAAACGAAGAGAAGTAAGCCAGATTGTCACTGTTGTCGCTTGCTGCAACTGTAATTTGGCTCGGAACAGCCAGACTTGCGGGATACATCGGCGTCGAATCATCGTTCGTCGAGTAATTGCCAGCGGCGGATGAAATCACCAACCCGCGACTGTAGGCATAAGTCAAAGCATCGTGCAGGCTCTGCGAGTAGCTGGAACCACCCCAAGAGTTGTTGATCACTTTCGCACCATTGTTGGCGGCATAGTAGATTGCCGAGACCGCCGCCGATGTCGTGCCAGTTCCGTCTGACCCCATGAACTTCAGGGGCATAATTTTAATCAAAGATGTTTGCAGACTGCTGGCCAAAATATTTTGGGCCACTCCGATGACGATGCCGCTGACATGGGTTCCATGTCCGTTGTCATCGTAGGGGTTGTTGTTACCGGAGTAAAAATTCCAGCCCCTGACGTCATCAATGAAACCGTTGCCATCGTCATCGATCCCGTTGCTCGGAATCTCGGCTGAGTTGGTCCACACAGCGGACGAACTGGTGAAGACATTGTGGTTGTAATCGATGCCAGTGTCGATCACGGCAACGACGGGAGTGTAAGTCGGAGTGTTCATCGCAGTCCAAGCCTGCGCGATGTGGACATTGGCGAAGTTTTGCCCATAAGAGCCCCCGCCTGAAATCGATTGCATCTGCACGGCACCACTGGATGCGGCAAGATTGGGATCGTTGGCATTTTGGTTCAAGCGGACATAAAAGTTTGGTTCCGCGTATTGAACGGCAGAATCGCGATTGAGCTTTTGGATCAAGTCATGGTGCGACGAACCGTCGGTGATCCGCAGGTGGTGGATGTTAAGTTCGTGAATTGAACTGTGGATGACAGCCTTGCCCTGCAACTGGCTGAGGCTTTTTTGAGTGTCGGGATGACTCAATTGATGCTTGTAACGCACGACCACTTCGCCGGGCACCTCATCAGATGTCACGTTCACCTGCGTCTGAGCTCCCGCTCGAGACGGAGTCAGGCCGAAGATTGCAATGGAGCCGGCGATTGCAAGCGCGAAGCTGAAGTGCTGAAATCCACGTTTTGGCATACTCAGATCGTATCGGATGAAAGTCCAGGTGCGTGAGGTCTTTTGCAGATCCTCTCAGCTTGAGACACTTGTTGATTGGAAATGACGAAATCTTTGACACATATTTCGGGACAAAGGCGGCACATTTTTTTAGACTGTCTCACAACGACAGGGGAGAATCAGAATGGGATCTCTGGGACGAATTTTCTTTCGCGGGCTCGTCACTCTCCTACCCATAGCAGTGACAATCTATATCCTCTACTCGGCAATCGTAATCTTGGACAATCTCTTGGGACATTTTCTCCGGGAAATACTGCCCACCTACATCCCGGGACTGGGACTTGTCGCGATTGTCGCTTTGACATTGCTCTTTGGTCTTTTGCTCAACAATTTGGTTGTGAATCGGCTGCTGTCTTTTATCGAACAGCGGTTTTTAGCCGTACCCCTTTTTCGCGCCGTTTACGCCCCACTTAAAGATCTCATGAATCTCTTCTCTCAGCAGGGCCAAAAAGGCTTGCAGCAAGTTGTGTTTGTGGAAGTGACGCCAAGTTCACCTTGGATGATGGGACTGGTCACCCGAGAAAACTTTGACGAATTGCGATTGGCGGAAAAACTCAACGGACGAATTGCTGTCTACCTTCCTTTCAGCTATGGTCTTGGCGGCTATACTGTTTTTGCCGAGCGGAAGTCGATTCATCCGATCGACCTGCCAATCGAAAAAGCGATGAGCTTGGCGATCACGGGATGGGTCAAAAGCGAAAAAACTAGCCAGGACATCAATCGATGAAGCAAAAGATTCTTCGCACCACGCAGAACAAAGCATTTGAAATCAATGAAGAGAATAAAATCTACGGCACCTTCGCCGAAATTGGTGCTGGGCAAGAGGTTGCGAGGTTCTTCTTTCAAGCCGGCAAGGCGTCACAAACGATTGCCAAAACAATTTCCGCCTACGATATGATTTATTCAGACGAAATCTACGGCAAAGAAGCCAATGGTCGTTACGTTTGCGAATCTCGTCTTGAAAAAATGCTGCACAAAGAATTCTCCCTTCTGGAAAAGCGCCTCAAGTCCACTCGGGGCAGTCAAACGTGCTTTTTTGCCTATGCCAACACGGTGGCAACTGGAGATCAGAACAAGCGCCAACCCCATGGCTGGATGGGAATTCGCTTCCAAGCGCATCCGAATGGCGAGTTCAACGACATCGTCGTGCATCTCCGTCTTTTGGATCGATACCGCCTCTTGCAGCAAGAAGCCCTGGGTGTTTTGGGAGTCAATCTCGTGCACGCGGCTTTTCATGCGACGGATCAGCAGCGAGATACGATCGATGACTTCATCGAAGCGCTGGTTGAAAATCTAAAAGAGGGGCAAGTCGTCATCGATATGATTCGATTCACCGGCCCTGACGTCGCTCATTTTCGCAATCCCCTTGTCAACTTGGCCTTGATTCGACGAGGGCTCACCGAAGCCATTCTTTTTGCCCCCGACAAAAGCATTTTGTCTTTGACGGATTCATTTTTTGGCCGACCTGTGATTGCACTCCGAGGAAATTTTCGCCCATTGACGAATTCTCACCTTTTGCAGTTTGAGCAAGGGACCCAGGCCTTCGCCGCGGCCTTTCCGCACGCCAAATCGCCAATAACAGTTTTTGAAGTCACCATGCAAGCCCTCCAAGGCGAGAGACAATTTTCGGAGCAGGATTTTTTAGATCGAGTGCACGCGTTGACAAGCACCGGCCACCACGTTCTTGTTTCCAACTTTCTCGTTTTCCATCGATTGAAACATTTTTTGCGGCAATTTACTCGGGAACCCGTGGGCATGATTGTCGGAATCAACTTGCTACCGAAAATTTTCAATCCTGAATACTACCAGGATCTGGAGGGCGGAATTTTAGAAGGCTTGAGCAAGCTCCTCGATTCCAATTCAAGACTGTTTGTCTCGCCAGACCGCAATCGAACTCAAACTCTGACAGCAAAATCCTTTGCTGCTGGAAATTCAGAGACCCCTCTTTTTCAGCACTTTTATCAGCAAAAGTGGATCATCGACCTGATGTCAAAAGAGGATCGCGAAGAATTTATTGGCTCTGAAAAAATCATTGAGATGATCCGCTCAGGGGATACTCGCTGGCGCAGCTATGTCCCCAAGCAGATTGCGAACATGATCGAATTTGAAAATCTTTTTCAGCTCGTGGCGCCTGCCAAAGATTCCAAAAATCGAACCAGCGTTTGAACGGGCTGCCCATTGCCTCCAGAGAACGTCAGAGGCCCCATGGGCTTGTCGTTCCACCCATAGATGTCCATGTGTGCCCAGGGACAACCTTTGACAAATTTTTCCAAGAACAAAGCGGCTGTGATCGCTCCTCCGAATCCGTCGACGGCATTGACGAGATCCGCAAACGCCGAATCCATTCCTCGGTTGTAACGCTGATAAAGTGGCATGCGCCAATTGGGTTCACCCATCTCTGCGCCAGCTCGATTCAACTGATCAGCAAGTTGATCGTCATTGGCAAACAGACCGGCAATTTCGCCACCCAGCCCCACTTTTATCGCACCCGTCAGGGTGGC
>Ga0075019_10001965_pt1 | contig 11701 bp, 10 predicted proteins | sample ColStrG_CSR_2013_FD_71473 | JGI IMG/M metagenome (GOLD analysis project Ga0075019, IMG submission 71473) | Freshwater sediment microbial communities in response to fracking from Pennsylvania, USA - Cold Stream Run_MetaG_CSR_2013 | ecosystem: Environmental > Aquatic > Freshwater > Creek >...
GCGTTTCTAATGCTTCGGGTGCTCCCCGGCCAGTACTGGTACTGGACGTGTTTATGGAGCAAAGTGGAGCTGCAGGGAATCGAACCCTGGTCCAGAGAAGACGAACGTGTACGTTCTACATGCTTAGCTCATTTTCATTGTCGAGAAAAGTAAGGCCATGAGCAGCCTAAATTTTTCCGTAGTTGCTATTGTCTCGACATCGCTGCGCAACACAACGAGGCCCAGTTGTTGCTGTCGACACCGCGATTCCGGTACCGCTCAACCGAGCACCGGGCGATGATGGCTTCCACCGATCTTATCAGCGGATAAGCTTGTCTAACCTTAGGTCAGATTAAGCAGCCATGGCGTAGGTATTCTCGCCACGTAGATTGTAGGACTATCTTTCAAGGCTCTCATCCCACGAGCCTGCATGCTGGCATACACCCCCGCACATCCTGTCAAAACCGGTCAGCCCCGGTATTTAAAATTCCAAAAAGCCAAATTCCAACTAATCAATCAGTTAAGATATTTATGGCGGCTTAGCGGTCTACCAATGACAAGCCGGTCATTACGTTTGCCACATATCACTGTCCCAGTAAACAGTCAAAAAACGATTGACAAATGGAAGACAAAAATAAGGGAAATAAAGTTCAAAGACGTTTATAAGTTATAAGTTGAAAGTCGTTTTTAACTTATAATGCAGAACCGAAAGACTTTATAATTCCTCTATGACTAAATAATCTTTTTTCGAAACTGACTGGCGCGCTAGAAGCTCTGCCAAAAAACCAGTAAGAAATAGTTGAACACCGATCACCAAAGCAACAAGGGCAAGATAAAAGATAGGCTGCTCGGCAACCTCTCTCTTCAACGGCACCTTGGAAATCCAAACAGAATCCATTTTCTCCCAGAGAATCATCACCGTTAGAACGAACCCTAATAAAAATGATAGGATCCCCCATGCCCCAAAAAAATGCATCGGACGTTTTGCAAACCTTCCCACAAAAGTGATGGAAAGCAAATCTAAAAAACCACGCACAAACCGTTCCCATCCAAACTTGCTGTGACCGTACTTTCGTTCGTGATGCTCCACTACTTTCTCCGTAATTTTTGTGAAGCCCGCCCACTTGGCCAGCACAGGGATGTAGCGGTGCATCTCCCCATAAACGGTAATGTTTTTCACTACGCGCACATCATAGGCTTTCAGTCCGCAATTGAAGTCGTGAAGATTTATACCGGATATCTTTCGGGTAACATAATTAAAAAATTTGGACGGTAACGTCTTTGAAATGGGGTCATGGCGCTTTTTCTTCCAGCCGCTCACCAGATGAAATTTCTGTTCCTTGATCAGTCGGTAAAGCTCAGGTATCTCATCAGGACTGTCTTGCAAGTCAGCATCCATGGTAATTACCACATCCCCTTGAGCGGCTTTGAATCCCATATGCAGCGCGGCTGACTTGCCAAAATTACGATTGAACTTCAACCCGCGTACCCTAGAGTTGGTTTCACTTGCCTTTTTTATCTGGCACCAAGTTTCGTCCACACTTCCATCATCAACATAAATTACTTCATAGGAAAAGCCATGCGTTTGCATGACGCGGCCTATCCATTGTGTCAGTTCAGGAATTGATTGTTCTTCGTCCTTGGCCGGAATGATGAGGGAAATATCCAACGTATATTGACTTTAAACGAATGGTTCCGGGTTTTTCTTCTGTGTGAACAGGCCCACGACTAAAGCAACGATAACACCAAAAATTATTCCAAACACCAATCCAAAAACCACCATCATTTCAGGGGTCATAAACTTTGAGGTCATATTCATGGCCTGGTCAACTTGCTCTTCAGAGAGCGTACCCTTTGCCTCCATCGCCTCGCGCTGCTTATCCATCATTTGTTGAATAAAGCTCGTGTCGATAAACTTGACGTAGACATAGGTGAAAACGCTGGAAATAGCTGAAGAGACCAGGCTCATCCAAAATCCAATACCTGTTCCTTGTCCAATGGTCATAAAACCATCGCCATTTTCTTTAAAATATTTATGGGCTAGGAATATAATGACAGCCAGGACTAAGACATTTAGCCAACGGGCTGGCCCCTGAACATCCACGTCCGCGGCAATGAATACCACAAAAAGGGCAATCCCGATGACGCCCATAATTAGTCCATAACGAATTCCTACTGAACGAGTGGAAACGGAGGGTGCGGTAGTTTCTTCCATAATTAATTGGTTTTAGGTTGTTTGCGTAAAATCACGGACATTATTATTGCCAAAAATAGGCCGATAATCATACTTTTCAAAAAGTAATCACCGGCTAGGTCCATCGGTGAAGTCAGCGGCAGTTTGTTCAATTGTTCATTATAGGCTTCCGTGCCAACGCTGGTTATGATCTGGTCTCTGTACGTCGCCATCTGCTCGTGAAGTTTTTCGATGTAGGAAGAGAGAAAGGCGGTATGCCATTTGGCAAAACACCAGGTAAATAATGAACCGATCAACGCCGAGACAATAATGAATACGTAACTGCTGATCATCCCCTGCCAGAAAAACAAGACACCCTGCAGATGATAATCCCGGAGCTCCTTTAAGCTAAAAAAAATAAAGACCGCAAATAGGATAATCCGGAAATCAAAAATCACCGGAAGCAGAAAAGGATGGCGGCCGATAAAGTAAAGTACCGCTATCACCAGGGAGCCAATCACTCCCCCCAACAAACTGTAACGCAGCGGAACTTTGAATAAAGGGCTATTCGTAATCATCGCCCCAAGAAAAACATTCCAGACATTGAAAGCAAATTACAAATCGCCGATATGCAGCTAAACCCGAGACTTGTTACCCTGCAATTTTTAGATATCGGACTTCTTCAATCGCAAATAAGCGAAGTAATTAAAAAGGAATGCCCAACCGGAAGCAATTAGTACTGCACCGATGGCTACATAATCCTGAATTTCCTGTAAGGCATAGCGCGCAAAGGGAAGGGCAATTAAATTGGTGATGGACTGCATGGGGAAAAAATCTTTAAGCAACGCTGCCGCCTCGGGAATATTGACCTTGATGATGGCTTCAATCATGTGGGAGAGCAAAAGTAAAATAATCGTAAGGCCCGATCGCTGTACCAAAATTCCAAGCATCAACGCATAAGAAAGAAAGGAGAATATTTCTAGAAAATAAGCAGGGAAAAATTCAAGGTCGGAGAAAATATCGGCCAAAATAAGTTGCGGAGAATAAATCATGCCGGTCACCATCGCGATAACAAAAACCATAGCGACGCTCATCAGACTAAATAACAAATTTGTAAGAATTTTGGACTGTAAAAATTGCCATCGGCTCATCCCATCAATAATGTTCTGTCGAATGGTGCGGTATTGGTATTCGTTGGTGATCGAAATCACCACCATGATGGCGAGTACAATCTTAAACATGCCGCTGATGAAAACTAAATTCTGCCACACATCGGGGAAGTGATAGAGTGGTATCCGGTTGATATTGATGTTAGCACCAAACTCAGCGCCCTTGCTGGCCAGCCATTTCAAAAATTCCATCCCACTGGCCGTAACAAAAGCAAGTGTGAAAAAATAAAGGCCACACACTACCCAAAACGTACGGTAGTTGGTAAGCTTTTTCAAATCGATCTTTAATAAATGGATCATTTAGGTAATGTTAAATACCAGAAATAAACAGGCCTTCAGGCGCTACTCGTTAAGGGGCACTTCTTGCAATATTTCCAAAAACTGTTTCTCCAAACTCTTCTTCTGAGTGAGAATATGCGATGCCACGATCCCTTTTTCAAAAAGAAACTTATTTAAATCCATGCTGTGAAAACCATCGCGCAGGCGAACCTGCGTTTTCCCATTCTCGGATTTCACGGAAAGAGAACCTCGGAACTCATGTAAAATGTGATTCAGGTCATCATGAAAAGCAATCACCTCCACTGTTTCTTCGCCTTTACCCACCTCATCCACCGGCCCGCTGTGCACCAATGTCCCTTTTCTTAAAATGGCAAAGTGGGTACACACTTTTTGAACTTCATCCAGTAAATGGCTTGCCAGAATAATCGTCTTTCCGTCTGCGGCAATGCGCTTGATGATTTCACGAATCTCCGCAATGCCCATCGGGTCAAGACCATTGGTGGGTTCATCCAAAATAAGAATGATCGGTTCACTTACCAGGGCTGACGCGATGGCCAGTCGTTGCTTCATACCAAGTGAATAGGTTTTATACTTGTCGTCTTTCCGCTGACTCAACTCTACCACGTCAAGCACTTTCGGAATATTGGCCGGGTCAGCCCCTTTAATCATGGCATTGAGTTCCAGGTTTTTTTGTCCGCTGAGGTAGGGATAGAAAATCGGATGCTCCAAGACCGCCCCAATCTTTTTCCGGGTGAGGTTCGAAGATGGCTCCCCGAACCAGGTAAAACTTCCAGAAGTAGGGTTGGTTACACCCATCAGCATTCCCAGTGTGGTGGTTTTGCCACTGCCATTGGGGCCGAGCATGCCAAACACCTGACCGCGTTTCACTTCCAGGTCAAGCCGATTGACAGCACAAAGTTTTCCAAAATACTTGGTAAGCTTGTCGGTAGATAAAACGGTTTCCACGGTGAGTTAATTAATTTTCTATCGCTAAAATAAAACTTCGGTAGGTACTCTCGCAAGTGTGTTAAAACACGTTGCCCCGCACGTTTAGCGTGCGCCAGCCGGCCTCAATCAACTTTTACACCGTGTCCCTTTTTTCCTTTCGACTTATCGTCACTACTTACGAAATCTTTTACACGTTGCCCAATATCGGTGCTTTGGTTTAAGGTGCTAAAAAGGGACGTCGCTTTATCCAACGCCACGCGCCCGATAATATCAAGCACATATAAATTGGCCGAGTCACTGGCCATAATCACCGTCCCCTTTACACGGCCTCCATCCTGTTTGATGTATACATCAAAATACTTTCCCTGAAAACGACTCGTCATCATTTCTTCATAGGATTCAGACTGGTAGCCGGATTTTAACTTGTGGTAATCTGCATCCACGAAACTGCTCTTGGCTTTATCGATCATCAAAAATTTCATCTTGTCAATATCCTTGATGAGCTCATCAAAATCTTTATTGTCAGTTTGATTGAGCATGCGCAGGGTGTTCTTATAAAAATACAAGGAAAGACCTTCATATTTTTTGTCAAGCTCTTCGGTTGTTTTGGTCTGCGCCGAAACGAAAACGGGAAGAGCCAAAAAAAAGAATAAAATAAATTTCATAAGAACTAGTTTGAAATGAGTAAACCACAAGCTACTGGCTTAACGCGGGCAGCTTGTGGCGGGTTACAAAAATTAATTCTTTTTGTCTTTATGGTCGTTATGACCGTCTTTCATCTTCTCCAGATTCTGAAGTCCTTCAATATTCATTTTTCTGCCGATGTGTGAAATCTTCTTTAAATCAATTTCACCAAACAAAGTCAGCAACATGAATTCGTCGTTCCCACCCATCACCATCACCAGTTCCCCAATTTTGCCGGAGCTGATTTCCTTGATGTAAAATTTCATGTCCTTGTCCTTATCGCGAACGCTCATCAGTTCTTCATAGTCTTTAGCCGGAATAACCGACAAGGCTTCTTTATACAAAGCGCGGGAGTCACGGGTTTCGTGTTTGGCCAGCACACGCAACCCCTGGATCTTGCTGATCGCGTCCAATATTTCTTTGTCTTCCGGTTTGTCTACATCCATATTGGTGAACAAGCCAAACATCTTTTGGCTAACTTTTACTTGCGTAAAAGACTCATCATCCTGGTATTTTGCAAAGAATTTTGCAATGGCATCACCTTGCGCATAGGTTGCTACCGACAACACCATCATCACCACGCCAATTATTAACTTTTTCATAGCTCTATTCATTTTAGTTTTTTAATTCTGTTTTAAATGTTTGTTTTTTTTTGCTTTTCCCCTTCCGGCTTCTGCTGGATTTTATCCTCTGCTTCATTCAGCAAGTTGATCTTACTGGCTTCGTTTTGTGCTTTATGGAAATTTTTTGAAATCATGAGCAGTGCTTTTTTAGTTTGCTCAAACGCCAATTTTGGGTCGCTTTCCGTGTCCGTCATTTCATTGGGTGATGACTTGCGCACCTCATGTCCAATCAAATAGACTGCCGCCACCACCACCACTACGCCTGCCGCCACTCTTGCTATCTGAAACCAATTCGTCATGGACACCCTCTTTCCCCCTTGACGCTGCTTAAGTTGTTTTGTTACAGCGGCATCAAAATTTTCACTTAATGACCTGCTCTTTTCTGATTCAAAATAGCGGAACAGCGAAGCCGTCTCACTTAAATTTTCCGGAACAGCGGGGCCCTGAAAAAACTGATGCAGTTCTTGTTCTTCTTCCAGCGAGGTTTCTGCGTTCCAGTATTTCTCCAGCAATTGTTCGATTCGCTTAGAGTCCATACGCGTTGAGTTTAATTAGTTTTTCCCGCACCGCATTGCGCGCGCGAAATAAGTTCACTTTCACCTGGTTCATATCCAGTTCTAGTATTTCACAAATTTCATTGTAGCTATGCCCTTCAATATCACGCAGGTGCATCACCTGCCGCTGTTTGTCAGGGAGCAGCGTCATGAGTTGGTCAATCCGTTTCATACTTTCTTTTATTTCCGTTTTATCATGAGGCGATAACCCCTCCTGTCGAACTTCAAATCCCTCACTAATCGAGTCGGTCGACTTGCGTTGTTTGCTCCGCAATTTGTCGAGCGAAAGGTTTTTGGTAATGCGCATGCACCAGGCCTCCATATTCTGCACTTCGGCCAGGTCGCGCCCATTCCATACCTTGATCATCGCCTCCTGCACCACGTCTTTGGCTTCTTCGCTACTGCCAAGCAACCGGAAAGCGAAGCGATAAAGCTTGTTTTTAGTAGGCAAAACGCGGGTTTCAAAGTCTTCGAGGTTCATCGTATCAAAGGCTAGACGGGATGAAATAAGAGATGTTACAGGACGATCTCAAAAATTTTTGGCAGGCGATGGTTATTTTCAATCCAGCCCAATCATCATAAACGCTCCCCAATAGATCGGTTCGGGATAGTCTACCCGCAATTCCTTTTTGGCATCTACGAAACTTTGGCGCATGTTGCCGGTAGTCAGCCATTTTTTGTAAAAATTAAGAATCAATTTTTGTGTGGCCTCGTCATCCACCTTAAACATACTCATGATTAATACCTTGGCCCCGGCTACTAAAAATGCTCGCTGCAGGCCATACACCCCTTCACCATTAGATACTTCTCCAAGTCCGGTTTCACAAGCACTTAAAACCACTAAATCGGTCTTATCCAGATCAAGGCTCATCGCTTCGTAGGCGGTGAGAATACCACTTTCCAAGTTGTAGTTGTACTTGGTTTTGTTTCGCAAGTCGCCAGCGCCTTTCAGGAGCAAACCGGTTTTCATCAACGGGTTCTCTGTCAGCTGCGCCTCGCTCTGCGTCATCTGTTTGGCATCGTCTTCGCTGATGGCAGGCGTGTAAAATCCGTGCGTGGCGATGTGAAAAACCTTAGGACTCTCCGACTCTTTGACGCGTTCTTCCGTGGCCGATGCTTCTAAATATTTTGACGTCTTCCATCCTTTTTGCTTTAACAACTCGTCCAACTCATTCACTTCCTTCTCTGTTCCCGGCAAATCGGCAATCGAGCGATTCGTCGTTGATGCCACATAAAAACGAGGGTTGCCAAACATGGTGGCCGTATTGGACGATTTTGGATGGGACTTCAGTTTTCGTAGGTACAAATCCTTGGTGTTGCTGACAATCACAATATTGGAATTATCAATGACGTATTTGCCATCCGGGGTGGGGATGGCTTCCAAATTGATTTGATTGTAAACACCATCGGGGGAAAGAAAGATGGTAGCATACTGACCAATTTCTTTTTGAATAGGCTCCCAAAATACCTTGTAGGAAAACTGATCAGGCAACTTGCTAATAATGCTGTTGCGATAATAGCGGAAGTAGCGCGTTTCCATTCGTTGACCTTCCGGCATCGCAATAACTTTCGGTCGTGCGTTGTCGTTCTTCACATACATCGCCACATAAATGATGGAGTCCGTGAAATCATGATCGAAATAACGGTAACGCACCATTTCTACTGCGACATCATTTTTTCCGATCGATTTCTGCACATTATCGTAAGTGATCTTTTTGTTTTCGAACCCTTGACCAAATAACTCCGATTTTTCACTTAATTCCTTCTCTAGTTTTTCGACCTCCACTCCCAGCGCTGCCGGGTCAATGCCATTTTGTATCAACTGTTGGCTGCTCATGGAAAGTGCATTGGTGAGAAACTCCTTTTTTGTTACCCAATTATTGTAGGCTACTTTGAGGCCTTCGTCCGCACTGTTCTGAATGCGTTCCCGGATCTTTATCGATGAGCTCAGGAGTAAGGCTTTGGTCAGCAATTGGTAGTTATACACCTTGCCGGCAAGGTCACGGAAATCTTCCAACTGACCGAAGGCGAGGGTGTTATAAAATTCAAAATCACCTTTCATCGTATTCCAATATTTTGCCTTCTCCCGCTCACTTAGGGCTGGAAAATATTGTTTGATGAAAAGATCGTAATCGTTGAGGGCTTCTTCAATGTTCTTTTTGGAACGTTTGTAATCCTTTTCCATATAATACACTTTCGCCAGTTTGGAGAGGATTTTTACGTATTCAGGATGGGCACGACTAAAATATTTTTCATAGATGCCCTTGGCGTTATTGTAAAATTCTTCTGCCTTGGGGTAACTTTTCATCTGATAATACACATCGCCAGTAAGGGTGAAGATGCTGGCCGCATTGATATTATTCTTGCTTCCGGTTTTAGTACGCCAGATCGCCTCCGCTTGGGTGAGGGAACTAAAGGCCAGATTGTATTTCTTTTGTGCAATGTTCAGAATGGCTACACTCTTCAGCACGTCGGCATACTGTGGGTTGTCCTTGCCCAAGCGGCTTCCCATAATGGTCTGCGCATCCAGCAACATTTTTTCTACTTCTACCGGATCATCGCCTTTGTAAAACTTAATCAATGCCAATCGTGAAAGTGACTTGGCCACTTCGATGTGATTATGGCCAAATTGCTTTTCCTGACTTTTCATGGCTTTTTGGAAATTATCTTCTGCTCCTTCATAGTCACCAACGGTATAATCAATATCGCCCATCAGCAAAAGAATGGGCGCCGTCTTTGTGGACTTTTCATTATACACCGATAGGGCGATTTGGTTGGCGCGAAGAGCCGTTTTATCTGCTTCGGTATAATCTCCCTTCGCTAACTGAAGCCGGCCCATGTTGACTAAGGGTTCAATCAAACGGATCGAACTCGATCCATAGGTTTTTTCATAATCCGGAATCAAAGGTTCCAATTGCTCCTCGGCATCAGCATAACGACCCAACTGAATGAGCAGACTCGATCGTTCCCGGGCGGCCGACTCATTGTCGATGACGATCATCCGATTCGCCTTGGAAATAATTTTTGCAGCACGATCAAGATCGTCTTCTGCATCATCAAACAACCCCTTGATCCCTAAGAGTACGGCCTGTGATTCAATAGCATCCACCAAATACACTTTCTTATCCTCATCTTTGCGGAAATTTTCCAAAATCTTCAAAGCCGCATTCAAGCTCTGCTCCGCTTGTTCATACTGCCCTAATTTGATTTGAAGCTTGGCATTGTTGGTCAGTTCAGCGCCATACAAATAGTCATTGTAATCGTATTTAACGCGGGCCGCATTTTTTGCTTTTTCTAACGATGAAGTTGCCTTTTCATAGTTATCGGTGAGTTCATAAAAGTTGGCGATATGATTCAAAATCTCCAGCATGTCTTTATGACGAATGGCAATTTCTTTTTCCACCACATTGGTGAAACTTTCCTCATAGATCTTCCCTGTTTCGGCAATGCGGTTCGTATAATCCAAATAAAAATTTGCCTGTTTAATCCTTGCCAGGTGCGTTTCCGGAGCATCCTTTCCGTATAAGTCGGACTTGATATCCAAAATGTCTGTCAGGTATTTTTCTGCACTGACATAATTCTTTTTATACACAGCCAGACCGTGGAGGAACTCCAGCACATGCACGGTGACAATATTATTGCGAGGCAGTTCCGCCGTTTGAGTCAACATCTTGTTCGCATTGCTTTCGAGGTTCTTTGTTTTGTTTTTGTCCAATTTGGCATCAAACTCAACCGCATTCAAACGAGCGGCATAGGCACTGCTCTTATAATTGCTGTTAATCATTTTTTCATACTGCAGCTTTAAATTTTGATATCGACTGGTGGAACCTTGTGCTAATAACCGCTTCAGATATTCCTCATAAATTGAAGCCGCCAGGTAATGTGTATTCTTATGAGAAATAAGTAAATTATTGAGCGCTTCATCATAACCCGTTCCTTTTGGAAAGTCCCGGTCAATGTCCAATCCATTTTCAACGATTAGGTTCGAGTGATAAAATTGATTTTTTGCAAACGCGAAATCAGACCGTCCCAGATTCTTATCTATCCAGCGGGCCGCGGAAGTAAAGGTCGAGTCAGCACTATTAAAATTACCCTGGTGGCGGAAGGTATTTCCTATCCCGGTTATCCAACGGGCATACTCCTGATACCGGATCCTCAGTTCGTCGTCGGCAATCTTGCGGCTTTTCAAATTTCCTTTGTCGTCCACATAGGTTTCTTGTTTGGTCGCGCGACCGGAAAAATATTTCTCTTGATCACGAAGGATACGCAATGCTTCATTATAATAACCCTGGCCGGTAAGCGCCTCAGCATAAAGGAGGCTCCAGTGCGGCAGGGCCGAGGCATCCAAAATCTTTTTTGCCTGATCCAAATATTCCCGCGCCACGCGGTAAGACCCATTGAGAATATACAGCTCACCAATGTCCATCAATAATTTTCCGTAAATGGGAACATTGGTCTTATCCACTATGAGACCGGAAGAAACGGCAAGTTCAACGTTGCTCTCAAAATCCCTAATCTTGCCGGAGGCAAGAAGATACTTGGCAGTCAACAAATAATAAGTGGGCGTGTAGGGATTTTGCTGGCCGAGCTTCTTAAATGCCTTCTTCTTAAATTTCTCTAAGTTAGAAATGGCTTTTTTATAATCACCTGTTTCGTAGGCGACTTCCGATGCAGCCACCATTTTGTCGTACTTGGCTTGAGCACCAGCCAGCGACGAAACAAAAATCAAACATGCTAAAGGAATAAGACTATTGGTTTTCATCAGGTTGATCCGTTTGGTGAAATGAAGAGCTAGGACAAGGGCCTAAGGGTAGTTTACACTTACGAAAAGTAACGATTTTTTTTTTAGCAGAATGGAAGAAATGCCGGATCCGACGATGCCCCGTGGAAGCTAAAAAAAACGGGCGCGACAATTAAATTGACGCGCCCTATCCGGAAAGGAGATATAGACTTATTCTTCTTCCTTTTTTAATTCAACCCCCAATGCCATTTTTTCCTTAATTTTTTTCTCGAGTTCGTCCATTAACTCAGGATTATCCTCAATGAGCTGTTTCACCGCGTCGCGCCCCTGACCCAATTTATTGCCGTTGTAGGAAAACCAAGATCCCGCTTTTTGGATAACGTTCAATTCCACACCGATATCAACAATCTCTCCTGATTTGGAAATACCTTTGCCGTACATGATATCAAACTCCACCACTTTGAAAGGCGGTGCCACTTTGTTTTTTACCACTTTCACTTTAACCCGGTTACCGGTAATGTCATCGGAGCTTTCTTTGATCTGACCAATCC
>Ga0075019_10001967_pt1 | contig 11697 bp, 14 predicted proteins | sample ColStrG_CSR_2013_FD_71473 | JGI IMG/M metagenome (GOLD analysis project Ga0075019, IMG submission 71473) | Freshwater sediment microbial communities in response to fracking from Pennsylvania, USA - Cold Stream Run_MetaG_CSR_2013 | ecosystem: Environmental > Aquatic > Freshwater > Creek >...
CGTGCGCAGACGCACCGAGCGGGTGAATTGTGCGTCCTGCTGCAGACGGGCCAAATGGCGCTCGATCGCCGTGTTCACCAGTTCCCAGACCACGATGGCAGTCAGAATCGTCACCGCCAGAGCCAGGATGCCGGACATGAGCCGCTGGCCGCCTGGCGTGCCGACAAGCCAGCGCAGCGACCCGGACCCAAGAATGTGAAGCATTGCCAGACCGGCCATCAGGTAAATCGTAGCCCTGACCCCGGCAATCAGGACCGGCTGATAGTAATCCACCCGCTCCTGCAGGCCTGGGTAGCGCGCACCGGTCTCCCGCCCGACTGCCGGCAACCGCCCAACCAGCGACAGCACCAAGGCCATCGCGATCTTCGTGACGACGATGACAGCCAGCATGGAAAGCAGAGTCGTAACGACATCCTCGCCCAGCACCGAGATACCGGCGACCCAGCTAAGCCAAACCAGTCCCAGGCCAGCGAATGCGAACCAATGCCAGGACGCGGCGAGCCCCTGTCGCATCCAGGCAATCCCGCCCCCCGCCGAGTCGCGGGGCCCAAGGGCGCGCCGCACCCGCCGCCGCAGTCGCAGTATCACGACGACGATCCCGGCGGTCAGCAGCAGGTTCGTCGCGGTCGCGATGGCGTCGTGACCCTGATCCGACAGGCCCAGCAATACCCCGACCTCGGCGAGCGCATAACCCGTCACGGCGATGATGGTCAGGCGGCGAAGCCATAGCATCAGGTAAGTGGCCGCTGCGTCGTTCATCGATATCGGACGCAGCCTCTTGTCTTCGGGCGACAGCACAAGACCGGCGATCGCCATCGCCAGCATCGTCCCGCTTACCGCCTCCAGCACTGCCTCGATTACCAGCCCGCCGGCGCTGTTGCTGTCGACCGCCACCGCCGCGACCTGCCCACCCGCCACCAAGGCAACGATCGGCAACAGCCGGACAGCAAACCGGCCGGCGGCGATCCACGGGTGGTGGCCGAACGGCGCGCGCGGCTTCCCGGGCGCCCCCACGGCTTCGGTATCGCCCAGTTCGGCCCGATCGACCGGGTTTTCATCCTCCGCCCGCGCGGCCTTGTCGAGGCGTCGCACGGCCGAACGCAGCAGACGCCGGGTCGACCACCAGGCCACCCCCGATGTCCCGATGGCCACCAGCAGCCGCCAGCCGACGTTCCAAAGAATTTCCTGTCCGGCGGGATCGGTCGCCATGACCACCACCCAATCCAAAAGCAGCGGCACGCTCCGCACCTGTGTCGCCGCGTCCGCGATCCGGTGACGGAGATTGGTCATCGCCGCATTCGTCCGGTACACCAGTATCGCGCCAACACTGCCCGGCTCGAGCCCGGAGCCAGATGTCCGGGCGGCGGGCGGGGCCGGTTTCGCCGCGACGATCGCTTCGAGCGTCGCCTGAAAGGCGGCACGCTTCTGCGGGTCGTTCAGGACATCCAGCGCCGCCTTGGCCTGATCGGCCGAGATCGCCGGCGCGGGAACCGCGGCGGGAGCTGAAACCGGCGCCGGAGCTGGAACGGGAGCGGACGGTACCGGTGCCGCATGGGCCACCGTGCCAGCCAGCGACAAAGCGACAAACCAGGCGGCTAACAATCGAATCATCGCGTCGGTCCATGAAGGGGGTGCGCGAGCGGCGGAATATCGCCTATTATCCCCAGATGCACATGTTTCTGAACATCCTCGTGGGTGTCGTCCTGTTCGCCGTGCTCGGCGTTCTCGCCGCCGGCATGATCGGGCTCGCCCGCGGCACCGATGCGCGCCGTTCCAACAAGCTGATGCAATACCGCGTGCTGCTCCAAGGCCTGGCGTTGCTGCTGGTTGTCCTGCTCATGAGCCTGCTGCGCGGCTAACCGGACTTTCATGCGTTTGACACCGGTGTTCGCGCTGTGCATATCGTGCCGCCGCTCTGTTGCAGATGCGAAGTTGCGGCTCCGCGACGCGGCCCGCCTGCCGTCTGTTCGCCATAACCTCTTCCAGGAAACGGCTCGGATTCCCCCATGAAAATCCTCGTCCCCGTCAAGCGGGTGGTTGACTACAACGTCAAAGTCCGCGTGAAGACCGATGGCTCCGGCATCGAAACCGCCGGCGTCAAGATGTCCATGAACCCGTTCGACGAAATCGCCGTCGAAGAGGCGGTCCGCCTCAAGGAAAAGGGCGTCGCGACCGAAATCGTCGCGATTTCCATGGGCGTCGCCCAGTGCGCGGAAACCATCCGCACCGCGCTGGCCATGGGCGCCGACCGCGGCATCCTGGTGGAAACCGACGTCGAACTGCAGCCGCTGGCCGTCGCCAAGCTGCTCAAGGCCATCGCCGACGCCGAACAGCCCGGCATGATCATCCTGGGCAAACAGGCCATCGATGACGACATGAGCGCCACCGGCCAGATGCTCGCCGCTCTGCTCGGCTGGTCGCAGGGCACCTTCGCCAGCAAACTCGCGGTCGAGGGCGAAACCCTTGTCGTCACCCGCGAAGTCGATGGCGGCCTGGAAACGGTGGAACTGAAACTGCCGTCCATCGTCACCACCGACCTGCGCCTGAACGAGCCCCGCTACGCGTCGCTGCCGAACATCATGAAGGCGCGCAAAAAGCCGATCGACAACAAGAAACCCGCCGATTACGGCGTCGATCCGGCCCCGCGCCTGACCACCATCAAGGTGGAAGAACCGCCGAAGCGCAAAGCCGGCGTCAAAGTGGGTTCGGTCGCCGAACTCGTGAGCAAACTCAAGACCGAAGCCAAGGTGATCTGACGATGACCGCTCTTGTCCTGTTGGAATTCGACGATTCCGGAATCAAGCAACCGTCCCGCAGCGCCGTCGCCGCGGCCACCGCGCTGGGCGATGTCCACGCCCTCGTCGCCGGCGTGAACCTGTCCGCCGCGTCCGCCGCCGCCGCGAAGCTGCCGGGCGTGAGCAAGGTGCTCGTCGCCGAGTCCGCCGCGCTGGATCACGCGATGGCCGAACAGACCGCCGCGCTGCTCGTCGCTTTGGCCCCGGCCTATAGCCACATCCTCGCGGCGACGACCGCGGTCGGCAAAAACGTCCTGCCGCGCGCCGCCGCGCTACTGGATGTCCAGCCGATCTCCGACATTGCCGCCGTGATCGACGCCGACACCTTCGTCCGCCCGATCTACGCCGGCAACGGCATGGCCACGGTTAAATCGTCCGACTCGAAAAAGGTAATCACCGTCCGAGCCGCCAGCTTCGACCCGGTCGCGGCCGAGGGCGGGTCCGCCAGCGTCGAAACCGTTACCCCCGGGGATATGCCGGCGATCTCCAAATTCGTGTCCGCCGAACTGTCCAAGAGCGAGCGGCCCGAACTGACTGCCGCGCGAATCGTCATTTCCGGCGGCCGCGGCATGCAGAACGGCAATAATTTCTCGCTTCTCGATCCGATTGCCGATAAACTGGGCGCCGCCGTCGGTGCGTCTCGCGCGGCCGTCGACGCCGGCTTCGTGCCCAACGAATTCCAGGTCGGACAAACCGGTAAGATCGTCGCACCTGAACTGTACATCGCCGTCGGCATTTCCGGGGCCATCCAGCACCTCGCCGGCATGAAGGACAGCAAGGTGATCGTGGCGATCAACAAGGACGAGGAAGCTCCAATCTTCCAGGTCGCGGACTACGGTCTCGTGGCCGATCTGTTCACCGCGCTGCCCGAACTGGCAGCGGAATTGGAGCGTTCCTGAATGAATGACGACGTTATCAGGGGTTTTGGGGCAGCTTCCTCGTCGGAGCTGCCGGCCGATATCGCCCATGTCGGGATCGTCGGCGCGGGACAGATGGGCAGCGGTATTGCCCATGTCTGCGCCCTCGCCGGCCTGCCGGTCACCCTGATCGACGTCAAACAGGACGCGTTGACCAAGGGCTTGGCGACCATCGAACGGAACATGGGTCGCCAGGTCAACCGGTCCGTCATCTCCTCCGACGACCGCGACGCCGCCCTGACGCGAATCGCGACGTCTACCGACTACGCCGCCTTCGGCAACGCGGATCTGGTGATCGAGGCCGCGACCGAAAAGGAAGACATCAAGCGCGCTATCTTCAAGACGATGATCTCGCACTTGAAGCCGTCCTGCCTGCTGGCTTCCAACACCTCCTCCATCTCGATCACCCGCCTTGGCGCCTCGACCGACCGGCCGGAAAAATTCATCGGGATGCACTTCATGAACCCGGTTCCGGTCATGAAGCTGGTGGAGGTCATCCGAGGCATCGCCACCGATGAGCCGACCTTCCAGTCCATCCAGGCGCTGGCCCGCAAGCTGAACAAAACCACCGCTGTCTCCGAAGATTTCCCGGCCTTCATCGTCAACCGCATCCTGGTGCCGATGATCAACGAAGCCGTATACGCGCTTTACGAAGGCGTGGGATCGGTGTCGGCCATCGACACATCGATGAAGCTGGGCGCCAACCACCCGATGGGGCCATTGGAGCTGGGCGATTTCATCGGTCTGGATACCTGCCTGTCGATCATGCAGGTGCTGTACGAAGGCCTCTCCGACAGCAAATATCGCCCCTGCCCTCTCCTGGTGAAATACGTCGAAGCCGGCTGGCTCGGCCGCAAATCCGGCCGCGGGTTCTACGATTACACGCAAAGCCCGCCGCGCCCGACGCGGTAGGGCAAGGTCGCCCAGACGAGAACCCGTCAGACTGATAAAGTTGCCCGCTGAAACGGGCTGAGTTGCCGGTATCTTGATTCCGTCGCTTGAGCGGAATTCAATGTCGCACGACCGATCCCAGGCAAAACCAAGGGATCGGGGGGGGGTGAGCCATGGCAACCAGAAGAACGAAGGATATCCCGCCGGAAGTCGTCGATAAGCTGCTGGCGGACTTGGCGCCGTTTTCTGCCGCGCTGAGCCGGGAGGCACATCGGGAGGTTCTTCCCACCGGACGAACCGTCCGGATTGTCGCGACCGACGCGAAAGCGTTTACCAAACCACGCACGTCGAAAAAGAAATTCGACACTTTGCAGATAGATAGCGAATTCCCGCTCATCGGTCAGTTCGGCGATTTCATCGGTATCGAGCATAAGAACCAAGCTCACTGGGTGCCGGGCGAGAAAGTCAAAATCGCCGCGAATGTCGTGCCGGGGTCACAAGATATGATCCATCGCGACGATGGGACGCCGGCGACCTCGGGCTACGTATTGTCGGAGATGTGGGGTAGCCTGAAGGCGTCGTTGCTCCGCAGGGCCATCGCGCTGCGGGACGAGTACCGCGAGAATCCCTATATCGCGATCAAAGGCTTTACGATCGAGTTGGGACTGGTGCCCAGCCTTTCTATCGAGTTCGAATTCAAGGATCCCAGCTAGGCACCGCGGATCCAGGCTGGCTCCCCGAGAAAGACAAAGAAATGGCCGGCCCCCGAAGGAGCCGGCCATCGCTTCAAACCAATTCGGAAGCCTCAGGCCGCGCGGCGCGCCAGAGCGCTCGGCAGTTGGGCGATCGCCTGATCGACCAGCGCGGTGCTGGCGTCCTGCGTCAGCCCTTCGGCGATGACCTGCCTTGCTGCGATACTCGCCACGTCCACGGCGGTATAACGAACCTCATCCACGGCCGCTTTCTCAGCCGCCGCGATGCGATCGATCGCCATCTGCTCGCGTCGTTTCGCGGATGCCTCCGCCTCGGCAGCGGTCGCGGCGGTCAGCCGAGCGGCCTCGACCTGCGCGCCGGCAATCAGCTTCTTGGCATCTTCCAACGCCTCATCACGGCTTTTTTGGGCCGCCTTCAGCATCTCTTCCGCTTCCTTGCGGAGGCGGGACGCTTCGTCGAGTTCGGCCCGAACCTTGGCCGCTCGCGCGTCCAGCATGCTGGCAAGCGCGCCCCAAATCTTCCGCCCGAACAGGCCGAAGAAGATGAAAAAGGCGATCAGAACCCAGTTTTTGGGTTCGTGGAAAAAGCTTTCTTGTTCCATGGAGCAGGCTCCCTGTTCAGCCGACGCCGCGGGCGGACAGCGCGGCACCGATGGCGCTGCTCAGCCGCTGCGGATCGGGAGTCTGCCCGGTCAGGCGGGCGACGACGGTGGCGGCGGTTTCCGTCGCCACTTCGCGCAACGCGTTCATGGCCTGGGACCGCGCCTGAGCGATTTGCGTTTCCGCCTCGCTCAGCTGCTTTTCCAGACGGGCGTTCAGGACCGCGGCTTGTTCCGCCGCGGCGCCCTTGGCCGCATCCAGGGCAGCATTGATCGCTGTCTGCGCCTCGGCTCGTGCCTTCTCGATGGCGGCGGTGGCTTCCGCCATGCCGGCATCGGCTGCCTGCTTCGACGATTGCGCCGCCTCGAGATCGTTGGCGATGTGGGCCGCACGCTCTTCCAGCACCGAACCGACCTTGGGCAGTGCGAATTTGGACGCGGCGATATAGAGCACGATGAAGATGATCGCACCCCACACCACCTGGCTGGTGGTCAGCGGGTTCTTGAAGTCCATCTGCGGCATGCCCTCCGCCATCGCGGCGGCGGGCAGCATCAGAAGGGCTGTAACGAACGGGATGACCCGGCGAAGCGGCTGCATGTCGTGTTTCGGGCGCGCGGGGAAGCGCGCCCGCCCCGATCAGACGAACAGAATGATGAAGGCGATAACCAGCGCGTACAGCGCCACGGCTTCCGTCAGCGCGAAGCCAAGAATGGCAAGGCCGAACACGCGGTCGCGCGAAGCGGGGTTACGCGCCACGCCGGTGATCAGCGCGGAGAAGATGTTGCCGATACCCATGCCGACGCCGAACAGGGCGATAACAGCGATACCTGCACCAATGGCCTTAGCGGAAGCGAGATCCATGACTCTGAGTCCTTTCGTTTAGTTCCGTTTGCGCCACGCCCCCGGGGCGGCGTGGCTGGATCGGGGATGGAGGGGGGTTAGTGGAGGTGCACCGCGTCGTGCAGGTAGATGCACGTCAGGATGGCGAACACGTAGGCTTGCAACGTCGCGACCAGCAGCTCGAAGCCGATAAGCGCGACGTTCACGACGAGCGACAGGCCCGCCGGGAATAGATACAGGGCGCCCGCGCCACCCAGCATCACCACGAACGACCCGAACACCTCAAGCATGACGTGGCCGGCCATCATATTGGCGAACAGACGCACGGACAGCGAGATAATACGGGACAAATAGGAGATCACTTCGATCAGCACCATCAACGGCGCCAGGATCGCCGGAATGCCCTTCGGAACGAAGTAGGAGAAGAAATGCAGCCCGTGCTCCTTCAACGCCACCGCGGTCACCAGAATGAACACGAAGCTGGACATCGCGAGGGTGACGGCGATGTGGCTGGTGAAGGTGAAGAAAAACGGGAAAACACCGAGGAAATTGCCGAACAGAATGAAAAAGAACAGGCAGAACACGATCGGAAAGAATTTCTTCCCCTCATGCCCGATCTGTTCCGTGCACATCGACATCACGGTCTCATAACACATCTCGGCGGCGGCTTGCAGACGGCCCGGCACCATCGCGCGCGGACGCATGCCGATCCACAGCAGGGCCAGCACCAGGCCGGAAGCGACCACCATCATCAGGTTCGCCTGGGTGAAGTTCACCGAGTGGCCAATGGGGCCCAGCGCCGGTTCCAGCTTGAACTGGCTCAGCGCGTCGATGCTGCTATGTCCTTCGGCCGCCACCTGCGTACCCCTATCCCTCGCGCTTAACCATGCGCCAAACGTTCAACACCCCGGCGGCGATCCCCAACGGAAGGAACACCAACAACAAGATGGGCCTTGTACCGAAGTACCGGTCCAGCCCGTAGCCGATGGCGATTGCCACGACCAGAGCCGAGACCATCTCGACACCCAACCGCAACCCGACTCCCCATGCCGAAGCGCCGGCCCCACCAGGATCTTTTCCCGTGGGTTTCGGCGGGGTGTCGAGGCCCTGCTTGATCCGCGCAGCTTGCAACCGGCTTTCGAAAGAGCCGTCCGGGCCGCCCGTATCCATGTTCATGCTCTCTCCTGGCGTTCGTGCCGGAAAGCCGGCGCTTGCTACAGGCGGGTGGGGGGTGTGTCAAGAACGTGCCGAACGCCAAGATAGGCGGACCGGCGACCAATGTGGTACACCCCCCGCAAGCGAAAAGACAGGAGTGCGGCATGCGTATCGCGGTCATCGGAACCGGCGGGGTCGGCGGCGGTTTCGGCGCGGCGCTGGCCAAGGCCGGCGGCGATGTGACATTTCTGGCACGCGGCGCACATCTGAAGGCCATGCGGGAACACGGCCTGCGGGTCGAGGGCGATCGCGGCAACACCCTGATCCACCCGGCCCAGGCAACCGACGACCCCGCCGGCATCGGCATCGTGGATTTCGTACTCTTCGCCGTGAAACTCTGGGATGTCGAGACTACCGGCGCGGCGATCAAGAGCCTGATCGGCCCTCAAACCGCGGTCATCCCCTTGCAGAACGGCATCGACGCCGCGGACCGTCTCACCCCGATCCTGGGCGCTACATCAATCATGGGTGGCACCGTTGCGATCAGCGCCACCATCGCAGCGCCCGGCCTCATCAAACAGACCGGCACCTTCATGGCCATGTCATTCGGCGAGCTGGACGGAAGCCCGAGCCCGCGCGGCGAAAAACTGCTCGCTCTGGCCCGATCCGCCGGCTTCGACGTCACTTTGACCCCGGCCATCGAAACCGCGATCTGGATCAAATTCATCATGCTGACCGGCGTCAGCGGCGTCACCGCGCTGACCCGGCTGCCGATCGGCAAGCTGCGCGACGATCCCGACACCTTCAACCTCTTCGAACAGACCATGCGGGAAACCGAGGCCGTCGGCCGCGCCAAGGGCGTACCCGGCCTGGACGGCATCGCCGAAAAACACCTCGCCGGCCTGCGTACCTCGCCGCCGACGATCATGGCCTCCATGGCGCACGACCTGATCCGCGGCAACCGCATAGAATTGCCCTGGCTCGCCGGACGGGTGGTATCGCTGGGCAGGGAACTCGGCGTGCCCACCCCCGCGAACGCCTTCATTTATGCCGCGCTGAAACCCTACGTGAACGGAACACCGGCCTGACCCCATGCTGACACTGCGCGCCGGCTATTCCTCGCTGCAACTGGCCCCCGAACATGGCGGCAGCGTGTTCGACTGGCGGCATGGGCACAAACCGCTGCTGAAAGCGGTCCGCGGTATCGGGTGCTTCCCGATGATCCCCTACGCCAACCGCATCGCCCTGGGAAAATTCAAATGGCGGGGCTTCACCTGCCAGCTCCCGCTTAATTTCGGCGACCACCCGCACAGCATCCACGGCATCGGCTGGCAGCGGCCCTGGAAGGTCGAGGGCGCCGGTCCCGACAATGCCCGTCTGACACTGTCCCATGACGGGCATGCCGGCTGGCCGTTCCGCTTCACCGCCGAACAGTATTTCGAACTCACCCCCGAATCGCTGCGGATCGAATTGCGGATGACCAATCGTCATACCGAGGCCGCGCCGGCCGGTCTGGGTCTGCACCCGTATTTCCGCCGTCCCCCCGGTGCGACCTTACGATTCAACGCCCAAACCGTCTGGCTGAACGACCCAACCCAACTTCCCATCGGCCAAGCCCCCGTGCCCGACGGACTGAACCACGCAGCCGGCCTACCAGTCGGCTCGGTGCGCATGGACAACTGCTTCAGCGGCTGGGACAGTTATGGCGAAATCGGTCTCGGCCCCGTCAATATCGCCATCGAGGCCAGCCCCGCCTTCACCCATCTACAGGTCTACACCCCGGAAAACGAAGACTTCTTCTGCGTCGAGCCTGTCACCCACCGGCCCGACGCGATCAACACCCCGAACGCGATGACCGCGCTGGAACCGGGGGAAACCCTGTCCGGTTCGGTCACCTTCCGGGTATCGGACGCACCGGCGAACCCGACGCAAAACCCATGATCTGGTCCTGGATCGACACTTGCGTCGGCATCGTCGCACACCATCCCGGCTGGGCGCTCGCGGTCGTGTTCGCCGCCGCGATTATCGAGGCCGTGGCCGTCCTCGGCATCGTCGTGCCCGGCACGCCAATTTTGATGGCCGTGACCGGCGCCGCCGCCGCCGCCGGACAACCGATGCTGCCCTTCCTGGCGCTCGCGATCCTCGGCGCGGTGATTGGCGACTTCCTCTCTTTCTGGTTCGGCGCGCGCCACGCGGCGACCCTGCGCACCATGTGGCCCTTCAGCCGCTGGCCCGACATGATCGGCCGAGCCGATTGGTTTTTCGATCGCTATGGGATCGCGAGTGTCGCGATGTGCCGCTTCGTGCCGGTATTGCGCTCCACCGTGCCGCTCGTCGCCGGCATGGCGGGCATGAACCGTAAGCGGTTCGTGCTGGCAAACGTGAGCTCGGCCTTCGTCTGGGCGCCAGCGCATATCTACCCCGCGCAATTCGCCGGTCTGATGCTGGACGCGCTGCGGGAAGGCAACTGGCTCGCCGTCGCCATCTGGGCCGGATTCCTGGCGATCTGCCTGCTCGGCGCGTTCATCCTGCACCGCCTTGTCGTGGCACGCGCGCGATGATCCGGTTCCCTTTAAGCGTTACCCTACCCCCAAAACCCCCCGCCGCAGCCCCGCCAACTGTTCCGCGACAACCGGCAGATCGAACTGCCGCGCCCGAACCCGTCCCGCCGCCGCCAATTGATTCCGCCGGGCCTCATCCCGTCCCAGGCTCCGCAACGCCGCCGCGATGTCCTCGATCTTGTCCGGATCCGCATAGATCGCCGCATCGCCCGCGACCTCCGGCAACCCGCCGCGCGGAGAACACACCAACGCCGCACCGCTCGCCATTGCCTCCAGCGCCACCAGCCCAAACGGCTCCGGCCAGCGGCTGGGCACCACCACGATCGCCGCCTTGGCCATCATGTCCAAAACATCCGGATGGTCGCGATAGCCCGCCATCGAAACCGGCGCCCGTTCCGCCGCCGCCCGCACCTGCTGAAGGAACGCGGTCTCGGGACTGTCCATACGGAACCGGTCGGCGCCGATCATCGTCGCGTGCCAGCCCGGCAAATGCGGCAGCGCCGCGGCGCAGGCCAGCACGAAGGCGTCGGGGCCCTTTTCCGCCACGACCCGGCCGGCGAACAGGATGAGCCGCTCCCGCGGCCGGGGCGCCGGCAACTCGTTCAGATCCAGACAGTTCGGCAGCACCACCGGCGGGCGTTCGGGGTTCTCGACACCCTCCAGGACCAGTCCGCGCAGATAGTCCGACGACGTCATCACCAGCGCCAGCCTGCCCAGCATCGTCGCCCGTTCGGCCGGCGTCTGGGCACCCCGCATCTCCTGCGGATCGTTGTTCAGAATCAGCGTGACCGGCACGCCGGGCAGCCTCGCGGCGATGGTCAGCGCGATTTCCGGCCGGTTATGCACCTCCACCAACGCCGGGGGATCGTCCCGCAGCGCCTTTGCGACGCTGATCGCAAAACGCACATTGGTCGGCCCAGGTCGCCAGATCGTCGGCTTCAGCGCGACGAAATCGATGCCCGGAAACACCGGCCCGTCCTGCTCCCCGCCATAGATGATGGTGCGGAACCCCGGCGTCGCGACCAGGCGCCGCGCCAGCAGCCCGATGGCACCGGTTCGGGCCGGCCCGAACCCTTCCCGAGGGGAAAGGACCACGGCGACATGGGGATCCGCGCTTTGTTGCATCCCGCCGGCTATACAGGCCGCGGATCGCGAGAGGAACCCGCATGCAGCGCCGCCGCCTGATTGTCGCCTGTACTTCGCTGCTGACCGCGGTCCTTCTGTC
>Ga0075019_10001970_pt1 | contig 11693 bp, 6 predicted proteins | sample ColStrG_CSR_2013_FD_71473 | JGI IMG/M metagenome (GOLD analysis project Ga0075019, IMG submission 71473) | Freshwater sediment microbial communities in response to fracking from Pennsylvania, USA - Cold Stream Run_MetaG_CSR_2013 | ecosystem: Environmental > Aquatic > Freshwater > Creek >...
AAAACCGCCTCAACTTCTGCGTCCGTTGCGAACTCGCCGCGCTGCATCTCGGCCTGGGCCTCCATAAGGTCAGCCTCGTCCTCCAACCTCAGCGTGACGATAGTCTCTCCGTCATCGGCACAGGCCAGCAACATTCGCGCAGCCTCGTCCTGCATATCGGGCGGAAGGGCTTGCACTTCCTCCACAGCCTGTTCGAGCAACTTGATCATCCCAAAACACCACGCCGGCGAAGGCTGCGACGGAAGCAAAAAACGGACGCCCCGCCGCCCGGCTATTGGCTCTGCGCAAGCTATCGACGGCCAACGCCGCGTCGGTCTGAAATGTCGGGCGGTAAGCGTCAGCGCACATGGTTCGCCAGCCTCCCGCGCAGCCGGCTCATGGCGCTCTCCCCTTTTGCAGGCCGACGACGCATCGGGACGACGGTGCGGCGAACCGCCCATTGTTGAAAGGGGCCGGCCCATATCAAATCGTAGTCGCCCTCCCTCACCAGTTCCGTCACCGCGCGAAAGACGCCGTGATGGATGCGGTCGGGATTGATCTCGAAATCATGGCCGCAGATCACGCCTTCGGGTTTGACCTTGGCGCGGCAGAGATCAAGCTCCCGCACCGTATCGTCATAGGCGTGGGTTGAATCCAGATAGGCCCAATCGAGATAGGCGTCGGGCACCTTCGCCAGCCAGCTCTGCGAATAATCCTTGACGATATGCACTTTGGTCAGACTTTGCGAAGACATGCGCGAAGTGGTTTCCGACAACGCGCGCGCGGTCGGCAGCGTGCCGCGCTCGGTGTATTCGCCCCAATCGGGATAGATGTCGCCATAGGCCAGATCCCACGGATCGACCAGATAAAGCTCGCTCGGCGCAATCGCGCGGATGATCGCAACCGAGAATTCGCCGCGAAACACGCCCAGTTCCGCGCCGATGGAGTTTTTCGGCAGCAGGCGAACCAGCATCTCCGCACGTTGGCGCTGAAATTCCGTTGTCTCGAAAGTCGGCGCTTGCGACGCAGCGGTCAGGGGCAGGGACACGGCGATTTTCCCGTCAACTCAAAGGCGGCCTACAGCACCGACCGGGCGATGGCCAGTTCGGCTTGCACAATCGTCTCCGGTCGCCCCACATGCAGCCACAGCCCATCGAGCCGCAACCCAAACAAACGCCCCGCTTCCGCCGCCTTCCAGAAGAACGGCGCGAGCCGGAACACCTCGTCGGTCACGCCATCAAACATCTGCATCTTCAAAATGCCGACGCCGGTATAGACAAACGGCGCCACCTGTTGGGGAGCGCGCTTCGACAGTCGCCCATGCGCGTCCATATTGAAATCGCCGGGCCAGTCGACGCCGATGGCCCCCGCGCTGGCGGCGACCAACAACAACGCGTCCATGCGCTCGGGGTCGAAAGCGGCGGCGAGGCGTCCAAGGTTGGAGACCGGCCCTTCAACCCAGAAAGCGTCGGTGTTGCACACATAAAACGGCGCCTCGCCCAGGCGCGGGCGCGCGCGCGCAATGCCGCCGCCCTGATCCAGCAGCAACTTGCGCTCGTCGGAAATCACGATGCGCGGGCGGGTGCGGCCCTCCAGATGCGCCTCGATCTGGTCGGGCAGGTAATGCACGTTGACCACCGCCGTCTCGACGCCGTTGTCGGCGAAGCGGTCCAGACAATGATCGATCAACGCCCGCCCCGCGACTTCGATCAGCGGCTTGGGTTTGGTCAGCGTCAGCGGGCGCATGCGCGTGCCCAGCCCCGCTGCAAACACCATGGCGGTCGAAGGTTTCATCCCTCTTCCCCCAAAGCGCGCGGCAGATTGGTCTCGAACCAGCGTTTCATCGGCTCCAGCACGGGATGTTCAAGATTGCTCGCCAGCGCCTGCTCGATGCGCGGCAGCAGCTTCAGATATTGCGGCTTGCCGTCGCGCCGGTCGAGCCGCATGAATAGCCCCAGAATTTTGGTGGCGCGCTGCGCGCCCATGATCGCGTAATGCGAGACGAACGTGTCGAAAACGAAGCTCGGGTCCGCCTGCGCGCGGCGGCGTCCGTAGAGCGACAGCAACCGCGCCTCGATCTCCGAAGACACATCCTGCCGCGCGTCCTGCAACAGCGAGGCGACGTCATAGGCGGGCGGCCCCAGCACGGCGTCCTGAAAATCGATGAGGCCCAACCGATGCAGACCGTTGCGCTCGGCGAGCCAATGGATGTTGGGCGAGTGATAGTCGCGCAGCGTCCACGTCAGCGGACCCGACAGCGGCCCCGACAGGATTTCGCGCCACAGGCCCAGGAACTGCATGCGCGCGCCCGACGACGGCGCGCCGCGCGCGCGGGCGGGCGCGTACCAATCCAGCGCCAGCTCCACTTCAATCAACATCGCGTCGAGGTCGTAGACCGGCAGCGCGTAGGTCTCATTGCCGAACGGAATTTCGGGCGGCAGCGCGCGCAGATGCAGGTCGGCGAGCAGCGCGGCGGCCTCGGCGTAACGCGAGGGATTGGGGCCGTGCTCGTCGACGATGGTCTCGGCGCCGAAATCCTCGATCAAGGCCAGGCCGTCGGCGACGCTCGACGCATAGACGCGCGGCGCCGAATAGCCCAGCGAACGCAGGCCCTCCGCAACCGCCAGAAACGCCTTGATGTCGGTGGAGAGCCGCGCGATCTCAACATAGGTTCGCCCGAAACGCAGCGGCGGCCCCGGCGCACGCGGCGGGGAGATCATCAGGATCGCCGTGCGGCCGCTGGGATCGGTGAGCCGCTCATAGGCGCGCGTCGAGGCGTCGCCATACATCTGCGAGCGCTTGGCCTCCGACCAGCCCGCCGCCTCCAGCAGCGACTCGACAGCGCGCGCGGCGCGGAAACGGTTGGTCATCATCAAGCCACGGGGACGGAACTCGGCGAGCCGCGCGTCCGGCCCCTGCGCGGGGTCGAAATCGAGTAGAATGTCGAGCCGCTCGGCGGGCAGCGCCGAGGCCGCGCGCTCGCCCCATTCAACCAAAGTCACCGCGCCGTGGATCGTCTCGGCAAAGCCGATCTGGGCGAGGTCTTCGGGACCGGCGAGCCGGTAGAAGTCGGCGTGAACCAGCGGGCCGTCGCGGCCCTCGTAGGTCTGCACCAGCGTAAAGGTCGGGCTCGGCGTCTCCAACTCGGGATCCCCGGTCGCGGCGCGCAGCAGCGCGCGGGCGAGCGAGGTCTTGCCCGCGCCAAGCTCCCCGCTCAGCACCACCAGATCGCCACGCCGCAAGAAGCCCGCCAGCCAGCGCGCGAGCGCCTCCGTGTCGGCCTCGGTCGGCAATTCGGCTATCTCGACCGGCAGATCGGCGAGGACGGGCGGGCTCATCTCAGTTGACCGCTTGGTTCGTCACTTGAGCCGCCGCCGGGGCGGCTCTGGTAGGGAAAACGCAAGTGACCATCGTGCCCTCCCCAACCACGGAATCGATAACCGCCTTGCCGCCGTGCGCCTCCACCAGCGCCTTCACCATCGACAGGCCCAGCCCTGGACCGCGATGTTTGGTCCCCGCGTTGTTGGCCTCGAATCGCTCGAACACCTTGTCCAGTTGATCGGCGGGGATGCCGCGCCCGCGATCGGAGACCTTGAACACGATTTCGTCGGGGCGACGCATGGTGGCTAACGTCACCGTCTGGCCGGGCTCGGAGAAGCCGATGGCGTTGGAGAGCAAGTTGAACAGAACCTGACGCACCCGCCGCCCATCCGCCCACATGGTCCCAACATCGTCGGTGGCGACGATGCGCAGGTCGATATTGGCCTCGCGAAGCCGGTCCTGCACGCCCTCCGCCGCCGCCTTCATCGCCTCTTCGACGTCGACGTCCTCAAGCCGCAATTCGAGCGCGCCCGCGTCGATGGAGGCCAGATCGAGAATGTCGTTGATGATGGCGAGAAGCGCCGAGGAGGAGCCGCGGATGTAGCCTGCATATTCGATCTGCTTGGGGTTGAGCGCGCCCGCGCCGCCGTCGGCCAACAATTGCGTGAAGCCGATGATGTTGGTCAGCGGCGTGCGCAGCTCATAAGACACATGCTTGACGAAATCGTTGCGCAGCTTCTCGGCGCTGACCAGCGCCTCGTTGCGTTCGGTCAGCGCGCGCTCGAACTTGGCGCTGTCGGTGACGTCGAAACAGGTCATCAGCGTGCCCCCGTCGGGCAGCGGCAGCGCCGCGCATTCCAGGATTTTGCCGTCGCTGCGCTCAAGCCGCGTGGCGACGGGATGGCGTTGCTCGTCGAGACCCAACACGGCGCCGCGCAGCACGTCCCAACGCGCGGGATCGACGACCAGCGGCAGACAATCCCTGCCGATTTCGTCGAAATGCGGGCGGGCCTCGGCGTCGTGCACCGGCGCCCCCCACAGTCCCGCAAACGACGGATTGACCAGCCGCAGCCGCCCGTCGGCGCCAAACACCGCGACGCCCTCTTTCAGTGCGTCGAGCGTCTCGCCTTGCAGCCGCGTCAACGCGTTCAGTTGCGCGGAGAGCGCAAAGCTCTGCGTGGCGTCGTCGTAGAGATAGGTGACGCCGCCCTCGGCGTTCGGCCCCGCCGCGACCCGCAGCGCGCGCCCGTCAGGCAGATGCCAGACGGTCTCAGTCGCTTCGATGGCCTGATAGGTCGCCAGCACCTGCGCCTTCCAGGCGCGGAAATCGGCCTGCTCGGGCAGCATGCGGCGCGCGCGCAGATGATCGAGAATTTCGCTGTCGGATGGTCGCTGGTCGAGAAAGGCGGCGTCGAGCGACCAGATGCGCGCGTAGGCCGCGTTGTAGAAATCGAGCCGCTTGGAGCGGTCGAAGATCGCCACTGCGGTGGCGAGGCGGTCGATGAGGCCCTTGTAGGCGTTGTTGAGCCGGTTCTTCTCGGTCTTCAGCGCGTCGATCTCGGAGAGATCGAGCGCGACGCCGACCGACCCGCCCTCGCGCGCGACCTCGTAAGCGGCGAAGGGACGACGCGCGCCGCCGACCGTCGCCACCGCCTGCGCGCGCCAGCCGCCTTTGGCGCGAACCTCGGCGGCTTCCTCAAGCGTCGCGCGATCAAACAACTCGGCCTGCGTCTCTCGCTCTTTCGGCTCCAACGCGCTCGCGAAAGCCTCGCTGACCCAGGCGAGGCGCCCGTCGCGTCCGCGCGCCCAGGCCGGGTGCGGCAGCGTGTCGAGCAGCTTGCGAAAGCCGGCGATTTCATCCTGCGCTTCGGCGTAGGCCTCCTGCAGACGCAGGCGCTCCAGCCGGTCGCCGGAAATGTCGCGGATGCGCATGACAGCGGCGCCGCCGATGGCGCGGCCGGAAACTTCGAGCCGCCGCCCCTTGAGGCTGGCGACCTCCGCCGAAAACCCCTCGCCGCGCGACAGCAATTTGCCCACCCATTCCTGAACGCGCTCGGCCCCTGCGGGATCCAGCCAGGCGGGAAACGAGAGAAGACGGCGGGAGTTCATCGCCTCGGAGACAAGGTTGAACTCGCCCTCGACGCGGGGCTCGCTGTCGGCCTTGTCCCAGACGATGACGAGCTGCGGCTCGCTGGCCAGAAATTGCCGCGCGCGTTCAAGATCGGCGCGTGTGCGCTCCAGATCGGCGCCAAGTTCGCGCTCGCGCTGGCCGTGGCGACGGCGCATGTTGGTGAGCGCCAGCGCGCCCAGCGCCAGAATGAGAATGAGGGTCGCCAGCATGATCGGCGCGAGATCGGCGTCGATCATGTCGAGGCCGCCCGCCAGCGCCGGGCGCGGCGCCATCGCCAGCAACAGCCCCGTCCCGCAGGGCCCACGCCACGCTTTTAGTATCAAGCCTCGCGCCCCCTCGACGTCGGAGCCAGCCCGCACCCGCCCGGCGCGGCCCCGCTCTGTGCAACGCGCGCCCTCCGCCAGGGCGCGAATCACGTCGACAAAGAAATACGCAAAGCCGGCAAGAAAGTCGTTAACCACGTTTGCCCGGCCGACGCGCATATTTGCGCACCAAAACAACATATAGCGGCGGTCGGGACATCAGCGCCTATATATCGGCGGCGCCGTTAATGCCTGAGGCCAAACAACGGCGAAAAAACTTCGCGGTGAGGCTTCAGCGCACCAGTCCCAGGATATCTTTGACGCTGGCCCAAACAGGCGCGGCGATTTCGCGCGCCCTGACGCCGCCGTCCTTCAGCACCGCATCGACGTGATCTGGCGCCGCCGTCAACCGCTTCATCTCGGCGGCGATGGGGGCGAACTTCGCCACCACCAGATCGGCCAACGCGGTCTTGAAGCCGGAAAACTGGCCCCCGCCATGATCCTTGAGCACCTGTTCTTTCGTGAGGTCGGCGAGGCCCGCATAGATGCCGACGAGATTGTCGGCCTCGGGGCGGCTCGCCAGACCCGCGATTTCGCTGGGCAGCGGCTCCGGGTCGGTCCTGGCCTTGCGGATTTTCTGAGCGATGGTGTCAGCGTCGTCGGTCAACGCGATCCATGCCTGTTCGGAAGGGTCCGACTTCGACATTTTCTTTGTGCCGTCGCGCAAGCTCATAACGCGCGTCGCCGGTCCCTGGATCAGCGGCTCCGGCAACGGAAAGAAGCCGTCCTCGTGGCCATGCGCGGCGATGCTCGCCGCGTAGTCGTTGTTGAACTTTTGCGCGATGTCGCGCGAAAGCTCCAGATGCTGCTTCTGGTCGTCGCCCACGGGAACGTGGGTCGCTCGATAGATGAGAATGTCGGCGGCCATCAGGACGGGATAGTTGAACAGGCCGACGGAGGCGTTCTCCCGGTCCTTGCCGGCCTTCTCCTTGAACTGGGTCATGCGGCTGAGCCAGCCCATGCGGGCGACGCAATCGAAGGCCCAGGCGAGTTCGGCGTGTTCGGGCACGCGGCTCTGGTTGAACACAATGTTCTTCTTCGGGTCGATGCCGCAGGCGAGAAACGCCGCCGTCACCTCGCGCGTCGATTTGGCGAGCGTAGCGGGATCGTGCCCCGTCGTCATCGCGTGCAGATCGACCACGCAATAGAGGCACGGATGCGTCGCCTGCATCTCGACGAAACGCTTGAGCGCGCCCAGGTAATTGCCCAGATGCAGATTGCCGGTCGGCTGCACCCCGGAGAAAACGCGTTCGGTGACTTTGACCATCGCTCTAACCCTTCAACGAGCGCGGTTTATGGCCAAGCGCGAAGCGGCGCGCAAGTCAGGGCGTCGGCGAAGCGTCGGGCGGCGCGTCGGCGGCGAGACGCGGCAGATCGACCTTGTCCCAGCCCCCGCCCAGCGCGACGATCAGCGCGACCGAAGCCGCGAGCCGCGATTGCTTGGTTTGCAGCAGCGACAGCCGGTCGGAAAGCTCCGTCGTCTCGGCGGTGACGACGGCGGTGAACGCCTGCGTGCCGGCCTTGTATTCGTTGAGCGCAATCTGCACCGCCTGCTGCGCGATCTTCACCGCCTCCTGCTGCACCTTGATCTCGCGATCATAGGTGCGGATCGCCACCAGATCGTCCTCGACCTGCTGAAACGCCGTCAGCACCGTCTGGCGATAGGTCGCCACGCTCTGGTCGTAAGTGGCCTTCGCCGCCTCGACCTGCGCCGTCGTCAGCCCGCCGTTGAAAAGCGGTTGCGCCAGCGTGGCGGCGTAGGACCAGACCGGATTGGTCCCGGCGATCTGTTTGATGAAGGGATCGCCAACATAGCCGTATGCCCCGGTCAGCGTCAGATCCGGATAATAGCCCGCCACCGCCACGCCGATGGCGGCGTTGTGCTGCTTCATCGTGCGCTCGGCCGCTGCGATGTCGGGGCGACGCTCCAGCAGAGACGAGGGCAGACCGACGGGGGGATGCGGCGCGGTCTCGGGGAGATCGCGGTGAGAGACCGAAACTTCGGACGGCGGCTTGCCCATCAGCACGGCGATGGCATGTTCGCTCTGGTGGCGCTGCACGTCGGTGTTGATGAGCTGCGCCTGTGCGGACAGCACCTGCGCCTGCGCGGTGATAACGTCGGATTTCGCGGTCGTTCCGGCGTTATATTGATTGTTGGTGATGGCGAGCGAACGCTGATATTCGGCGACGGTGTCGACATAGAGATCGTGCAGCGAATCAGCGGCGCGCACCTGCACATAGGCCGACGCCAGCGCCGATTGCGCGGCGAGTTTGGCGTTGTCGAGATCGGCGGCGCTCACTTGCGCGGCGGCGCCCTCCTGCTCAATCTGCCGGCGCACCTTGCCCCAGATGTCGAGCGTCCAGCTTCCGGTGATCTCGGCGTCGAGCCTATCGCCTCCCGGCGGCCCGGAGCGGGTCAGCGTCGGGTTGAAATTCAGAGACGGCAGCAATCCAGCGCGCGCTTCGGAAATCAGCGCCAGCGCATTGCGGTAGCTCGCCTCGCTCTCTTTAACGGTCTCGTTGGAGAGCGCGACGGTTTCCTCCAGCCGGCTCAGTTCGGCGTCGTGGAACAGGCGCCACCATTGCCCCTTGGCCTCGCCGTCGCGCGGCGTGGCGAGCTTCCAGCCCTTCACTTCCTTGTATGTCGCCGGGACGATGGCGGCGGGCTTCAGATAATCCGGCCCTACCGCCTGACAGCCGGCGAGACCGGCGGCGGCCAGAACGGCTAACCGCTTCAGGCGCGCTGAGGCCGATGACCGCCGAAATAAAGTCTGCGCCACACCCAAACTGTCGCCCTGCCCAATGCGTCCATCCACAGAAAGAGGACGGGCGTCGTATATAGCGTCAAAACCTGGCTGACGAGCAGCCCCCCGACGATGGTTATGCCCAGCGGATGGCGAAGCTCGGAACCCTCGCCAATTCCAAAGGCCAGCGGCAGCGCCCCCATCATCGCAGCCATCGTCGTCATCATGATCGGACGGAACCGCTCCAGGCAAGCCTCGCGAATCGCGGCGCGCGAATCAACGCCCTGACGTTCGAGCGCCAGCGCGAAATCGATCATCAGGATGGCGTTCTTCTTGACGATGCCGATCAGCAGGATGATGCCGATAAAGGCGATGATCGACAGTTCCGTGTTGGTGATCCACAGCGACAACAGCGCCCCGAGCCCCGCCGAGGGCAGCGTCAGAATGATCGTGATCGGGTGGATGTAGCTCTCATAGAGGATGCCCAGCACGATATAGACGGTGAGCAGCGCCGCGCCGATCAGCAGACCGAGGCCCCCCTGCGCCTGTGAAGACGCAAGCGCGGTCCCGGCGAATGTACCGCGAATCGTCGAGGGCATGCCGATGTCGCGCACGGCGGCCTCTATGACGGCCTGTGCGTCGCTGATCGCCTTGTGCGGAGCGAGGTTGAACGAGATCGTCGCGGCGGCGAATACTCCCTGATGGTTGACGCCCAAAGGGGTGTGGCCGGTGGCGAACGACGCGGTCGCCGACAGCGGGATCATCGTCTCCTGCGAGGTCGTCACCGCTGCGCCCGCCGAGGCCGCCGAATGGCCGCTGGCGGCGAGCGCATTGGTCGCCAGATTGCGCGCCGAATCGGCCGCCACCGTCGCCGCCGTGCTCGACGAGGTCTTGGCGCCGAAACTGGCCGAACTGATGTTGGTGGTCTGCGAGCCGTTGGGATTGGCGCCCGAGGTCGAGATGAATAGGTTCTGCATCGAAGACGGGTCCTGCCAATAGCGCGGCGCGACCTCCATGACGACGTGATATTGATTGAGCGCGTTGTAGATGGTCGAAACCTGACGCTGGCCGTAGGCGTCGTAGAGCGTGTTGTCGATGGCGTTGAGCGTGAGGCCGAGGCGTTTCAGCGTCCCCCGGTCGATGGCGACGTCGGCCTCCAGCCCGCCCTGCTGCTGGTCGGAGTTCACATCGGTCAGCACGTCGGATTTCTGCAAAGCCTGCGTGAGGATCGGCGCCCATTTGTAAAGCTGCGTCGTGTCGTCGCCTAGTAGCGTATATTGATAGGTCGCATTGCTATCGCGACCGCCCGGTCCCCGCAGGTCCGAGACCGCGACGAGGAACAGCTTCGCGCCCGCCACTTGCGCGAGCTTGGCCCTCAGACGGTTGACCACGTCGTCCGCTGTGACGTTGCGCTCAGCGAAAGGTTTGAGCGAACTATAGACGAACCCGGAATTGACCTGCTGGCCGCCGGTGACGCCCACCACCGTCGCCACCGCCGGATCTTCCTGAACGATCTCCTCCAGCCGCGCGAGCTTCTTCTGCATCGCTTGGAAGGAGATACTCTGATCGCCCTGTAGCCTGCCGATCATCAGCCCTGTATCCTGCACCGGGAACAGGCTGAACGACAGCATGCGGAACATCACCACCACCAGCACGATGCTGCCGACCAGCGAGGCCATCATCGCCACCTGATGGCGCAGCGCGATATCGAGCGTGACGCGATAGAACCGCAACATCCCGTCGAACATCGCTTCGACGACGTAGTAGATGCGGCCATGCCGGGGCGGCGGCGGCTTGACCAGCAATGCGCACATCATCGGCGTCACCGTCAGCGAGACCAACATGGAGATCATCACAGCAACGGCAAGCGTCAGCGTGAACTCCTTGAACAGCCGCCCGATCAACCCCGGCATCAGCACCAGCGGCAGGAACACGGCGACCAGCGACAGGCTGATCGAGATGACGGTGAAGCTCACCTCCCCCGCCCCGTCGAGCGCCGCGCGCACGCGGCTCTTGCCCATCTCCAGATGGCGGGTGACGTTCTCCAGCACCACAATGGCGTCATCGACTACGAAGCCGGTCGAGATCGTCAGCGCCATCAGCGACAGGTTGTTGAGGCTGAAGCCCAACAGATACATGACCGCGAACGAGCCGATGATCGACACCGGCACCGCCACGCTCGGCACGAAGGTCGAGCGCAAGTCGCGCAGGAACACGAACACGACGAGAACCACCAGCGCGACCGAGGTGAACAGCGTCTTCAGGGTGTCGTTGAGCGAGCCGCGAATGGTGATCGAGCGGTCCACCGCGACGCCGAGATCGACGTCGCCGGGCAGCGCGCGGATGAGCGCCGGCAATTCCTTCTTCACCGCATCGACGGCCTCGATGATATTGGCGCCGGGCATCCGCGAGATGACGATGCCGATGGCGGGCTTGCCGTTGGCGATGCCAGCGTTGCGCAGGTCCTCGACGGAATCGAGCACCTCGGCGACGTCGCTGAGCTTAACCGCCGCGTGGTTGCGATAGGCGATGACGAGATCGCGGTAGGCTTCCGCTTTCGACGCCTGATCGTTAGCGTAGATCTGATAATTGTAATCCGCCGTCTCGATCTGGCCCTTGGGCGAATTGGCGTTGGCGGAAGCCAACGCCGCGCGCACGTCCTCAAGCCCGATTCCATAATGAAAGAGCGCGGTCGGGTTGAGTTCAACGCGCACGGCGGGCAAGGCGCTGCCCGTTACAGTGACCTGACCGACGCCGGGTAGCTGCGAGAGGCGCTGTTGCAGGATGTTGGCGGCGACGTCGTAAAGCTGGCCGATGGGACGCGAAGTCGAGGTCAGCGACAGCACCATCACCGGCGCGTCGGCCGGGTTGATCTTGCGATAGCTCGGGTTTTGCCGGAGGCTTGCAGGCAGGTCGGCGCGCGCGGCGTTGATCGCCGCCTGCACGTCGCGCGCGGCGCCGTCGATGTCGCGGTCGAGGCCGAACTGAATGGTGATACGGGTGTTGCCGAGCGAGCTTTGCGAGCTCATCTCGGTCACGTCGGCGATGGAGCCCAGATGCCGCTCCAGCGGCGACGCCACCGAAGTCGCCATATTGTCCGGGCTCGCGCCGGGCACGTTGGCCTGCACCTGAATGGTCGCGAAATCGATGTTGGGC
>Ga0075019_10001971_pt1 | contig 11686 bp, 10 predicted proteins | sample ColStrG_CSR_2013_FD_71473 | JGI IMG/M metagenome (GOLD analysis project Ga0075019, IMG submission 71473) | Freshwater sediment microbial communities in response to fracking from Pennsylvania, USA - Cold Stream Run_MetaG_CSR_2013 | ecosystem: Environmental > Aquatic > Freshwater > Creek >...
GTCTATGACCAGCCTACGCGCGCGCTGCCTTACGGCAAACAAAGGCTGCTGGAGATCGCGCTGGCGCTGGCCTGCCGTCCGCGCGTGCTGCTGCTTGACGAACCCGCCGCCGGCGTGCCGGAGGAAGAGCGCCACGATATTCTGGCCGCGCTGGCGCAGCTTCCCGCCGACGTCGCGATCCTCTTGATCGAACACGACATGGACCTCGTGTTCACCTTCGCGACACGCTTGTCCGTTCTGGTGGCGGGGCGGCTGCTGTGCGAGGGTACGCCGGAGGAGATCGCCAACGACGAGCGCGTGAAGGCCGTCTATCTCGGCGAGGACGCCCATGGCTGAATTGCTGCGTGTCGAGGGTTTGTCAGCGGGCTATGGCGCGGCCCGTGTGGTCAACAATGTGAGCTTTGCGCTTGGGCAGGGGCAGTCGCTGGCGCTGCTCGGGCGTAATGGCGTCGGCAAGACGACGCTGCTAAACTCGCTGATCGGCGTCACCACGCGTCAGGGCGGCGCCGTGTTCCTGCATGGGCAGGAAGTGACGTCTTTCAAACCCCATGCGCGGGCACGCGCCGGGATTGGCTGGGTCCCGCAGGAACGCGACATTTTCCGTTCGTTGAGCGTCGAGGAGAACCTCACGGCCGTCGCGACGCCGGGGGCGTGGACGGTTGCGCGCGTCTTCGAAATGTTTCCTCGCCTGAAGGAGCGGCGGCGCAACGGTGGGCGGCAATTGTCCGGCGGCGAACAGCAGATGCTGGCCATCGGGCGCGCTTTGGTGCTGAACCCTTTGTTGTTGTTGCTCGACGAACCGACGGAAGGGCTGGCGCCGATCATCGTTGACGAATTGCTGGCGGCGTTCCGGCGGCTGGCGGGCGAGGGGTTGTCGATGATCCTCGTCGAGCAGAAGCCCAAGAAGATTTTGCCGTTCACCGACGAGGCCATCGTGCTGAACCGCGGCGCCATCGCCTATGAGGCGAAAAGCGCCGCCCTTATCGCCGATCCGGCGGCGCTGGAGGCGCACCTGAAGGCGGCGGTGTAGGAGCGGCCGAGATGGCGGCGCTCTGCGCCCGTGCGGCCTCGGTCTCCGCAAGCACCTTCAGCAGCGTATCTATGCCGGCGGAAGAGAGGCGGATGAAGCCGGTATAGGGCTGGCTCAGTTCGAGGATCAGAAAGATCGCACTGCCGATGGCGGCGGCGCCGGCCAGATGTGCGGTCACAGTGACAGCATTGATCGCCGCGACCAATCCATTGCCGAAGAACAGGACGGACGCCCAGCAGACCACGACGGTTATCACATAAGGCGGGAACGGATTGGCGAGCTGGCGGGCCATCAGCATCTGCGTGTCGTTGAAGCGCTTGACCAAATCGCGCGCCGTGGCCAGCGCCCCGCGCTGCTTGTCCGTCGCAGGGGTGAGGCTGTCGAAATAGCCGCCCAGACCCTTGAGCGTGTTGCGCGTCTCCTCCAGAGTCCAGGGTTGCGGGCCGCGCTGGAGGTCGCCGAAGAAGCGCTTGCGCGTGCGCTGCAGCGAGGCTCGCAGGCCCGCGCGTCCGGGCTCGCCCCCCTCGCCGTAGTTTTCCAGCGCGACGTCGAGTTCGATCAGCAATGGTCCCAGCGATTGCGCCTCCGATTGCTGTCCCGAAAAAACCGCGAACGCGGTGAAAACGAGGAAGCCGAGCACCAGCGCCAGCAGCAGCGTCACCAGCCCGACCATCGCGCCGACGGTTCCCTTGGCTTCGGTCAGCATTTGCGCGGGCACGATCAACTGAACGAGCATACCGAGAACGCTGGCGCCGAAGGTCGTCAACACCACCGCCAGCGTGCGTTTCAACGCGTTCATGCCAACCTCGCCCCCATGCTGACCGTGGGTTTGCGACATACCCGCACCGGCGGCAAGCGCCGTCTATACCGGCGCCTCCGCCGCTTTCAGAATATGCCGCGTTAGGACCGCCACCGCCCGTTCGACGTCCCGCGCCAGCGCCGCGTCCAGCAATTGCCGATGCTCCAAAGCCGATTGCGAGCGCGGAAACGGTTTCGTTTTCAGCGACAGCATGCGGTAACGCAGCGAGTGGTCGTACATCGAGCGGCGGTAAAGCAGCAGCCAGCGCGAACGGCAGTTGGAGATCAGCGCGTCGTGAAACTCCCGGTTGTAGCGCTCCCATTCGGGGCCGAAGCGCTCGGGATCGGCTTCCAGCACCGCCTCGACGCTCGACAGCTTGTGATAGGCGGCGATCACCCGCGCCTCCCAGTCGAGATCGGCGGCGGCGAAAGAGCGGCGAAGGGCGTCGCATTCCAGCAATTGCCGCATCTCGGTGATCTCGCGCAGGTCCTGCGCGGAGACGGGGAGCACCATGAAACCCTTCTGCTCCTCCGCCACCACGAGGCCGTCCGCTGATAGACGCGACAAGGTTTCTCGTAGAGTATTGACGCTGGCGTCGTATCGACGGCTCAAGGCTTCCAGCTTAAGCTTGGTTCCCGGCGGCAGGACGCCCAGGATGATGTCTTGGCGCAGCCGCTCGCGCAGCGACTCGGTCAATGTGGTGGGCGCGTCGAGACTCATGCTTGCCTATTTATGGCAGATGTCGTAGCAAAAGAAAAATCTAGGAGATTTTTCGGATGATGCGATGGTCCATCGCCACCGTTTGCCTCGGGGGAGGGTTGGAGACGAAGCTCTCCGCCGCCGCGCGCGCGGGATTCCGCTGCGTGGAAATCTTCGAGAACGACCTCACCTTTTATCCGGGCGCGGCGCGCGACGTTCGCCGTATCGCCGACGATCTCGGGCTGACGATCATCGCCTTGCAGCCCTTGCGCGATTTCGAGGGCGTCCCCGCTGCGCGCCGCCAGCGCAATCTTGACCGGGCGCGGGCCAAGCTCGAACTCACCGTCGAACTCGGCGCTCCCCTTTTATGCCTATGCTCCAGTGTGGCGCCGGACGCGCTCGGCGAGCCTGCCCGCGTCGCCGACGACCTTTCGGAGTTGGCCGAGATCGCGCGTGGCGCGGGTCTGCGGATCGGCTACGAGGCGCTCTCGTGGGGCCGCCATGTCAAAGACTGGACGGCGGCGTGGGAGATCGTCGCCAGGGCCGACAAGCCCAATCTCGGCATTGTCCTCGACAGCTTCCACATCTGCGTGCGCGGCAATTCCATCGCGCCGATCGCCGATCTGCCGGCGGACCGGATCGCGCTCGTGCAAGTCTCCGACGCGCCCGATCTGACCATGGACCCTATGTCGCTGAGCCGGCACTATCGATGCTATCCCGGCCAGGGCGATTACCCCATCGTCGACTATCTGGAGGCGGTGGCGAAGACGGGTTACGCGGGGCCGGTCTCGCTGGAGATTTTCAACGAGCAGTTTCGCGGCGCCTCGGCGGCGTCTGTCGCGGTGGACGGCATACGTTCGTTGCGCGCCACGGGCGAGAAGCTCGGCGCCGGCGGCCTGTCGCCCGCGCCCGAAGTGCTGGGGCCGGAGTTTCTGGAATTCGCGGTGTCGGACGCGGATGCCGGCGCGCTGGCGAGTTTGTTTGAGGGCCTCGGCTTTGCGCGCGTCGGCGCGCATCGCTCGAAGGCAGTCGAGTTGTTCGCGCAGGGCGATGCTTGCTTCGTCGTCAACCGCGAGAAGGGCGCTTTCGCCGAAGCGTTCGAGCGCATGCACGGCGTCTCCGTTTGCGCGGTGACGCTGAAGGTCGATAGCGCCGCCCGCGCCATAGAAAGAGCGCGAGCCATGGAATGTCCGCCTCACGTAGGGCGCATCGGCCCCGGCGAGGCGCAGATCCCCGCCGTCGGCGGCGTCGAGGGCAGCCTCATCTATTTCGTCGAGGACAATGCGTGGCGCCTAGATTTCGCCGACGCCGCGCCAACGCCGCCCGGCCCGCTCAAGCGCCTCGACCACGTGAGCAACGTCGTCAGGCGGAATGAGGTTCTGAGCTGGTCGCTGTTCTACAAGACCGTGCTCGGGTTGGTCGCCGAGCCGCAGGTTGAGGTGCTCGACCCGCACGGCGCCTTCTACAGCCGCGCTTTGCGCAGCCCCAATGGCGCGCTGCGGCTGGCGCTCAACGTCGGCGACGGCGGCGCGACCGGGGTTTCGCGCTTCATCGAGACCTTCGGCGGCGCCGGCTATCAGCAGATCGCGCTGGCGACCGACGATATTTTTGAGGCGGTTGAAAAAGCGCGCGCGAAGGGCGTCGAGTTCTTGAGTATTCCCGACAACTACCACAAGGACCTCGCCACGCGCTTCGACATCGCGCCCGATCTGCTGGAGCGTATGCGCAGCCTTGGCGTGCTCTACGACCGCATTGGCGAGGGCGAATTCTTGCACATCTACACGGCCAATTTCCGTAACCGCTTCTTTTTCGAGATCGTCGAGCGACGCGGCTATGACGGCTTCGGCGCCGCCAACACGCCCGCGCGGCTCGCGGCGCAGGCTTATCTGGACGAGGCGCGGCTGGCGGTGCGCTCCGCCGCCACGGTTTAGGGGAAGGCGCTGGCTTGACCTCATCCTGGAGCACCAAGGTAAGATCGCACGCCGCCTTTCAAGCGCGGCGATAAAATCAAACTGGAGGAAACGCCATGTGCCCACCCGGATGCCTGCACTCGATTTGTGAAACCGCGACCCGTCGCGGTCTGTTGAAGACCGGCTTCACGCTCGGCGTCGGCGCGCTCGCCGCCAGCGCGACAAAGCCTGTGTTCGCAGCGACCCCCGCGCCGCTGACGATCAATGAAATGGTCGATCTCTCGCATGCGCTCTACGAGGGCTTTCCCACCTTCAGCGGCGACAAATGGTTCACGGTCGAGAACATTGTCAATTTCAAGAAAGACAAGGTGAACCTCAACCGCTGGACGATGATGGAGCACACCGGCACCCATATGGACGCGCCGATCCATTTCTCCGCCGACGGCAAGACCGCCGACCTGTTGCCGCTCTCCGACTTGCTCGTCCCGGCGGCGGTCATCGACATTTCCGCCCGCGCCGCCGAAAATCCCGACACGTCGCTGACGCCCGACGACATCAAGGCCTGGGAGGCCAAGAACGGGCCGCTGCCCGAGGGCTGCGCGGTCATCATGAACTCTGGCTGGCACAAGCTGGTCGGCGATCCCAAATTCACCAACAAGAGCGCGGACGGCAAGAACCATGTGCCGGGCTTCCATGTCGAGGCGGCGCAGATGCTGATTGGCGAGCGCAGCGTCAAGGGTATCATCGTCGATACGCTGTCGCTCGACACCGGGCTCAATTCTTCGGGCGCGTTCCCGGTGCACTATGCATGGTTGGGCAGCGGGCGCTGGGGGGCCGAAGCCATCGCGAATCTCGACGCCTTCCCGCAAAAGGGCGCGCATCTGCTGGTCGGCGTGCCGAAGGTCAAAGGCGCGACCGGCGGCCCGTCGCGCCTTATCGGAATTCTCTAAGTTAAGGAGGCGGGTCGCGCTTGTCGCGACCCGTTTTGGATCATGTTGAACGGATCGACCCGCCTCATCGCCCATGTCGGCGACCCCACGACGACCTTCAAGTCGCCAATGATCTACAATCCGTGGTTCGCCGCGAAGGGGATCAACGCGGCGGTGGTGCCGCTCGGCGTAACGGCGCCGCACTTTGCAACCACCTTTCCCGAACTTTGCCGGTTGACCAATTTCGCCGGCGCGCTCGTCACCATGCCGCACAAGATCGCCGTGCTCGATCTGCTGGACGAGATTTCGCCGACCGTCGAAATCTGCGGTTCGGCCAACGCGGTGAGGCTCGACGCGCGCGGTCGGTTGATTGGCGACATGTTCGACGGCGAAGGCTTCGTGCGCGGCGCCCGGCGCAACGGCGCGGCTATTGAAGGCAAGCGGGCGCTTGTCATCGGCTCAGGCGGCGTCGGCTCGGCCATCGCCGCCAGTCTCGCCGCCGCCGGCCTCGCCGAACTCGCGCTGTTCGATCTCAACTCGAAGTCCGCCGAGGCGCTAGCCGCGCGGCTCGCCAAACATCGCCCCGGCCTGAAGCTGATTGTCGGCGAGCGCGACCCGCAAGGCTTCGATCTCGTCGTCAACGCCACGCCGCTCGGCATGAACGAGGGCGATCCGCTGCCGCTCGACGCCTCGCGGCTCGCGCCCTCGACCTTTGTCGGCGAGGTGGTGTTGAAGAAAGAGACGACGCGGTTCCTGGTGGCGGCGAAGGCGCGCGGCTGTCGCACGCAGATCGGACTCGACATGCTGTTCGAGCAGATCCCGGCGTATCTGGAATTCTTCGGATTCCCCTCCGCGTCTGCCGACGAACTTCGCGGCTTGGCGCGGATCGATTGAGCGTTTACGAAACAAAAAAGGGAGGAAACCATGTCGGCAGCAACCATAAGCGCGGATCACGCCCGCCAATCGAAGACCGCCGCCGCCAGCGGCTGGATCGGCTCGGCGCTCGAATATTATGACTTCTTCATCTATGCGACGGCGGCGTCGCTGATCTTCCCCAAGCTGTTCTTTCCCTCCAATAACGACACGGTGGCCATCGTCGCCTCGCTGGCGACCTATGGCGTGGGCTATGTCGCGCGCCCCATCGGCGCGTTCATTCTGGGCCATTGGGGCGACACACATGGGCGCAAGAACGTGCTGCTGCTTTGCCTGTTCCTGATGGGCCTCTCGACGATGGCGGTGGGCTTGTTGCCGACCTATGGGCAGATCGGCGTCTGGGCGCCGTTGCTGCTGGTGGCGCTGCGGTTGTTGCAGGGCTTTGCGGTGGCGGGCGAGATTTCCGGCGCCAGCTCGATGATTCTTGAACATGCGCCAGAAGGTCAGCGCGGTTATTACGGCAGTTTCACGCTACAGGGCGTGCAGGCCGGGCAGATTCTGGCGGCGGCGGTGTTCCTGCCGCTGTTCTATTTCATGCCCTCCGACGCCTTCATGGCCTGGGGCTGGCGCGTGCCGTTCCTGCTCAGCGCGTTCGTGCTGCTCGCCGGCATGTTGATCCGCCGCAATGTCGAGGAGACGCCGGCGTTCACTCAGGAGGTGCGCGCCGGCGAGACGCCCAAGGCGCCCGTCGCCGAGGCGATCTCGCAGCACGGCGCCGATATGCTGCGCGTGATCTGCATGTCGCTGATGAACGTGATCCCGGTCGTGGCCACGATCTTCGGGGCGGCTTATGCTGTTCAACCGGCTTACGGGATCGGCATCGACAAGGGCGTCTATCTGTGGATTCCCGTGATCGGCAACATCGTGGCGGTCGCGGTGATCCCGCTGGTGGGCAAGTTGTCGGACCGCATCGGTCGGCGTCCGCCGATAATAGTGGGTTCGCTTCTGGCCGGCCTTCTCTCGTTCGCCTATCTCTACGCGATCAGCGTCAAGAACGTCCCGGGGGCGTTCCTGCTGTCTATCCTGATGTGGGGCGTGGTCTATCAGGGCTATAATGCGGTGTTTCCGAGCTTCTATCCCGAACTGTTCCCGACCCGCGCGCGCGTTTCCGGCATGGCGATCTCGCAGAACATCGGAACCATGCTCACCGCCCTGCTGCCGGCTTTGTTTGCGACGCTCGCGCCTCCGGGCTCCAACAACGTGCCCTTGGTGATTGGCGGCGCGGCGTTTGGCGTGACGGTGATCGCGGCGATAGCGGCGCTGAGCGCGCGCGAAACGTTCCGGGCGCCAATGCGCGATCTGGGACGGACAGACGGCGGCGTGTCGGCGCCGGCGCCGCTGGGAGCGGAATAGGCGGGCGTTGACCCCAGGCTGAGCGCGGCGCTAAAAGCGCCGCGCTCAGAGAGCAGGAAGTGTGGCCGAGTGGTTTAAGGCAGCGGTCTTGAAAACCGCCGTGGGGGCGACCCCACCGTGAGTTCGAATCTCACCGCTTCCGCCAGCGCCCTGTTTCTCCCGGTCCCGTCGCGTCCCAGGGGGACCATTCGACCCCGAAAAATCACACGTTTGGGCGATTTGCCGCCGCAGCGTGAATCTTGCCGTCTCACCGCAGCACATTTAGGAAGTGGGACCGGATCGCGGGGCGTTGGTGGGCCAAAGTGGTTTTGACCTCTCAGACGATGCCCATTGTCGTGCGGCTTGGGAAGCGTGCCGTCGATCCGAAGCACGGGTTCCCTCCCCTTGCTGCATGGGCAATGCGCCGACTGCGGATATTCTCTTGTTGTGAATCGACATGGGGATCCGTGCTGCGAAATGCAGTGTCAATTTGGCGCACCTTCCGTATCATCCTGGACCACTTTCCACCGCGCCGGGCGTAGCCCTAGCTTAAGGTGAGTCCGTAGTTTCATATATATCAGTATTATAGGTGTGTTTTCCTAAAGGGTCCGGGGGTTGCACTAGATCGAACGTCTTTCGTTGGAAGGAACGTTCGATGGGATTTGCACCCGAAAAATATTTCCGCCCCGCCCGGACGCAAGCGAGCGTGGCCGATATCCCGGTTGAGGCTCTGGGATTGCGAGAAACCGCACAGGCCTTTGTCGACTATTGCCTCGGCGAGGAACGTCGAGAAGCCAAACGGCCGCTCTATTCAACGTCGGTCAATGGACACGTCATCTCGATGTGCGCGCGCAATTCCTTGATCAAGACCTTGTTCCGAAGCGCGGACTCCATCAGCGCCGACGGGCAGCCGCTGGTGACCGTATCGCGATTTCTGTCCCGTCACCCTTTGCCTGAGCGCGTCGCCACAACGGACTTGTTTCCCGAAGTGGCGCGGCTGGCTCAGGAAAAGCAGGTCACGTTCTATTTGCTGGGCGGCACGGAGACCGTGAACCAAAAAGCCGAGGCGATGACGCTTAAGGCGTTCCCCCGACTGCGCATCGTTGGCCGCCGCCACGGCTATTTCTCGTTGGAGGACGAAGCCAGCGTGTGCGCCGAAATCGCCGCGCTCAGGCCGGACATTCTTTGGGTCGCGCTGGGTGCGCCCTTCGAACAGCAGTTCTGCTTACGAAATTTGGATGCGCTTTGCGGCGTGGGGATCGCGAAGACGTCGGGAGGTCTTTTCGATTTCCTTTCCCTGGAAAAACCTCGCGCCCCGATGTGGATGCAGACCCTGGGTTTGGAATGGCTCCATCGGCTGTCGTGCGAGCCGGGGCGCTTGTCATGGCGCTATCTGACGACGAATCCGCACGCCCTCTACGTCATTCTCACATCCATGCGATAGCGAGGCTGTCATTCATGCCTAGCCCGAGCCCTAAACCCACGACCAAAACGCCGACAATTGTGTGTCGTCAGATCGAGGGGCGCGACTGCTCCGAAGTTGTCGACTGTTTGACCCGCGGGTTTCCGGAGCGGTCGCGCGAGTATTGGACGCGCGGCGTAGAGGTCCTGGCGAACCGGCCGCGAGTTGACGATTTTCCCCGTTATGGTCATCTGCTCGAGGTCGATGGCGCCGTGGTCGGCGTTTTGCTGCAAATTTTCTCTGCGAGGGACGATGCGCGCGGGCCCGCCGTGCATTGCAACCTTTCAAGTTGGTGCGTGGATCCGGACTATCGTGCGCTCGCCTTCCTCTTGCAGTCCCAATCCACGAAACGTCGGGACGTCACTTACATCAACATTTCCCCGGCGCCGCACACTGCGCCCTTCCTGGAGGCCACGGGGTTCCGACGATTTGCGGCAGGACGTATCTTGTTCGCGCCGCTGCTGACGCGTCGACGAGGAAACGCGCGTGTGCTCAAATTCCAGGTCGACTGTGCTGAGGCAAAACTTCTGTCCGCCAGTGATCGCCGCTTGCTGGCGGACCACGCGGCGCGAGGCTGCATAGCGCTCGTCGGCGTCAAGGACAATGTTGCGAAGCCTCTGATTTTTCAACGCCGAAGCGCCGCAGCCGGGCTCCTGCGTGGCCTGCACGTCATCTATTGTCGCGATAACGATGATCTGGCCGCGTTCGCCAAGCCGCTGGGCTGGTTTTTCGCGCGCCGAGGTCTGTTCTTTTGCATCGCCGACGCGGACGAGGCGATACGCGGCCTCGTGGGGAAATTCATGCGCGGGAGTTCGCCACACTATTTCAAGGGCGGCGTGGCCCCGCCGACTTGCGACCTCGCCTATACCGAATTGGTGATATTGGGCCGTTAGCGATGCAGACAAAGTAACGCGAATCGTTTAGAGGTCTCGCGTTTTCACTTCATGCGGCGGTCGCCGCCGCCTCGATGAGTTCAGCGGATGACCGCCAGCTTTGCGGCTCAGCAAGACCCAAACGCCTGGACCGATCCCGTCACCAAAGCGGCGCTGATCGGCACTGCGTTGATGGCGAGCGGCAATTTCAGCGAAAGGATTATTCCGGGAGGCGAAGAGTCCAACCCGCAGCAATATGTTGTTCTTGCGCTGTGGCTCGTCATCGTCGCCGTAAGCTATTTCCGCCGATCCTTGTTGCAACTCGAACCGACGCCCAGCGTGCTGCTGGCGCTCGCGCCCTATGCGCTGGCGGTCGCGTCGTTCGCTTGGTCGGACAATCCGGGCGCCAGCCTCCCCAAGGCCGTCGCCCTGCTGATCGTGACCTTCGGCGCCTATCGCCTTGCGATGACGATGGCGCTCGACGCGATCGTCGATTGCGTGATTCTGGGAACTTTCCTTCTCGCTGCGGCTTCGGTCCTGCTGGCGTTGTTCGTTCCCGACATTGGCGTTCTCACGGATTTTCAACACCCCGGTCAATGGAACGGAATTTTCGTCTCCAAACAAACCCTGGGAATTCACGGCGCGCTATTGCTGTTCTTCGCGGCCTATCGCCTGATGGAGCCGCCGCGAGCGCTCTACCATTGTCTCGCAGCGCTGACGGCGATCGCCTGCGTGATCGGCTCGGGCTCGCGCGGCGGCGGCGCGATCGCCGTCGCCGGCGTCGTTTTCGTTTACGGGGCGCGACGGTCGACGCTGTTTTCCAAGATTGTCGCTTTCGCGCCGTTTGCGATGTGCCTGGTCGCCAGCGTGCTGATCGCCTATTTCGTGTGGACCGGAAACCAGAGCCTGCAAGCTTTCGACAAGGAGATCGATTTCACGGAGCGCACGTTCATCTGGCAATATGCGCTGAGCTTCTTCACCAGCGCTCCCCTTCTGGGCTATGGCGTCAACGGCTTCTGGACCTTGAAAGAAGTGAAGGACGTGTTTCTGGAGCGGCACGGCTGGTTTCTCGATAATTTTCACGACGGTTACATCGGCATCGTCGTCGAAACCGGCGCTCTGGGGTTTGTGTCCTTCGCCGCGAGTTATTTCGCCTACGGTCGGCGCATCGCGGCTTCGATCGCCGAGCGCGGCGCGATAGAGCGGGACGTGGCGCTGACGCTGACCTACACCTGTATCCTCTTCTTCATAGATTTCACCGAAACTTTCTTCCTGCGCTCAACCAATTTGTTTTCCGCCCTCCTCTCGTTGAGCGTCTTTATCGGTTTCGCCCAATCGGCCCCCACGCGCCGCGAGAGCGCGGCGTTTCCGCCTGAGCCTGCGACACGATATGCGCCGCCACAGCCGCGCGAGACGTATGTCGCGAACAATGATGGCGTCAGCCGCTCGCCGGCCCGGCGTTAGACGCATGGCGCCTTGGCTTCGCCTCCTCGCGTTCACCCTCTCTTTCACTTTGGCGGCGTTGGCAGCCAGCGAAGGGGCGGAGCTTAAGCTCGGGCGCGGGATCAACATATTGGGCTACGATGGGATATGGACCGGCGGGGTCGATGCGCCCTTCCGCATGAGCGATTTCCCGGCGATCCGACGCGCGGGCTTCCAGCACGTGCGCATCAACTTTTTCGGGCTCAGATATCTTGATGCGCAGGGCCGCCTGGACCCT
>Ga0075019_10001972_pt1 | contig 11684 bp, 12 predicted proteins | sample ColStrG_CSR_2013_FD_71473 | JGI IMG/M metagenome (GOLD analysis project Ga0075019, IMG submission 71473) | Freshwater sediment microbial communities in response to fracking from Pennsylvania, USA - Cold Stream Run_MetaG_CSR_2013 | ecosystem: Environmental > Aquatic > Freshwater > Creek >...
TCCTTTGTCGCCGAGGAGTGCCTTGGCCTTTGGAAACGTGTCAATCATCAGCGCCGCACCTCCGAAATCACTCATTTGTCCTTCTGAGAGCAACAAGATCAACGGTCGGCCCTTGCCATCACACACGGCGTGGAGTTTGGAGTTCACATTCGGTTCTCGCCGATGCCCCGCATCGGCTACGCTTCCTCATCCTTTAGTGCGCCCGATACGTCGCGGAATAGGCCCTTTTTTGAAAGGCTGGCGGCCGTTCGATGCGCCTTCAAGTGTGTCGCGTCGATCATCAACTGGTCAGGCTTGCCACCCTGCGCCGCGAGGCCCGCAAATATCTTGTTGAACACTCCCATCCGGCTCCAGCGGATGAACCGATTGTAGATCGTTTTGGGCGGCCCATACTCCCGTGGCGCATTGCGCCAACGCAGTCCGTTGCGGATCACAAAGATAATGCCGCTGATGATCCGCCGATCATCGACCCTCGGCACACCATGCGGTCCTTGACGAGCCGGAAGCTGCTTACGTCGTCTGTGACGGTGTCGTGGTTCTCGCGCACCTTGTATCCGGCGGGCGTGACCGCGAGATTGTCGGCGCGGAGGGTGATGATGCCAGCGGATCGCTTGTCAAAGTCGGCCAGTCCGCGCACGCGCAAGGCCTGCATCCGTCGTGCGAACGCAGTGGGCGTCGCTGGCCTAGCAGGGCGCGCCGCAGGAATCAGGATGGCTTTGGAGCTGAATGTGGCAGTGAACGCAGCACGGTCAAGCGCGCGGTCAGCTTCCTAAACTGCCCCGATATGCACTGCTAACCCTGTCTGTCCTGCCGCCAAGCCTTCGGCGAGTGTGTGCCGCTCAACATAATCGCTGCCATTTTGCGTGCGGAAGGGAATAGGCGCGTCGTCAAACAGACGCTCAATGCGCGCGCGCCACGCGACTTTTGCGGCCTCGGCCGCTTCAGGTGTGGCGATATGCGCTGCGCCATAGGTCACATGCGTGGGGAGCACATCCATACCCGGATAGAACAGCGCACCGTGCGTCAGCGGAAACAGCAGTTGATCGATCGGGCCGTTGATACCGCGCGGTCCGTAATCTGCCTCAGGCCCACCGGCGCAGACCGACACGAGCGCGCGCTTGCCCTTTAGAATGCCGTCGCCATAGCGGTGGGTATTGGTGCCATCCTGATAGCCATAACCGAAACCAAAGGCGTAAACGCGCTCGATCCAGCCTTTCAGGATCGCGGGCACGCCAAACCACCAGAACGGGAAGTGTAGAATAACCGCATCCGCGCGCAACAATTTGGCCTGTTCCGCCGCGACATCGGGCGTTTGTTGCCCCGTCGCATAGGCATTTGCCGACTCCATGATGAGGGAAAGCCGTTCCGGATTGGCACGCGTGGGAAAATCGTCAGCGTCGAACACGGCTTTCCATTTCATGCCATACAGGTCAGAATGGATCACCTCATGCCCTTGCTTCTCAAGCGTCTCAACTGACACACCGACCAGCGTGCGGGTCATCGAAGTGGGTTCGGGATGGGCATAAACGATCAATATGGTCTTTTTCACGAGCGAATCTCCAAGCGGTTTGTGCTTGCAGCTTGGCAGCGCGCCAGCCATATGTGAAATCGATCATTTTATGCTTTGTTATCCACTCGATGAATAGTATCCGTCCCGACCTCAACCTGCTGATCACGCTTGAAGCTTTGCTCGCCGAACGCAACGTGACCAGGGCGGCGGCGCGGCTGAACCTGAGCCAGCCAGCAGTCAGCGCGCAGTTGAACCGCTTGCGCGATCTGTTTGACGATCCGCTGCTGGTTCCTGCACATCGCGGAATGACCCCCACCGCCAAAGCGCTCGAACTGATGGTGCCGCTCCGCCGGGCGCTTGATGACCTGCGCACCACATTGCACACGCACCGGGATTTTGATCCGGCGCATGCCGCGCTGACCGTCACGATTGCCGGTTCGGATTATGTGCAGACTGCGGTCATCATCCCGCTCGTTCTGGCCTTGCGCGAACGCGCGCCCGGCGTGCGTGTCGCGGTGCGTCATCTCGACCCTAGGCGATTGGAATCGCAATTGGCGAACGGCGACATCGATCTCGCCATCGCCACGCCCGAGCCAAGCCACGCGCAGTTGCGCAAGCAACATTTGTTCGAAGAGAGCTATGTCCTTATCGGGCGGCGCGATCATCCCCAGCTCAAGCCGGGACTGTCGATCAAGGATTATGTCCTGCTCGACCATATCATGGTGTCGCGCCGTGGCGGTGAGTTTTCAACCGCAATCGACGACGCGTTGGCTGCGCTCGGGCATCAGCGCCGCGTCGTAATGTCGGCGGCCTCGTTCCTGTTCCTTCCCGAGATTGTGTCGTCGAGCGACCTCGTCGCTATGGTGCCGCGACGGATGTTGCGAGGTCAGACGGAGCGGCTGACGGTGGTTGACGTGCCATGGCTCGGCGAGCACTTCAATGTCAGCCTGATCTGGCACGCGCGTTGCCATGCGCACCCGGGCCAGCGTTGGGTACGTGAACTCATTGCGGAGCTTGCAACGATGTAGGATGATCACCGAGTGACATATCCGCCCTGCAATTACGACAATATATATCATTATTGACAATATATTGTCGTAATGATATATACCTCTCATGACAACGACTCATACATCTGCTCCGGAAGCGCTCACAGCACTTATCCTGTCAGTGTTCCGCGCAAATGGAGCGTTGATTGATGCGGGGGATGCGCTCGTGAAGGATATTGGCCTCACCAGTGCGCGTTGGCAGGTGCTGGGCGCGATCGGGATCGAAGGGCGGCCCATCAGCGTCGCACAAATCGCACGGCGGATGGGGCTAACGCGTCAGGCGGTGCAACGTGTCGTCAACGATCTTGAAACCCGCGGGCATCTCTCGTTTCAGCCCAATCCTGATCACAAACGGGCGGCGCTGGTCGCTTTTACACCCCTAGGGGAGCGAGCGTTTGCTGAAGCCACGGCGCGCCAAGCCGAGTGGGCCGCTGCGCTAAGCATGAACCTCTCAACCGATGCGCTGATGTCTGCGGCGCAACTGCTCGACACGCTTAACACACGTCTCGCACTTTCCGCCCAACCCAACCAAGGATATTGATATGGTCAGCTTAGCTACCCTCGCCGATGACACCAGCATCATGAGCCAATTCGCCACCGATGCCGCGCCCGTAGTGTTGGTCAATGTGTTCAGTGTCGCACCCGAGGACGTCGACGCGCTCCTTGCAACATGGACCAAGGACGCCGCCTTTATGAGAGCGCAGCCGGGCTTTCTCGGCACGCAGCTCCATCGCGGCCTCGCGCCGAGCACCTTGTTTATGAACTACGCGGTATGGACGGATACCGCCTCGTTCCGCGCGGCGTTTCAACAGCCCGACTTCCAGCGCCATATTGCCGAATATCCAGCAAGTGCCATCGCCCGCCCGCACCTGTTCACCAAACTCGATGTGCCGGGCATCTGCGATGGGGGGCCGCTATAGTGGGGCTAAGGAGCGCAATACTATTGTGTGCGGAACGCGGGAACGATGCATCTGGTCCGACATTTCTGCGCATTGGGAGCGTAAGCGCCTTCGCTTCAGGCTTTCTGCCGCATCACCCATGATACGATGGCGGCGGCAACGGCTTGTTCCACCCAAGCCAGTGGTAGCGCATTCCAGATGAAGTGCGGCGGCAGCAACCCCATATTCACGATCCCCAGCCAGAGCAGCCCGAAGACCGTGATCGTGAACGCTGTGGCAGCTATCAGCGCCTGCTTCATACCCAGGCCCGCCCAATTGAGATAAAGCCAGTAGAAGCCGGTCGCGGCAAAGATCAGCCATGTGTCCCACACCGACCATGACATGAATACCGGTAGCGTGAACGGCGCTTTGTCGGCTTGAGCTGGGAATATCGCTTGGATCATTGGGCGCACAACCACCAAATAGCGCCAAATCTCAGATAAATTTACCCAGATGAAATTGAGCAGAAGTGCTAACCAAAATCCGTTTTTGGATCGAGCGACACTTTGGTGTGAGGCGCTGGTCATGGCGTCAATCTCCTTTGCAATAGCGACATCAATGTCGAAACATGGGCGCGCAACGGTGCTGCCGTCGTCACCGTGCGCGACATCGACCACAAGCCCTGTGCCGTAATGACGATAAAGTCGGACAGCGCCTCGAGTTCTGAAGTCGTAAGCGTGCTGCCCTCGTTCGTAAGCGCCCCCACAAAAACGGCTTTCAAGCGGCTGTTGTGCGCTAATACTTCCGTCGCAATTTGCGGGTCACTTGGTGCCGTCTCGGTCATAGCGTTTGCGATCAAGCACCCCGGCCCAGGCAAACCGGAATGCTCCGCCAGTGCGATTTGGGTCTCGAAATAGCGTGCAATCGAAGCTAAATTTGCGTCCGGCGCTTCCACATGCGCAATGGCCGGATCGACAATCGCCCTGCGGTAAGCCGCAAAGCCGAGCTGATAGAGATCGCTCTTACTCCCGACGCCGGAATAGATTGCATGGCGGTTGCCTCCCGTCGCCTTAACAAGATCATCCATCGATGTCGCGCGATAACCGTGCTGCCAGAAATGGCGCATCGCGGCTTCAATGATCTTAGCGCTTGTGTGGGCAGAGGTGCGGGGCATGTGAATTTATGTAACAGAACGATTATTCTGATACAAATGAAAATCGGCAGCTTAATCTTTTCCACTGTACACTTTTGCGTGTGGTGCCCTCCAAAGCGCTCAGAGAAGCAACTGCCGGAGTCGGGCAAACGCGCGGTCTTTTGCCTAAAAAATTCAATATCCGCTGAGGGTTACTCAATTCAATTCTTGTGATGGTTCACTGTGAATGTCTGAGTGGGAGCCTCAATTTGCTGTCTAGAAAGAGTCGTGCCCGCGATCCCTTTGCTGATTTCTAGTGGAAACATGTCTGCTCACCGGCGGCACGCGCGGAAGGATTGCGGTGGATATGTGACGGCTGTCAGAGGGGCATGATGCCCTTTTGCGGCTCTCGGGTTCCGACGCTCTCGGCGATGAGGCGTGCACCGGCGGCCTTGAGCGCTTCCCTGCGTCCTGACGGATGGGCACTGATTTGTGCCTGTTCAAACGGCAGCAAGCTTGCGAGCGCCGGATGTTCGAGCGTGTGTGCAACAAAGGCGGCGGTCACCGGCCATCTTGCTCGATCGATGTCGTACCCAGCGTAGGCTGCGTTGCGAAAAAAGCTGGCGATGGAGATGTCTGCCACGCCAATCTCGCCGAAAAGAAAGCCGCCCGTAGGCAATTGCCCTTCCAAATAGTCAAGCACGGCGGGCGCATCTTCAGCCAGTGTCTTTTCCACCCGCGCGGTATCGCCCGGTTCGCGCCACACCGCCGGATGAACGATGCGCTGATAGAATAAGCCCCAGATAAACACATCGCCCATCCGCGTGTCGGCATATTCCTCGAACCAGCGCGCGCGGGCACGATCCTTGACATTTTTGGGGAGTAAAGGCGGGCGATCCGCATAGGCCTCTTCCAGATAGGCGCAGATTACGGACGAATCGCACAGCACAACATCACCATCGATCAGCACCGGAATGCGCCGCAAGGGGCTTAGGCGTGTAAATTCTTCCCCACCCATGAACGGCGTGATGGGGTCAATCTCATAATCGAGGCCCTTGAGGTTGAGGCATGCCAGTACCTTGCGGACATAAGGACTAACATAGCTGCCGATGATTTTCATATATTGCGTCCCCGTTACTGGCCACCAAAGTGCGCGACCTCGGCTGGAAATGCAACCGTAAGCCGAGGCGCGGCCCGACAGAGCATATCAGTAAAACAGATGTTGCTTCATCACACCTTCCGCAAAAATCGTGCGGCATTCCCTGATGAAGGCACCGACTTTGGCGCTCTGGTTGCGGTAGCGGCTGCGCACGGACGCGATCACCAGATTAGGCCGCGTGTCGAGATCAGCGACCGGTAGATACACCAGCGGATGACCCAACGGCGACATATCATGCGCGGGACGCACGACGCGCAGCGAGACCTCATCGCTCGTGCCAATCAACGCCTGTGCTCCAGAGCTCACATTACTCGCCATGCCCTGCTCGGGGGTGAGCCCGCGCGCTTTGAAAATATGGCTGAAAAAGGCATGGGCCGGGCCGTCTTCGATCGTCAGTTGCGGATACGCGGCAATCTCTTCAAGTGAAACGGGCGCACCATTGCGATCAAGCGGATGCCCCTTGCGCACCATGGCATAGGGGATGGGCTTGCAGAGCACCTCTTGCTCGATTGCAGGATGATCTTGAAGGTCGACGATAAAGGTGAGCAGAACGTCGGACTCGCCGATCAGGAGCGGCTTGAACAATTGCTCCATAAACACGGTCTTGAACGTGAATTTGAGCGCCGGGTGGTGCGTGCGCAGTCGTTCAATCGCGTAGGGAACAATCGACCAACCAAGCCCCTCCTGACTGGCAATCGCAAGATCTCCGCGCAATTCGCGATCAACCGGGTTGAAGGAGAGTTCAATCTCGCCAAGGTCAGAAATCATCGGCTGCACCTGCCGGATCAGACGCAAGCCATCGGCCGTGGGCGAGACTCCTGCGGCGGGGCGGCGCACGAGCAACGTTGTTCGCAACCGGTGTTCGAGATTGTCGATTGCATAGCTCACGGCTGATGGCGAGAGGTTGAGCCGCTCGGCGGCAGCGGCAAATGTCCCCGTTTCAGCAGCCGTCACGAGGCAGCGCAATTGTTCGAGTTTGAGCATCCTATCCTCAGATTATTTGATGAATATACATGAAAAATAGCATTTTTCCAAACTATGTCCATCTGCCATAGCGCACCCCAATGTCGCCGGAAAATGGTCGGCGCGATAAACGATGGGAGAGTGTTATGACCAACCACAAGAAATCAATGACCGCTATTGCCGCGCTGGCCGTTGCGATGTTCCATACCTCGGCATTCGCGCAAACGGCGACGCCAGCCAGTGCGCAGCCCACAGGCGCGCCCTCGACGACCGATGCGCTGACGCAAGACGTCGTCGTGACCGCGACCAAAAAATCAAATGGTGAGACAGCACAAAAAACGCCACTGGCGATCACAGCATTCGGCAAGGGGCAGCTCGAGGCTTTGCAGTTGCACGATGTGTCCGCTCTGGCCTTTCAGATGCCGAATGTTCAGTTGGCGGATGTGGGCACCAGCAAGGGTGTCGCCAACTTCACGATCCGTGGCATTGGTGTGAACTCGTCGATCCCGTCAGTTGATCCGGCCGTGGGCGTGTTCGTCGATGGCGTCTATCTCGGCGTGAACACCGGCGTGGTGTTTGATACATTTGATCTTGGCTCGGTCGAAGTGTTACGCGGGCCGCAGGGCGTTCTGTTCGGGCGCAACGTGACGGGTGGCGCAGTTGTCATCAACTCGACTGATCCCTCGGACACGTTGAAAGAGAATTTCACGTTAAAAGCGGAGTCGGGACTCCTTGGCACAGGTGGCAGTTATACTGGATCGGGCGTTGTCACCGGCCCACTGGTAAAGGGTGTGCTCGATGCCAAGCTCGCCGTTTATTACAACGATGACGATGGCTGGTTCAAAAACCTGTATAACAACCAAAATTTTGGCAAATCGAAAACACGGCTTATCCGCTCAGCGTTAAAATTCTCCCCTTCGGCGGATGTGACGGATACGCTCAAATATGAGCACGGTCATAGCGATGGCGACGGGCCGGCCGCACAATCGCACACCAACGGCTACGGCGTTCCTGCCGCCTATGCGAATTTTAGCCGCGACACATTTGGCTTCTCTATTGCGGTGCCGGGCTATTCAGATGCGACTTGGGATCAGGTGACAAACGACACCGAAATCCGGGCGGGCAATGGCAAGATCAGCAACATCCTGGCGTGGCGTCACTACACGCAAAGCGCTGAATCGGACATCGCTGCGCAACCAGCCGACCTGTTCAACGGCCTGTTCGGCACCCAACAATCTCAGGTATCTGACGAACTGCGTTATGCTGGCAAGTTTGGCAGCAAATTCGACTTCACCACCGGGCTGTATTATTTTGCACAGCGCATTCGCTATGCCGAAAATAGGCTGTTGTTCGGCGGACTCGTCACCGAAAATGGCGGTGGCGTGCAGACGCAATATACACTCGGAGCGTTTGCTTCGGGCACCTACAAGCTAACCGATGCGTTGGCGCTCGATCTAGGCGCACGCTATTCGTATGACCGCAAACACGACAACATCGCCAACGAGGTTGAGAATTACAACAACCCGTGCAATGTTTTGGCAGGCACCTGCACCTATCTCGGTCCGCTCGACGTTAACAACCACATTACGTCGGAGCCAACCTTCTCGCCCAAAGTTGGGTTAGACTATGATCTGTCGTCGCATGCCCGGCTTTATACCGACTGGGCGCGATCCTTCCGCGCGGGTGGCTGCAATTTCCGCAGCACGTCGGTGAATCCGACACTGCCCGCCTGCTTTGGTGAAGAGAAGGTCGATAATTTTGAACTGGGCTTCAAGAGCGAGCCATACCGCCACGCGCGCTTCAATATCGCCGCCTTCTACACCTTGATTGACGGCATCCAGCGCGAGCTTAACTTCCCCGATCCGGCATCGGGTGTGGTGCAAGCGATTGTCAACGCTGGAAATGCGCGGATCTATGGACTTGAAGGCGACTTCGCGCTCCCTCTGGGAACGGGTGTGACGCTTGACGGCTCAGCGAGCTACACCAATGGCAAATACACCAGTCTGAATGTTGATCTCGCCAACCCCGCCAACGCCGGTTCGATCCCGGCGAGCGATTATGCGTTGAAAATTCCACGCCTTGTGCCCTTCACAGCGAACATCGGTCTTACCGCTGAAGAGAAGTTGCCGGTGATTGGCACGACCACGATGCACGTCAGCTATGCTCACCAAGATGCCGCCGCGTATAGCGACGACAATGCCGGTTACCTCAACGCTGTGAATCGCATAGACTTTAGTCTGTCAGTCAAGATTCTTGAAGGTAAGGGTGCTGTGACGCTCTACGGCCAGAACATCACCAACAATGTTCAGTTCGGCGGAGACACGCAGCTTCCGGCCAAACTCGGGCCAGCACCGCTTGGTGGCACATTCTCTCCGCTGAACAAGGGCCGCGTTTTCGGGATCGAATTGCGCTTCGGTCATTAACGGCGCAGACTGGGTCGGGAGACTGGCCCAGTCGTTGCCGATATTAGGGGTGTGGTCCAATGGTGTTTAACGGAGCGCTTTCGGGCAATGTGCAATCATTACCCGAGCTCATCACCCGGCAGTGTTCCGCCTTTCCTGATCGAGTTGCTTTCATCGAGGGAGCGGAGTCGCTGAGCTATAGCGCGCTGTATGAACAGTCCGCACGATTGTCCGGTGCCTTGCGTCAGGTTTGCGGCATCGCGCCCGGTGATCGGGTCGCCGTCATACTGCCTAATGGGCTGGCGTTCCCGATCTGCCTCGCGGGTGTGCTTGGGGCTGGTGCTGTTCAGGTTAACGTCAACCCGCACTATGTTGCGGTGGAAATCCGCCATCAAGTTGAAGACGCGGGGGCGCGGGTGATCATTACGTCGGCGCTTTCACTTCCCGCGCTGCTCTCCGCCCAGCCAAAACGCCTAGAGCGCATCATCCTTATTGATAATGCCGGATACACTGGCACCAAAAGCGGCATCCCGATCACGCCGATGGCCGCGTTGGTGGATGGCATTGCGCCGATGCGCTTCGTCGAACGCGCGAAGGATGCGCCTGCGTTTCTCCAATATACTGGCGGCACCACGGGACGTGCCAAAGGTGTTATGCTGAGCCATGGCAACATCCTCGCGAACATTGGACAATTTTCTGATTGGTCTGAAGACTTGTTTGCCGCGCCCCCTTTGGTCGCGCTCACCGCGATTCCGCTTTATCATATCTTCGCGCTCACCGTGAACCTGTTCTCGGTGCTCGCTCAGGGCGGCACCAACGTGCTGATCCGCGACCCGCGTGACATTGGCGGGCTGTGCGCGCAATGGACGCAGCATCGCGTCAACTTCGTCACCGGTGTCAATACGCTGTTCAATGCCCTCACGCGTTCGCCCAGTTTTGCCCAGATCGACTTTGACAAAAAGCTCGTCGCACTTGGCGGCGGCGCGCCGGTTCAGGCTGCAGTCTCCGAGCGTTGGCGCGCTCTGACAGGCAACCACATCAAGGAGGGTTATGGCCTTTCTGAAACGTCGCCCGTCGTGTCCTGCACGCCTGCTGGCGAGACCCGGTTTATCGGCAGTATCGGACGACCTTTGCGCGACACGCGGATTGCGCTACGCGATGTGAATGGGCGCGATGTCGCCATCGGCGACGTGGGTGAGGTGTGCGTCTCCGGCCCGCAGGTCATGCAAGGCTATTGGAACCAACCCGAAGCGACCGCCAACGCGATGACGGACGACGGCTATTTCCGCACTGGTGATCTTGGGCGCGTCGATGCCGAGGGGTGCTATTACATCGTTGATCGGATGAAGGACATGATCCTTGTCTCGGGGTTCAACGTCTATCCCAACGAAGTTGAAGATGTGGTGGCGCGGCTCGATGGCGTGCTCGAAGCGGCGTGTGTTGGCATGCCGCATGAGACGACCGGCGAGTGCGTGTTGCTGTTCGTCGTGCGCTGTGACCCGACCGTCACAGAAAGACAGATCGAGCAACATTGCCGCACTCACCTTGCGGCCTATAAGATTCCGCGCAATATATGTTTTGTCGATGCGTTGCCTAAGTCAACGGTCGGCAAAGTGCTTCGTCGCGAGTTACAGGCGCTGGCGATGCGCGCACCTGAACGTGCCTGACACTCGCCATTCAACCGGAGCGTTACCGTTATGACCTTCACACCGCCAACATCTGATCAAATTCTTGCGATGCGCGTGAGCGCGGGGATCGAGGAGCTGACCGCGCATGAGCGTTTTGCCGCCGCGACGCCCGATCTCGTCGAGGCGATTGCTGAGGGGATCGGTGCGTTTGCCGTAGGCGAATGGGCCCCGCTCAACCGCATCGGTGACACGCGAGGTGCCAAATGGGTCAAGGGCGCGGTTACACTCCCCGCTGGGTATGCGGAGGCCTACACCGCCTATGTTGAGCAAGGCTGGAACGCGATTGCCGGATCGACCGACTATGGCGGCCAAGGCCTGCCGTTCACGCTGGCCACGTGCGTGCTTGAAACGCTCGGTACAGCGAATATGGGCTTTTCACTGCTGCCGATGCTCACGGTCGGCGCAATTGAAGCGATTGATCATCATGGCAGTTCCGCGCAAAAGGCGCTGTTCCTGCCCAAATTGATCAGCGGTGAATGGTCGGGAACGATGAACCTGACAGAGCCGCAAGCGGGTTCGGATGTCGGCGCACTCCGCAGCACGGCAACGCCGATCACCGAAGGACCACACGCGGGTAAGTTCCGCATCACCGGCACCAAGATTTTCATTACCTTTGGCGAACATGATCTGTCGAAGAACATCGTCCATCTCGTGCTCGCGCGGCTGCCCGGTGCGCCTGCGGGCACGCGCGGCATCTCATTGTTCATTGTGCCCAAATATCACCTTGATAGCGCGGGTGCGCCGGGCGAACACAACGATGTCGTCTGCGCGTCGATTGAGCACAAGCTCGGCATCCACGCCTCGCCGACTTGCGTGATGGTATTCGGCGAGCAGGGCGAATGTATCGGCGAATTGATCGGCGGCGAGAACCAGGGCATGCGCGCGATGTTCACGATGATGAAC
>Ga0075019_10001975_pt1 | contig 11683 bp, 14 predicted proteins | sample ColStrG_CSR_2013_FD_71473 | JGI IMG/M metagenome (GOLD analysis project Ga0075019, IMG submission 71473) | Freshwater sediment microbial communities in response to fracking from Pennsylvania, USA - Cold Stream Run_MetaG_CSR_2013 | ecosystem: Environmental > Aquatic > Freshwater > Creek >...
GTCTCCGCGGAATCAACACGCACCTCTGCAATAGCGGCAGCCTGTGGCGGCTGGTTTTTCATGGCTTCAAGAAATGATCGGAGCAGAACCTCTTCACCTTCGGCGTGAATCATCACGCCATCCGTGGCATTTAATACCCATCCGTTCAAGCGATGTGCCTGCGCGAGCCTGTAGACAAATGGGCGGAAGCCAACGCCCTGCACCACGCCTCGCACTTGGATGGAGTAAGCAGTGAGCATGGCTTCTACTTTAGGTTCACCGGGCAGCCCCTTCCCTGCCATCCGACTTGAATCACTTTGCCTCCTTTAACCAGCAACGGAACGGTATAAGGCGGCCGCGCCAGGATCCGCATTCGTTCGCGCGCCTGGCTGTCGGTCTCGACATCGTACTCGGTAAACTCACTTCTTCTTAACTCGAGCCATTCGCGCATCTCACTGGTGAACGGGCAGCCCGCCGTCCCAAAGAGTTCCAGTTCAGGCGTCAATGCGAGGTCCGTCGCCATGCTGGTTCCTAACAAATTCGGGGCAAAGGGTCGCCCACAAGCATGTCTACAAGGCGGCTTCCCCCGTAAAGGGTCGCGACTAACACCACGTTTTCAGCCTGTTCACAAACTTCGCCAATCATCTGCGCTTCTTCTCCCCCAGGGGTTGCGCGCAGAACCTGCAGCGCGGATTCCGCGTGCTCGGCGGAGACAATAGCCAGGAATTGCCCTTCATTGGCAATGTGCAGGGGATCTAGGCCAAGAAGTTCGCAGGCGCCGCGTACGGAATCGCGAACCGGAATCTTTTCCTCAAAGAGAACAATGCCGTGCCCGCAGTCGCGCGCTAGTTCGTTCAGGGAAGTCGCGACGCCGCCGCGAGTGGGATCGCGCATCCAGCGGACGCCTGCGCCCGCTTCGCGCACTAACTCCTGAACGAGCGGGAGCACGGATCGCGTGTCCGAGCGCAGCTCGGCTTCCATGTCGAACTCTCCCCGGGCCAGCAAGATCGTGATGCCGTGATCTCCGATGGGACCAGAGAGCAGAACCTTGTCACCCGGCCGCACGGATTGCGGCGAAATCTCGACGCCGGCAATCAAGCGTCCAATTCCAGTCGTCGTGATGTACATGGAGTCGGCTTTGCCGTGTTCTACCACCTTGGTGTCACCACCGGCAATCAAGACTCCGGCCCTGTCGGCAGCTTGCGCCATGGCCCGCACTTCAGCTTCCAGAACTTCCGTCGCCAATCCCGCTTCCAAAACAAAAGTGCAAACGATTGCTTCGGCTGTGGCGCCGGACACAGCCAGATCGTTTACCGTACCGTTGATGGCCAGCTCTCCGATGGAGCCGCCAGGAAAACGCAACGGTTTGACCACAAAGCTGTCCGTGGTGATGGCGATTGGTGTTCCGTTGATTTGGATATGGGCAGCATCGCCCAGAGGACCATGGGAAGAACCAAAAAGCAGGGGAGCAAACAACCCTTCGACTAACCTCCGGCTGGCCTTGCCGCCGGCGCCATGCGCCATTTCGATCTGCGGTTCGTGGAACCTGATCTTCGAAACCGGCGTGGCCATGGAAACCTCATTCGTTCGTTCAAATCGCCGTAGCGCTAGCGATGGTGACGGGTTTGCGATGCTCGTAGTTGTAATGGGCCGCGCAGGAGCCTTCCGACGAAACCATCAACGCGCCGACCGGCTGCTCGGGAGTGCACTCGCGCCCGAAAAGCTTGCACTGCGCCGGCTTTAGCACACCTTTCAATACTTCGCCGCACTGTGCTGCCTTGGGGTCGGTGACGCGCACGCCGGGAACAGAGAAGCGCTGCTCGGCATCCCACTCCGCGTACTCCGCCCGAATTTTAAGAGCGGATTGCGAAATAGATCCCAAGCCGCGCCATTCGAAATAGGGGCGCAGTTCAAACACTTCTGCCATGGCCCGGAGCGCCGCGCGATTCCCTTCCCAGGGCACAACGCGTTTGTACTGGTTCTCGACTTTTGCTTCGCCCTTCCCGAGCTGGCGCAGAAGCATCACGATGGATTGCAGAATATCCAGCGGCTCAAATCCGGACACAATCACCGGCCTGCCCGCGTCTTGAGCGATCCATTCGTACGGCCGGCATCCGATTACCGTGGATACATGCCCTGGGCCTACAAATCCATCGAGACACATGTCGGGGGAATCGAGAATTGCGCGGATGGCGGGAATGATCGTGACGTGATTACAAAAGACAGAGAAATTGCGCAGTCCTTCCGCCTTCGCGCGCATCAGGGTCAGCGCCGTGGACGGCGCGGTAGTTTCAAATCCAATGGCAAAGAACATCACGTGCTTTTCAGGATTGTTGCGCGCCAGCTTGAGCGCGTCGGCCGGCGAATAGACGATGCGAACATCCATGCCGCGCGCTTTGTATTCGAGAGGGCTGCCGTGCGTTCCCGGAACGCGCATCATGTCGCCGAATGCGGCGAAAATAAAATCGGGTTGCGCCGCCAGTGACAATCCATCATCGATGCGGCCCATCGGCAGAACACAGACGGGGCAGCCTGGCCCGTGAATCAATTCGACATTGGAAGGGAGCAAATCCTTCAAGCCAAAACGGTAGATTGCGTGGGTGTGGCCGCCGCACACTTCCATGATCCGGTAGTGGCGGTTCGGATCAGCGAGCCTGCGGATCTCCTCGCCCGCCTTGGCGATCAGTTCAGGTGCACGAAACTCATCCACGTACTTCACTGCTTCGGCCTTGGACCCGATTGGTCTTGCTCTTCACTCTCGAGGCCGTAGCCGCGCACTTCCTGCACGGCCGCCTCAGCCTCGCCGAGCATTCTGAGAGTCTGCATTTGATCGAGAGCGTCGGCTTCGCTGATTTTGCTCATTGCAAAACCAACGTGGATCAACACCCAGTCACCCAGAACTGGCGGTTCATCTTGCAAAAGTCCCAGGTCCACTCTGCGGCGCACGCCCGCCACGTCAATCACGGCGTGATTCACGTTTTGCGAATCCAGTTCGACAATTTTCCCCGGTATGGCTAGGCACACGATGCCGCTCCCTCGAACAGCCACCAAAGTTGCTGGAGCCCCGGCCTAGAACGGCCAATTCCCCGAGCTGCCCGGGCGCGGACTCCAACCAATCTTCCCGCTTTCCGACATGCATTGCAAAGCATTCGCGGCGCAGGAAGTGCAGGGCCAGTTGGCGCAACCTTTTGCTCGTGCTCCCAGGCCGCCCTTCATACATCCGGAGAAATGCTGCTATGAATTCGTTTTGTTCATGCTAGAATCCTGCCGTTGAGCCACTACCAAAGAGGGACAATCCAGGGCCACGGCCAGGGGGAAAGCAACTAGACCATAGACCAGATACCACCAAGGCCGTGACACGATGGCCCATCCCTGCGCCATCGGCTGGAAGCGTCTCTCACCAGAAAGGGGGCTCTCTAAAATGCAACGGTTCCCTATTCCCTCGACGGAATTTACCCAGGTAGGTTACCAGGAAGATTCGGAGACGCTTGAAATCCAGTTTGTGAAGGGCGGGGTCTATCAGTTTTTCAATGTGCCTTCCAGCGTGTTCGATGAGTTCATGAGCGCCCCTTCCAAAGAGGGATACTATCACTCGAAAATCGGCGAACGATTCCCCTGCTCTCGCATTTCGTAACGAGAGTTTGGTTTCACTAGGCAACTCCCGGGAAAGAGCGCGAGGGTGGTCCTTCCCGGGAATCTAGAGTTTGGCTCAACTCAGTCCCCGCCGTAGCAATCGGACCTGCGCTGATTTCGTTGAGGTTTACTTCTTAGGCTGCCACCAAACAGGACGCTCGCGAGGCTCGCTAAAATTCAGAACAAAGGAATTGCTCAGCGGTTTTCCAGATCGCGTTTCTTACTGTAACGATACGCCATTGCTACGCCCAGCGTCATGAACCCGGCCGGGGGGAACACCAGGACGAGGACGCCTTTGCTGATGGCTCTCTGCCCATCCTTGGAAGCGGCCACCGCCGAACTGTAGCACATGGCGCATCCCTGGCTGAATGCAGGAGCAGCCCACAAGAAAAATGCTGTGGCCATAAACGCCAATCGAGCTTTCATTTCACTCCCAGTTCAATAATGCGCCGGGCGTCTGGAAAGAAAAAAATCGTCATCAAGATCAGGCACGCGACCACCGAACACATGGTAATCCACTTCATTCTCGACACTTCATATTTCAGATGCATGAAATACCCGATGATCAACGCTGCCTTGATCAGCGACAGCCCCATGAGAATCGTGAGCATCTTCACCGGCTGCATGTTTTGATAGGTCAGGTAAACCTCGATGGCAGTCATTAACAGCAAGGCGCCCCAAACGTAAAAGAAGAGCGATTTGCTGTGATGGCGCTGCTGTTCGGCGGCGCGTTCAGCAAGAGCTATTTGAGTGGAATCCATGTCTCTCCTGTCCTAAATCCTTGCCGACATCAAATAAACCAACGGGAAAATGAACATCCAAACGAGGTCGACGAAATGCCAGTACAAACCGGCGACTTCCACGTCGGACGAATCATAGAGCTTGGGCTTTAGCCACAGGACGATAGAAATCACGATGGCCGCGATTAAGAGCACGTGCACGCCGTAGTGGAAAGGGCTGTAGGATGGAATTAACAACCATCCGGCAAGCCATAGCACCAACAGGACGGGAATGAATTTGCGGCGCAGCGCCACCACGCCGAGGTAAACAACGCCCAGCGTCACGTGCAACATGTGCATTCCGGTCAGACCAAAAAACGTGGCTCCAAACTGCGGTACGGTTTTGGATACACCGACAAACTCAGGATCGGCCACCGCGCCAGGGACGGCCGGAAACATCGGGAGAGACAAGCCTTTCTCGATCAGATTGCTCCACTCGCGCCCGTGAAGCACGATAAACCCAATGCCGCAAGCCATGGTGGCCAGCAACCAAAGCGTTTGCGCTTTGGCATTGCGGTCCACGGAGGCTCTAACCGCGAGAACCATGGTCAACGAACTGGTGAGCAGGAATGCAGTCATGATGGTGGCGTTGACGATGCTCTCGGAGTGAAAAGGTGTAGGCCAGCCCGTCGTGGAGATGCGCCCGTAGCTGTAAGCATAGAGGAGCGCGCCGAACGTCAGTGAGTCGGAAAGGAGGAACAGCCACATTCCGATTTTCTTGGAATAGGTGCCGAACAGCGACGGTTCGTAGACCGACGGGATGTCGTGCACTGCAGAATCAGCCATGCGTTCGGCCTCCTGGTCAGAAACGTTCGGTTAGCGTGCAAACTCCAGCAAGCACAAGATATAAACCCACAGCCCGGCCATGAAATGCCAATACCAGGCGGTCACGTCAATCACTATGCTGCGCGTCGCCAAAGCCTTGCGAAATAACACGGCGAAGCTAGCCACGAATAACGCGAGAATGCCGCCCATCAAATGAACGGCATGCGTTCCCGTCAACAAATAAACAAAGGAACTGCTTGGCGTAGAGGAGACATAAAAGCCGGACGCGGCAAGCTGTTTCCAAGCCGTCCACTGCCCGAACAGGAATAACAAACCAAGAACGAGGGTCATGGCCAGCCAGGGCATCTTGTTGTGCTCGCTGGAAGAAATATCTGGGGCAGTCCTGGTGGCGGATGCAAGAACAACTTCGCCTCTAAACTGACGGCGAGCCAGCTCCATGCCCAAGCTGCTCAGGAGCAATACAAACGTGTTCACCAGCAGAAGAGCCGGAAGCTTCACCGGTATCCAGTCTTTGACGAGCAGGTTCGTTTGAGGATCGAGGGTAGGCAGTCCTTGGCGCACGATATACGCGCTGGTGAAAGACACGAAAAGCATGAAGATCGGCGTCAGCGCTACCATCAAGCCCAGTCGGGCCCGCCTCAGGCGGGTGGCGTAGTCCGGCTTTCCGGAACTGGAACCGCCATCTCCGTCACCGGTAAGAACCGGCGGGAGAATGCCCGCATCGTCCAGGGAGACTCTGGGATCGTCTACTGTCGCCGTTGTGGAGAAGCTCGCCATAACTTTAACTAGTGGGCCACCGCGATTTCAGGATCCGTCTGCATCACGAAATCCTTAGGCGCGCCGGGCACGCTGTACTCATACGGCCCGTTGTGAACCACGGGAGTCTGTCCGCCGAAATTGTCGTGCGGCGGCGGCGTCGCGGTAATCCATTCCAAGGTTGTCGCTTCCCACGGATTGTCCGCGGCCTTCTTGCCCTTGGCCAAGCTCCAGAAAAAATTGAACAGGAAGATAAATTGGCTGGCGATGGTGATGAACGCGGCAAAGGTGATGAATCTCTGAAGAGGGAGCAAATCGCGAATCCAGGCCACTTCCGTGGATTGCGAGTAGCGCCGTAAACCCGCCGCCATGCCGTAATAATGCATAGGCATGAAAATGGCGTACGCGCCGATGAACGTAAGCCAGAAATGCAGTTTGGCCAACGGTTCATTCATCATTTTCCCAAACATCTTCGGAAACCAGTAATAGGTTGCGGCAAAAATCCCAAAGATCGAAGCCACGCCCATAATCAAATGGAAGTGCGCGATCACGAAATACGTTTCATGCAGGTAGATGTCCAGCACCGGTTGCGCCAGAAACGGCCCGCTGATTCCGCCGGTGACAAACAGCGAAACGAAGCCGATGGCGAACAACATGGGCGACGTGAATCGGATACGTCCGCCCCAAAGCGTACCCAGCCAGTTAAACGTCTTGATAGCCGACGGCACGCCAATGCCCATGGTCATGATCGAAAACGCAAACGCCGAGTACGGGCTCATACCGCTCATGAACATGTGGTGGCCCCATACCATGAATCCGAGGAACCCGATCGAAAGCATGGCGTATACCATAGCCTTGTATCCAAAGATGGGTTTGCGGGAGAACACGGAGAGTAGCTGCGAGCACAGGCCCATTGCCGGCAGAATGGCGATGTAGACCTCAGGATGTCCGAAGAACCAGAACAAATGCTGCCACAAAAGCGGGGAGCCGCCTTTGTGCCCGGTGAGCTGGCCGTTAACCGTACCCAGCGGAACAAAAAAGCTGGTGCCCAGATTGCGATCCATCAACAACAGGATGCCCGCCGAGAGGAGCACGCCGAACGCCAGCAGCCCGAGGATGGCGGTGATAAACCAGGCCCACACCGTCAGCGGCATGCGCATCATGGTCATGCCCTTGGCGCGCATATCAAGCGTCGTGGTGATGAAGTTCAGCGCGCCCATCAGCGCCCCAATGCAGAAAATAGCGATGCTGGTAATCCACAGGTCGGCACCCAATCCCTCGCCGGGGCCGGCGGATTGCAGCGCACTCAGTGGCGCATAGCCGGTCCAACCGTGAAGCGGCGCGCCTCCAGTTACGAAGAAAGCCGCAAGAAGAACGATGAAGCCGAGGAAGGTAGTCCAGAACGAGAGCATGTTCAGTACGGGAAACGCCATGTCCGGCGCGCCAATCTGAATCGGCAGGAAGTAATTGCCAAAGCCACCCTGCGGCGCCGTGGTCAGCACGAAGAAAACCATAATGGTGCCGTGCATCGTCAGAAGGCTTAGATAGGTCTCCGGCTTGATCTCGCCAAGGAAAGGCAGAACGGCCCCCGGCCAGATCAAGTGGATTCGCATCAGCAACGACAGAAACATGCCGACAAAAACGGCGGCTAGCGCCAGGAAGAAATACTGAATGCCAATGACTTTGTGGTCCAGACTGAAGACCCATTTGCGGATGAACCCCTGTGGTGCCGCGTGCGCGTCAGTTGCGTGGACGGCTGATTCGTGAGTAGCCATGGTTATTGTTTCTCCGCCTCCCGTGCCGCCAACCACTTATCAAAATCTTCCTGACTGACAACCTTTACCTTGCCGGTCATTTTGTAGTGGCCAAGTCCACAAAGCTCCGCGCAAGCAATTTCAAATTCTCCCGTTTGAATGGGCGTGAAGTGCATGTGGATGGCCAGGCCGGGCACGGCGTCCTGCTTGAAGCGCATCTGCGGAACAAAAAAACTGTGGATGACGTCGTGAGAGCGAAGGATGACCTCCACCTCGCGATTGACCGGCACCACCATAATTCCGCTCACGACATCATCTTTGGAGGCCGGATCTTTCGGGTCCAGGCCGAGTGCCGCTTCACTACCCGCCGAAGCGTCTTCCAGCTCCGGCCTGGTCACCCCGAATTTTCCATCCGGCCCGGGGTAGCGGAAGTACCACGCGAATTGCATCCCCGTCACTTCCACGTGTATGGCGCTGGCCTCCGCTTGACGGAACCGCTCGGAGGCCCAAATCGAACTGCTCATAAGATTCATGCCGACAAATAGGATGGTCGTGAGCACAGTCCAAACTATTTCCAGAGTATTGTTTCCGTGGGAATACGAAGCTTTCGCAGATGAGGGCCCGCGGTCTCGGTAACTCCACACCAGGTATCCCAGGGCGAGTTGCGCTGCCACGAAGACCGTGCCCATCAAAATAAATGAGACGGTGAAGTGATGATCGATTCCGGCCGCGGCCGCCGAGGCCCCCACTGGCAACCACCACGTCTTCGCGACAAAAAAATACGTACTGATGAGTGTGATCAGCCAGATGACTACGAGTAGCACGAGGCCCATTGCGCAGACCCCCCGAGTTTGGATTCTCGGCCTTCCCCACTGAGGCCCTGCCCGAATTCCCTGCGTTCAGAGAAGTGGGGGATGTGAACGCGGGGAATATATCACAGCTTTTTCTGAGCGCAAGCAGCTTCTTGCATCTATTATTTTCCGTGGCCGCCGCTTCTTCGCCGAAAGCGCTATAAATTATTTCTTTGCAGCACTGCTAAAGACGCATTGACGAAAAATTTTGTTTTGAGTAATATCCGTTTCGTTTCTGGGGGGTCCAGGGAAATGTTGAGGACCTCGCGATGTTTTCGCGTCAACTATCTCCAATTCGCCGGGCCTCGGTTGCTCTCCGCGACCGTGCCTCTTCCCTATAAAATTTCCGCTTCCTTCGACAAATCGATGCATCTGTCTTTTCGCTTCGCGCAAATATCGAGCGCATTTCTGAAACCAGCGGTGATTCGGAACCGAACCACTTTCGGCCGCGGACAGTTCGCGGCCGACAGGCCTTTAACCTAAGGGGGAACGGGCGGCTTCGCGGCCGCCAATCATTTTCGAGGACGACAAATCCAGGAGGTATCGCATGGCGGGCCCGGAAACTGATTCGGCCAAACCAAAACCGGAAGCGGCGAAGACATCCGCCGCCGGTGGCGGAGATCCAACCAGATATGTTGGTACGCCTGCCGTCGGTACGTCCAAAGCAGCCGCGGCTGGCGGTTTGGCGACGGTCGGTCCCGAGCCAAGCGAAATTAATAGCAAGCGCCGGCGGCTGGTTTGGGTCACCGTCACCGGATTTCTGGGCGCCTGGTTCATCGCCTTCTTTAAATTCTTCCTTCCCCGCACGCTCTTCGAACCTCCTACCATCTTCAAGATTGGCTACGCCTCCGACTACGCCTTGGGAGTCGATACCAAATGGCAGCAGAAGTACCGCATCTGGGTGGACCGCACGCCGAGCCGCGTGTTCGTCATCTACGCCCGCTGCACCCATCTGGGCTGTACTCCCGACTGGAAGGCCGGCGAAAACAAGTTCAAGTGCCCATGCCACGGCAGTGGTTACGACAACGAAGGCGTCAACTTTGAAGGTCCAGCACCGCGTCCCATGGATCGCGCGCACGTGGAATTGGCTCCCGATGGCCAAATCGTCGTGGATACTTCCCGGCTTTATCAGTGGCCCAAGGGACAACCCAGCAAATTCGATGACCCTGGAGCGTTTTTGCCGGTGTAGCCGTTACCTTTTGTAGAGGGGTGGGGCTTGCCCCACCCGCTTCGTGGAGTACAGCAAGGGATCGTTAAGCCACCGAAAAACGGAGCTCAGCAATGCCTGATGAGAGCAAGGGAAACGGAAACAACGGCAAATCGGTTGGGCTAGTTCAGCGAATCACTGCAGGCGTCAAGGAGGACCTCGAGTCCCTCAAGACCGACTTGCCAGCAAAAGCCAAAGAACAAGTCGAACTGCTGAGCAAGCCCACCAAGACGCAGGTTTTCACTTCGATCTTCCGCCACAAGCACGACGACACGCCGCGCAATCGCGCCCTGGGCGTGCTCTCCAACGTTTTCCTGCATCTCCATCCTGCCAAGATCAATCGCGACGCAGTGCGCTACAGCTACACCTGGGGCATGGGTGGCATCACCTTCTATTTGTTCATCGTGCTCACGCTTACCGGCACCATGCTGATGTTTTACTACCACCCCAGCAAGGTGCAGGCCTTCCGCGATGTTCTTTACCTCGAACACGACGTGCCCTTCGGCAAACTATTGCGGAACATGCATCGTTGGGCCGCCCACTTGATGGTCATCGCCGTCGAGCTGCACATGTTCCGCGTTTTTCTCACCGGCTCGTACAAGAAGCCGCGCGAGTTCAATTGGAACGTCGGCGTAATCCTCCTGGTGCTCACGCTACTGCTCTCCTTCACCGGCTACCTGCTTCCCGACGATCAACTCGGCTTCTGGGCCGTCACCGTCGGCACAAACATGGCGCGCGCCACGCCCCTTCTCGGACACGAAGGCCCTTTCGGCCCGCAGCTGAACATGACTCCTTACAATGATATCCGCTTTGGCTTGCTGGGCGGTTCAATCGTCGACGCCAACGCGCTTCTGCGTTCCTACATCTGGCACTGCATCGGCATTCCCATCATCGCTTCCATTTTCATGATCCTGCACTTCTGGCGCGTTCGTAAGGATGGCGGCATCTCCGGCCCTGCGGCCGTGGTGCTCGACTCCGAAGTGAAGGAGGCCAAGAAATAACCATGGATTGGAAACAGCTGTGGGAAATCCTCTCCGCTGCGGACAACGTGCCCATCATCGCGATGATCCCGCTCCTCGCTTTCTACATGTACCTCGCATGGAAACAGGCCCATGCGAATGACGTATTGATCGAGCAACTCGCCGGCGACGCGGCGTTAGCGAAAACTCATCACCGCAAAGCCTGGCCCTTCAAGCCCGGCTGGGCGAAAGAAGTTCACGTTTGGCCATTTCTCCTTCGCGTAGAATTTCTGGCCGCCATCATCGTCACCATCATCCTGATGATCTGGTCCATCACCTTGAACGCGCCGCTGGAAGAACCGGCCAATCCCAACCTCACTATGAATCCGGCGAAAGCCCCGTGGTATTTCCTCGGCCTCCAGGAAATGCTCGTCTACTTTGATCCTTGGATCGCGGGGGTGGTCATGCCCACCCTCATCATTGTCGGCTTGATGGTCATACCTTATATAGATACCAATCCGCTCGGCGCCGGCTACTACACCTGGAAGCAGCGTAAATTCGCCATCGGAACATTTCTCTTCGGCTTCATCATCTTATGGGTCTCCATGATTTTTATCGGCACTTTCATCCGCGGCCCCGGATGGCAGTGGTTCTGGCCCGGCCAGACCTGGGATCACAACCGCCTCATCTATGAAGTCAACCGCGACTTGCCGGATCTCTTCGGAATCACTTCGAATTGGGGCAAGGGCATCTTCGGAGCGGTCGTGGTCGGCGGCTTCTTCGTGGTTGGCGGCATGCTGGTGCACGCTTTCTTCCGGCGAAGCAATCCCAAAGACTACAAGCGCATGAGCTTGCTGCAGTATTCGATCCTGATGACGTTTTTCCTCAGCATGATCGCATTGCCGATCAAAATGGGGTTGCGCTTGCTTTTCCACATCAAATACGTGTGGATAACGCCCTGGTTCAACGTCTAGGAGGA
>Ga0075019_10001976_pt1 | contig 11678 bp, 8 predicted proteins | sample ColStrG_CSR_2013_FD_71473 | JGI IMG/M metagenome (GOLD analysis project Ga0075019, IMG submission 71473) | Freshwater sediment microbial communities in response to fracking from Pennsylvania, USA - Cold Stream Run_MetaG_CSR_2013 | ecosystem: Environmental > Aquatic > Freshwater > Creek >...
AGCCAGAGTGGCCGATCCAGCCCCATCTGCGCGCGCAGCGCCGCCAGCGTGTCGTCACGCGCGGCGGTGCCCAGCATCAGCGAGGCGGGGTCGCCCGGCAGTACCGAGAGCACGAGGAACACCAGCAGCGAGGCCGCCAGCAAGGTGGCCAGCAGCCCCAGCAGGCGGCGCAGGATGAAGCCGGGCAAGACCGCTCAGTCGGTCCAGCGAACGGCGGTCACGTCGTTGGCGGGCACCGGCGAATTGGCCCACAGCCCCTGCAGCTTCGCGTTCCACACGCCGACCTTGGCGAGCGAGAACAGGAACACCACCGGCTCGTCCTCCGACAGCTTGCGCTGCAGGTCGCCCAGCACCGCGAGCTGCGCCGTGGGGTCGGTGGTCTCCTGGTATTTCAGGAACAGCGCCTTGTAGGCGGGGTTGTTGTAGTTGAAGTAATATTTGTCGCGCGCGTAGATCTCGAGGTCACGCGGCTCGGTATGGGCGATGATGGTGGCGTCGAAGTCACTGTTGCGGAACACCTGGTCCAGCCACTGCGCCCATTCCACCGGCACCAGCTTGGCCACCAGACCCACCTGTTCGAGCATAGCGGCGATCACCTCGCCGCCCCGCCTGGCATAGGCCGGGGGTGGCAGCTTGATGGTGAGCTCGGTGCCCGGCTTGATGCCGGCTTCGGCCAGCAGCGCCTTTGCCTTTGCGGGATCGTAGGGATAGGCACCGGTGAGGTCGACATAGCCCGGATCGCCCGGGATGAAATGCGAGCCGATCGGCTGGCCGAAGCCGGACAGGCCCTCGATCAAAGCCTTGCGGTCGATTGCATAGGCCAGGGCACGGCGCACGCGCACGTCGTCGAAGGGCTTGCGGGCGTCGTTCAGCGACAGCAGGGTTTTGCCGGCTGTGGTGCCGACAACCACGGTGAATTTCTTGTCGGCCTTCAGCGCATCCAGTGTCTCAGGCGCCGGGAAGGCCGGAAAGGCGTCGAGGTCGCCGGCCATCACGGCCGCGGCTGCAGCCGAGGGGTCGGAGATGAAGCGGAAGGTCACCGCGGCAAGCGCCGGCTTGGTGCCCCAGTAGTCGGGGTTGCGTTCAAGCTCGACGCGATCACCCTTCACCCAGCGCTTGAAGCGGAAGGGGCCGGTGCCGACCGGGTTGGTCTTGTTGGTGGCAACTGTTGCTGGCGACAGCATCACCGCGTCGCCCCAGCCCATGCTGAACAGGAAGCCGCCGGTGGGGCGCTTCAGCGTCACCACGGCGGTTGTCGGCGCGGGGCATTCGGTTTTGGCGATCGGCTCGAACAGGCCCTTCTGGGCGTTCACGCTGTCCGGCGCCACGGCGCGTTCGTAGGAGAATTTGACGGTGCTGCAGTCAAACGCCGCACCGTCGTGGAATTTCACGCCCTCGCGCAGTTTGAAGGTGTAGGTCAGCCCGTCCGCCGAGATCGTCCAGCTGGCGGCAAGGCCCGGCTGCACCCGGCCTTCGGCGTCGATACGGGTGAGGCCTTCGAACAGATTGGCGTAGGTGACCTCGCGAATGGCCGCGGCCGCCCCCGCCGTGGGGTCGAGGTTCGGCGGCTCCAGCACCATGCCGAGCGAGAGCGTGTCCTTGGCGGCAAGTGCAGGGACCGCAATCAAGGAGGCGGCTGTGATGGCGGCAGCGAACACGTGGCGCATGCGAAGCGTCCCTGTCTGGAGTAATCCGCAGACAACACCAGCCGCGCAGGAGCCGGTCAAGCGCTGGGGCAGCTATGATGCCGCAAGCGTCTGCCGAAGCCTGCGGCGCAGTTCATATTTCTGGATCTTCCCCGTCGAGGTTTTCGGCAACACCGTGAATGTGACCCGCTTTGGCACTTTGAAGCGTGCCATGTGCTCGCGGCAGAAGGCGATGACCTGGGCTTCGGTGAGGTCCTCGACGCCGGGCCTGACGGTGACGAAGGCGTGGGGCACCTCGCCCCATTTTTCGTCGTCCTCGGCCACCACGGCTGCTTCCATGATGTCGGGGTGGCGGTAGAGCACCTCCTCCACCTCCAGCGAGGAGATGTTCTCGCCGCCGGAGATGATGACGTCCTTGGAGCGGTCCTTGATCTCGACGTAGCTGTCCGGATGCATCACGCCGAGGTCACCGCTGTGGAACCAGCCGCCGGCGAAGGCGGCTTTCGTGGCAGCGGGATTCTTCAGGTAACCCTTCATGACGGTGTTGCCGCGCAGCATGAGCTCGCCCATTTCCCGCGTGTCGGGGGAAACGAGGTTCATATTGGCGTCCATCACCTGGGCGTCGTCTGCCAGTGGATGCGGTACGCCCTGGCGGGAGAGGAATTTGGCGCGCTGGTCGAGCGGCATGGTGTCCAGTTCCGGCTGCCAGACGCAGTAGGTGAGCGGGCCATAGACCTCGGTCAGGCCATAGACATGGCCCACGGTGAAGCCGCGCTGCTCCATGGCGGCGATCACGGCCGAGGGCGGGGCCGCACCGCCGGTGGTGATGGTGACCTGATGGTCGAAGCGGCGCACCACGTTCTCCGGCGCGTGGATCAGCATGGTCAGCACCACGGGGGCCGCGCACATCAGCGTGACCTTGTGTTCAGCCACGAGCGGATAGATCAGTGCTGGATCGACCCGGCGCAGGCACACATGGGTGCCGCCGATCATGGTCACCGACCAGGTGAAGGTCCAGCCGTTGCAATGAAACATCGGCAGCGTCCAGAGATAGACACTGCGCGGGGTCATTTCGGCGGCCAGCGCGTTGCCGGCGGCGCTGAGATAGGCGCCGCGGTGGTGACAGACGACACCCTTGGGGTCGCCGGTGGTACCGGAGGTGTAGCCGAGCGAGATCGCATCCCATTCGTCGCGAGGCAGGCTGATCGGGAAGTCGGGGTCGCCTTCGGCGATGAAGTCTTCGTATTCCTGGCCGAGCAGTTCGCCGGCATCGGTCAATGCGTCGTCGATGCCGATCACCAGCGGCGGGTTTTCGAGACCCTCCAGGGCGATGCGGGCGAGCGGGGCCAGCTCGCGGTCGACCAGGAACACGCGGGCCTCGCTGTGGCGCAGGATGAAGCCGATGGTCGGGCCGTCGAGCCTGGTGTTGATGGCGCAGATCACGCCGCCGGTCATGGGGATGGCGGTGTGGGCTTCGAGCATGGCGGGAATGTTGGGAGCCAGCACCGCCACGGTGTCGCCGCGGCCGATGCCTGCGCGGGCCAGGCGGGAGGCGAAACGGCGGCAGCGTTCGAACATCTGCGCATAGGTGATGCGGCGGTCACCATGGATGATGGCGATGCGGTACGGATAGACGCGGGCCGCGCGCACCAGGAAGGAGATCGGCGACAGCTGCTGGTAGTTGGCCGGATTCTTGTCGAGATCCTGGTCGTACATCGACGATGGCATGGTGGGCGTGTCCTCAGATTTGTTGGCCGGTGTCGGGACCGGACTGGTGGTGGCGCGGCTTCCGCGCACGGGTGCAAATGGCGGCGCAAAGCGGCGCCCGCGGCTCATCCATGGGCGGCATCCCAGGCGAAGAAGCCGCTGCCTTCGCGGCGCAGCGTGCTGGCCAGCACCATGCGGTGCACCTCCGAGGCGCCATCGACCAGCCGCGCCTGGCGGGCGTAGCGGTACATCCACTCGATGACGGTGTCCTTGGAATAGCCCTTCGCACCCAGCAGCTGCAGCGCGGTGTCGACCGATTTGTGCAGCGCGTCGGCCACCACGACCTTGGCCATCGAGACTTCCTTGCGGGCGAAATCGCCCTGGTCGAGCTTCCAGGCGGCATGCATTGTCAGCAGCCGGCCGATCTGGATGTCCATCGCCGCCTGGCCCACCAGGCCCTGCACACTCTCATGGTCGATCAGCGTGGCGCCGAAGGAGCGCCGCGTCTCGGCATGCGCCATGGCGATTTCCAGGGCCCGGCGCGCCAGCCCGGTCCAGCGCATGCAGTGGGTGAGACGCGCGGGGCCGAGGCGGATCTGGGTGAGCTTGAGACCGTCGCCCACGCCCATCAGCAGGTTCTCCTCGGGGATCTCCAAGCCGTCGAACAGCAGCTCGCAATGGCCGCCGTGTTCCTCCGGCCCCATGATCGGAATGCGGCGGACGATCTCCCAGCCGGGCTGATCGGCGTGGAACAGGAAAGCCGACAGGCCTTTGCGGTCATCGTCGGAGGTGCGCGCGATCAGGATGAAATGCTTGGCAATGCCGGCGCCGGTGATGAACCACTTGCGGCCATGGATCTTCCAGCCGGTGTTGGTGCGCGTGGCGGTGGTGTAGGTCAGCGAGGGGTCGGAGCCGCAGCCGTCGGGCTCGGTCATGGCGAAGGCGGATTGCACGGTGCCGTCGATGATCGGCTGCAGCCATTGCTCCTGCTGCGCCGGTGTTGCGACCTGGGCCAGCACCCGCATGTTGCCGTCGTCGGGCGCTGCGGCGTTGAAAACCACCGGGCCGAAGATCGAACGGTTCATTTCCTCATAGCATGGCGTGATGCCGGCCAGGCTGAAGCCGGCGCCGCCGAGCCGCGTGGGCAGCGAGAGCGCCCAGATGCCCTGCGCGCGCGCCTCGGCCCGCAGCTCCGCCAGCAGGCCCGGATTGATGTTCTCATGCTCGTCATAGGTTTCAGATCGTTGCTCCAGTGGGATCAATCGATCGTCGACAAAGCCGCGGATCGCAAGGCGCATGCGTTCGACGTCGGGCGGCAGGGCGAATTCCATCGGCGGGCTTCCTCATCGCTTTTGCCGCACAGGATGGCAGCGACGCGGCGTTGCGCAAAGCCAGGTGATCCAAGCAGACTTGCATGCGTCAGTTGTCGTATGGGACCAGAGCATCCGGGGCTGTCATCGCGTCGTAACGCAGGTATGTGTTTGGTGACGGTGGTGAACTGATATCGCCGACACCATTTCACGTCAGACTGCGGCAGAGGCGGCCGGAAAAAGCTTCGAGGAGTTATTTTTGTCGCAATCGTCACCTTCTCCGACCGCAGCAGCGGACCTGCCTCTGAATGAGCTGATGCTTCAGTTCGAGAGCCTTGGCGAAAACTGCGAGTTCGGCCTCGTGCAGCGGCGTGGCGGGGCTGAGCCGCTGGGACTGCTGCGGTTCTCAAGCACCCCGCTGCCCAAGCTGCTGGCGGCGCTGACGGCGCGGTTCGAAGGGCTGGGCCAAGCGGACAAGATTGCCGTGGAGCTGTCGTCCAACGGACGGGAGTACATGATCTCGGACAAGACCTTCGGGCTGTATTACCACGCCTGGGTGCTCGCCGGCGAAAAGCCGCCGGAGGATGTGCACCGGCGCGAAATCCGCCGCCTGCCGTATCTGACGCGCAAACTGGTGGAGGATCTCACCTCGGGCGAAAAGATTTTCGTCTATCGCAGCATGACGCCGATCAGCCAGGCGCAGGCGACCCGGCTGCTCGACGCGGTGCGCGGCTATGGTCCCTCGACCTTGCTGTGGATGGAGTTGGCGGACGCCCGCCATCCCGCCGGGACGGTGGAGAAACTGGCGCCCGGGCTGCTGCGCGGACGCATGGATCGTTTCGCGCCGGGCTCAAACGCCCATGATTTCTCTTTCGAATGCTGGGAAAAAGTGTGCCGCGCCGCTTATGCGGTGTGGAAATCCGAACCATCCGGCTGAACCGCGGGCAACGGCGGCAGCACCTTGCGCATGTAGCTGTGCCAGGCGCCGCCGCTGATCAGCGTGCGATGGCTGCGCACCGCGATGTCTTCCCGGGCGAGGATGGCTGCGTCCACATCGGGGAAGGTGACCGGTGTCGGGAAAGGCGCTGCGTTCAGCTGTGTCATCACGGAAGCCCCCGGCAGAAGTTCTTGTTGAGGAGGTTACGCAGCAGAACGTGGTTTGGTTGTGACCTGCCCCACAAATTCTTATGCCGGCAGGGTCAAGAAGTCGTGAACGCTTTCGAAATCATGCCCTTCGGCACGTGCCGCTCGCTGCGGCGCACGCGGAAGCTGAGCGCGTAGAGCGCCGGCAGGAACACCAGGGTCAGCAGGGTCGCCACCGCCAGGCCGCCGATCATCACCAGCGCCATCGGCCCCCAGAACACGTTGAAGCTCAGGGGAATGAAGGCGAGCATGGCCGCCAGCGCGGTCAGGATGACCGGGCGGGCGCGACGCACCGTGCTTTCGAGGATGGCGTCGCCGAGCGTGCTGCCATCGGCCACGTCCTGGCGCACCTGGTCGACCAGGATGATGGTGTTGCGCATGATCATGCCGGCCAGGGCGATCAGCCCGAGCAAGGCCACGAAGCCGAAGGGCGCGTCAGCGATCAGCAGGGCTGCAACGGCGCCGATCACGCCGAGCGGGGCGGTGGCCAGCACCATCAGCGCGCGCGGCAGGTTCTGCAGCTGGATCATCAGCAGCAGCACCATGGCGGCCGCCATCAGCGGGAACACCGCGAGCAAGGCGACATTGGCCTTGGCACTTTCCTCCGCCGCCCCGCCCATTTCGACGCGCACACCGGCGGGCAGTTCGATGGTGGCGATGATCTTCTGGGCTGCCGCCGAGACGTCGGGCGCCTGCAGGCCGTCCTGCACCTCTGCCTGCACGGTCAGGTACGGCTCGCGGTCGCGCCGCCACAGGATCGGCTCCTCGGACTGCGGTTCCAGCCGGGCGATCTGGCCGAGCTGCACCGGTCCCTGGTCGGTCGGCAGTTGCAGATCAGGCAGCCGCGCCAGGTCGAGCCGCTCGCCGGGGGCCGCGCGCAGCACCACGTCGATCAGCTTGGTGCCGGAGCGCAGCTGGGTGGCCGTGGTGCCGGAGATCAGCGCCTGCAGGCTGGTGGCGATGTCGCTGGGCGACAGGCCGAGCTGGCGGATGCGTGCCTGGTCCAGCGCCAGACGCACCGAGGGTGCCCGTTCGCCCCAGGCGAGCTGGGCCTGGCGCGCGCCGGGCGTGGCGCGCAGGGCGGCCAGCACGCTGTCCGCGGCGTGGCGAACGGCTGCGAGGTCGGTGCCGACGACGCGGAACTGCACCGGGAAACCCACCGGCGGCCCGAGTTCGAGGCGCGAGACATGCAGCCGTGCCGGCGGGACGCCGTCGGCCTCGACCAGGGCCAGCAGGCGGGCGCGCACCCGTTCGCGCGCCTCGGCGTTCTGCGTGGTCATGATGATGGTGGCCACCGCATCGTTCGGCAAAGCCGGGTTGTAGGCGAGGAAGAAGCGCGGCGCGCCGGCGCCGATATAGGCGGTGAACCAGCGGACGTCAGTGTCCTTGGCCAACATCTGCTCGATCTGTGCCACGGCCTCGCCGGTGGCGCCCTGGCTGGCACCCTGGCGCAGGGTGACATCGACGATCAGCTCCGGCCGGGCGGAGCTGGGGAAGAACTGCTGCTTCACCGCCCCCATGCCGCCGACCGAACCCAGGAACAGCAGCACCGTGCCGATCACCACCAGCCTGCGATGCGCCATGCTCCATTCCACCATGCGGCGCAGCAGGCGGTACGGCGCGGTTGCGTAGATTGCGTCGTGATGCTTGCCGCCCTTCTTGGGGTCGGGCAGCAGCAGCACGCCGAGATAGGGGGTGAACACCACCGCCACCACCCAGCTTGCCAGCAGGGCGATCTCGACGATCCAGAAGATGCCGCCGGCGTATTCGCCGGAGGTGGACTTGGCCAGGCCCACCGGCAGGAAGCCCGCCGCGGTGACCAGCGTTCCGGTCAACATGGGAAAGGCCGTGGAGGTCCAGGCGAAGGTGGCGGCACGGGTGCGGTCCCAGCCTTCCTCCAGCTTCACCACCATGGTTTCGATGGCGATGATCGCGTCGTCCACCAGCAGGCCGAGCGAAAGGATGAGGGCGCCGAGCGAGATGCGCTGCAGCTCGATGCCCAGCATTTCCATGATGATGAACACCACGGCCAGTGTCAGCGGCACCGCCAGCGCGACGACGATGCCGGTGCGAAAGCCGAGCGAGGCGAAGGAGACCAGCAGCACCACGCCAAGCGCCACGACGAATTTCAGCAGGAATTCGCCCACCGCCTCGCCGATTACCTCGGGCTGGTTGGCGATCTGCTGGAGCACCAGTCCGGCCGGAAGGTCCGCGCGGATGGCGGCCACCTCCTTTTGCAGCGCCACGCCGAAATCCTCGCCGTTGGTGCCCTTCATGGTGGAGACCGCGACCACCACGGCCGGCTGGCCGTTGTGACGGATGGAGGAGCTGGGCGGGTCGGCATAGCCGCGGGAGATCGTGGCGACATCGCCGAGGCGCAGGGTGCGGCCCTGGGTTGCGATCGGGATGTCGGCGAGGGCGGCTGCCGTGTCGAGGGCGCCTTCGACGCGAACGGGAATGCGGGTGGTGCCGGTTTCCACCAATCCGGCAGGGGCCACGGCATTGGTGCGGGCGATGGCGTCGCGGATCTGGGCGATGCTGACGCCCAGGGTGGCCAGCCGCGCCTGGCTGAATTCGACGAACATGGTGCGCGGGATTTCGCCGCTGACGACGATCTTCTCGGCACCCGGGACATGCAGCAGCCGGTCGCGGATCCGCTCGGCGGCGCGCACCAGCTCGGCGTTGTCGGCGACCGGCTGGCCCTTCGCGTCGGTCTCCGCGGTCAGGGCGAACAGCGCGCCGAACACGTCGGTGTATTCGTCGTTGACGAAGGGTCCGTCCACACCCTGGGGCAGCGAGGGGCGCAGGTCGTCGAGCTTCTTGCGGGTCTGGTAATACAGCGACGGCACCTCTCCCGGTGGCGTGTCGTCGCGGAAGTTCACCTGGATGACGGCGAAGCCGGGCCGCACAAAGGTGGTGAGGTGATCGAGATGCGGCAGGTCCTGCAGCTTGCGCTCGATGCGCTCGGCCACCTGGTTCTGGGTTTCGGCGGCCGTGGCGCCGTTCCATTGGGCGGTGACGATCAGCAGCTTGACGGTGAAGCTTGGGTCCTCGTTGCGGCCGAGCTTGCTGTAGGACAGCCCGCCGGCTGCGAACAGCAGCGCGATCAGGAAGCCGACCAGCGCGCGATGCGCCACCGCCCAGGCGGAGAGGTTGAAGCCGGACACGCGGGACTACTCCGAGATCTTGCGCTGGTCGGCGACGCGCACGCGGATGGCGGGGTCGAGCTTCTGCACCCCCATCGCCACCACGGTTTCGCCGGGCGAAACGCCCTGGACCACCATCTGGCCCTGCAGCAGGCGGCGCACCTGGACGCTGCGGGGTGTCAGGGTGGCGCCTGGCTCGGTGACCACCCACACCATCGGGCCCTGGCCGCGATCGCCGAGGGCCGAGGCCGGCAGGCTCGCCAGTTGTTCGGCCGAGGCGGCGGCTTCGAGACTGACCGTGGCCGTCATGCCCATGGCAAGCCACGCCGGCGGGTTGGTGAGGGCGAAGCGGGCGGTGTAGGTGCGCAGATGCGTGTCCGCCGTCGGCGAGAGCTCACGCAAGGTGGCCGCGATGCTCTGGTCCGGCTTGGCCCACAGAGTGACGCGGGCGGCCTGCCCGGCGGCGTCGGCCACCGCGGTTTCCGGCAGGGCGACCTCGGCCTCCAGCGTGCCGCTTTCTGCCAGACGCAGGATCGGCTGCCCCTCGGCCACCACCGTGCCGGGGTCGGCGAGGGCCGCGGTGACGATGCCGGCACGCGGCGCCTTCAGCACGGCGTAGTCGCGCCTGTTGCGGGCGAGCTGGAGTGCGGTGCGGGCACTGACGACGCGTTCCTGCGCGGTGCGGGCGGTGGATTGCTTGATTTCGTCGGACTGCGCGGAGACCCAGCCGCTGGCCTGCAGCGAACGGCTGCGCTGGGCGTCGGCCTGCGCCTGCACCGCCTGTGCCTCGGCCGAGGCAAGGTCCGATTCGGCGGTGCGGACCGCGAGGTCCAGATCCGTCGGGTCCAGCCGCGCCAGGATCTGGCCTTCGGTGACGCGGGCACCGACGTCGACCTCGCGGCTTGTCACCCGGCCGGCCGCGCGAAAGCCGATGTCGGCCTCGCGCCGCGGGCGGATGATGCCGGAATAGTCGCGCCGAACCTCGGTGCCGGCCGCGGCCGCCCGCACCACCTGCACCGGGCGCGGCACGTTCTCCACGCTCGGGTGCACGCGCTCGAAACACGCGGCGAGGCTGAGCGGCAAGGCGATGGCGAGGGGAATAAGCTGGGACGAACGGCGGATCATGGCGATCACTCTGGAATGTCTGACACCAGAGTGACTCAGACTGTGATGAATGTCAATATTCGTCAGTTATTCGATTCACGGTCGCAAGGCACGCAGCACCAGCTCGGCCATGCCCTCGGCGAGCTCGGCCAGGTTCTCCTTGGCGCATTGCTGGATGAGCGTCGGGTGGGTGAAGCCCATCATCGTGCAATGCACCAGCTTGGCGGTGCTGTCGGGCGGCAGATGCGCGAACACGCCGCTGGCAGCCCCGTCCATGATCACGTGGCGGATGGCGGTCTCGATGTCGTGGATGAAGGTCTTGATCACGTCCCAATGCTCGTCCATCGCCGCGTCGACCATGTCGTGCATGCGTTTTTCTTGGAAAAACAATTGGATGGTCTGCTCGTGCGAGGCGCGGAAGATCGCCCGCAGCCGATCCGGCGGCGTGCCGGGGCCGCGCGCGATGCCCCACATCAGTTCCGTCAGCCCCTGCAGCAGCCGGGCGCAGATCGCCTCGTTGATGGCAGCCTTGCTGGTGAAGAACCGGTACACATTGGCCGGCGACATGCCGAGCTCCCGGGCGATGTCGGCCACCGTGGTCTTCTGGTAGCCGATCTCGCGGAACAGTCGCTCCGCCGTCTCCAGAATCGACGCGCGTGTGCTCTCGCTCCGCAGGGTTTCGGATTTGGGCAGTGAGTCGGCTTTCAACATATCGGCATCATATGATGAATTTCAAAATATGTCATCTATCCAATTCCCTCCTCTGCCATACCCCGTTGGCGCCGGTTGCCGCCACAGTGCTACGCTGGCGCGTGCCGGCGATGGATGCCAGCACGACGAACCGCGGGAGCGCCGCATGCGCCGGACCACCAGATTGCCGAAATCGATCGCCACCGTCTCGCTCAGCGGCACGCTGATCGAAAAGCTGGAGGCAGCCGCCGCGATCGGCTTCGACGGGGTGGAAATCTTCGAGAACGACCTGCTCACCTTCGACGGCACCCCCGCCGAAGTGCGCAACGTCGCCGACAGCCTCGGCCTGACCATCACCATGTTCCAGCCCTTTCGCGACTTCGAAGGCATGCCCGAGCCGCAGCGCAGCCGCAACATCGATCGCGCCGAGCGCAAGTTCGACGTCATGCAGGCGCTTGGCACCGACCTGCTGCTGGTGTGCACCAGCGTGCAGGCGAGTTCCTCGACCGACCCGGACCGCGTGCGGCAGGACTTCACCGTGCTGGCCGAACGCGCCGGCGCCCGCGGCCTGCGCATCGGCCTCGAAGGCCTGGCCTGGTCCGCCCATATCAACCGATGGCACCAGGTCTGGCGCTATGTGCGTGAGATCGACCATCCCAGCCTCGGCCTGATCATCGACAGCTTCCACACGCTGTCGCTGAACGATGATTTTTCGGGCCTTGCCGAGCTGCCCGCCGAAAAGCTGTTCTTCATCCAACTCGCCGACGCGCCGAAGCTCGACATGGACGTGCTGTCCTGGAGCCGGCATTTCCGCAATTTTCCCGGCCAGGGCGCGCTCGACGTCGAAGGCTTCCTCAAATCCGCCCTCGCCTGCGGCTATGATGGCCCGCTCAGCCTGGAAATCTTCAACGACGAGTTCCGCGCCGCCCCCG
>Ga0075019_10001978_pt1 | contig 11671 bp, 9 predicted proteins | sample ColStrG_CSR_2013_FD_71473 | JGI IMG/M metagenome (GOLD analysis project Ga0075019, IMG submission 71473) | Freshwater sediment microbial communities in response to fracking from Pennsylvania, USA - Cold Stream Run_MetaG_CSR_2013 | ecosystem: Environmental > Aquatic > Freshwater > Creek >...
GTGCGCGGTCGAGGCATCCAGCAGTTTCGGGGCCTTATCGCCCAGACTGTCGGCCAGCGCCACAGTCGCCCTGGCCGCCTCGTCCGGCAGGCAAAGGATGACCAGATCAACCTCGCGCATCAGCTCCGCCTTGGCGGCTTCGTCCTTGCGAAGCTCCGGCGCGATGGAGCGCAACGCAATGCCCGGAATGCTCTCCAACCGCTGCCTTATGCCAAGGCCGGTGGTGCCCGCTTCGCCGTCGATAAAAATCTGTTTCATTCCAGCCTCTCGGATCAGGAGAAAATGCAAAAAAAAGGGGCGACCAGAAGGCCGCCCCAATACGCAATTCCAGAAAACGGATTAACGCTTCGAGAACTGGAAGCTGCGGCGGGCTTTCTTCTTGCCGTATTTTTTACGTTCAACAACACGCGAATCGCGGGTCAGGAAGCCTTCCGGCTTCAGAACGGCGCGAAGTTCCGGTTCAAAATAGGTCAGCGCCTTGGCAATACCATGACGAACTGCGCCAGCCTGGCCGGAAAGACCACCGCCAGCACAGGTGATCATCACGTCATACTGGGTCTGGCGCTTGGCAACAACCAGCGGCTGATTGAGCAACATCCGCAACACCGGACGGGCGAAGTAAACTTCGAGCGTGCGGGCATTGACGGTGATCTTGCCGGTGCCGCGCTTGAGCCAGACACGGGCAACGGCATTCTTGCGCTTGCCGGTGGCATAGGCGCGGCCGAGCTTGTCCAGCTTCTGCACATGAACCGGGGCCGCAGGCTGCGGCGCAGCGGTTGCAGATTTCAAATCTGCGAGGGAGGAAATCGTTTCAGCCATGATCAGGCGCTCCGCTTGGCATTTTGCACCGAATTCTTCGGGCTGAGGGCTGCAACATCGAGCACGCTCGGGGTCTGTGCGACATGCGGATGTTCCGCACCCTTATAAACACGCAGGTTCGACAATTGCTGGCGGCCCAGCGGGCCACGCGGCAGCATACGCTGCACAGCCTTCTCGACGATACGCTCCGGGAACCGGCCTTCAAGAATGAACTTGGCCGAACGTTCCTTGATGCCGCCCGGGAAACCGGTGTGGTGATAATAAATCTTCTGGTCCTTCTTGCGGCCGGTGAACACAACCTGTTCAGCGTTGATGACAATAATATTGTCACCGCAATCGACATGCGGGGTGAAAGTTGCTTTGTGCTTGCCGCGCAGACGCATGGCGATGATGGTTGCCAGACGACCCACAACGAGGCCCTTGGCATCAATCAAAACCCACTTTTTGTCCACATTGCCAGCATTGGCCTGAAAGGTCTTGCCGAACATTGATGTTTCCGTAATCTGAAGAAACCGGAGCCAAGCAATGCTCAGCCCCGAAGATGGCGTGTGATAAAACCGCATGACAGTTCTGTCAACCGGTAATTTACTCGCTCTATAGGAAAAACCGTATTAAAACCAGCATCTTGACTATATAGGTATTATTTTACCGCATCTATATTGTCTGGTTATAGGCGCCCACTTCCGGGTTTTCACGCAAAATCGCGTCTATCGCGTGGAACATCGCCCGCATCTGCGCTTCCGAGGCGGGGCTTTCGACCACCACCACCAGTTCCGGCTTATTGGAAGACGCGCGCACCAGCCCCCATGTGCCGTCCGCAACAGTAATGCGGATGCCGTTCACGGTGACAATATCCGAAATCGGCAGCCCGGCCAGTATTTCTCCGGCCGCGCGCATGGCGGTCAACCGCGCCACCACCTTGTCCACCACGCCATATTTCACCTCGTCGCCGCATTTGGGCGACATGGTCGGCGAGCCCCAGGTTTTGGGCAGATCGGTATAAAGATCGGCCATGCTCTTGCTGGGATTACGGTCGAGCATGTCGCAGACATGCAGCGCGGTCAGCAAACCATCGTCATAGCCGCGCCCGACCGGCGTATTGAAGAAGAAATGGCCGGATTTTTCAAACCCCGCCAGTGCCTTGAGGTCAGACACACGGCGCTTGATGTAGGAATGGCCGGTTTTCCAATAGTCCGTGCGCGCGCCCAAACCCTGCAACACCGGATCGCTGGCGAACAGTCCGGTAGATTTCACGTCAACCACAAATTGCGCGTTCGGGTGCAATTTGGCCAGATCGCGTGCCAGCATCACGCCGATCTTGTCGGCGAAAATCTCCTCGCCGAGATTGTCCACCACACCGCAACGATCACCGTCACCGTCAAAACCCAGCCCCACATCGGCGCCATGCTCTTTAACAGCATCCGCAATCGCGTGCAGCATGTGCAAATCTTCCGGGTTCGGATTGTAGCGCGGGAAGGTGTAGTCAAGCTCCACGTCGAGCGGTATCACCTCGCAGCCAATCGCCTCCAGCACCTGCGGGGCAAAGGCCCCCGCCGTGCCATTGCCACATGCCGCCACAACTTTCAGCTTGCGCTTCAGTTTGGGCCGGTTGGTCAGATCAGCAATATAGGTCGCACCGAAATTCTCGACATAATGATAAGAGCCGCCCGGCGCAGTGCGATAGGAGCCGGAAAGCACAATCTCGCGCAACCGGTTCATTTCATCCGGGCCGAAGGTGACAGGGCGTTGCGCGCCCATCTTCACGCCGGTCCAACCATTGTCGTTGTGCGAGGCCGTCACCATCGCCACCGCCGGAACGTCCAGCGCAAATTGTGCGAAATAGGCCATCGGCGACAGCGCGAGGCCAATGTCATGAACTTTGACACCCGCCGCCATTAACCCGACGATCAGCGCCTGCTTGATCGACATGGAATAACCGCGATAATCATGGCCCGTAACCAGTTCTGGTTTAACGCCCATCTCGGCCAGCAAGGTGCCCAGCCCCATGCCCAGCGCCTGAACACCCATCAGATTGAGTTCGGAGCCAAACAGCCAGCGCGCGTCATATTCACGAAATCCGGTGGGTTTGACCATCGGCTGCGTTTCATAGGCGAGCGTATTGGCATGCAGAACAGCAACAGGCTTCGGAAACATGATCAGCTTTCTCATTTAAGATTATTTGCGGTTATACTCATCTTCGATGCGGATAATGTCATCCTCGCCGAGATAAGACCCGGTCTGCACCTCGATCAGTTCGAGGTTGATTTTGCCCGGATTGGCAAGGCGATGCTGGCAACCTATCGGCAGATAAATCGACTCATTCTCATGCACCAGATGCACCTCGTCATTGCGCGTCACTTCGGCGGTGCCACGCACGACAATCCAGTGTTCCGAGCGATGATAATGCTTTTGCAACGACAGTCGGGCGCCCGGCTTGACCACGATCCGCTTGACCTGATAACGCGCGCCGCGGTCAACACTCTGATAATAGCCCCAGGGGCGGAAGCCGCGTTTGTGCTCGGTCGCCTCGGGATGTTTTTCTGCCTTGAGCAGATCGACCAGATGTTTCACCTTGTCGGTCTGGCGGGCGTCCACCACCAGAACAGCATCATCCGTGGTCACCACAACCACATTTTCCAGCCCGACGACGGCGGTCAATATATCGTTCGAGCGCACCAGCACATTTTTGGAATTCAGCGCGACAGCCTTCCCTTGCAGGCTGTTGCCGTTTTCGTCATGGGCATTGAGCCGCCACACGGTTGACCACACGCCAACATCCGACCAGCCCACATCCGCCTCGATCACGGCTGCCTTGTGCGTGCGCTCCATCACCGCATAGTCGATGGATTTTTTCGGGGATTTGGCAAAACTCGCCTTATCGAGGCGCAGAAAACCCAGGTCCATCTTGGCCCGTTCAACCGCCGCTTCCGCCGCATCCGCCATCATCGGCTCGAATTCGCGCAATTCTTCCAGCATCACATCAGCGCGGAAAATGAAATTGCCTGAATTCCACAAATACCCGTCTTCAATAAACTTTTTCGCGGTGACTTCATTGGGCTTTTCGACAAAAGCCGCCACTTTTCGCACCTGATGCGTGCCTTCAATCGCCGCGCCTGGCCGAATATAGCCATATCCGGTCGCCGGATGATCAGGCTTGATGCCGAAAGTCACGATATAGCCTTCCGCCGCCGCCTCTCCTGCTTCCTTGCAAAGTTCCGCGAACAAAGTCTCTTTCTGGAACACATGGTCGGAGGCCAGAACCGCCACCACCGTGTCGGGTGCGATTTTATAGGCCATCACCGCCGCAACAGCCACCGCCGGACCACTGTCTTGCCGTGTTTGCTCCAACACAATTTTTGCCGAACCGCCAATCTGCTCGATCTGTTCGGCAACATGAAAATTATAAGCCGCATTGGTGATGACAATCGGCTCCTCGAACACATCCCGGTTGGCCAGAATCCCCATAATAGTCTGAAATGTCGATTTATCGCCCACCAGCGGAATGAACTGTTTGGGCAGGCTCTCGCGAGATTCAGGCCAAACACGCGTTCCGGAACCACCACACATCACCACGGGAAGAATTTTCACGCCGTCCATCTCCGTTCATTCGGGCCACAAATTTACACGGGCCCCAAGGTCTTGCGGGCTAAAAGTTCCCGCAATGTGCACCATAGCGCATCATCACCGGGCCAGTCATTAGAGACCCAACTTATTTAAAGATGATGACTTTGCCCAAAACTTGCCAAAAAACACCATTTTTGAGGCCGGATATCCCCCGGCATTATCTCGCGCTCGAACAGCCTATAGGCATTGTCACAAAAACGGGGAATATTTCGCATAAAGCCTGTCTCAACCAATCGACCGGGTTCGGCAAAACAATCCGCTCAGGCACTTTTCGTCACCGTCACAATCCGCTAAGGGTGGCGTCATAAAAATACAGGCTGATGAGCGGCGCGCTTTTGGCCCGCCTTCATGATCAAAGGAAACCAACGTGTCAAATTCGGAATTCCCAAAACAGCACCTGCTCGACGCGATTGCAAACCGGACGGCCAAAATCGGCATTATCGGCCTCGGCTATGTCGGCCTGCCACTCATGCTCGCCGCCGCTGACAAGGGGTTTCGCGTTCTTGGTTTCGACATTAATCCCGAACTGGTCAATGGCCTCAACAGCGGCACCAGCCCGCTTGAGCATATTCCCTCCAGCAGCATTGCCGCCGTGCGCGAAAATGGGCGTTTTGAAGCCACTTTTGACCTTGCCCGCCTCGCCGAGCCGGATGCGCTGATCATCTGCGTGCCGACCCCGCTCGGTCATCACCGCGAACCGGACCTGCGTTTCGTTGAAGCCACCTCTCAGGCCATCGGCAAGGTCATTCGCCGCGGCCAGATTGTCGTGCTTGAATCCACCAGCTATCCCGGCACCACCGCCGAGGTTTGCAAGCCGTTGATCGAGGCCAGCGGCCTCAAATCCGGCCACGATTTCTTCCTCGCCTTCTCACCGGAACGCGAAGACCCCGGCAACCAGCATTTCTCCACCGCCGGCATTCCGAAGGTTGTCGGCGGCGACGGCCCCGCCGCTTCCGAAATCGCCTGCGCCCTTTATGGCTCGGTGGTGCAAAAGGTTGTGCCGGTGTCCTCTCCGGAAGCCGCCGAGGCCGTCAAGGTCACGGAAAACATCTTCCGAGCGGTCAACATCGCGCTCGTCAACGAATTGAAGATGATCTACTCGAAAATGGGCATCAACATTTTTGAAGTCGTGGATGCTGCCAAGACCAAGCCCTTTGGCTACATGCCTTTCTATCCCGGCCCCGGTTTGGGCGGTCACTGTATTCCGATTGACCCGTTCTATCTGACCTGGAAGGCCCGCGAGCACGGCATCAACACCCGCTTCATCGAACTGGCCGGGGAGATCAATTCCGATATGCCGGATTGGGTACTCGGCAAGCTGGCGCTCGCGCTCGACGAAAAACAGGGTAAGTCGCTGTCCCGCTCCAAGCTGCTGGTCATCGGTGCCGCCTACAAGAAGAACATTTCCGACATGCGCGAAAGCCCCGCGCTGGTCATTATGGAAAAGCTCATTGCCCGCGGCGCGCAGGTCACCTATCACGACCCTCATGTGCCGGTGATTCCAATGACCCGTGAACATGCCAGCCTCGCCGGTCATGTTTCGGTGCCGTTCGACGAAGACACGCTGCCCGGCTATGACGCCGCCATCATCGTCACCGACCATGACAAAGTGGACTGGGCGCTGCTCGCCAGGCTCGGCCGTCTCATCGTCGATACGCGCTATGTCATGGCCCGCCATGGCCTGACCAGCGACAACATTGTCAACGCCTGATTGCACATGAAGGCATAGCAATCGTCAAGATGTGCGCTGGTTGACCGTGCTTGCAATACAAATTCATTCAGGGCGTCATATTCGCCCTGGAGATTCTTCTCGCCCTGAAAATGTAACAATTTCCCGTTATCAAGCGCACGGTCCCGGCGAATTTCTAACGGTCCCTAATTCGGTTCATGCAATATTTTCTCGCGCCACACCGAAATAATGTGTGAACATTGAAATATTGATCGAGTTTATATTTTTTATTCGTGAATTTGTTTTCTGAATTTGGCCAAAATAGACGTCCATCGCCTGTTAATCAAATAAAATACATTAAAGGTTAATATACATTAACCCCGTTGTGTTAAATCGAGTTGCTCTGTTGGCCAGGCCCGCCCCTTATGATACATTAATCTTGTGATTGACCTACACGCCCACTTTCTGCCCGGAATTGACGACGGTGCTGCCGATCTTGCGGTCTCTCTGGAGATGGCGAGGATGGCTGTGGCGGGCGGCGTCAAAATTCAGGCCTGCACGCCGCACATCATGCCCGGCGTTTACAACAATTCCGGCCCGCAAATCCGTCAGGCGGTGGCCAGCCTGCAGGCGGCGCTTGATCAGGAAGCCATTCCCTTGCGCCTGATCACCGGAGCGGACAATCACCTCGTTCCGGACATGGTCAGCGGTCTCAAGTCGGGTCATTTGCTGTCCTTGGCCGACACCCGCTATTTGCTGGTTGAGCCGCCGCACCACGTCGCGCCCGCCCGTCTGGTGGACATGCTGTTCAATGTGATGGTGTCCGGCTATCACCCGATTATTACCCACCCTGAACGCTTCGGCTGGATCCGCTCGCATTACCATTTGATCGAGCAACTGGCGCAGGGCGGCGCCTGGATGCAGATCACCGCCAGTTCCCTCACAGGTGCATTCGGGCGCGAGCCGCAATATTGGGCCCAGCGTATGCTGAGCGAAGGCATGGTTCACATCCTCGCCTCGGATGCCCACGATACTAGACGCAGACCACCAAATCTGCTAGCTGGTTTTGAAGCCGCTGCCAAGCTGATCGGTGATAAAGAAGCGGTTCATCTGGTGCTGACGAGACCGCTGTCGATCCTAAAAAATCAAATATCTACTAGCGCCCCCGCCCCCGTGGCCAGTGCTTTTCAAACGGAGCTTATGGATGAAATGCAGTCAGTCGGTGCAGGCCAGCGCGCGGTTCCGCCATCGGGCCAGTCCTATGGCTCTCGTCGTGATGACAACGGTGCTTCTGGCAAGTCTGGCTGGCTTGACCGCATGCGTCGACTCGTCAGCGGGAAAAGCTGAACTGAACGCCCAGCCCGTCAACGTCTCTGCGACCTCGGGTTCGGATGAAATGGCGCGCACCGCCTCGACCTTTACCGCCGCGTCGACGCCGGGCAATACCGCCTACAAGATCGGCCCTCTGGACGTGCTCGACATCACTGTGTTCAAGGTTCCGGATCTGTCACGTTCCGTGCAGGTGGCCGACAATGGCGCGATCAATTTTCCATTGATTGGTGAAGTCCCTGCGGCCGGAAAAACCGCACAGGAAGTCGAGCGTGAATTGAAGGGACGCCTCGGTGCCTCCTATCTCCAGTCGCCTCAGGTTTCGGTCTTCGTCAAGGAATACAACAGCCAGCGCGTCACGGTCGAAGGCGCCGTGAAAAAACCGGGTGTGTATCCGCTGCGCGGCAAGTCCTCTCTGCTGCAATTTCTGGCTCTGGCTGAAGGCGTTGACCGTGAAACCGCCTCCAGCTCTGTTGCAATTTTCCGCCAGGCCAATGGCGCGCGCACTGTCGCCCGGTTTGACGTTGACGACATTCGCAACGGCAAGGCCGAGGATCCGCAAATCCTCCAGGGCGACGTCATTGTTGTCGACACGTCTTCGGGAAAGGAAGCCTTTGGCTACTTCGCCAAAGCCATGCCGGTGGCTGGCCTGTTCAAGCCGTTCTGATCAGCAACATCACATGTAATATTCTGACAACACGAGTGAATTTGTTGTGTTACAAAAAAAGACTAACACATTGACGGGCCCACGCTCCAGCGGTTAAGCAGACGTGTGGGTTTGATAAAAGCAACCGCCCGGACCGGCGCTGGTCAAAGCCGCCGCCGCCCGGTGTCCCGGAGACCCTCCGGATTACGCTGGGCCACGGCGGCACCTACAGGGAAAATATATGACTGACGCTGTTGAAAAATTGGAAATCGCCGGCTCGGAAGAGGCCCGTCAGATTGTGCCTGCCCCCGGCGTGGCCTTGGCGCGCGGCTACGGCGGTTACAACCAGTTTACCGGCGCTCAGCCGTCTTCGGCTGAATCCTTCTTTATCGCCTTTCACGAGTATGTGCGCGTTTTGCGCCGGTTCAAATGGGTCATATTGGCCATCGTTCTGGCCTCGGTTGCCATCGGCACCGTTCGCACTCTGATGACGACGCGGCTCTACACCGCCACAGTGCGCCTGCAAATTGACCGTTCCGCCTCGAAGGTCATTGAAAACGGCAATATTTCTCCGGTGGAAACCGGCGATTTTGAGTTTCTTCGCACCCAATACGAATTACTGCAAAGCCGCGGCATCGCAGAACGCGCGGTCGCCGCCCTCAAGCTGGCGGATGATCCCGAATTCAGCAAGCCGGTGGCCACGTCCTTTTTTACGTCGATTTCCCAGCGCATTTTTGGCGGCAAAACCGACCCTTCGGCCGTAAACCGCGCCGCTCTTGAACGCGGCATCGCCGGACTGATTTTGTCCAACCGTCTGGTTCGGCCGATTTCCGGTTCGCGTCTGGTGGATCTGAGCTACACAGACACGTCGCCAGTGCGCGCGCAGGCTGTCACGATGGGCCTGGCCGATGCCTTCATCAACTCGACGCTCGACAAGAGGTTTCAGGCCAATGCTTACGCCAAGGCCTTCCTTGAAGATCAATTGAAGCAATTGCAAATCCGCCTGCAGGACTCGGAAAAAATCCTGCTGGATTTCGGCCAAAAAGAACAAATTCTCGCCACCACCGAAAAGTCGTCGATCTCTGAGAACAATCTGGCCGCCGCCAACGTGTCGCTCGGCACCATTGTTGCCGAGCGCATCAAAAACGAACAATTATATAAGCAGGTCGAAACGGCCACCGGTGCCAGCCTGCCGCAGTTCCTGTCCAATCCAGCGCTTGAGGGCCTGCGCGAAAAGCGCAATGCGCTGGTCACGGAATATCAGCAGAACATCCAGACGCTGAAACCCAATTATCCGACGATGATCGAAATCAACAACAAGATCAAGGAAACCGACCGTCAGTTGGGCGTGGAGATCAAAACCATCAAGGCATCACTCAAGGGTGCCTATGACGCGTCGGTGGCGCAGGAAAACGAAATGAAAAGCCGCATTGAGGCCTTGCGCGCCGAAGTGCTCGATCTGCAAAAGCGCTCCATTCAATATAATATTCTCAAGCGCGAGGCGGACTCGAACCGCGCTCTGTATGACAGCCTGCTGCAACGCTACAAGGAAGTGGATGTGGCCGGCGGCATAGGTGCCAACAACATTTTCATCATCGATAAGGCTGAAGTGCCCCGTTCGCCCTCCTCGCCGAATGTGACCAACAACATAGTATTGTCGCTCATCATCGGCCTGATCCTCGGCCTGGTTGTGGCCATAGTTCTGGAGCGGCTTGATAATACGGTCACGACCATGGACGAAATCGAGCGCCTGACCGGTCTGGCAACGCTTGGTGTCATTCCAAAACTCTCGCTCGATAAAAACGTGCAGGATGAACTGGCCGATGTGCGATCCGGACTCTCCGAGGCTTACCGCACCTTGTGCACGTCGCTGCAATTCTCCACTGACAATGGCCTGCCAAAATCAATCCTCTTTACCAGTGCCGACGCCGCCGAAGGCAAGTCCACCTCGGCGCTCACTGTTGCCCGGCATTTCGCCAATATCGGCCTCAAGGTGCTGCTGATCGACTGCGATTTACGTAAACCCTCGCTGCATGTGAAAATGGGTCTGGACAATTCCAAGGGGCTGACCAATTACCTCACCGGCTCTTGCACCGCCTCTGAAGCAGGCCAGAGCACGTCGATCTCCAATCTTTCGTTCATCGCCTCGGGTCCCCTGCCGCCCAATGCCTCGGATTTGCTGGCCTCGCCCCGTTTTGTGTCATTGTTGTCGATGGCAGGCGACGTCTTTAACCTGATCATTATCGACGGACCGCCGGTCATGGGCCTCGCGGACGCACAATTGCTTTCAGCCGCCTGCGCCGCCACGACCTTCGTGGTCAGTTCCGGCGGTTCATCGAAACACGCCATCCGTCAGGCCCTCAAGCGACTCCAGTTTGCCCGCGGCAACGTGATCGGCACTGTGCTCACCCGTTATGAAGCCAAAAACGAAAGCTATGCCTACGGCTATGGCTATGGTTACGGCTATGGCGGTTACGGCGGCTACGGTTACGGACATGACGAGGCCATTGCCGCCAATGTAACCCCGCCTGCGCCCAAGCTTGTATCCACCCTTTGAGCGCGACAAGGGCCGTCCTATGAGTGAACATGCCGCACTTATGACTGCCCTCGGCCTGCATTTTGCGCCCAGTCGCGTGCGCGCCGTAAAATCGACCGGGCTGCCGTGCGGCGTTCATCTGTTGTTACGCATCGCGGCACGCGATCCACTGGCGATGGACGAAGCCATTCGTCACAGCCAGCGCGACCCGCAAATCATTATGGACGCCGCAGTCTTTTTTATCGAGCAGGTGTTGCTCTCATCAACGATTGACCATTATCGAATTCTCGGTGCTGACCCGCAAACCCCGCGAGAGGCCCTGCGCGCCAACATGGTGCTGCTGTTGAAATGGCTGCATCCGGATACCGGAAATGACACGTCGCGTAGCTACTACGCCGCGCGGGTCACGCAAGCATGGAACAGTTTGAAAACAGACGAACTTCGCGCCGCTTATGACACCGGGTTTTTGCTCGCTGCAAGCCAGAGGAGCTTACCGAAAACCGCCAATATCACACGACGGAACGGTAGCCAAGCAATGGTATCTCGAAACCGCAGCAATGTCACACCGGAAGATTCGAGTCAGCCACCGCGCCGCCACTTGCGTAAAAAGCTCAAACCCGGCCTTTTCTTGCTGATTTTGCGTCTGTTCAGGGGGTCGCGACATTATCGCTAGACAAGACGGCTCAGCCGCCACACTCTTACGCTAATCTCAGGAGTTGATCTTGCGGACCGTTTCGCCCTTGTCCATAAGCCTGTCGCTGGTCTTCGGCCTGATCGGCTTGGTGCTTGCCTGGCAGATTGTTATCCGCTCGCTCGCCGATTCTTTTGCAACGTCCGATCCTGCATTCGCGCTCTCGCTGGCCCCGGAAAATTCGGATGCCCTGCTCAACTCAATCGACGACCAACTCGGCATTGCCCGCAACGGCAATACGCCCGACCCGGCCAATGCACCCAAATTATCCGCCGCCGGAGAGGCTTTGACCGTCGCTTTGCGCGCCAAAGGCATTCCAGCGCCGCTGCTTCCGCCCGAAACTACGCCGCAAGTCCG
>Ga0075019_10001983_pt1 | contig 11653 bp, 10 predicted proteins | sample ColStrG_CSR_2013_FD_71473 | JGI IMG/M metagenome (GOLD analysis project Ga0075019, IMG submission 71473) | Freshwater sediment microbial communities in response to fracking from Pennsylvania, USA - Cold Stream Run_MetaG_CSR_2013 | ecosystem: Environmental > Aquatic > Freshwater > Creek >...
TAATTTCATGGGTCAAAGCCGGATAGACCTGTTCCAGAAAATTCCGGGTTACGACATCGGTTGCTTCAAGAAATCCATTCACTGTCAGCAATGCCATAGCGATCCGATCGTAAGATGCTGTGCGAGGGTGGCCGGGGAGTTGACCGGCTGAAAATCACAGCCGGCACAGGGTGACAAATCGAATTTGCCGGAATTGCTGACACAGCCGGTGACACCCATCAGCAGCACCAATTGCATGGCGCGCATCAGCGGCTTCATGGTTCACCCGAACCATAGCGTTGCTGATTCTGGGCCGCCGCCTGATTTTGCTGGTTCAGAATATTGGCCTGCAAATTCAGATTCATGACGCTCAGTTTGGCCATGGCCGACTGCAGCATGCCATTTTCAGCGGCAATCCGGTTCTGCAGATCGGCGGCGTCCTTCGCATTGCCAGTCTGTTCGATCTGCGCGGCCATGGCACTCAGATTGTTGAGATTGGTCTGCACCTGCGCATACAGCGCCTCGCCCCCGGCCATGGCGGCACGCACCGCGTCTGTACTCAGTTTGTATCCCGTCGCATCGGGACCGGCCGGATTGTGAAACTGATCCAATGGCAGGGTCTGAATCTGGCTTTCAACATTTTTCTGGATATTGTCAAAGGCGCCGCTTTTTTGCCGGGCCACCACATCCTGCCAGGAGCCTGGCACAACGTCAGCGGACTTGACGGCATCCAGCAGGCCGATATCACCACGTCCATAGTGACCGGTAATGGCCTCATATTGCTGGGTGAGTTTGGTGTACTGGTCGCGCATCGCCTTCAACTGGTCAGCCCACTGCGCCATGGTTTGCAGCTGGTTCTGCCAGGCCGTGATATCGGAAGTGACCGTGACGGGAATCTGCCCGAATGCACTCTGCAGCGTGAAGCTGCACAGGGCAATGCATGTCAGTCCGGATTTCAAATGCATGTTGTACTCCTTATGCTGAGAGGTTATGGGTATTTTCATGCAGCGCGCGTTGCATGAATACCGGCACCCACTGCTCGGGGTCGCAGGTGCCCAATTCCTCGGTGATGCGCTCCATCAGCGCAACACCTTTGTCATTCGACGATAAAACCGGAATGAATTCAGGCATGTCGCTTAAATCAAACTGCGCCTTGACCGATTCGCTGCCACGCTTGATGATCAACTTGCGCGACCTGACGTTGTCGAGCAAAAACTGGTATTCCCGCTCGGTGTTGCACAACCGGTCGACAAATTCTTCGCGCTGGTATTTGTCGTTGGGCAGATATATTTTGGTCACGGTCTGTTTCATGATTGCATCGGTTTCGCAATACAGATATTTGGCGTCTGGCGTGACAAACACCAAGATGCCGTTCTTGCGCCGGATCTGCATGATGTAGGCATCGATTTTTTCGCGCCAATAGGGATGTTTCACCAGATTCTGCCCTTCCTCCAAAACCAGAATAAACGGGTCACCGTTCATCGCCTGCTCGATCCGGTGAAACGGGTAGCTCAATAGCACCGGCAACTCGGGACGTGCAGTGCCATCCTTGATCAGTTGCTGCATTTCAAAGCAATAGTGCCGGCACACCGTCAGATCAATCTGGTCGGTTTCGTTATCAAACACACCCCAATTGGCACCCAGCAAAGCATTGGCGCCATGCCAGATCGCCATATCCCGTTCGAGAGTGGTACCGGTGCCGAAACACCAGGACAGATTGCGCAGCCGCCGGTCCGCAGGATCGGCAAACAGATAGTTCTCCTCCACCGCTTTTTTAAACCGGCCTATATCGTCGGGCGTGACTGGCGTGCCATAGCAGGTACGCATCAGAGTCAGCAGCTCAACAAGGTATAAACGGTTTTCCGGCGTATCCGGCAATCGGAACGGATTCCAGCCGCTCTGTCCCAGCACGGACAGAGTGGTATGCGACCCACCCATGGCCGACATGAACACTTTGGCACCGTGCCGGTTGTCAAACCAGAACACACGGGGATTGGCTTTGTCAGCCATGGCGATCAGGGCCGACAGCAAAGTGGTTTTGCCGGAGCCGGTGTCAGCGGTGATGGCGGTATGCCCGGCCACCATCCCATCCATTTCGCGATGAAAATTAAAATGGTAGGGAGTGCGGCTTTCGGTTTCAAACGGCATAATGGCCGCACCCCATAAATTGCCGGCGATTTTTCCTTTGGCAAAGTTGTGCAGGGACGCAAAACCGGCAAAATTACCCGATTTGATCTTGCCCCGGCGTGGGATGAAATGCTGTGCCTGACCAGGCAGTTGCGACCAGAAAAACGATTCCACGGCGAACTGTTCACGCACCGGTTTGACACCCAGTCCGACGAAGGCTTTTTTCACACTGCTTACCGCCAGATCCAGCCCGGCGATCGTCTTGTTCCGATCTTCGATCACGTTGGCGTCGCCTTGAGCGGCAACGTGCACCAGCAGCGTCAGATGATGCAGACCATTCACCGAGCGGCCACGCCCCAGATCCTGCAGGCCCTGCCGCAGTTCCTCTTTATCCTCTTCGGCAATGCCTTCCGGATCATTGACGGTAATACGCCGCTTTTCCAGCTTCATGTCGGCTTCGGCATGGATACGATCGGTATAAAAGAACGATTGTGTGATGATGAATTCGACCGGCAATTTCAAAAATTCTTCCAGCATATTGGAGGCGGTGCGGGAAGGCCATTCCGCCATGCTCAGCACGGCACCGGCGCGCCGGCACGACAAACCCTGTACTTCCATCAGATTGCTGAGGGCATTGAAATTCAGACGCGAAACCGCCAAAGTCTGGTCCAGCGGCAAATCCGTGACCGGCACCCGCTCCTGTTCCAGATTCACCAGATAGTGAAAAAGTTCTGCGGGTTCGGAATATTCCTGTCCAAGAAAATCGAGCAGATCGACCGCGGGCAGGGTGGCGTTACTGCCGTGCAGTACCTGAAATGCGCACCAGTCCAGTCCAAACCGCTCTACCGCAGATCTGGCCACGCTGGCGTCAACCATTCCGCCGGCATCAAGTTGCGGCAACCGTTGGATGCACAGGCGGCGCGCGCCGTACTCAGTCAGGGTATCCAGCAACACCTGCGCGGTTTCGTACACGGCTTTGGCCTGTGCCTCAAAACCATCCAGAGCGGTGCGCTCGATTTTTTGCCCGGTCAACGCGCTGGCAAACCGGTCCACCCATCCTGGCGCCCCCTGCCTGAAGCGATTGCAGACTATCGAGATGTAGATTTCGTTAATATAAAAACTTTGTCGCTCACACCGTCTGCGCCAGGCGGCATTGAAGTGACGCGCAAACCAGGTCCGCCCTTCCCCTGCCGGATAACTGAAATGTTTCTTCCGGATCAAATGCACGTAAATGCCGCGATCGCTACCGGCAATCGAACGCAGTACCGTATTGCGCCGCTGTTCGAACTGTCTGATCTGTTGCGCAGTGAGCGATTCAAAATGCAGGCCTTCAATTCGAATTACCTGCACCAATCCGTCATCTTTGGTAATGACGGTGTTGTCATCATAGTGTGCCGTATAGGGAATCATGCTGCTCAAAGCCAGCTCATCGGCCTCTCTCCTCGCGCCTTTCGGCTCGGGACCAATCAGTGCAACCCCAAATTTGTCTTTTAGAAAATCAGCGAGGCGCATAACTGCGACACCCCCAATAGCGTCGATTAATACAGATTTTCAGGTGCATATACGATTCGAAGACCCCGAACAGATACACATCCTTCAAACACACCAGATACGACAAAAACAAAAACAACGGGATCAGGGCGAACAGGCCGACTGACCGGGTAATCATGGCAGCCATGCCCGGCACGAAAAAGCTGACACCGATGCTGCCAAAGGTCAGACCGCTCAACATGGAAGGCCGGGTCATCGACAGCACCAGAACTTCGCCTTCTTCAGGATCGTGCAACGACTGCATCAGTTGATGCTGCCGGCGTGGCTTTTCAGATCTGCGACGATATTCGGCGCGAAAAACACCAGACCGATGCCCAGACCCCAACCGCCCAGTTCCATCAAATCAATACGTCCGGTTTTCCAGCGATAGCCCTGAATAGCCAGAGTAATGATGCCTATGTAGTAGCCCCATTCCAGAATCAGCAGATTGGCAATACTCTTTAAAAATTCGGTGACGCCGCTGAAAGGACTGACTTCAGCGGCGACGGCAAGCTCGGAATACAGGGTCGACAGAATCAGCACACTGACAACCAGAACATCCACCAGCCTGATCTGGTCTTGCGTCTTTTTCCATTGGATTACGGGCAATTTGTTTTGTGGCGTTGACATGATTGGCATCCTTTTCAGTGTTACTGAATTCATTCCTGCGTTTCGCAATTTTTAATGAATTGGGATGGAAAACCAATAGGGCAAATTTCTTGGTGAATTGTGAAAAATGGGATAGGTTTGGGGGATTTTATTGAAGGTAATTCAATCAAAAAAAATGAAAAATGTTTTTGCATTCCCGATGTTGTGCAGCCTGTGCCTTCAAGCACACGCCGACTGTTTCGACGATGCCGCAGCGTGGCAAGGTGTCCATGCCGGGGTGCTGCGTGCGATTGCAATTCAGGAAAACCGGCGCTGTGACGGCAGCGTTCATGTCAATAAAAATGGCACGCTGGATATTGGCTGCATGCAGATCAATTCGGTGCATCTGCCGGAACTGGCCCGCTATCAGATCAGCGGGGAAAGCTTGCTCGATCCATGTACCAATATATTTGTCGGCGCCCGGCATTACAAAAAAATGGTACTGAAGTATGGCAACACCTGGACGGCGGTCGGCGCGTACCACAGCGAGAACCCACAATTTCGTGATCCTTATGCGCGCAGTGTTGCGCGGATCTTCAAACGGTTGGGGCTGTGACTACTTGCGACAGGTAAAGAAACCATTGAGCGTCAAGCGACCGCTTAGCGGGTCCGAATTCAGCAAGCCCGGCTGGGTGATGTGTCCGGAATGGAAAATGGTACCGTCGTAAAAAATAATCCGGTTCCAGAGTGGTGGGATGGTGCAGAACTTTTCAAACTCGGCATTCGAGTCGGTGATGTACCCGGATGGCGCACTGGGCTGGTTCGGGTTTGCCGATGCGACATGATCGGCTCTGGGCCGATAAAAACTGGTACCACCCAATGCCGGATTTTTAAACAGATACAGCACCGAGGCGCCAAAGCAGTGCTGCGGATCTTCGGAGAGCTGATCCTGATGGCAGAGGCGCTGATTCGGCGCGAGTTCATCCGGTTGCAGGGTAATCATGGACAGCCGGCTGTACATGCTGACGGTGCGGCGTGCACCCAGCAGTTTTCTGACATGCAGAATGAAAAAATCGTTCAGTCGCGCCGAAAAATCATCCGGCATCTGCCATTCAATACCTGGATAGGCGTTTCTGGACGGTGTTGAAAAATTGGCGCGCTGCCTGCAGGCCAGCTCGACCAGCGCGTTCGGGTCGAGCAGAAAATTATCGATCACCACACACGGTTTGTAGCCCGGCAGATCCACCGCCAGAATTTTGGGATTGGGATTAAACAAAGTCATACCGCTTTCATTTTTTTCTGTTGTCTGCACTTCATTTCGATCGGAAAATCAGATCCCGCATTCTTTCCAGACGGGGATGCACCACCGGCACCGTCAGCATGGTGCTGGCAATGGCCATGAGCAGCAAGGCAGTGAACGTTTCGCTGGTGATGATGCCTTTGTCGAGCAGGATGTTGACGAAGATAATCATGATCAGCGCTTTGGTCTGCAACAGCCAGCCGATAACGGAGGCCTCTCCCTTTTCCCATTTGAGTATGCGTCCGGCGAGTTGTACGCCGATCAATTTGCCCGCCACCGAGGCCACCAGCAAGACGGCTGCCGCCAGAAATACCACCCAGCCGCCGACCGCCCAGTTGGTCTTCAGTCCGGTACTCAGAAAGAACACCGGCATGATGGCCAACAGGACATGATGTCGCATCAGATCCATTTTTTTCTGGTCGAACCAGTGCGCATCCATCACTGCGCCGGACAAAAATGCGCCGACCATAAAATGCAGCCCGGCCCAGTCCGCTGCAAAACCGCTGCCGCCCAGCCAGATCAGACCAACATACCAGCGATCCGGCTCGACCAGACGCACCATGATTTTCCGATAGACATACGAGGCCGCGGCAAACGCAGCCAGAAAACCGATCTGTCGCCCGACCCGTGTCCAGTCCAGCAGGATCAGCGCCAGCACACCCCATATCGCGACATCATCCAGGCTGGCATAGCGCAGAATACGCTGACCGATCGGCTGGCGCAGAATTTCGAGCTTTTCCATCAGCAATATCAAAATCGGCAGTGCCGTCACGGCGCAGGCCATGCCGATACCGAGAACAAATTGCCAGCCCATGCCGTTCGGGCCGATCCAACCTTCATACGCCATCATGCCGACCGCAACGATGCAGCCAAACAGCAGCGGTGTGCCCAGTGCCATGGCAGCGGTGATGGTGCTTTCACGCCGGTGTTCCCAGGCCTTGACCAGATCGAGTTCAATGCCGGCAATCATCACAAACAGCATAACAGCCCACCAGGCGATGCCATTCAGGGACTGGATTACCTGCGGATTAAAAACAAATTTGAAGTAATCAGGATAGGCGGCACCGAGTACGCCGGGTCCAAGCAGGATGCCGGTGATGATCTGGACTACAACCAGAGGCGCAAAATAATCGGTTTTGCCGATGCGCCAGATCAGATATGGCACCGTGAAAATAATCAACATGGCCAGCAGAAAGATCTCGGTGGTACTCATTGCGCTATGCAAACCTGCCTCCCTGGTAGAGTCGTTTTAATTTTTGCCAAACTGCGGCTTGAAATCATGCCATAGTTTTTTGCACGCTACCAGTCAGATAGCCTTTGTAATGGGTCCAGTCGCCCCGCGTCATTCCGATGGCCCGCCGAGTCGTCATCTCCACGAATCTCTAATATTGTCATTCCCGCGGAAGTGGGAATCCACGTTTAGTATCGCTGCGCAGCGTAAAAAGAATGGATTCCCGCCTTCGCGGGAATGACGAGGCGGCGAGGAGCGTGGCAATGACGGGGTCGCCTGGAGGGGGACGTTGAGCCGCTTTTCAGTCAGGCCGAATTGGTTTTACTCGAAGAAATAAAACTCCGATACCACAACGCGCTGTTTTTCAGCGTGCGTTTTTGAGTTGCATAATCCACATACACGATTCCGAACCGTTTGGCGTAACCGGAATTCCATTCATAATTGTCCAGCAGGCTCCAGTAAAAATAGCCCTGCACATTCACACCTTGCTCCATGGCCTCGGCCAGCGCGTTCAGATGCAGCTTGACGTAAGTGATGCGTGCCTCATCATCGATCACGCCGTCCACCACCTTGTCGGCCACCGCCATGCCATTTTCGGTGATGTAAATCGGCGGCAGGTCATATTCTTTTTTCAGACCGGTCAACAGGTCGGTCAATCCCTGCGGATAGGTTTCCCACCCCATATCACTGAAGCCCAGCTTTCCTTCCGGAAGCACCTTGGGCGTGGCCGCACTGCAAAACACCCGGGTGTAGTAGTTGACACCCAAAAAGTCGATTGGCTGGCGGATATTGTTCATATCATTTTCATGCACGCTGAAGGCTGCCCGATCGATATTCTGCAACGCCAGTTCCGGGTAAGTGCCTTTGAAGATCGGGTCCATATACCACTGCACCGATTTCGCGTATTCCAGCTTTGCCATCATCACATCCGCATCCGACTCTGTGGCCGGCGTGGCGGTCCACTGGTTCAGAACGATACCCAGCTTTGCCGAACATTTCACTGCACGCATGGCCTGCATGGCCAGACCGTGCGACAGCAACAAGTGGTGCGATACCTGCACGGCCGCTTTCGGGTCGGCCATGCCCGGTGCGAACTGACCGGTGCCGTGTCCCAGATTGGCAGTACACCAGGGTTCATTGTGGGTAGCGATGGTGGCGACCCGGTTGCCGAACCGGCGTGCGACTTCAGCTGCATAAACGGCAAAATGCTCTGTTGTGTCGCGGTTCAGCCAGCCGCCCTGATCCTGCAGCGCCTGCGGCAGATCCCAGTGATACAGCGTTACATGGATACGGATATTTTTTGCAGTCAGTGCGTCAATCAGGCGCGAATAAAAATCAAAACCCGCTTCATTCCAGACACCCGAGCCGAGCGGCTGGACACGCGGCCAGGCAATCGAAAAACGGTACGCGCCGGCATTCAGCCCGGCAATGATATCGACATCTTCCTGATAACGGTGGTAGTGATCACAGGCGACGTCGCCGGTACTGCCATCGATAATCTTGCCGGGCGTGTGAGAAAACGTATCCCAGATCGAAGGACCGCGTCCATCGGTTTGCGCCGCACCTTCGATCTGGTAGGCGCTGGTGGCAACGCCCCAGATAAAGGAGGCAGGAAAGGTCCGGCTGACGATATGTTGGTCTGGATTTGGCATAAGTTAATTGGTTGAATAGTGTTGCAGGTCGGCCGACATCAAGTCGGCTGCGAAACCAGAGTCTGATCCGGAACGGTTTTTTCTTTAAGATGGAATGGTGCATACCAGGTGACCAGAAATGACGGGATCGTGGCCGCCATGACGAACACAAAATAATTCACGTAACCCAACAGCTCCTGCAGATGACCACTGATGATGCCGGTCAGCATCATGCACAGGCCCATCAGCCCGGTGCCGAAGGCGTAGTGGGTCGTGGTGTATTTTCCCGGTGCCAGCTGCTGCATCAGATAGATCATGAAGCCGACCGAACCGAAGCCAAAAAAGAATTTTTCCACTGCTACGCCGATACTGATGACGACCAGATCGGTGGGCTGATAAATGCTCAGCAGCAGAAAGGTGACGTTTGGAATATTCACCGCGCAACACAGAATAAAAAGGGAGGGCTGCAGACCTCTGCGTGCTACATAAATTCCCCCCAACAAGGAGCCTACCAATACGGCGATCAGGCCGTATGTGCCGTAAATAATACCCAGCAATTCATTGGATAAACCCAGGCCGCCCTTGGCGACCGGATCGACCATAAAAAACGGTCCAATTTTTTCCAGAAAGCCGATGCTGAGTCGGAACAGGAAGGCAAATGCCACCATGGTCCAGACATCTTTTTTCTGAAAAAACGTGACGAAAGAATCTTTCAGGATCAGCCACGCACTGGCGACCGAAGTCGGCGCATTGTCGACCCGGTCACCATCCGGCATTACCCGGCCGTGCCAGGCCGCCAGTATCACCGTAGCGACCCCGACAATAAAAAATATGACGCGCCAGGATTCAGCCCAGTCTGGTCCAAACACTGTGGGGTCATGATGAAAATAATTGGTATGCAGCCATCCGCTCAGATAAACCAATCCGCCGGAAGCCACAATCGGCCCGATATTCCAGGACAGGCTCTGAATGCCGCAGTACAGCGACTGGGTTTTGTTGTCCAGAGACGTCACATACACGCCGTCCGAGGCAATATCCTGCGTGGCGCCGACAAACGACAATATCCAGAATGCGATCAGCAACAACGCAATGCCATTGGGCAGCGCCATCATCAGTGAGGCACCCATGAAACCGACACCGACCGCGATCTGTGTGCAGATGACAAAAAACTTTTTGGTCCGGTACATTTCCACGATCGAGGCAAACAGTGGTTTGATGGTGTAGGCCAGAATCAGGTAGCTGGCATATTCTGCGGCGCGGCCATTGTCCATGCCCAGATTTTTGAACATGATCGCCGACACGGAAGTCAGTGTCACATAGGTCAGCGCCATCGTGAAATAGCCCGACGGCACCCAAAACAGCGGGGATTTACTTTGTGAAGCATTGGGCATATTGTCTCGTCTCGGTTTTAGTTTTTGTTCAGTCAGTCCATCGTGGGACTGACTGCCTGCAGCGCGGTTGAATCGTTGCATGGTTAGCTCGTGAAATCGTTTTCACTACGCTTGATGATAACCATGCGTTTCCATCCAAGTCAATACAAAAACCAAATTAATTTTTATTTCGAACTAATTCGAACTTATTCGAACTTATTCGAATTTATTCGAATTTATTGTTAACGAATGCTGACACATCGTTTGATTGCCTTCGATTTTTTGCGCGGCAAGTAAATGATGCACTGCAAAATAAAGATATTTAACAGTCAATTGAATCGGCGCCGACCGCTGAAAACAGACGGTTATTTACAACAGATCAGCCCAACTATTTTTCAATTTTCCTGTTTTATCGTGTGATTTAGTTTTTTGCTTGCACAAATTCAGTTGAACCAATATATTCGTCGGACAACAAATCAGAAAATACCCGATCCATGCAGAACAAGTCCCTACAATTTCCCCATCCGGTCGCGTTTTGGCTGGGCTGCATGGCCATCATCGGCGGTGTGCTGGCCCATCTGCCCATGTTTATGTGCGCGGCCAACATGGGCTATCGGATGGCCGGCATGGAAATGGATGCCACCATGCTGTTCGGCATGGCATTGATACCGGTCGGATTTGCCCTGTCGGCCTATGGTTTATTGCCACGCATGCACCAGGCACGCTTGCAGCAGGGAACCAACCTGGCCGTGCATTTTTCTGAAAATGCCGGCTTGAATTTCGAACACTGGAAGCTAGTCACCGTGCTGTTTGTGGCCTTGGCGGTTGATGTATTGAAGCCCGCCACGCTGGGCTTTGTCCTGCCGGGCATGTCGGCTGAGTATGGCATCAGCAAACAGACCGCCGGCTGGCTGCCGCTGGTCGCCCTGACCGGCACTACGGTCGGCTCGATTTTGTGGGGCAGGATTGCCGATGCCTTTGGCCGGCGGGCCGCCATTTTGCTGTCAGCACTGATGTTTATCGGCACGGCAATTTGCGGGGCCATGCCTTCCTTTAACTGGAACCTGGCGATGTGCTTCCTGATGGGCGCTTCGGCCGGCGGATTGTTGCCGATTACCTTCACGCTGATGGCCGAAATGATTCCAACCGCACATCGCGGCTGGCTGCTGGTGGCGCTGGGCGGTTTTGGCACCTCGGCCGGCTATCTGCTGGCCGCTGAATCGGCCGCACTGCTTGAACCCCTGTTCAGCTGGCGCTCACTCTGGCTGCTGGGCCTGCCGACTGGTGCTCTGATCCTGTTTCTGAATCGCTTTATCCCTGAATCGCCGCGCTTTTTAATGAATGCAGGCTTAATGGACCAGGCGCGAAGTGTGCTGCAACGATTTTCGGGCACAGTGACTCTGGACACACCAACCACCCAGACTGCGGCGCAGACCGCGCCGGCAAAGCAGTCGCACGGACCGATGGCACTGGTACGCGGTCCGCATGCCACCATTACCCTGGGTCTGACGGTGTGCGGCGTAGCATGGGGCCTGCTGAATTTTGGATTTTTGCTCTGGCTGCCGAGCAACCTGCGCAATCTGGATATGGATGCCGGTGCCTCCAGTCGCCTGCTGGCCCATTCAGCGATGCTGGCATTGCCCGGCATCTTGCTGGTGATCTGGCTGTATCACAGCTGGAGCAGCATCAAAACCCTGATCCTTTTTATTGTGCTCAGCACGGCGTCTCTGCTGGTGTTCTATGTATTGGGCACAATGGGCATCCATTCAACTGCCTCCATTACCATCGCCACAGCCTCATTGCTGATCAGTTCCAGCGGCGTCATTGCCATGCTGATTCCGTATGCCGCAGAAATTTACCCGGTCTATTTGCGTGCCACCGGTTCAGGACTGATCGC
>Ga0075019_10001987_pt1 | contig 11647 bp, 8 predicted proteins | sample ColStrG_CSR_2013_FD_71473 | JGI IMG/M metagenome (GOLD analysis project Ga0075019, IMG submission 71473) | Freshwater sediment microbial communities in response to fracking from Pennsylvania, USA - Cold Stream Run_MetaG_CSR_2013 | ecosystem: Environmental > Aquatic > Freshwater > Creek >...
CAGATACTGCAATCCAACGTCAATGTTCCAGCGTAGACCCTCTTCTGTGATCTTACCTTCCGTGACGTCGAGCAGATCTTTCGCTTTGACCTGCACATCGTCACGCCGGCGGCTGATCTGATTCGGCTCTTTCATGTGCGTGTCGAACACTTCCTTAGCAATCGGCACCAGCCCCGGATGGGCGACCCAGGTGCCATCATGCCCGGCAGTCACTTCCCGAAGCTTGTCCTGGCGCACTTTCTCCAAAGCTTTCTCGTTCGCGGCAGGGTCGTTCTTGATCGGAATCTGCGCCGCCATTCCCCCCATAGCATGGATGCCCCGACGGTGGCAGGTTTGAATCAGCAACTCGACATAGGATTTCAGAAAATGCTTCTCCATGGTCAGAGTGGACCGGTCAGGCAGTACAAAGTCGGGACGGTTCCGGAATTTCTTGATGAAGCTGAAGATGTAGTCCCAGCGGCCGCAGTTCAAACCCGAAGAGTGCTCCCGCAGTTCATAGAGAATCTCGTCCATCTCGAAGGCCGCTAGGATGGTTTCGATCAGTACGGTGGCGCGGATCGTGCCTCGTGGGATGCCGAGTTCATCCTGCGCAAAGCAGAACACATCGTTCCATAGGCGCGCTTCCAGGTGACTCTCCATCTTTGGCAAATAGAAGTACGGCCCGGTTCCTTTGCGGATCAGCCGTTGCGCGTTGTGGAAGAAGTAGAGTCCGAAGTCGAATAAGGACCCGGAAATGGGCTTGCCGTCCACCAGAAAATGTCTTTCGATAAGGTGCCAGCCTCGAGGACGCACCAGCAAGGTTGCCACACGGTCGTTGAGTTGATAGCGCTTCCCTTCCGGGCTCACGAAGCTGATGGTGCCCTCGATGGCATCGCGGAGATTCGCCTGTCCCTCGAGATTGTTCGTCCAGGTAGGCGAGTTCGAGTCCTCAAAGTCCGCCATGAACACACTGGCGCCAGAGTTCAGCGCATTGATGATCATCTTGCGGTCGACCGGGCCGGTGATCTCCACCCGTCGGTCAAGCAAGTCCTTCGGTACGGGCGCGACCGTCCACGCTGCTTCGCGGATGTGTGCCGTTTCCGAGAGAAACCCGGGCAAACTGCCGCCGTCGACCTCTCTTTGGCGAATCTGGCGGCGCTCGAGAAGCTCGCGCCTTCGCGATTCGAACCTGCGTGCCAGTTGGGTCAGGAATCGGGTTGCTTCCGGGGTCAGGATCTGGGTCTGAACGTCATTGGGGGTTGCTGTAGTAGCCATGGGGGTATCGTACCTCTCTTTCCGGGAGCCCGCACACTCCTGCTGGGACAAAACGGACCATCTGGACGAATCGGGCGACCTGGTTTGTGGTCTTTTGTGAGATGGGGTCTACTGCAATCAGACCGGAACAAACGGCCCAGGAGATTTTTGACATGCGCACTCAAGACACCCCAGAGCAACAGTGGAACACGGACCCTCGCTGGAAAGGCGTCAAACGCCCCTACAACGCCCAAGACGTCGCCAAATTGCGTGGCTCAATCCAGGTCGAGTACACCTTGGCCCGTCTCGGTGCCGAGCGGCTCTGGTGGCTGCTGCATAACGAATCGTACGTACCCGCTCTCGGAGCGCTTACCGGCAACCAAGCCGTGCAGCAGGTGCAGGCCGGTCTGAAGGCCATTTACCTTAGCGGCTGGCAAGTGGCAGCCGACGCCAACGACGCCGGCCAGATGTACCCGGACCAGAGCCTATACCCGGCCGATAGCGTTCCCAATGTGGCTCGCCGCATCAACAATGCCCTGATGCGCGCCGACCAGATCCACCACCTCGACGGAAAGAACGGCGTCTACTGGATGGCTCCCATCGTGGCCGATGCCGAAGCCGGATTCGGCGGTACCTTGAACGCCTTTGAACTGATGAAGGCAATGATCGAGGCCGGTGCGGCCTGCGTCCATTTCGAAGACCAGCTTTCCTCGGCCAAGAAATGTGGACACCTTGGCGGAAAAGTTCTAGTCCCAACCTCAGAAGCGATCCAGAAACTAGTTGCGGCGCGTCTGGCTGCGGATGTGCTCGGCGTGCCGACACTGATCATGGCGCGCACCGATGCCGACAGCGCACACCTGCTGACCAGCGACATCGACCCGCGCGACCGCGAATTCATCACCGGAGAACGCACCGCGGAAGGCTTCTTCCGCATCCGCGGCGGCATCGATTCGGCCATTGCGCGTGGCCTTGCCTACGCGCCCTATGCCGACCTGATCTGGTGTGAGACTTCACATCCCGATGTCGAAGAAGCTCGCCGCTTCGCGCAAGCGATCCGTGCGAAGTACCCGGAGAAACTGCTGGCTTACAACTGCTCGCCGTCTTTCAATTGGAAGAAGAACCTCGACGATCGAACCATCGCCACCTTCCAGCGGGAACTGGCGAAAATGGGATACAAGTTCCAGTTCGTCACGCTGGCTGGATTCCATGCCTTGAACCTGAGCATGTTCGAACTGGCGCGCGGCTACAAAGACAGCGGCATGACGGCGTACTCCCGCCTGCAGGAAAAAGAGTTCGCCCGGGAAACCCAGTATGGCTACCAGGCCGTGAAGCATCAGCGCTTCGTGGGCACCGGATATTTCGATGCCCTCACGCAGGTGATCGCCGCCGGCACGGCGTCGACTACGGCGCTGGAAGGGTCGACCGAGCAAGAACAATTCTCCGGCATAAAGCTTCAACTGCATCCGAAACACGGCCCGGATGCCGCCTGCCAGCCGATCTTGGGCGAGTGCCCGTCCCTCGTTTCTGAGGTCATGCCGATGGAAGAGTCGCTCTTGCCTTCGGGAGACTAAGCCGAGCAACTGTCGAAAGGGAGCTTCACTCACGGAACGCCCCGGGCCTGAGTCAACGGGCCTGGGGCGCATTTTTGCTTCGGTTCTGCAAAGTTTTCTGTCAGCAGTTGCATGTCAGGGACCGTCTTCTGCCCAAATTCTCAACACTCGAAGACCCTGTGACCTCCGTCACACGTCGACGTGACAGGCGACGCTGACCAATCCCTACGCAGGAGTTCTACTTTGGAAACGAGGTTGAAATCTCGTGTCCGCCGGAACCCAGTCAACTAATACCTTCGAAGTCTTCCTAACGCGTTTACGTGAATCGCATGAAGTTTCGGTGTACGAAGCCATCGAGAGACTGGTGCAGGCGGGAGAGGCAGTAGGGTTCGACGCGCACGATCTCCTCCGGATGCTCGATCAAGGCATGACCTTCGAGGAGTTGCTCGAACTCATCGAATCGAAGATGGAATGTCAGCAAAAGGCGTCGTAGTCGTCTGCCAGATGAGACTTCAGCGACCACTGCATTGTGAGGCACCTCATGAGTTTTCTTGAATGGTCAAAATCCAGCGTTGACTACGGTCGCAGGCTCGTGGATTCCGCGGTCGAGGGAGCACGCACTGGGGAAGATGCATTTCTAAAAAATGAGCCACTTGTTCCCTATCTTGGCGAGTCGCTCCGTCCGGCACTGGCACCGGCCGTCATCGGAGCGTGCCTGGGCGTGGTGGGTGGCTACCTGGCAAACGGGCGCCGCTCCACGACCAGAGCTCTGGCGGGTGGTTTGTTCGGCGGAGCGATCGGTTTTGGCGCAGGCGTTCTTTGGGAGAACCGGCAACTCACGGTGAGCGTCGCCTCCGGCGCATGGAGAAACATTGGCAGGACTCGCGATCAACACTGGTTCGATAAGAATCCGATCGACTACGCGTAGTACAGCAGCCGCGCAGTCTCAGCCTACACGCTCCCGCACGCAACGTATGCAGCCCTAAGGGAGGCAAGCAATGATCACGAGTGAAGCCGTCAAAGAGCGGGTCCAGATCCCTCTGGCCACAGAGACTCTCACTGCGGAACGAACTGCTTATCTGGAAGGACTGGTGAGCCAGGCCAAGATCGCCGCCGCAGTCTTTACCCAATTCACGCAAGAAGACGTCGATCGCATTGTCAAACCGATGGTGCTGGCTGGCCTGGAACAGGCGCAACATCTCGCCCGCCTCGCGGTTGAGGAAACCAGGCTCGGAGTGATGGAAGACAAGGTCATCAAAAACATGGTGGCCAGCGAGTTCGTCTACAACTACATCAAGGACAAGCGCACGGTCGGCGTCATCCGCGAGATTCCCGAGCGCAATCTGCTGGAGATTGCGGAGCCGATCGGAGTCCTGTTTTCCCTCACCCCGATTACGAACCCCACGTCGACCGTCTTGTTCAAATGCATCATGGCCATCAAGACACGCAACGCCGTCATTTTCAGTCCCCATCCCAAGGCCTGGCGATGCTGCTCCGAAGCCGTAAAGATAATGTATGAAACGGCCGTGAAGCATGGTGCTCCCGAGGGCGTTTTCACCTGCCTGGAATCGCCCACTCTTCCCGACAACGCCTACTTGATGCGTCACAAAGACGTAGGTCTGATTGATGCTACAGGTGGGCCGGGCATGGTTAAGGCTGCCTACAGCTCCGGCAAACCCGCGTTGGGCGTAGGCCCGGGCAATACTCCAGTCTATTTGGAAAAGACGGCAGATCTGAATACCGCGGTGGTCGACATCATCATATCCAAGACCTTCGACAACGGAACCATCTGCGCCTCCGAGCAGACGGTGGTAATCGATGACGAGATCTACGACCAGGTATTGAAGAAGTTCGCTGACCTGGGCGCACACATCTGCAACGAGAAAGAGACCAGGCTGCTCGAACGCACGGTGATTGATCCGCAAACCGGATTCATGCAGCCCATGGCCGTCGGCCAGAAAGCCACCGATATCGCTCGCTTCGTCGGTCTTTCCGTGAAGCCCCACACCAAGCTCCTGATTGCGCCCATTCAAGGGGTGGGTCGCGAGCATCCGCTGTCCGTCGAGAAACTCTTCCCCGTCCTTGCGGTCTATCGCGCGAAATCCGTCGCTGAGGCGCTGCGTGTGTGTTTGGATGTGAACCATGCCGGAGGCCTCGGACACACCGCCGTTATCTTCTCGCGCAACGATGAGGTGATCCGCAAGTTCGGGCAGTTGATCAACACCGGCCGGATTATCGTGAATTCCCCGGGATCGATCGGAGCCCTGGGCGCCGTTTACAACGACCTCGTTCCCACCTTTTCGTTTGGCTGCGGAACCGGCGGTGGCAACAGCACAACCGACAACGTCAACATCTATCACTACCTCAACATCAAACGCCTGGCTCGCAGGACACAAAACCATATGTGGTTCCGGGTTCCCAATCAGATCTACTTCAACATGAACGCGGTGGAGAATCTGCGCCAGTTCACGTCGCGCTGCACCATCGTGGTCACCAACGCGCCCCTCGAGCAGATGGGCCACGTCGACATTGTGCGCCGCCACATTTGCCCCAAGACCCACGTTCACGTCCAGGTCATTCCGGATGCCGAGCCTGAGGTCAAGGTCATCACGCAGGGCGTCGAGGCGCTCAATTTCTACAAGGCCGACCAGATCATCGCGCTGGGTGGCGGGTCCGTGATTGATGCGGCGAAGATCATGAAGCTGCAGTATGAATCTCCGGAAGCGGACCTGGAATATCTGGCCGCTCCTTTTCTGGATCTGCGCAAGCGAGTGGTCGAGTATCCGACGGAAAAAACGAACCGGGCGCGGCTGATTGCCATCCCCACCACCAGTGGAACCGGAAGCGAAGTCACGCCATTTGCCGTTCTGATCGACAAGGCGCGTGGGCGCAAGGTCACACTGGCGGACTACTCGCTGACTCCGGATGTGGCGATTGTCGACCCGCAGTTTGTGATGTCCATGCCGAAAGGCCTGACTGCGGATACCGGCATCGATTGCCTGACTCACGCGCTGGAAGCCGGTGTTTCCAATTACGCTTCTCCCTACACCGACTCCAACGCCATGCAGGCGATTCGGTTAGTGTTCAAGTATTTGCCCATCGCGTATGAGCATCCGCGCGATGAAGAAGCGCGCTGCATGATGCACAACGCCGCCTGCATTGCGGCGATGGCGTTTTCCAATGCCTCGGTGGGTGTGAATCACGCGCTGGCCCACGCCTTCGGCGCCCGCTTCGGAGTAGCGCACGGCCGGGCTAACGCGCTCATGCTGCCGCACGTCATTGCATACAACGCTTCCGTACCCACCAAGTTCATGCCGTCGCCTTACACCCAGGGATATGTGGCGCACAAGAAGTACGCCACGGTCGCAGATTTGTTGGGTCTGGGCGGTCACAACACAGAAGAGAAGGTGAAGAACCTGATCGCGGCGACGGAGCAGTTGCTGGACCAGTTGGCGTTTCCACGTTCGATCGCCGAACTGGGAATATCGAAGGAAGAATTTGAGCGGGCGATACCCGAACTCGTCAAGATTGCGTTTGACGATCCGTCGTGGCGCTCGAACCCGCGCATGCCGTTGATGAGCGAACTAGTCGAACTGTTCTGGCAAGCATATGAGGGGCGAGGTGCAGCCAAGAAAACGGCTGCAACTCAACAACAAACCGTGTAACGAATGGTGGACTTATGGCAACGATTGCTGTGTTTCTCAACATTGATGAAGAGCGCATCGTTCCTGCCCTGCAAGAAGCTGGAGGAAACCTAGACGGCTCCCCCGGCGAAGCAGTGTTGGATTTCTCCTCCGTGCGCCGCATCGACTCAAGCGGACTGCGAGCCCTGGAAGAATTCGCCCGCATCGCCGACGAGAAAGCCGTCAAGGTCGTGCTCCGCGGTGTCAATGTCGACGTCTACAAAGTGCTCAAGCTGGTTAAGCTGACGCAGCGGTTTTCTTTCCTCAACTGAAACGTTGCCTCGCGGGCAGCGGAATAGGAGAGCTGACGTGCAGAACCATCAACAGGGTGACCGCCTTTCCTGGGGAGACACGGTTTTCCTGCATCTGGAGCGGGAAGGCATGCCGCTCAATGTAGCCAGCATCTGCGTGTTCGAGGGCGAAGTCTCATTCGAACGCTGCCTTCAGTTCATCGAATCAAAATTGCCGGCGCTTCCTCGCTATTTCAAGCGGGTGGTGCCCGCTCCGTTCGGCCTTGGCCTCCCCAGTTGGGAATACGATCCGGAGTTCGAACTCAGCCGCCATGTGCGCGAAGTAACGCTCAAACATGGCACCGACGTAGAACTGCGGGCCTTGGCTGGAAAGCTTTTCAGCCAGGTGATGGACCGGCGGCACCCGTTGTGGGACATGACCATGGTGCGGGGACTGAAAGGCAATCGCACCGGGCTGATTTTCCGCCTGCATCACTGCCTGGCCGATGGTATTGCCGGTGTGGGCATCCTGAACGCGCTTCTGGATGCGAACTCGGAAGCGCCGCCTCTGCCCACCAGAACGCACAAGGTTAAGTTTCATATCCCTCGGCCGAAAGATCCATTGACTTCGCTCACGTCCGAGTTCGTAGAGTCTTACTCTGATTTCGTAAAGCGAATTCTCTCCGCCATGACCGATCTGCTGAGCATGGCCGAGCGCGTCGCGGCCAACGGCGGGCCGGTGGCAGGCAATGAGTTCGCCAGTCTGTTTCCTGAAATCACGGCCTTTACCGAGCGGCTCCGCTTCAACGTCATTTACCGCGGCCCGCAGAAATTCGCTTGCACCGAGATTCCCTTGGCCGACGTAAAAGCCATCCGGCTCAAGTGCCATACCAGCATCAATGACGTCATTCTCGCCCTGGTGACTGCGACCATTCGCCGCTACTGTGAACTACACGGCGACCCGGTGAAGGGGAAATTGCTGCGGATCATGGTGCCCGTCAACCTGCGCGGAAACACCAGCGCGTCGGAGTTGGGCAACCGCATTTCCCTGGTTCCCGTCACCATTCCGCTGGATATCCGGAAGCCGCGACGGTTGCTTGCCGCCGTCAACAAGCGAAGCGAGTTTCTGAAACGCATGCACGCCGCCGAGCTGGTGAGTTTGGCCGGAGGGCTGATCGGCATGTTCCCGACCTCCATCCAGGGCATGGCCGGACCGTTTGCGAGCCAGTTGCCCATCACTCCCTTCAACATGGTCTGCACCAATGTGCCCGGGCCGCAAATGCCGCTCTATCTGCTCGGCCACAAGATGCTGCATTGCTATCCCTATGTCCCGGTTGGAGGCGAGATGGCGGTCAACTGCGCCATCCTGAGTTACAACGGCACCGCCTACTTCGGCTTCAGCGGAGATGCACACGCCGCACCCGATCTCAGACGGCTGGAGAAATTGCTGCAGGAGAGCTTCACGGAACTGCGGCACGCAGTCGGAATCGAACCGCCACAGAAGAAGCGAGTACGTCGGAAACGGAACGCGGCATCGGCAGCCCTACCTGCTAAGACCATGCCCTCGCCCGTTCCAATCACGACTGGAGTTTCGCTACTTGAGTCGATACGAGAACCAGAACTCACGCCAACCAATGAACCGGAGAAAGCTCTGACACAGTTCATTGTCGCGTAGAGATCGCGAGTTTTAGGGGAGTAGACCGTGGTAGGTATCTTACCCGCGCAAATCACAGACTGGCTGATCCCCAGCCGCAACCTGTTTCTGACCATCCACGTTCTCGGGGTCGCGTGCTTCCTCTACATTGTGGCCAAGCGCCTGATGCCGCTCTTTCGGGCCGAACGCGATTTTCGTTTTGATCGGCCACTGACTCGATTGGGAAGAGTCTTGCAGTACTGGCTGGGGCAGTGGAGACATCCACGCTACAAGTTCGCAGGGATCCTCCACATCCTGATTTTCGCAGGATTCATTCTCCTGGCAGCTCGGGCATTTACGACGCTGATCGTCGGGGTCTCCGAGAATTTTGTCATGCCCGGCCTTTCGGGGAGAACCGGCCACATCTACGACATTCTTACAGACTACGCCGCGACCGTCGTCTTCCTCTGCATGGTGGTCGCCGTGATCCGGCGGTTGGTGTTCAAACCCGCGCGGTATGCCGTCCCGGCACAGTATGGCAAAGCCCACACGGCCGATGCCGTCTTTCTCCTGGCGCTCATTGCCACTCTAATGGTGGCTGACAGTCTCTTTGCCGCCAGCAAGCCGGCCGGTCACGCTCTGCAAAGCCAACCGGCTGAAGCCCTGGCATTTCTATCTCTGCCCTGGATGCTCCAGATTGTTGTTGGCTCAGCATCGTTGACTACCCTCTGGGTCGTTAACGTCAGCGCCTATCTCGTTCACGAAGTGACCTTTTATTTCCTGCTCTGCTATCGGCCCTTCGGAATCCAGTTCCACGTGGAAACTTCGCTGTTCAGCATTTATTTCGCAAAGTTGGACCGGGGGACACTAAAGCCGGTGCGATGGGACGTTCCCGAAGAACATCTGGACCAGGTGAAATCCTTCGGTGTGAAGAAGTTCGAAGACTTCACCTGGAAGCACATGCTCGACTTCTATTCCTGCGCCGATTGCGGACGCTGCGCCGACAATTGCCCGGCCAATGCTGCGGGGCGGCCGTTGGCGCCGCGATTCCTGACCATCAAGGCCCGGGACTACGCCTTCCAGCACTATCCCGTATTCGGCAAAGCCAACAACAGCGAACCGCTGATCGGCAACATTTATTCAGAGGACGAAATCTGGTCCTGCACCACCTGCGGCGCCTGTGAAGAAGAATGCCCGCTTCTGGTCGAGTACATCGATAAGATCGTCGATCTTCGCCGCGGAATGATCGATGACGGGAACGTTCCACAGTCTTTGCAAAAGCCGTTGAAGGCGTTGGAGAGTCGCGGCAATCCGTACGGAAAGATGGAGAAGAAAAAGGCCGACTGGACCAAGGTTCCGGAATTCCAGCAAACCTGCAGCATCAAGATTCTCGACCGTGACCATCGCGCCGACACTCTGTATTTCGTCGACAGCATCACTTCCTACGACGACCGCATGCAGTCGATCGGACGAGCCACCTCCAGAATCCTCGCAGACATCGGAGAGAACTTTGGAATCCTGGGGGCCGCGGAAAAAGATAGCGGCCACGAAGTGCGACGCTTCGGCGAAGAGTTGCTCTTTATCGCCCTGCGCGATCACAACACGGATGCCATCAAGGCCTCCGGAGTACAACGAATCGTCACCGCCGACCCGCATGCTTACAACGCGCTGAAACATGACTACACGGATGTCCCGCCCGTCGAGCACATAAGCCAGGTAATCGCCCGGGAAGTGAAGGCCGGCAACATCCAGTTCCATCGGGTTGAAGACGAAAACAAGAGATATGCCTATCACGATCCCTGCTATCTGGGACGCCACAATCAGGTTTACGACGACCCGCGCAGTGTCCTTGATGCGATACCGGGATTGAAGCGAGTGGAGATGAAACGCTCGCGGGACCGCTCCTTCTGCTGCGGTGGCGGTGGACTCATGCTGTTCTACGAACCCAAAGAAGAGCAAAGGATGGGCGTGCTCCGAGTCCGCATGGCCGCAGACGCTGGAGCGAACGTGATCGTGACCGCATGCCCGTTCTGCATGGTGAACATAGAAGATGCGATCAAGGTGGCGGGCTTGGAGGGCAAGATGTCCGCCATCGATCTGACGGAACTGGTGGACCAAAACATTGTGCGGGCAAGCCACAGAGAAGAGTGTGAAACAGCGACTGTCGGAGGTTGAACGTGGAAATTCTCGTTTGCGTGCGAAGAGTGCCCGATACCTCAGAAAACGAGATCGAACTGAATGCCGCAGGCAACGACATTGAGCGCGACGAACTCGTGTATTCGGTGAATGAACCCGACAACTACGCCGTGGAAGAGGCCCTGCAGATCCGTGACCGTGTCGGCGGCAACGTCACCGTTGTGACGGTAGGCGGCGAAGACGACGAAGAGGTCCTGCGCCGGGAACTGGCCATGGGCGCGAACCAGGCGGTGCTGCTCTCGGACGACGCCTTCAACGGCTCCGACGGCAAGGGCATCGCAACCCTTCTCAAGGACTTCGTGAAGAAAGGTCACTACGACCTGATCCTGACAGGAGTCCAGGCGGACGACGGCGCAGCCCAGGTGGGAGGGATGCTCGCCGCGATGCTCGACTATCCGTTCGCGTCTCTGGTGAGCTCCATCGAGGTTGAAGACGGGAAGTTGAAAGTCGGTCGCGAAATCGAGGGCGGCAATCGCGAAGTCAACGAGATCGACCTTCCCTGCGTGCTTTCCATTCAGACCGGCATCAACGAGCCACGTTATGTCGGAATGCGAGGCATCCGCCAGGTCGCTTCCGTGCCCATCCCGACCTTTGGGATTGCGGACCTCGGCGTGGACAAAGGCGCGGTCGGGGAAGCTGCGGCGAAAGTGAAGCGGGTGGACTACTTCATTCCCGCCTTAAGCAAGGGAGCGGAGATGCTCCATGGCAGCCGGGAAGAAAACGCCGCCAGGGTCCTTGAGTTGGTAGCAGCGAAGGGAGGGCTGAAATAATGGCTCGCATTTTTGCCTACATCGTGCACAGAGGTGGCGTCGTCGACGATTCCCCGTCCGAACTGATTGCCGCCGCGAGAAGGATCGACCCCAACGCGTTGCCGACCGCCATTCTTGCCGGTTGGGGACTAGATCTTGATGCCGCATGCGGTTCGGTCCGCTCGTCCTTTGGTGAAGTTTGGAAGATTGCCAATGCAGCCCTCGCCTATCCCGATGCCGAGCTCGTCCGGCAAGCCCTCGTAAGCGTTCTGCCGCGTAGCAGCATTTTACTGGTGCAACACGATCACTTTGGAATCGACCTGTCTCCAGGCCTTTCCGTCAAGCTTGATTCCGCTTTCGTTTCCGATGTATG
>Ga0075019_10001989_pt1 | contig 11642 bp, 10 predicted proteins | sample ColStrG_CSR_2013_FD_71473 | JGI IMG/M metagenome (GOLD analysis project Ga0075019, IMG submission 71473) | Freshwater sediment microbial communities in response to fracking from Pennsylvania, USA - Cold Stream Run_MetaG_CSR_2013 | ecosystem: Environmental > Aquatic > Freshwater > Creek >...
GTGAAGCCTAAAATAAACTGTGCAAATTGGGGGATAACCAGGGTAGATCCATATAATCCAAAACCCAGTATAAAGGATAATAAGGTACCAACGGCTAAATTTCTGTTTTTTAATACCCGCAAATCCACCACCGGATGGGCAGTTACAAACTCCCTCCAGATAAAAAAGAATATACCCAGAAAGGAAGCAATAGCGGCAATAAGAATATAATCCTTATTGAACCAATCCTCCTCCTGTCCCTTTTCTAAAACCAGTTGAAGAGCTCCTACCCCGACGGTTAATAATCCAATTCCTAACCAATCAATAGAAGCTGCTTTGGCCGCTGCTCCACCCTCAAATTTTGGACTTCTTAAATATTGCAAAGTCAATAAACAGGCAATAATTCCTAAAGGAATATTTACATAAAAAATATACGGCCAGGAATAATTATCCGTAATCCAGCCGCCTAATGGAGGGCCTAGTGTAGGACCAATAATTACCCCCATTCCAAAAATAGCGGTGGATAAACCCCTTTGTTCCTTTGGATAGGTCTCCGTTAAGATAGTCTGGGAGGTGGCTAATAAGGCACCACCCCCAGAACCTTGGATAAATCGGAAAATAACCAGTTCCCAAAGATTGGTAGCTTGACCACACATCAATGAGGCAATGGTGAATAGGGCCACTGAAAAAGCAAAATAATTCCTTCTTCCAAAACGCATGGAGAACCACCCACTCATCGGTACCACAATTACGTTAGCAATGGCATAAGCGGCAATAACCCAGGTAATCTCGGAAACCGATGCATCGAGGTTACCGGCCATATTGGGCAGGGCCACATTTACGATCGAGGTATCTACAATCTCCAGTAGGGCGCAGGTTATGGCAATAACCGTAATTATAACCCTTCTAAACCCGTATTCAACTAATGAATCATCCATGGTTTAATTATTTAGTTTCATCAAAATTTACAATGGCCTTTACATTCATACCGGTTCTTAACAGGGCTAATTCTTTTTGATCTCCTTCAAATAAAATTTTAACCGGTATTCGTTGAACCACTTTTACAAAATTCCCGGTCGAATTATCCGGAGGTAATAAAGAAAAAACGGCTCCGGTACCCCCAGAAATCGACTCAATTCGGCCTTTGAACTTTACACCCGGGAAAGCATCAACATCTATATCCACTCCCTGGCCCGGACGCATTTTCGCTAATTGGGTTTCTTTAAAATTGGCTACGATCCAAATTTTATCACTTAATACCAAGGTGAATAAAGTTTGTCCTGTATTTACCAATTGACCCAACTGTACACTTCTTTTTGAAACGATTCCATCTTCAGGGGCTGTAACCACTGCATAGGATAACTGAAGTTTAGCAAAGTCCAAATCGGCTTGTCTTTGTTTTACCTGAGCCTGGGCCACCTTAATTTGTTGTTCGATGGATCGAGATTGTGCCTCACTGGAAAGAGTTTGGCTGGTAGCTTGCCCTTCCTGCTTTTCAACAGCCAATAATTGAGCATAAGCCGTTTCCTTATCGGCTAATGCCTGATCATATTGTTGTTGAGTGATGGAATGATCCTTTATCAAATTAGCATATCGCTCAAAATCCTGAGCAGCCCGATTGGCGCGGATTTTGGCGGCTTGAATCTGAGCACTTACTACTTTTGTGCTATTTTCAAAACTCTGAGTATTCAACTTTGCCGTTTGAACATTCGAGCTAACCACTTCTAAATTCGCCTTAGCGTTTAAAAGCGCGGCTTCAGCCTGTTCAACTTTTAATTCTAAATCTTTTTTATCTAAAACAACCAAGGTATCCCCTTTTTTAACGGCTTGGTTATCTACGACATTCAATTTTTCCACATACCCAGATGCTCGGGGAATAACCGGTGCTAAATCACCAAAAGTTTGAGCATCATCGGTTTCAGTATGGTGCTGACCCCATATATACGATTTTAAGCCTAAGCCCAGTCCAACTAAAACGACTACCGATAAAATAATTGGAAATATTTTAGATCTCGGAGATTTGGCCTGTGCATCAGGGGCATTTACCGATGACCCTGCATTATTTGAATTGTTTTCTGCCATGATTTTGTGTTTTGGAGATTTATTGGTTAATAGTTTCAGTTGTAAATTTTATTCCTGCCGATTTCATTAAATTAAAATAGGCCACCTGTGCATCGGCTTTAGCATTGGCCTGATTTAAACGAGCCTGTAATAAGGATACTTCCCCATCGAGTAAATCCGTTAGGGTTGCCAGACTATTATTGTATTTGTTTTTTAGAATTTTATAGTTTTCAGTAGCCTGAACAATAATATCCTGATCTAATTCAACCTTTTTTAATGCCTCGGTATAGGTTAAGTAATTCTGGTTAACTCCCATTCGGATTTGATCGGCTAATAATTCGCGATTTGCCTGAGAGGCTAATACATTCGCCTGAGCCTCCTGTACCTTATGTTTAGTCGTGAATATTCCACTTAGGCTATAACGGGCACCAATGGAAATATCCATAACATTCCGGATGGAAATCACAGTAGGGATCCAGGCATCCACATATCCACCGGTTAAGGCAACTTGAGGATAATAACCGCTTTTTGAAGCACCTACTCTAGCTTTATAACTTTCGGTTTCCTGTCCTAAAGCCTGCAAGTCTGAACGGTTATCTAAGCCGGATTGAATCATCTCTTCTTTCGATTTTAAGGTTCGATCCTTAAATAATTGTAAAGTATCCAATTGAATTTGAACCGTTTCAGGTAGACCCAGCATGATTTTAAAATTATATTGGGCAATTTCCAGTGCGTTTTCAACGTCGAGAATGCTCAGTTTAATATTACTGGCCCCCACTTCGGCTTTTAATAAATCGTTTCGGGTTAATAATCCATTTTTTTCCAGATTCTCAAAATCTTTTACCCTACGGTTTTGCTCGGCCAAATCCTGATTTAGCAAATATTGGGTAGCCATTAATTTATAAATATTATAATAGGCCCCTAAAGCATTAACCACCACATCTTCCTGACTCGATTGGAATTTAAGTTCAGCTGCCTTAATCAAGTACTTATCCGATTGAATAGAGTATTTCGTGTTAAAACCACCGAAAATATTTTCACTGGCACTCGCCTGTAATAGAGTAGAATTACTTGGGCTAGGAAAACTTTTGGAGCTACCGGAGCCACTGGATGAATTTCCTCCTAATAAATTTCTCAGGGCTATGGCCGGTTTTACGGTAGGAGAATCGAAGGTATAAAAGGCTCCGCTTACGCCCACATTGGGAAGATTCCTATCTTCTGACTGAGCTAATCGGGCTTTAGCCGCTTCTACCTGGGCCGAAGAAATTTTTACCATTTTGCTGTTTTTAACTGCCAAATCGACCAGATCACTGGGCTTCAAAATCATTTTCTCCTGAGAAAAAACGAAAAGGGGCGAAAAAACACAAAAGGACAAGAGAACTATCCCATATTTATATAGGATTAAGTCTCTAGAATTGTACCTGGAGCTTTTTGTTTGCATATGATTTATATTAGATTTTGGGGTATGGTAAGCTGAGCTTTCAATAAATCCTTCAAATGATCCTTCACTCTTTTTTTTAGGTCATCATTGGAAATAAACGATTCATCAATATTTAAATTAAACATCCTTTTACATAAGGCAGGGTTAAAGGATAAGTTGTGAACGGATCCAATCAGGGTAGAAATAGTCATTTCAATATCCACTTTTCGAAAATCTCCTTTATCAATCCCTTCCTGAAATATCTTTTTCATCCCGTTCATATTGCCCATCATAAATGAGAGAATCTCATCCCGTATGCCTCCAGACTCTCCCTCGGAAACCTCTCTCATGAAAATTTTATAGGCCACACCTTGCCCAAACACTTTATCAACATAAAAATCCACCAGGGCGAATACTTTTTCCATCGGGCTTTGGAGATTTACCATGAGTTTGTTCATATCGTCTCTCCTTCTATCCATTAAAAAATGGATGGTAGCCTCATAGAGTTTCTCCTTAGAGCCGAAATAATAGGATAGCATGGCAATATTAACCCCGGCCTCTTTGGCCAAAGCCCTTGTAGAAACGGCTTCAAAACCATGCTGTCCAAACAAATTTTGTGCAGCAAGGAGGATTTTCTCCTTTTTATCTGAAATAGTTTCTCTAAAATCCAATTCTTTGGCCTCTATTTCCACTTTATTAATCAAACGATTGATTGACAAATTTATTCAAACTTCTTTTACCTGCAAATTATTTTAAAATATTTTTAGGGATATTAGCCTACGTAGCCGATTAAACCCTCCCACATTGAAACCTATTGGATATGCCAAATAAAAAACCAAGCCCAATCTCAATTTTAACCTGCTTTTCACTTTTTATCCTGAATATCTTTCCTTTTTTTTCAAGGGCTCAGGTAAACCTTCATCCGGAATCGGCGAATATTTTTTTAGCCTTAAAACAATTACCCTATAAAACGAGCATCCTATATATTGCCGCCCATCCAGACGATGAAAATAACCGCTTACTTACCTATCTGGTTAAAGAGCGACATATCCGAACTGGCTATCTGGCCTTAACCCGAGGAGAGGGGGGACAGAATTTAATTGGGAAAGAACAAGGCGAAACTTTGGGCTTAATTCGTACGGAGGAACTTTTAGCGGCAAGGGAGGTAGATGGGGCTGAACAGTATTTTTCAAGAGCCATTGATTTTGGATTTTCAAAAAACCCTGAGGAAACCCTGAGATTTTGGAACAGGGATTCCATTTTATCCGATATGGTTTGGGTAATTCGAAAATTTCAGCCTGAAATAATCATGGATCGTTTTCCAACAACCGGGGAAGGGGGCCATGGAAATCATACCGCTTCCGCTATTCTAACCCTGGATGCGGTAAAATTAGCGGCCAACCCGGAGGCCTTTCCTAATCAATTGAAATACTGTTCCATTTGGCAGGTAAAGAAGGTATTTTGGAATACTTTCAATTTTGGGGGTTTAAATACTACCGCGAAGGACCAATTGCATTTCCAGGTGAATGGCTATAGCCCCCTACTTGGTATGACTTTTGGAGAGCTTGCTGCCAAAAGCCGCTCCAATCATAAAAGTCAGGGCTTTGGTACCGGTTCATCAAAAGGAGAGCAATACGAATATTTCAAAACCTTGATGGGTACTGCTAGCCAATCCGATTTTTTAGAGGGTCTGGATAGTACCTGGAATACCTTACCAGGAGCCGATTCGGCATACCGAAATATTAATTTGGCGATAAACCAGTTTAGTTTTGAAAATCCAGATCGAATCATTCCTTTATTAGTGAGAGCCTACCAGGAAATTTTAAAATGGCCGGAAAGTCGATTAAAATCTGAGAAACTAAAAGCCATTACCCATATTATTTTAGCCTGCTCGGGCATTCAGGTAGAATGTACCAGCACCAAAGGCACATTAAGCTTTGATTCTCCTCTTTCTATCGGAATTGATCTGGTAAAAAGAAGAAAGGTTCCCGCTCAACTGATCCAGTTCAACCTACCGGATGAAAAAATTCAAAAGGTAGGAACCTCCATGGGAATGGATTTAGATTATTTGAAATTCGTGCATTTTAATCAGGAAATATTACTCGATCCTTCCTTTTTAACCCAACCCTATCAATTGCAGATGCCTCATTCAAGTTATCGATATGAGATACAAAACCAGCAATGGATAGGTCTGGCCAAAAAGCCGAATAAACTTCAGGTTCATCTAATTTTTAAAATTTTGGGTCAAGAATTTCAGGAAGATTATCCCATAATGGTAAAATATATTGACCCCGTAAAGGGAGAATATTTTGAACCGGTTTTCATCGTTCCTCCCATTAGCTCAGAGCCTGAAAGCAAGATTTTAATATTTAAAAATGCTGGTCCTAAAAAAATAAAACTTACGGTAACTAATTTTAAAGATAGCCTAAGGGGTAAAATCCAAATAGTAAGCCCTAAGGGCTGGAGCATCCAACCCAAAGAAATACCGGTTATGCTGAATTCTCAGTTTGCTACCAAGGATTTGGAATTTACTTTGACCCCTTCTGGCAATTTGGGAAATATGGCCCGAACCGATTCGGCCATTATTCAAGCCCAATTGGGAAATCAGAATTTCAAAGAAACCGTCCATACCCTAAAATATGATCATATTCCATGGGTAAATTATTCGGAGCCTTCCTCCATTAAATTAATACAAATACCCTTAATCACTCCAAGCCGTTCCGTAGCCTATCTTATGGGCGCTGGGGATTATGTTCCTGATATTTTGAGCCAAATAGGATATTCCGCTCATATTTTATCAGATGCTGAATTAAATGATCAGGACCTAAAGAAATTTAACACCCTTATTTTAGGGGTTAGAGCCTTTAATACTCGAAACGTTTTAAAATTCTCCCATGAAGTGCTGATGAATTTTGTAAAAAATGGAGGCACCCTCATCGTCCAATATAATACCAACAATAATTTGGTAACCAATCAAATTGGCCCTTACCCTTTTAGTATTGACCGGGAAAGGGTTACGGACGAAACCGCGGATGTCGGCTTTCTGGATCAAAGTTCTTCCCTATTAAATTATCCTAATAAAATCGATGCCGAGGATTTTAAGGGTTGGGTTCAGGAACGAGCCCTTTATTTTCCACGATTAGAGGCCAATAACCCGGCTTATAAAACCTTGTTTACTATGCATGACCCCGGAGAAAACAATTTAAATACCTCCGTGATCTATTGTCCCTGGGGAAAGGGTATGTTTATTTATACCGGGCTGGTATTTTTTAGGGAATTGCCTGCAGGAAATCCAGGTGCCATACGACTGTTTGTTAATTTTTTGAATGCCCGGCATGATTAAGCCCCCCATCGTAAAAACAGAGCCTTCATGGTTTTGGGCTTATGGCTTGGTGACCCTAGCCTTGATCCTTGAAATCTTGTTATTTACCTGGATAACCTATACCTATTCATGAGCCTGCTAGACTGGACCGTATTGTTTTTAACCCTGGCGGGTATAAGTTTTTATGGGATTTATAGGGGCAGGAAATCAAAAGGACTGGATGCTTACCTTAGAGCCGGCCAATCCCTGCCTTGGTATCATGTGGGATTATCGGTAATGGCTACACAGGCCTCAGCGATCACCTTTCTGGCGGGTCCGGGTTTTGGCTATGCTCATGGTTTAGGATTTATTCAATTCTATCTAGGACTACCCCTGGCCGTTTTGGTTTTATGTATTTCTTTTGTTCCTAATTTTTATCGGTTAAATGTTTATACTGCCTATGAATATTTGGAATCCCGATTCGATTCAAAAACCAGAACCCTTACAGCCCTTTTATTCCTGATTTTAAGGGCTCTTTCAACGGCTATTTCTGTATACGCCCCCTCCTTAATCCTTTCGGCTTTATTACATATCCCTTCCTATTCAAGCACTTTATTGGTGGGTTTATTGGTCATAACCTATACCCTTATTGGGGGTTCAAAAGCGGTTTCCTATACCCAGGTATTACAGATGATCATCATTTTTAGCGGATTATTTACGGCTATTGGGATTACACTGGGTTTATTGCCTAAGAATGTTCACCTAGGTCAGGCACTGGAAATAAGCGGCATGATGGGACATTTAAAGGCGATTAATTTCCATTGGGACTTAAAGGATCGTTATACCATCTGGTCGGGATTAATGGGGGGATTTTTTTTACAATTATCGTATTTCGGAACCGACCAAAGTCAAGTAAGCCGCTACTTAACGGGGAGCTCTATCCGAGAAAGCAAAATGGGTTTAATTATGAATGGATTAGTTAAAATTCCCATGCAATTCTTGATTTTGATGACAGGGGTTTTGGTGTTTACGTTTTATCAATTTCATGAACCCCCTATTGCCTTCAATCCTTTAATTAAATCGGGCATTCGATCGAATGGTTCGCTTCAAAAATTTACGGGTTTGGAAAAGGAATACCATTCAACCTTCTTATCCAAAAAAGAAAATATCGAACGCTATCTTGATAATCAGAATAAGGATCCTTCATCGAATCGAGATGGAATAAAGAAGGAAATCCAGGGTCAATACCAAAACATGGTCGTCCTTGAAAAAAAGGCTCAGTCATTGAAAGATATCCAGACCCAAAAATCGAGTGATGATTCTAACTATGTATTCCTAAGCTTTATTTTAAAATACCTTCCCCATGGGTTAATTGGAGCTTTGATGGCGATAATTTTTTTAAGTTCCATGGGGGCTGTTTCATCGGCCCTGAACTCAATGGCCTCGACCAGCTTGGTGGATTTTTATAGAAGATGGTTTGATCCCGGCAGGGAGGAAGCCTTTTACTTATTCTTATCCAAGGGATTTACCTTGTTTTGGGGTTTGGTCTGTATTTTCCTGGCTTTGTTTATTGGGGAATTCGATAATTTAATAGAAGCGGTAAATATTATTGGAAGTTTTGTTTATGGCCCCATTCTAGGGGTATTTCTGGTTGCCTTTTATTTTAAATGGATAAAAGGGAACGCGGTTTTTTATGGAGGTATTTTAGGAGAGATTATGGTTTTAATTGCATCCAGGTATTTAAACATTGCCTATCTATGGCTAAATGTGGTGGGAAGTATTTCTGTTGTTTTTATAGCCCTTATATTAGAATCCACTATATTTAGGCCGAGAATTCCAATCCAAATAAAAAACCCTTAAAATGAAAAAAAACCTGTTTATCGCTTTTATCCTATTGGCTATGACCCAATGGGTAAGCGCACAAAAATTCGCTAAATTGGATCAAAGTCCAGTAGATATCGCCTATTTCCCAAGCGACGCTTCTTACAAAGGCCTGGCCCCATCTGTAAAAGTTGTTTATTCAAGACCTGCAAAAAAAGGCAGAGAGATTTTCGGAAAATTAGTTCCCTTTGGAGAAGTATGGAGAGCCGGTGCTGACGAGGAAACGGAGATTCGCTTCTACAAGGATGCCACTATTGGTGGTACCACGGTTCCAGCCGGAAACTATTCTTTTTTCATTATCCCTGAAAAAGATAGCTGGACCTTTATTATCAATAAGCAGACAGACCGTTGGGGTGCTTATTCCTATGATAAAAATCTAGATGTAGTTCGTGTAAAAGTAGACCTTAAAAAAGCCAGTTCTCCGATCGAAAACTTTTCCATTTCCATTCAGGAAGGATTAGTTTTACAGGCGGGTTGGGATAATGTTTATGCCGAATTGCCTATTAAAATGTAATCCAATTCAATAATAAAAAACCCCTGATTCTACATCATTAGGATCAGGGGTTTTTTATTTAAAAATTTTCGCCATACCTACTGACCTTTCGGCACCGTCTCTCTTAATATCTTTTGATTCTTGGTATTATTATCCTGAAACCATAAACTCGTTGGGGTTAGCCTTACGATCTTGTAAAATAATATTGGGCCATTCGTAATACTCACCTGAACGGTTGAATCGGTGATATACTCCCATGAACCGGTGTTTTGATTACTAACCAAACAGGAGGCATCCGAAGCTTCGCAAACCACCTGATAGGATCCATCCCGAAAGAAAAAATACGTTCTTAAATTCCCCCCAACGGTGCTCCCATCCGCTAATTGCTCGGCCGTTTCCTGCCATCCAATATTATTATTACTCAAGGATGCATATGGATTCGAATTATTGGCTGGCTTGCAATTCGCCAAGGACCAGATAATTAGAGTAAGTCCGATCCCTAGAGGTAATAAATGCCTTTTATTGATCATTAGGATTTTAAAATTTCACTAAGGGTTTATTCCATCCGCGATGATAAAAATACCGCAATAACTCTATAAATGAGTAAAGGAATAGTAAGCCTGATATATAATACGAATACCTCCTAAGTAAAGTATAAGCGGGTTCGAATATTTTTAGCGATGCACCATTAAAATTCAAAATCCCGGTTTGGTGTGCCAAATAGTAAAACAGCAAGACCACAGGAAATAGAATTAACAAGATAAAAATTAGAAAAATCAGGAAAAACCCATTCTTTTTCCTAATCACAGGGCTTTTTACCCCAATGGGATTTTCCAAGGCCCATTGATCCATTACCTTTTGGGTAAAATCAGTGGAGGGTTTTTCTAAATCGAGGGTATTAAAAAGGTCAAAAAGAGGATCCTTATTTTCAGTATTCAAATTCATAACAATTCATTTAAAACAGAGCATTGATTTAAACAGGTTTTGAACTTTTTACGAGCCCTAAACAGCCTGACTTTCAGGGTTTCTACAGGCAAATTCATAATTACTTCAATCTCCGACAAACTTTGTTCCATTAAATAATATAGGTGCAAAAGGCTGGCATCCTCCGGGGAAAGTAAATTTAATGCTTTTTGGATGGATTCCTTTTTATAGAGTCTATCGACATTCTGGCTAATATCATTTTCCTGGTAGGTATTGTCAATTTCCCAGTCGGTAATTTCCTGGGTAAGGGGTTGCTTTATTCGAAGATGACTCATACAACTGGTATAGGCTATTCGGTAAAGCCAGGAGGAAAATTTCGATTCAAAACGAAAACCGCCCAAAGCTCTAAATGCTTTCAAAAAGGTATCCATAGCCAGTTCCTCGGCGCTTTCACGATTTTTAAGAAGCTTGAAGCAAAGGGCAAAAACCATAGCTTTATATTGGTTTACCAGAATCGAATAGGCTCCGGAATTCCCTTTTAAGGCTTGTTCAATCCATTTTTTATCGTTGAATTCCTGCATTTTCTAATTAGACGCGGAACCTATTTAGGGGTTACAGATTTGAATAAATAAATATTCTATTAATTTAATGTTTTAATGGTAACCATGATTCGGATGAGACCGTCCTAGTAGGAAATTAACCCAAAAAAATCAATATGAATCCAGAAATCATTGGGATCTCGCTACCCATCATTATTACTCTCGGAGCATTTATGCTCACCTTTGCCCTAAATTATTTACGATACAAAGACCGCCAGGCCATGTTGGATAAAGGAATAGACCCGGGGCCATTTAACAGAAAATTAACCATAGAACAAGGAAGCCGAAGTTGGCCAGTTACTCTTTCTATTACCTCCATTGGGATAGGGATTGGTTTATTAATCGCCTATATCATTACCCATAGTAGTGGTTTTACGGGTGAGTCCCACCCAATAAATTTTAGCTTTGTGGCGATTTTTGGTGGCCTAGGACTATTTCTATCCGAAATAATTCAGAAAAAACTTAATCAAAAATTACCCCAAAACCCCGCCTAAAAGCGCCTCCTTATTTAATCCGGGAGATACTTAGCCTTTCACTTAAATTATCTCCCGGATTTAAACTTCTTGTTTAACCATACTCTAAGAATTACCATACTATTTGAATTGTAAAATATGTGTTACTATAGTACTATGTATAGCATGGTATAGTATTTAACATATATCTTTGTTGTGTAATAGTACCAATAGAATAAATAGTACTAAAAATTTAAGTTTACCTAAACAAAAGACGATGAACTCTTTCCGTAAAAAAAATCGGTTGTTTCAAAAATACGAATTATTTCGTATAATCCAATTTGCCATTATACTATTCAGTATTGCATTTTCTAATTCCTTAATGGCACAAAATAAGGTTCAGGATACCAGCATTCGGATCATCCATAAAAAACTTAAAGCATTCGGAAAAGTGGAGGGTTTTATAAAGGATAATGCAGGTCACCCCATTCCGGGAGCAAGCCTTAGCCTAATACTGGTTCAAGACTCCCTA